>OLGD01000425.1_pt1 | contig 87103 bp, 66 predicted proteins | sample 1605311 | NCBI WGS metagenome assembly OLGD01 (sample SAMEA3888917, study PRJEB22519) | human gut metagenome | biome: human gut; feature: human-associated habitat; material: faeces | place: Denmark | collected 2010
CAGCGGCGATGGTACTGTACATTTGACTATGGGAGAGTAGCACGGTGCCGGAAATTTTTTTACCTCCAGTTGCTTCGCACACAACTGGAGGTTTTTTTATGCTTCGAAGCCGGAGAATCCTGGCGGACGGGAAAGCGGTGCCGAAACTGAGCTCACAGATGGAAGAAGTTCTTCACTCCGTCGAGGATCATCCCCGCCGCAATCGCCGAGAGAAACAGCCCCGTCAGGCGGGTGATGATGGCGATCCCGCGCCGCTTCAGCAGCCGTTCCGCGCGGGTGCCGAGCAGCAGGAGCCCGGCAAGCAGGGCGGTGGCAAACGCCAGGGCGGAAAGGTTTGAAACGGTCATCCAGAGACCATGATTCTCCAGCCCGATCACGATCAGTCCGGCCGCGGTGCCCGGCCCGACCGCCATCGGAATGGCGATGGGGACGACTGCGATGTCGTGGCCGGGGTCGTCACCGTTGTCATCCGCGGCGCCCGCTCTTCCCCAGATCAGCGAAATCGCGCACACCATGAGAATGACTCCGCCGCCGATCCGGAACACATCGATGTTGATGCCGAAGAGCGAGAAGATCACACTCCCGCCGAAAAAGAGCGTGACGCCGGCGATGATGACGGTTATCGTCGCCCGGAGCACGAGCCGCCGCCGTTCCCGCTCCGTCCAGCGCGGAGTCATCGCCAGAAAGGTGGAAAGCACTGCAAACGGATTCAACAGCACCAGGATCTGTATGGAGGTAAATAGCGTGGCCGTCATCTGTTTTTCTCCCTTTTTTCCCTGTTTTTATTTGATATTTTAAATGAAGTTCGTTATATTATACAGTCAGTAATGGAAAATACAAGCGGAAAATTCAATATATTTTATAAAAAGTATGATATAATGAATACGGGAAGAAAGATTCCGGAGCCTCCGGCATTGGGGAGCAACCTGCATCGGGAGCGGCGGCGGCAGCAGTTGTCGCTGGACGCGCTGGCGGCGGCGAGCGGGGTGTCGAAAGCGATGCTGTCGCAGATCGAGGCGGACAAGGTGAATCCGACGATTGCGACGATGTGGAAGATCGCCCACGCGCTGAACATCGACTTCGAAACGCTGCTGCGGGGCGAGGGGAAACGGTCGAAACGCTTCGAGGTCAACCGGCGTGAGAACATCACGTCGATTGCAGCGGAATCGGGGGCGGTGTTCGAGGTGCTTTCGCCGGTGAACATGGCGGAAGATCTGGAGCTCTACCGGCTGAAACTGACGCCGGGATGTGTGCACCGGTCGCTGGCCCACTCGCCGGGGACGGAGGAGTTTCTGACGGTGCTCTCCGGCTCCATCCGGGTGAAGGCTGGCGAGAACGAGGCGGAGCTTCGGGTGGGGGACTTCATTCTCTTCGAGAGTGATGTCGAGCATGAGATCGGCAATCCGGGAGATGGACAGGCGGAGGTGTACATGGTGGTGCGGTTTTCCACGGGAAACGGGGGCGGTAAAAAGTGAAAAAAAACAGGAAATCCGGGGTTTTGATTTGCAATTTCCGTCTCCGGTTGTTATGTTACCGGATATTTGGTTTACGGTAAACGAAATGCGATTGACTGGAGGATAGGACAATGCAACTGGATCCGAACAATCTGCTCGACAGCCTGGAAGAGCACATGATGAAAACCGAGGAGGCGCTCAGCGGCAGCTTTTCCGCCATTCGTACCGGCAAGGCTTCTCCTGCATTGGTGGAGCATGTGACGGTGGAGTATTACGGTACTCCGACCCGGCTTAAGGAGATTGCCGGCATCACCGCGCCGGAACCGCGGCTGCTGGTGATTCAGCCGTGGGACACCACCGCGGTTTCGGCAATTGAAAAGGCTCTGCTCGCCTCCAACATCGGCATCACGCCGATGAGCGACGGCCGCACCCTCAAACTGCCGATCCCTGAGCTGAGCCAGGAGCGCCGTCAGGCGCTGGCCAAGCAGGCGAAGGCGGAGTGCGAAGAGGCGAAAGTGGCACTGCGCAACATCCGCCGCGAGGGCAACGAAGCGGCCAAGAAGGCGCAAAAAGACGGCATCTATACGGAAGATGAGCTCAAGAAGATGCTCGACGATATCCAGAAACTGACTGACCGCTACATTGCCACGCTCGACAAGCTTCTGGCGGCCAAGGAGAAGGAGCTGATGACCGTCTGATGCGCCGCCCTGGAACACCGCGTTCCGGAAACGCCGCTGCCCGACTCCGGGGGCGGCGTTTTTTACGGAATCTCCTCTGGATCGCCGTTGCGGCGCTGCTGCTGCGGCTCGGTGTTTCGGCGGAGCTTGCCGCGATCAACGGCGGGAACAACAGTGTTTTCTCTCCGTCGAAGCTCAGCGATCTTGCCACCTATATGCAACTGGCACGCGACATGGCGGCGTTCCGTTATTCAGGGGAGTTCTACTACCAGCCGTTCTATTACGCGGTGTTTCTGCCGCTGCTCTACCTTGTCTCCGGCGCGTCGGTCTGGTTTGTGATCGTGGCGCAGGCTCTGCTGGGGGCCGGATGCTGCTGGTTCGCCGGACTCGCCGCCGCCCGGATCTTCGGAAGGAGGGCCGGATATGCGGCGGCGGTTCTCACCGCGATTTCCACGCCCCTTCTGCTCTATACCCCGTTCCATCAGAATGAGACGCTGCAATCGTTCAACCTCGCGCTGCTTTTCTACCTCGTGCTCCGGGCGATGGAGTGGAAACGTCTCCGGTTCTGGGGGGGGGCGGGGGTGATGGCCGGCATCGCGATCCTCACCCGCGGCAACATCTGGATTCTGATTCCCGGCATACTGCTGCTGGGGGGGCTGGCCGGACGCCGGTGCGCCCTGACCTGGCGTCGCATCGCCGCCGGACTGGGGCTGTTCGTCGGACTGCTGATCGCAGTGCAGTTGCCGTTCGCCGTCCACAACACCCGGGTGACGGGGCGGCTTTCCGGACCGAGCACCGCCGCCGACGCCGTGCTCGGGCTGGGCAATTCGCCGGAGGCGCCGCCCGGTGGTCGGGAACCCGGACTCCCCGCCGGACCGATGGAGTATCCGGAGGCGTGGCACCGAATGATGGAGCTCTCCCGTTCCGGACAGTCGGTGGCCGGACAGATGTTCGACTGGATGTGCCGGGAGCCGGCGGCCTTTTTCGAGTTGCAGTTCCGCAAGCTGCTGCTCTTCTGGGACTACCGGGAGATTCCGAACAATGTTTCGCTCTACGGCGAAGGGGAGGAGAGCCGGATTCTTCAGCTGCTGGTGTTCGGCCGCAGCGGACTGCTGCTCGCCCTAGCCCTCGCCGGAATTCTGGTGGCGGTGCTGCCGCGGCTGCGGTTTCGAAGTGCTCTGCCGGAATGGCTGTTGCTCTATTTCATCGTTGCGTACTGGGGGGCGACGGCGCTCTTTTACATCCTTTCGCGCTTCCGGGCGCCGATAGTGCCGCTGGCGGCGGTGGCGGGCGGGGCCTTTGCCGCCTGGATGATCCGCCGTTGGAGGATGGCTCCGGAGGCGCGGAAACATACGCTGCTTCTCGGCGGCGGCGCTCTGGTGGCCGCCTTCTGGCTGACCACCTCCGGGTATGAGTTCTACCGGCAGCAGTGCGAAGCGGCGGTGATGCGGTTTGTCCGGCCCGCCGGCACCCGAATCGATCTCGGCGGCGGGAAGAGCGCGTGGTTCGATTACGGACCGCTGACCTTCGGCGGGTGGCAGGAGTTGCCGCTCGAACCGGGGATGGTGTTGGAAAAACGGTTTCCGCTCTCCTCCGCCCGTGCGGAACTGGAGTGGACGCTCCTCACCGTCTCCCCGGGAAAACTCGCCGTCAAGATCAACGGGCAGGACCAGCTGTTTCGTCTGGAGAAGCCCGGATTCTCCAAAGTGCGTATCCCGGTCTCCTGTCCCGGCGGGATGGTGAGGATCGAGCTTCTCGCGGTCTCCGGAGAGCAGCGGTTGATCTGCGATTCCCAGCGGAATTACCGCCGTTCCAGTTGGAACGGCCGTCCGCTCGGCGGCGAGTGGATCATGCGGCTCTATCCTCTTCCCGCGGGAAAAGCCGACCGGAGCGAGGCCGGGGAATTGCCCGAAAACCGGACCTCTCCGGTTGAAAAATAACGGCGATACGGTATATTATATCATTTTCGTTCTTGTAAATCCGGGAGTGAAGCAGCTTTGGAGTTCATCGTCAAACCGCAGAATTTTCAACTTCCCGAGCCGTTGGCGCTCGATTGCGGAAGGACGCTCAAAGGGGTCAACATCCGTTATGAAACGGTTGGTACCCTGGCGCCGGACCGTTCCAACGCCATTCTCATCACCCATGCGCTCTCCGGCGACGCCCATGTCTGCGGGCGGCACGCGCCGGAAGACCCCAAACCCGGCTGGTGGGATGAGATGGTCGGGCCGGGCAGGGCGATTGATACGAACCGTTACTTCGTCATCTGCAGCAATGTGCTCGGCAGCTGCGCGGGGTCGACCGGACCGCGTTCGGTCAATCCCGACACGGGCAATCCCTACAATCTGGATTTTCCGGTGATCACCATCCGCGACATGGTCCGCGCCCAGCGCTACCTGATCGATTACCTCGGCATAGAGAAACTGCTCTCCGTTGTCGGCGGCTCCATGGGCGGCATGCAGGCGATGGAGTGGGCGATCAACTATCCGGACCGGCTGGACAGCGCCGTGCCGATCGCCACCACCAGCCAGCTGTCGCCGCAGAGCATCGCGTTTGACTGGGTCGGCCGCGAGGCGATCAAATACGATCCGAACTGGAACAACGGCAACTATTCGGCCGACCATGTGCCGGACCGCGGACTTGCCGCAGCCCGGATGCTCGCGCACATCACCTATCTCTCCGACGAATCGATGAGTCTGAAGTTCGGCCGCGATCTGCAGGATACCGACTCCTACAGCTTCGATTTTCACCGCGACTTCGCAGTGGAGAGTTATCTCGAGCATCAGGGGCGCCGTTTCGTCGAACGGTTTGACGCCAACAGCTACTTTTACATCACCCGGGCGATGGATTACTTCGATCTGGCCGCCCGGGCGGGAGGGGACCTCGCGCGGGCATTTGCCTCGGCGAAAGCGGCGTTTCTGGTGGTCTCCTTCTCCAGCGACTGGCTCTTCCCGACCGCGGAGTCGCGCAAAATCGTCAATGCCCTGCTCAAAAACCGGCTGAACGTCTCCTTCTGCGAAATCAAATCCGCCTACGGGCATGATGCATTTCTGCTCGAAGCGGATGTGCTCGGTCCGATGCTCCGGGATTTTCTGCGCAACCGTCTGGAGGTCATCCATGGTTGAATCTCTCTATGTCGATCTCAAACTGCGGCACGACCTGAAAATTATCGCGGATCTGGTCCAGCCGGGTCATCGGGTGCTCGATCTCGGCTGCGGCGACGGAAGTTTCCTGAAAATGCTCCGTGAAACCCGCGGCGCCGACATCCTCGGCATGGAGATCGAACACAAACTGATCGCACAGTGCATTGCCAACGGTGTACCGGTGATTCAGGGCGACCTCAACGACGGACTGGACTTCGCCGAGGAGAATTCGTTCGATCTGGTGATTCTGTCACAGACGCTTCAGCAGGTGAAACGGCCGGACCGGCTGCTCCGGCGCATTGTCAGGGTCGGCCGGCGTGCCGCGGTCAGCTTTATCAACTTCGGCCATTTTCACTGCCGTCTCCAGCTGCTGTTCGCCGGTTCGATGCCCCGGACGACCCAGATCCCCTATCAGTGGTACAATACGCCGAACATTCATCTCGGCACCATCCGGGATTTTCAAAAGCTCTGCAATCATCTGAACATCCGCATTTATCAGGAGATTCCGGTGGGGATGACCTTCCCGCTGCTGACCACTTCGCTGCCCAATCTTTTCGCCGTCGGCTGCGTATTCGTGCTGGAGCGAAAATAGCCGCCGGGCTTGACAAAGTCCGGGTTCCGCGGTATTGTTATGATACCGTACAGGAGAACATTTTCAACCGGGAGGCCCCATGATTCAGGTGATCGAACGCTGCTTCACGATTCTGGCGAAGGTGGCGGAAGATCCACAGCGAATCTGGTCGATCAGCGAAATGGCCGCGTTGATCGACGTTCAGCCCGCCACCTGTTTCCATATCGTCAACAGCATGGTCGAACTCGGCTACATGGAGCGGATCGGCATGCGGCGCGGTTACCGGCTGGGACCGGCTGTGAACGGTTTGTGCCACAATTTCGCCTACCGGCCGGAACTGGTCCGGCTGGCCGATTCCCCGATGCGGCAGTTCGCTCGGGAACAGAAGGAGGGCGTTGTGCTCGCCGTGCTGCAGGGCACCAAACGTTACGTGATCTGCGAGGCGAAGCCGGATCAGCATCACAAACTGCAGGTCAACTACAATTTGACCGTGATCGAAGATGTCTATTATACCGCAACCGGCCTGTTGCTGCTGGCGCACTGCACCCGGCAGGAGCAGGAGAAGTTTCTCGCCTCATCCGGCCTGCCGGGAGAGGCGCTGTGGCCGGCGGTGCGAACCCGGGAGGATTTTTTCCGCGAGCTGGAGGTGCTTGCAGGCAGACCGATGCTGATCCGGGACTGGTACCCGACGCTGGTTTCGGTGGCGTTTCCGGTATTCGATCAGGGAGGGCAGTTCATTGCCGCCCTCGGCAGTTACATTCCGGCCTACCGGTTTGAAGGGGAACATCGGGAAAACGTACTGGCCGGTCTCTACGGAATCACCCGGGTAATTCAGGAAACCCTTCCGGCCGAAGGCGGATTCCCGCCGGAAAATCAGGAATTTTCCGCAAGAGGGCAAAAATATTTCGTGTAATGCCTTGCAATCTCACCATGATGGCTTTAGATTATGAAACCGATATTGAGAGAAAGAGGAATCTGCATGCTGAAGTTTCATATTCGGATCGTGGTGCTGCTGGCGGCGGTATGCTGCATGTTCGCCGGCTGCGCGACCGTTGACAACAACTACCTGCGACCGGAGGATTTCGCCGGTTACCTGACCCGCGCGGGGATCAAAGTGGACGGCGTCCGGCCGCTGCTGCCCGATCCGTTCCGCGCGACCAGCGGATGCGGCATTATGGTGGACGGTTCCGAGATCGGCGTCTACAAATATGACCGCACGTCGCGCGTCCAGCGGAAACGGCTGGAGCGTCTCGCTGAACAGGGAAGAACATACATTCAGGGGATCCCGTATCCGATCGTGGTGCGCGGCTCCTTCATGATCATGGGGTTGGAGAAAAATAAGCAAAAACGGGCGATTCTGCGGGTTTTCGATACGTTCAAGTAATCGTCCAACAGAGGGAAGGAAAAGAGACAATGGCAGGAAAGAAGTATGTGTACTCCTTTGGCGGGGGGAACTCCGAAGGATCGGGCGCGATGAAGGAGCTCCTCGGCGGCAAGGGAGCCAACCTGGCGGAGATGGCTTCGCTCGGGCTCCCGGTTCCCCCTGGATTCACCATCACCACCGAGTGCTGCGTGGACTATTTCAAAAACGACAGCAAGCTGCCCGCCGGGGTGGAGAAGCAGGTCAAGACCGCCCTCGCCGGGGTGGAGAAGCAGATGGGCATGAAGTTCGGCGACGCGAAGAATCCGCTGCTTGTCTCCTGCCGTTCCGGTGCGCGCAGTTCGATGCCGGGTATGATGGAGACCGTCCTCAACGTCGGGCTTTCCACAAAAACCATACCGGGGCTGATCGCCAAGACCGGCAATGAGCGGTTTGTCTACGACGCCTACCGGCGGCTGATCATGATGTATTCCGACGTGGTGATGGAGAAGGCCGAGGGAATCGAGCCGGCTGAGGGCAAGGCGATCCGCAAGCAGCTCGACGCGATGATGGAGGAGCTCAAGGAGAAGAAGGGCTACGCTTCCGATACCGACCTCACCGTCGAGGATCTCAAGCTGCTCTGTGAGAAGTTCAAGAAACAGATCAAGACCACGCTCAAGCGCGAATTCCCCGACGATGCGATGGAGCAGCTCTGGGGCGGCATCGGCGCGGTGCTCAAGAGCTGGAACGGCAAGAAGGCGGTCTCCTACCGCCGGATCGAAGGCATTCCTGATGACTGGGGCACCGCGGTCAACGTGCAGAGCATGGTGTTCGGTAACATGGGCGACACCTCGGCGACCGGCGTCGCCTTCACCCGCGACCCCGCGACCGGAGACAACAAATTCTACGGCGAATGGCTGATCAACGCGCAGGGCGAGGATGTGGTCGCCGGAACCCGCACCCCGAATCCGCTCAATCAGGATACCTGCAACGAGCAGAACAAGCACCTCAAATCGATGGAGGAGCTCTATCCGGATCTCTACCGGCAGCTGTTCGGCATCCGTAACACGCTTGAGCAGCACTATCACGACATGCTCGACATCGAGTTCACCATTCAGGAGGGCAAACTCTACATGCTCCAGTGCCGGGTCGGCAAGCGCACCGGTACCGCCGCGCTGAACATGGCGATGGATATGCTCAAGGAGAAGCTGATCGACGAGAAGACCGCCGTGATGCGCGTTTCGCCCGCTCAGCTCGATGAACTGCTTCACCCGATTCTCGACCCCAAGGCGGAGAAGAGCGCGCAGCTCATCGCCCGTGGACTCCCCGCCGGTCCCGGCGGAGCGGTCGGCAGGATCGTCTTCAACAGCGAAGAGGCGGTCAAGGCCGCCGCGAAGGGGATTGCGGTCGTCATGGTCCGCGAAGAGACCAACCCCGAGGACGTCGAGGGAATGCGCGCCGCGACCGGCATTTTGACCGCCCGCGGCGGCATGACCAGCCATGCGGCTCTGGTCTGTCGCGGCTGGGGAAAGTGCTGCATCGTCGGCGCCGGATGTCTCGAAATCAATGAGGTGGCCGGCACCATGAAGGTCGGCGGCAAGATCTACCGCGCCGGTGAGATCATCAGTCTCAACGGTACCCGCGGCTACGTCTATGCCGGAGCGGTGGCGACGATGGATTCGAGCGAAAATCCGAAGCTCCAGCATTTCATGAAGCTGGTGGATAAATACCGCCGGCTCGGTGTTCGCGCCAATGCCGACAATCCGGAGGATGCGAAGATCGCCCGGAACTTCGGCGCCGAGGGGATCGGCCTCTTCCGGACCGAGCACATGTTCTACGGCAAGAACAGCGAAAAACCGCTCTTTGCTCTGCGCAAAATGATTCTCAGCACGACGCCGGAAGAGCGTCTGAAGGCGGTCAAGGAGCTGTTCCACTTCGTCAAGAAGGACATCAAGGGGACGCTGACCGCGATGGAGGGGCTCCCGGTGACCTTCCGTCTGCTCGACCCGCCGCTGCACGAATTTGTTCCGAGCGCCCGGGAGGCGCGCCAGGAGCTGGCGAAGGCGCTCGGCATCAAGCTCACCGACATCGCCCGTCGCGCGGAGGGGCTGCATGAGACCAACCCGATGATGGGCCATCGCGGCGTCCGCCTCGGCATCACCTATCCGGAAATCTCCGAGATGCAGATGCGCGCCATTCTCGAAGCCGCCGCGGAACTCAACCGTGACGGCCACCCCTGCAAGCCGGAAATCATGATTCCGGTCACCTGCGATGCTTCGGAGATCAAGTTCCAGAAGGCGATTCTCGCCCGCGTCGCCGCGGAAGTTGCGAAGAAATTCAAGGTCAAGGAGATCGAGTACAAGGTCGGCACGATGATCGAGATCCCGCGCGCCGCGCTGCTGGCCGATCAGATGGCGACCGAGGCGGATTTCTTCAGCTTCGGAACCAACGACCTCACCCAGATGACCTTCGGTTTCAGCCGCGACGACATCGGCGCCTTCCTCGGGGATTACCTCGACAAGAAGCTGCTGGCGGCGGATCCGTTCCAGACGATCGACCAGGCGGGCGTCGGCAAGTTGATCGATATCGCAGTCAAGGGCGGCCGTTCGGTCAAGCCGAAACTGAAGGTCGGTATCTGCGGCGAACAGGGCGGCGAGGCGAAATCGGTCGAATTCTGCCACAAGGAAGGGCTCGACTATGTCTCCTGCAGCCCCTACCGGGTGCCGATCGCCCGGCTGGCGGCGGCGCAGGCCGCGATCAGCTGCGGCAAGTAATCCGGAGCGTTGGAAAAAACGGCGCATCCCGTGGAAAAGCGGCCGGCCGGATCGGATCATTCAACACGGTCCGGTCCGGCCTTTTGTTCAGACTCGAAGGAACAGCCCAGATGAAGTGTCCGAACTGTGAACAGGAGTTGACGCGGGAGTTCTACGAGAAGGTGATCGTTTTCCGGTGTTCGCACTGCGGCGGCCGGATGTTGACCGTCGCCGGATTGCGGAGTCTCTGCGCCGACCGCGCCTTCGTCGAGCTGTTGTGGCGGACTGCGCGGACCGGATACTCGGAATCGGGGCCCGATTGCGGTTCCTGCCACATGCCGATGCGGCGGGTGACGCTGCCGCTGGCCGGGAAGGCGCTGGAACTCGATCTCTGCTGCTCCTGCCAGACCGTCTGGTTCGATCCGGCCGAACTGGAACGGATTCCGCTGCCGGAACCGGAGCAGGAAGGGCTTTCGCCGAAAGCGCGGGAGCTGCTCGCTCTGCGGCAGATTCAGGTGGAAGAGCAGAGGATCAACCGGGAGTTCCGCAACATTGATGGCGGGGAGCATGCCCCGGACGAGGGGTGGAAGTATCTGGTCGGCCTGCTCGGGCTGCCGGTGGAGCTGGATGCGCCGGCGTGCCGCCGTCTGCCGCTGATCACCTGGGGTGTTTCCCTGCTCTGTCTAGTTGTGTTCTTTTTCACCTTTTCGCATCTGCGCGAAGCGATCGGCAGCTGGGGATTCATTCCGGGGCAGTGGAGCCGCCACGGCGGATTGACGCTGCTCTCTTCGATGTTTCTTCACGGTGGAATCTGGCATCTCGTCGGCAATCTCTATTTTTTGCTGATCTGCGGAGACAATGTCGAGGATGAGTTCGGCAAAGGGAAATATATTCTTCTGCTGCTCGCTTCGGGGTTGTGCGCCTCTCTGCTGCATGCGCTCTTCGATCCGCGCACGGAGATTCCGTGTGTCGGCGCGAGCGGATTCATTTCGGGGGTGATCGCCTGTTACGCGGTCTGCTTTTCCCCGGGTGCGGCTCTCTTTTTCGCTGATGTCCCGGAGCATATTGGGAGCGCTTCTGGCGCGTCGTTGCTGGTTTTCGATCCCGGCGTGGGGGGCGTTTTTGCTCTGGGTGCTGTTTCAGCTTGTGATGGCGTTTCTCCCCCGTTCCGGAGGCGGCGTCGCCTACCTTGCCCACCTCGGCGGAGTTCTTCCCGGAATTCTCTGGGGATTCCATCACCGTTTCGCCCCGAAAGCCGCCTCCTACAACAGCCGCGAGTACCGCTCCTGACCGGGGGAACCCTCACTGTCGGGAAGCGGAATTCCTTTGTCCGGAGCGGAGTTTTTCTGAGCGGAGCGGGGCTTTTTCCTGAAAAAATTCAAAACGACTCTTGCTTTTTTTCCGGTTTTATAGTATACTATTGTCAAAGTTGCACACATGTGCATGTTTGGGGGTGTGGTATGAGCGTGACGATTACGGAACTGGCGCGGGAGCTGAACATCTCGCATTCGACCGTTTCGCGCGTGTTGAACGGGCGGATCAAGGGGCGGGTGCATCCGGAGATTGCGAACCGGATCTTTGCGCTTGCCCATGAACGGGGATACACGCCGAATCCGCATGCCCGCTGCCTGAAAACCGGGCGCAGCGGTATCATCGGGCTGGTGGTAGGTGAGATTTCGGAACGCTACTCCGGCTGTTATGCGCAGGCGCTGCTGAACGAAGCGGAGAGATACGGACTCCGGCTCATCATCTCCACCACCAATTACGGCAGGGAGCGGGAGCGGAAATGTCTGGAGGACCTGCTGCATTTTCATGTGGACGGGGTGATTTACCCGCTCTATTTTGATCCGGAGAGTTCATATTATCAGGAGCTGAGGGAGCGTCGCTTTCCGCTGCTGAACTTCGGCAACGGTGATTTCAGTTCCGTCAACTACGATTATACCGCCGCTTTCGGGAGGATGTTCCAGGAGTTCCGCAGTCGGGGGCATGCCGGGGTTACGCTGCTTACCTGGCCTTACGACCGGCAGGCCGGTCTCTTCCGGCGGATGGCGGAGGAGAATGGATTCGAGGTGGAGACAGTCGGATTCGATTCTGACAACCGTCACGACGGGAAGGCATTCGAGGAGCTTCTCCGCAGAGGCTCCCGCGCCCTCTATACCAACAGCTACGTGGAACTTGCCGGACTGCTCGACTATTGTCGATGCCGCGGAACGGCCGCACCGGACTGTGCCTGCACCTACACGCTGCCGTTTGAATATCTGTCTGATCCGGCGGTGATCGGTATGATCCATGCGCCGTTGAGGGAACGGGTGGAGAATGAAATCGGGCTGCTGCGGTTGCTGATCGAAGATTCAGCCCGGGAACGCGAGGTACGGCTGCTGCCGACCAGTTTTCTCTCCCGGCCGGAACTGGAAACGTTGCGGAGCAAGCAATGTCAGGATATCTGGTACAGAAATTATTGTTGACCCTAAAGGGAAGGAGGCATCGATGAAATCCGGAAAAAATTTCACTCTGATCGAACTTCTGATCGTTATTGCGATCATCGCCATTCTGGCGGCAATGCTGCTGCCTGCCTTGAACAAGGCGCGGGAATCGGCAAAAAGCATCTCCTGTACCAGCATCTTGAAACAGTTCGGCCTTGCGAACCAATCATACGCCGCCAGTTATGATGACTATGCGGTCCCCGGAAGAGCCGGCGGACTGCCATGGTATAAGAATATCACATTCTTCAAGCTTGTCGGATGTCAGTATGATACCGTCACAGAAGTGTATCCGGAGTTGAATAAATTTTCCGGAAGAATCAGTCGGGAAATGATCTGTTCGAACGCCACAGCTGCGCTGAATGCAGCCAGCCTCAACGCCGTGAGGAACGGATTTCATCAGGTGGCGTACAGCTACGGCATGTCCAGCGAGGACTTTGCCGCAAGCGAGGGGGACTGGGCGATGGGCGAAAAGAATGCCCCGTTCAAAATGGGGCGGATTGTACGGCCGACACAGCGGGTCCTCTTCTGCGACGCGGTCAACTGGGCCCTGCGAGTGAATAATATGGAAAGATACTTTGAGCCGGGACGGGGGGAAACGGAATCCACGTATATGGGGCCGGCATACCGGCATAACAACCGGGCCAACGTCTGCATGTATGACGGGCATGTGGAATCCATGGAAGTGGCGGAACTCAAAAAAGCATACCGCTGGCGGAAGATGTATGTGTGGGATGAGGAGGATATTTGAAATGAAACAGCTGCCGATCAAAATTCTTTCCACTCTTCTGGCGGTATCTCCGCTGATTTCCTTTGCCGATGCGGTGATTTCGATAGACGCCGGGGATATCATTGCTCCGGTGAAGCCGTGGTGTTTCGGCAACAATTTGAGCGGGGCGGACAGCCGCGGCATCTATGTGAAGATGGATTCTCCGAAGACCAACCTGCGCTCCATCAACTATGCGGGCGGCTACTGGAATCCGCTCCAAAACGCCCCCTTCGAAAATATCGCCGCGCTGGTCAAAAATCTGAAAATCGGCATGATGCGTTATCCGGGCGGATGCCTCGCGCATAACTTCAACTGGAAACATGCGGTCGGGCCGCTTTCGGAGCGGCGGGAGTGGAAATTCGGGGTCGATCAGTACATTGCACTCTGCCGGGCGATGAACTGGGAGCCGATCATCACGTTGACGGACTACGCTCTCCCGCCGGATCAACTGCCCCGGCATCTTGCGGAGTTCGTCGAATATCTGAACGCTCCGGCTCTTCCGCAATATCCGTGGGCGATGAAACGTGCCGCCTGGGGGCATCCTGAACCGTATGGCGTCCGCTATTTTGAACTGGGCAATGAGTCCTGCCACGGGAATCATCTGATGGTTCCCAAGTACAGTTATACGCCCGAAGAATATGTGGAATACGCCGTGAAAAGTATGGAGGCCATCCGTAACATCGATCCCTCCGTAAAACTTGGAATCGTCACCCGGCCCGGAAACGGCATTGACTGGAACTGCGAATGGAATCGCAAGGTGATCAAAGGCGCGGGTCCGGCCGCGGATTTTCTGGTTCTTCATTTCTACGGGCCGACAATCGGTGGTGCGGATCAACAGACAGCGTTGAAAAGCGTTCTCGCGTACCCTGACCAGCTCGCAATGCGGTTGAAGCAATACAGCAACTTATGCCGGGAGTTGGCAGGCAAACCGCTGCCGCTGCACATTACCGAATTCAACATCGGCAGCACCTCCGACCGCCCTTTCCCGTACCGTTTTTCTTTTCTGGCCGGGTTGATGTGTGCCGATCTGATGCGGCTCTGGCTGGCGCCTGACAACCATGTTGCCAGCGCACAGTACTGGCATCTGCTGAACGGGTTCTGGGGCGCCGTAAACACGGAAACGGCGACCGGACGGGTGATCCGGAAACGGGCGACGCTTCCGTTCTTCGAAGTATGGGGGAGATATCGGGGGGACCGGATTGTCGCGTCGACGGTGCGGAATTCTCCATCGGTTTCCTTTCTCGCCGGATGCGAATTGATGCCGTCGACGGGAACGGAGTATATCCCGGCGAAATTGGTCGCCGAACTGGAGAAAATCCCGCTCCGCCTGAATGAACACACTTCCGACCGCAATATCCGGATGAGTCCGGGGAAAAACGATATGTTTCAGATTCAAATCGACAAGATGAAACAATCCTGCTACAGAACATTTGCCCGGATCCGCCGTCCGAAAGAGGCCACGGGAAAACCGTGGAAGATCGTCTTGAGTTTCGACGCCCGTTATCTCCCCGCCGCCGCCGTCGCCGCAGAGGCCCCGCAGGCCACTTTCGGTCTGGGGCTGGGGGATGCCCGCGGCTGGACAAAAACAAAATCGGCGGTTGCGATTCCCTGCCCGTTCCGTGGTGGGAAATGGAGTCGTTGTTCCGGAATTTATCTTTCTCTGCCCGATACTGACGAGGTCGACATCCTGTTCCGGCTGGAGAAGATTCGTTCCGCCGTTTCCGGAACTTTCGAGGTGCGGAACCTGAAAGCGGTTGTAATGACGGCGGAACAGTTCCCCGCGTATCCTGCTCTTGCAACCTTCTCCTCTCTCTCGAATGACGGCAACACTCTCTATCTGCTGGTTTTCAACCGCGACCCGGAACACGCAGTCCGGACCGATGTGGTTCTAAATCGCTTTCCGGCACGATCGGGCAAGTCGCTCGAACTGTACCGGAAGGATGTGAGCTCCTGCGATTATTTTCAGGGCAGACTGGCGGAGCAAAAACTTTCCGGAGGAAGATTTTCCCACACCTTTCCGGCGCACTCTCTGACTGCATTTGAATGGCGGAGAGAATAGTCCGGATTTTCCGCCATCCCTCCGGCGATGCCGAGGTCAGAGCTCGTCGGCTGGAGTGACCGCTTCTTCGACCGCGGTCAGCTTGAGCCGGACTAGTTCCATCTGGAGCGCGTCGCTGGAAAGGATCCTTCCGGTGCGCAGCACCACCCGGCCGGTCTCGCCCGGAGCGGTCTCCAGTTCCCCGAGGATGGATTCCGCCTCGGGGTAGCAGCCGTCTGCTGTCATGCTGTCGTTCCGCAGCATCGTGCGGACCGTTCTGCCGTTGAACTCCACGATGACTTCGCGGTCTCCGTGCCATGAGCCGCCGTGAGAACGGGTCCGGGTGACCAGCGAGAGCCGGTAGCGGCCCCCGTCGGGAAACGAAACATCCCAGGAGATGGCGTCCGCCGGATTGTGCCAGGAGGAGATGGCGCCGGACTGTTCCCTGCGGCAGTGGTCGGCAACAAGAAGCCTTTCCGCCGCCGCACCGAGCTCCTTCTCTCCGGCCCCCTTCTTTGGTTCACCCGGAGCGGTTCCGATGTGGATTTCCGCCCGGCCCGGCGGAAGCGTCAACTCTCCGTCGATCGGGAAGAGTTCCCGGGCGAAGAGCGGCGTGAACTCCACCGTCACCGGAATCCGCTCCCGGATCACCGCTTCCGGCGGATGCAGCTCCAGCACCTCCCCCTCCTGTTCAAAGGGAACCGAACAGGCGGTCACCTTCCCCGAAATGCCGCGAAGCAGATAGCGCGGCCGCTCCCGGATGAGGAAGAGGTTCAGCCGGTTCCCGCCGGAAAAGGTGCAGCGGCACCACGACAGCTCCTGCGGCAGCGGATTTCCCGCGGCTCCGTGAATTGCCCCCGAGGCGGATTTCATCCAGACGGCGAGCCGGTCAAGTACTTCGAGCGCGGGAGCGGGAATTCTGCCGCAGCCGTCGGGACCGAAATTCAGCAGAAGGTTCGTATTCCGGGAGGCGAGGTCGATCAGGGTGTCGCGGATTTCCGCGAACGGTTTCCAGTTCTGGTCGCCGGATTTGTACCCCCAGGTGTCGTTGAGGGTGGCGGCCGATTCGACCGGCGTCTCCCCTCCATCGACCGGAAACAGATTGTCGCCGAGCGAATCAAAGTCCTGCATGCCGCATCCGATCCGGCTGTTGATCAGGCATTCAGGTTGAAGTTTATCGACGAGAGTGCGGATCTCCAGCGCGTGTTTCGGCCGGATCGTGATCGGGCAGTCGAGCCAGAGCAGTGAAATCTCCCCGTACCGGCTGAGCAGTTCGGTGAGCTGCGGAATCGCCTTCTCTCGGAAGTACGTGTCGAAATCCTTTGCCTTCCGGTCGGGGAAATCCCAGTCGTTCCCCCATGACATCCCCTTGTTCTTCGGCGCATCCGGTCCGGGATCGCCGCCGTCCTTCTCATGCCAGTCGAGGCAGTGGGAGTAGTAGATGCCGAGCCGCAGCCCGAACTTGCGGCAGGCCGCGGCGAGTTCCGCCAGCGGATCCCGCCGGAACGGGGTCGCATCGACGATATTGAAACGGGAAACCCGCGAGTGGTACATCGCAAACCCGTCGTGGTGTTTCGCCGTGAACACCACGTAGCGGATTCCGGCGTCACGGAAGCGGCGGACGATCTCCTCCGCATCGAACGCCGTCGGATTGAACTGCTCCGCCAGCGCGGCATATTCGGCATTGGGAATCCGGAAACGCGCCTGAAGCCACTCGCCGATATACTCCATCGTCTCCCCCTTCCAGACCCCCCCGGGAAGGGCGTAGAGCCCCCAGTGAATGAAGGCGCCGAAGCGCGCTTCGGAAAACCATCTCTTCTGTTTCATCGTTTGCAGCTCCGTGATACCGCTACCCTCGCGCCGGCAGGAAAGAGGGGATAGGCTTCAGCTCCGATTTGTTTTTGAAATTTTTGCGGATACTATACTTGATTTCCGTAGAATTGAAAATGGATTTTTTAACCTGATATTATGGACTTTTTCCTGCGGTCCGGAAAATTTTTTTGCTTTTTTCCCGGCCGGATGCTATGTTACTTCACCATGGGCAGCGAGATCGCATACTTTTTTCGAGACGACGACGATCGGCATTTCATCCGGGATCTCGATCTGGAGCTTCTCGTCTGCGGACATGCCGAGGCAAAGAATGATCTGGAACAGTTTCACCCGTTCCGCTGCGATCCATTTTTCCGGCTCTACCATCCGCTGCAAGGCGCGCTCCGCGTCATGGACTGCAATGAGACGACGCGGATTGAACCGGGCAGGTGTTATCTCTTCCCCGCCGGCGTCCCCTTCCGGATGCTCTCAGCCGGAGCGTTCTCCCACGACTGGCTCCACTTCAAATCCGAACTGCTGGCGCGGCAGGCCGGATTCCGGCGGATCCTTTCCGTGCCTGTCACTCCGGACACCCCGGAGCTCTGGATGAGGTTTCTTGCCCGCGCCCGGGAGGCGGAACAGTTTGAAAATCTCTTTTCCGCACACCAGCTTCTGCGCCAGCTCCTCCTCCCGTTTCTGCAGCTGCCTGAGATTCGAAACGGCGGGTTCTCCGCGAAAGAGGAGGCCCTCCACACGGTGCTCGAGCATATCGGGACGCACTACATGGAACCGATTCAGATGTCCGACCTCGCAAAACTGGCGAAAATGGAGAAAAACCGGTTTTCCGCCACGTTCCGGAAACGATTCGGCGTCGCACCGAAGGAATATCTTACCAATACCAGAATCGCCAGAGCAAAAGAACTGCTCCTGAACACCGGCTGGACCGTCAAGGAGATCGCCATGCAGTGCGGCTTCCACGACGATCTCTTCTTCTACCGAATTTTCCGGCGCCACACCGGAATGTCTCCCATGCAATACCGGAGAACCATGTATTCCGGCTTCTGACAGCGCGGATACGGCGGGCGCGGACCGGTCGGAGGCAAGGGCGCAAGCCCGTGGAAGGCCGGTGGCGAACTCGTGGAAGGCCGGTGGCGAACTCGTGGGAGGCCGGTGGCGAACTCGTGGAAGGCCGGTGGCGAACTCGTGGAAGGCCGGTGGCGAACTCGTGGGAGGCAGGGGGCGAACTCGTGGGAGGCAGGTGGCGAACTCGTGGGAGGCAGGGGGGCGTGTCCGCCGCCCCCCGCACCCCCTGCGTCCGGCAAGGTGCCGGTGCCGGGTAAGGGTCGGCGGCGGGCGCGGGGCCGCGTGAGTGAGAGCCGCGGAAATACGAACGGCTCTTCCCGCTTTTTTGCGGAAAGACCCCTTCGCATTTCCGCTCCCCTTCGCCGGTGCCGAGCCGGTGCGAACTCGCGCGGGCGTGTTCGACTGCGGGAGCGTTCGATGGATCGGCGGTACGGGGAGAGACGCGCCACGAAGTGCCGCTTTCTCTCCCCCGAGCCCCTCTCTTTCCGGCCCGTGGAAGTTCCGGGCGGGAGCGGCGGATGCGGGCCGGTGGGTGCCGGGGGAGTCCGGGGGAGCCGGGAGGAGGTTTCGAACTGGAGATTAGAAATCTCCGGTCGGAGTGACCGCTTTCCCGGCGGGGATCAGTCCAGCCGGTGTCGCGGTGAAATTCACCAGCCGCTCGTATACCTTGCGGACGGTCGGAGAAAGTTTCCCTGCTCCGTATCCGTCACTGCCGGAATATTCCGCATTGCGCAGCCCCCCCGGGCGGATGAGCTCCCCGCGGGAATCGGCATCCACCCGCAGTTTTCGCAGAACCTGGCCGCCGACCTTTTCCGCCCTTTTTTCGTAGACGTAAAATGCGGGGGAAAAACGGTTGTCTGCAAACTGCAGACGTGGATAGGGGATCGATGGAAGTTTCGCGATGCCGTTTTTCATGCCGTTCACCACACACCGTTTCATCGAGGCGCAGCTTCTGCTCCAGCTGGCGGAGAAGTCGGCCAGATAGCGGGCCTGTGAAAGGGTGCACTGGTGAAAATTTATGCTTCCGCCGCGGCCGCGCAGCAGCGGAAGATCGCGGTTTCCCTGTATGACGCAGCCGATGAAGGTGAGTTGCGAGGCATGTTCCTGCACGATTGGTTCATCGGAACTGCCGCCGGAGAAGAAGCAGTTGACGAACCGCGCCGTCGCTTCGTTGTACAGAGAAACGTTGCTTTCGAACGCATTGTCGAGAAAGACGCAGTCCACATACTCCGCGTGGGAGTTGTTGACGTTGCAGACGTTGCTCGACGCGCAGCGGATGGCTCCGCAGCCGACGTAGCGGATGGAGCTGGTCTTGTGACAGGAGAAGCCCTGCCCGCAGTTGTCGTAGGCCAGGCAGTTGATGTAGCTGCTGTTCTGCGGAGAACCGTCCGCGTCGAAGCCGTCGTTCACACTGAAGATGCAGTTGAAGTTGCGCACGATCGTATGGCTCGCGTGAATGTAGAACCCGTAATTGGCCGGGAGTTCGATCCGGAGCTCCTCGAGGCGCTTGCCCTCCGGGAGATGGAAATAGACCATCTTTTCGGCCTTGTTCCACCAGAATCCGCCCGGCGTCTTCAGCAGCGTTTCCCGGTCGCGGCAGTTTGGCGCGGCCCTGCCGTCGACGAACCAGATGCGCGGCGTCTCCAGCCAGCGGTTGATCGTCCTGTCGATCTTGAGCCGGTTGCTCATCGGGTAGAACGGCAGCTGATGAAGCGTGGTTTCCGGAACCGCCTTCCACGCTTCCGCCGGAACCACCGCCAGGCCGCTGATCGTGGCGCCGTTTCCCTCCACAATCAGCGGTTTCTCCGGCGTGCCGCCCCGGAAAAGTCGGTATCCGTAGCTTTGGGAGACGTCGGCGCTTTTGTAGGGCATCCGGTATGGTTTCCCGGTGTTGGCCACCTCGATCCGGCCGGAGGTCGGAACCACCCTGCACGCCTTGTAGAGCGTCGCGAAGGGGCGTTCGCGGGAGCCGTCCCCGTCGTCGCTGCCGGTGAGATTGTTGACGTGAATGGTTTCCGCTCCCGCGAGAAACAGCGGCAGCAGGAGAAGTCCGGCCGAAAGTGGGGAAAATTGTCGTCTCATTTCCGTCCTCCGATGATGCTCTCCCGCCCGTCGATGATGTTTTTGCCGGTGATCCCCCCGCTCTCGATCAGCCAGACCGGTTCGAGGCCGCGGAATCCGAACCGGCTGCCGGGAACCGTCGTTCCGTATGCCGTATTCTCGATGATGTTGCCGGAGATGACCGAATCGCGGGCGGCGCAGAGGGCGATTCCGGCTCCCGGCGAGTCGCTGATCCGGTTGTTGAGAATGGAGAGCCGGGCGTGTCCCCGGGGGATCTTCCGGTACTCCTTCAGATGGACGAAACTGCAGATGGCGCCGCAGACGTAGGAGTCCCCGCGCGGAATCGAAGCCTTGCCGACATTGCGGATTACATTGTTGCGGATGATGACGTTCTCCACCCAGCCGGCCTCATTCCAGTATTCGAACTCGGCGCCGAGCGAGATCGCCGCATCGGTGACCCGTTCGATGGTGTTGTTCTCGATGACGCCGTCCGGTACCATGATCCGCATGCCGCGCGCCCGGTGGTCGTGGAAATAGTTCTCCGCGATTCGGAAGGGGCGGCCGTTGGGCAGCGGCTGCAGATGGAGATCGCCCTCCAGCGGCAGAGTACCGGTATCCAGCCGGATCTCGTAGGCGGTGGGAATCCACTGGTGTTTCGATTTGTACTTCGCCCGGTCGAACCCTTCGGCCAGCTCTTCCAGCGTCGCCCGGTAGTCCGATTCGGCGCAGGAGATGATTTTTACCTTGCCCACCGGAGCGAAGCCGAGGTCGCGGCGAAGCAGCAGCGCGGTATCTCCCGGCGGAAAGAGCGCGGTCATCCGCTCCGACGCCGCGGCGAAGGGGCGGATGATCCGGAACGTTCCGTTCTCCTTCTCCAGCGGAATCAGCTGCATGACCGCACCCGCGTGAAAGTTGATGGAGTCGTCGTTGCTGTTCCGGATCTCGCACCCGATGATGTGCGGATAGTTTCTGGCGAAGGAGATGTTGAATCCGTCGCCGTTGGTGGAGCGGATGCGGTCGGTTTCCGCTCCTTTCGGCCGGGGGCCGGGAATCACGCGGCAGTGGAGAATCCGGTCGTCTCCGGCGCTGTAGCGCATGCCGATGGCGAAACAGCCGCTGCCGTGGATAGTGAGATTTTCAAACGTGTGCCCCCGGCCGCCGACCGTCTGGATGACGTTGGCGAAGCGCCGCCCGATGGGGATGCGGTCGCCGATGCGGAGCGGGGCGGTTCCCGAAAGCCGGACCCGCATCCTGCCGCGACGCGGCGTGAGGATCTCCGGTTTCCCGGAGAGGCGCCCCAGATCGGTGCGGAGCGTTCCGTCCGGCAGGAAGACTTCGAGACTCTCGTTCGCGATCAGGTCCGGAACCAGATCCGGATACCCTTTCTCCACCTCGAATTCGATGGTTCTGCCGTCCGCGGAAACCCGGGTGATCTTCACCTGCGTGAAAATCATCGGATCGAAGTCGAGCGTCAGATTGCGGATGGTGAAGTTGGTGCAGTCCTCGATCTTGAAAATGTGATCTTTCCGACTCATCAGCAGTGTGGCGCCGTTGCCGTCGATGGTGACGTCCTTCAAGCCGGTGATCGTGGTCCGGCGGTCGGTGCGGTAGATCTTCTTTTCCAGCTTGAGATGTTTCACTTTGCCGGTGAGGACCGGCCGGATGGTTTCGCTCCAGTCCGCACCGGCGAGCAGCAGCGGCAGACCACATGCGCCGGCGAGAAGACGGCGGAAGAGATGTTTCATGATGTCCCTCAATTGTTTTTCGCCACGACGCGCGTGAGTTCCCGGGTGTAGTAGACGTCGACGTTCACCCGGGAGCCGACCAGTTCCGGGCCGCCCATGCTTTCCGTGTGGCCGTCCACGAAGCCGACGACGCATTGATTGGAGTGCGCCAGCCAGATGCCGGTGTTGGCCTGCTCTCTTGCCTTGAGATAGTCCGGCGCCCAGTAGTAGTAGCCCTTCCCGAAGCGGTACTCGTCGCCGCTGTCGATCGTGCAGACGGTGTCGGCCAGATAGAAGAAACTGCCCGGATTCTTCACCTTGTGGGAGACGATCGTGATCGTCAGATTTCCCGGTCCCTGCGCCCAGCATTTCCCGAATGTGGCGATGCGTGAACAATCCTCGTTGGCTGAATTGTTCATCCAGGCGCCGTAGCTGCCCCAGTAGCGCTGGCTCGGAACCGTCATGTCATACTCCGCCGGCACGTTGTTGGCGGGGCAGGTCATCACCGCCCATGGCACGTAGGCTTTGCTGAGCAGTTGCCGGGAGTCGTAGGACATGTTGGTGAGCAGAACGTTGAACGGGACGAAAGTCGTGCCGACCTCCGCCTTCATCACGATATGGCCGTTGTAGTCGGCAGCGTAGGAGCTTTCCGCGAGCAGAACCTGCTTCTTGTTGGAGGTGCAGCGGATCGCTTCGGCACGATCCCTGGCCTTGTTGAGCGCCGGAAGCAGCAGCGCCGCCAAAATGGCGATGATTGCAATAACAATAAGAAGTTCTATCAAAGTAAATTTTCCGGCATGGCGGTTCTCTCCGCACGGCAAGCTTTTCCGGTCTCTGTCTGACGGCGTGGGATGCCGGCCTGTTTTTCCTCCTGCACGTGGGAGTATGCGTTCTGTTTGCATGGTACCTGTCCTTCCCGTTTTTATGTTTCAGGCACAATGTCGGGAGTTGCCCGCATTGCGGCCATCGAGACGGAATCCGTTTTTATGAAAACGTTTTCACTTACATTGATATTATAACAGAGAACGTTCTTAAAAGCAAGCGAAAAAGGAAAAAAAATTGAAAAAAACGTAAAAAAGAGGATGGAAATGGTACATGCGGCGCATTTTCCGGGAAGATGAGCCTCTGTTTCTGTAAGTGCGGCGGGAACGGGGGGATGCTTTCGCGATTTTTTCTGACCGGCCGTCGTTTTCGTGCATTCCCCCGCCATGGACCGCGACGTTTCCGTGGCCTCGCCTTTTTCCCGTGACGGCCCTGTGCCCATGCCGGAGAGGGAAACAGCGGGAGAATCCGGACGGCCTGGGATGCAGAACCCCTCCCGGGGAGACCGGAAGGGGAATTCGCGCTTCGTTCGGGAAGCCCCGGATCAGCGGTCGGAGTCCAGCAGATGCTGGCGGAAGAAATACCGGTTGGCGCCGCCGGCGTCGGCGGTGTTGTCCTTGATCTCGCCGATCTTCTTCGCCGCTTCCGGGTTTTCCGCGGCGCCGGGCAGGACATATTCGCAGTCGGCCACGACGACCAGCTGGGACTTGCGGGTGGATTCCGATTCGGTCTGGAAGAGGTAGCCGAGCACCGGAATGTCTTTCAGCCACGGAACCCCGTTAGAGCCGCGCACCACCTCCCGCTTTTCCAGCCCGCCGATGACGAAACGGTTGCGTTTGGTGGAGATCATGATGTCGCTGCTGACCTTGTTCCCCTTCTGGATGCGGGGAGCGCCGCTGGACTGATAGCCGATCAGCGAGGAGTTTTCCAGATCGAGGTGGAGGACCGCCGCCTCCGGCGCGATCGACGAGGCCTTGACGGTCATGGTGAATCCGTATTGATTGGTGTCGTCCCGGACAATGGAGGTCTGGTTGTCTTTGCCGACGGAGATCTGATTGTCCGGCGAGGTGCGGCCGAAGGCGTCGAGCACCTTGTCGAACGCCTGCCCGAACCAGCCGTCGGGCTGCTCCTCCGTGTTTTCCGCCGGAACGGTTGAATCCATGGTGAAGAGCTGTGTCAGCCGCTGGAAGGAGGTCTGCGTGTTCTGCCGCACCACCACTTCGCCGGAGTGGGCGATTTTCGCCTTGCCTTTGCTGGCGAGAAAGTCGATGTAACGGGTGTTCCACTTCGGGTTGAAGTTGTAGAAGCTGGTGCGTTCGGAACCCTGCGGACGGCTCATCGTGCCGCCGTAGGTGGCCGCCCAGTTGTCCCGGAAACGGGCGCCGGCGCTGAAAAGTTCGGTTCCCTCATTGTTTTTCCAGGATTGAAAATCGAGTCCCAGTTTCTCGTCGTTCTCCGAGTAGAGCTCGTAGACGCGGAAGCGGATCCGCAGTTCCGGGAGCGGCACGTCGTACTTGCGGAGCATCTCCTCGATGTTCCGGCGGGAATAGGAGGCGGTGTTGAAGAAGAGGCAGTTGAGGTCCGGGTCGAGCTGGACCTTGTCCTTGCCGCCGGTCAGTTCGGTTTCGTCGCCGGAGACGTTCATGCCGACGTGCTTGATCATCGGCATCAGCGTCTCGGCCGGAACGTTGGCGGGGAAGTAGACATATTTCGGCTGGCCGGAACTGTGAAGGATGCCCGGCTTGTCGAGCCGTTCGACGATCGAATCAATCCCCATGCCGTTCTCATGGTCGTGGAAGCGGTACTCCTCCGCCGAGATGAAGAGCAGCGAGACGCCGTCTTCGAACTGGAGACATTCGACCGCCGTATTGCTGCCGAAGACCCGCTTGGTTTGCACCATTTCGCGCAGGAAAGTGCGCAGCGAATAGGGTTCGGCGTGTTTGAGAACGTAGGTTTTGGTCACCACCTTGGGGTCGTTGTTGTCCCGGATGAAGTGGACGGCGTCGGTATCCTTGCCCAGATCGAGCCGGAGCTGCGCCTGCACCTGGGTGTCCATGTAGCTGGCTGTATCGTAGTTGTTGTTGTCGCGCGGCGTTCCGGTCGAGGGCAGCTGCGTGTTGACGGTGTCGAGCGTGCCGGAGAGCCGGCTGCTGGTGTGGAACGGCGTCGATTCGGAGTCGCCGGGTGCGGCGAGGAGCGGCGCCGAGGCGAAGACGGCCAGAAGAAAACTCATCTTTTTCATGTTCATAATGCAATAATCCTTTCTCTGTGCATTTCTCTTAACCCCGCGATGAATTCCGCGCAGCGGAAGCTTTGCGCATCCGGCGCCGGCACCTCTGCCGGTCCGTTTGCGGGGGCGAAGTGCCCCGCCCGCCGGAGGCATATCATTCCGTTTATTTCATGTCTGAAACATCCCGAATCCGGCTCAGTTCGAACTTACTGCGGTGGTGACCGGTGCGATGGATTCGAACGGCTGAAGCCGGCCGCCCCACACCTGCGGCAGGGTTTCCGGATGAGCGAATATGGCCCGTGCGGTGACGAAAAACCAGCTCTTCTGACGGTTGGTGGTGGTGGTGGAAAAGAGATACTTGAGGATGGGAATCTCCGAGAGGAACGGTACGCCGATGACCTGTTCGACCTCACTTTCCTCGCTCCAGCTTGCCAGAATTTTTTCTTCGCCGGAGAGGAGATTGCAGTTCCCCGCGAGGGTGCTCACTTCGGCGAGTTCGGCGCCGTAGTTGTTGCGTTCAACGACGTTGGAAACCCGGATGTCATACTGGAAGGTCACCAGCGCGCTGACCGTGCCGCCCTCCGGCCGCACCGGCACCAGACCGTTCTGCGGATCGGCGGGAGTGCGGAAGCAGATCCGCGGAGCGGTGATCTGCATCTGCAGCGGCGGCGGGGGAGTCGAGCTGTTGAGCAGCGGATTGTTCGCGCCGGTGGATTGCACCGGCTCCTTCACCCCGCCCTTCATGCCGACGCCGGAGATGCCGACCTGAAGCTGGTCATTGTCCCGTTTGAAGATGGCCTGTGACTGGGGATCGAATCCGATCGAATAGGTGGCGCTGTCGCTGTTGGCCATGGTCAGGCCGGCGGTGTTCACGACATCGGCGCGGCCGTCCTGCTGGAGCATCCGGATGAAGCTGGCGTCAAACTGCGGGGCGAAGAAGAAGCCACCGAAGGCGCCGCTTGCCGCCTGAAGGGCGGCGGATCCGGAGGAGGAGAGACTCATGGCGTCGAGCCCGGCGGCGAACAGGTTGAGGCCGGGGCCGTTGCGCCATCCGAGATAGTCGACTCCGAGGTCGCGCAGTTCGCTTTCCCGCACTTCGTAGACGATCAGCTCCAGGTTGACCATCGGAATCGGCCGGTCGAGCCAGGCGAGATATTTGAGCAGGTCGCGGTTCTTGTTGCTGTCATCTTTCCAGTAGATGAGGTTGGTGGTCGGGTCGTATCCGACGAAGGAATCGCCGCCGGCGTTGATGCCGGTGCCTTCCATGATGTCCACCATCACCTGAGCGGAACGGAACCGGGCCGGATAGACCGTGCGGGTGATGCCGGTGCCGCGGATCGGATCTCCGGGAGCTCGTCCGGCGAGCCCGGCCGGCCGGTCGAGCTTGGCGAGCAGTTCATCGACGTAGGGCATCATCCGGACCGGGCAGCTGACGGTGAGCAGCTGTTCGTTGGCGGCTTTGAAGTTGATGCGGTTGACCGTCGATTGGCGGTTGTAACGTTTGACCACGCCGAGGAGAAACGGCGTGACGTCGTTCGCCTTCAGATATTTGAGGCGGTAGATTTTTGAGACCATGTAATCCTGGGCGTCGTCCTGAATCAGGCGGATGGTTCGGACGTTTTTCTCCGCCGGGGCGGCCGGAGCTGCGAAGAGGCAGAATCCGGCACCCAGAGCGAGCATCGCAGTGATTCGTTTCATAAAAAATCCCTTTTTTTTCCGATTCGGGTTGATTCCCCGGCGGACATCTCCGGTTCCGGGGAGGTGATTTGCAGAGAATATAGATTGGGAATGTTAAGATCATGTCAGCGTCCTGTGAGAATTTCCTGTCCTCTGACTTGTAAAAGGGGGATTCCGGAATTAGATTATCCCCCGGAAAAAGGTTACGACGAGTTATCACAGGAGAATTCCGGAATGAAACACTGGACTTTCGGTTTGCTGCTGTCGGCGCTGCTGCTGACGGCCGGCTGCAATACGTCGATGATCCGGAGCACGCCGCCACTGCCCGGTCAGGCCAGCGCTTCCGGGCGGGCGGTGGTCGGAAACATCGAAGCGAGCAACACCGGACTTTACCTCTTCTACTGGCTTCCGGTCTGGAGCGGTTCCACCACCCGGCCGAACCGGCGGGAGTACAACATGTTTTCCGACCGTCTCCACAACCGCTACATGTATCCGATGCTGGAGACACGGGCGAAGGTGCTCGGCGGAGACGGCGTGGAGGACATCCTCTCCCGGGAGAGCAGTACCGGCTGGATGACGCTGTGGATCTTCTGGCGTCGCACCCGTTTTCTCTCAGCGGTCGCGGTGGACCGGCACGCGCCGAAACCGGCGGCGGCTTCCACAAAAAACAAAAAAAACTGATGCAAACATGCCTGTGACGGAATCCGCCATTTGCAAAACGGCTTTTTTGGTGCTATGTTCTCAATCGGCTTTTTATGCCTGCTACAAATAATTCACGATTTGAAAGGTCAATAGAAATGAGTCGCAAAGTCATCATCGCCGGTAACTGGAAAATGAACAAAACCGCCGCCGAGGGCAAGGCTCTGGTCGAGGCGCTCAAGCCGCTGGTTGCCGATGTCTGCCCGGAGTGTGCGGAGATCGTGGTCTGTCCGCCGTTCACCACGCTTGCGGCCGTGATTGAAGCCGCCCGCGGCAGCAACATCAAAGTCGGTGCGCAGAATGTCCACTGGGCGGAGAGCGGCGCCTTCACCGGCGAGATTTCCGCGGCGATGCTGAAGGAGACCGGCGCCGAATTTGTGATCATCGGGCACAGCGAACGGCGTCAGTATTTCGGCGAAACCGACGAGACCGTCAACAAGCGCCTCAAGGCTGCGCTGGCCGCCGGACTCAAGCCGATCGTCTGCATCGGCGAGCTGCTTGAGGAGCGGGAAACCGGCCGTACCGAGGAGGTGCTTGCCCGTCAGCTCGAAGGCGGACTGGCCGGACTCACCGGCGAGGAGATGGCGCGGGTGGTGATCGCCTACGAGCCGGTCTGGGCGATCGGAACGGGCAAGACCGCGACGCCGGAGATGGCGGAGCTGACCCACAACTTCATCCGTTGCACGCTCAACGACATGTTCGGCAGCGAGATCGGGGAAGGGGTCCGGATCCAGTACGGCGGCAGCATGAAGCCGGAGAATGCGAAGGAACTGGTTGCCCAGCGCAACATCGACGGCGGTCTGATCGGCGGTGCGGCGCTTAAGGCGGAGAGTTTCGCGGCGCTGGTTCACAACGCCATTGCGAAGTGAAAATCGGTGTAATTCGGTAAAATATTACGATATTGGCGCAAAGTTTTGGAAAAAGGATTTGACTTTTTTCAAGCTGTGCGCTACTATTAACCGGTTTCATATGGAATACCGGGGCCGGTTGTGGCTCCGGTTGATCGGATAAATGTGAGATAAGGGTACAGTTTCATGTCGACTTTGACCGTTTTCCTTTACGCGCTGGTGGTGGTGGTTTCACTGCTGCTGATCGGAATTATTCTGATTCAACCGTCGAAGAGCGGCGGCATGGGCGCCGCGTTCGGCGGGGTCGGCGAATCGGTGTTCGGCGGGCAGGCCGGCAGTCATCTGACCCGGGCGACCGTGGTGATGACGGCGGTGTTTTTCCTGCTCACGCTGGTGCTGGCCTCGCTGATCGGTCACGGAGTCCGGATGGGGCGGAGTGACGACGGCGTCACGGCCGCGCTGGAAGCTCCTGTTGCGGCTGCGGTGAAATCGGAAGCCGCGCCGAAGGCGGCGGAGACCGCGGAGAAGGCGGTGAAATCGGAAGCCGCGCCGAAGGCGGCGGAAACAGCGAAGTGAATTCTGTTCGCGGAATGAAGCAGGAAGGAGTTTGATCAAGATGAAGAGTGTCCCGGCGGTTCTGACGATTGCCGCGGTCCTGTGGTCCGCCGTGTCGGTTTCGGGGGCGCCGCGGGCTTCGGCTGACGATTATTTCTTCAACAAGATCAAAATCACGCTTCAGAGCAGTGTTTCGGCGCCCAATTTCGGCAGTGACAATTTTGCCGGCGGGGCGATGAGCAACAATCTGAGGAACCGGTGGGCGGTTTTCGTCATCGATTATTATCCGAAGATTGAAAAGAACCGCCGGGCGTGGATCGATGACGTGGATCTCACCCTTACGGTGGTGTTCACGGCGCAGAGCGGCGGGCGGAAGCTTCCCTGTGTGATGCGCGGGGTCACCCGGTTTGCGACTGTGCCGATTGACGGCCGTCGCCACACGGCGACCATGATGATACCGCCTCAGCTGCTCGACCGCTATCTTGCCGCGACCGGGTCCGGCAGTTCGGTCAATTCGAACACCTTCATTGCGGAAGCGACCTTCACCGACCGGAACGGAACGGTGATCGGTCGCGGGTTCTACGGTTTGCGGGGCTCGAACGAGCAGCAGCTGGCGGCCGAGTTTGCGAAATATGCGACGGCGTCCAACGCAATGAGCGTGGAAGGGGGCATCCTTTCGCGCGACAAGACTCCGTGGAAGATAATCCGGCCGGACGATTACGATCTGATCAAGACGGACGGGATGAAATAACAGACACCTGCGCCGGGAATCGGTATTCCGGCGCCGAAACATCGGAACAAGCGGAAATGGCAAAAGAGAACTCGATTTTAGCGATTGACGTCGGCGGGGACAACCTGAAGATGGCAGAGTTTGTCTTCCCCCCGGGCGGCGGAATTACTTTGCGCAAGTTTGCATTCCGCCGTCTTGAGACGTCGGAGGAAGAGGGGTTCAGCTTTGCCCAGATCTATCATGAGATGCTTGCCGAGAATCATTTTACGGCGAAGGGGGTGCGGCTGTCGCTTCCCGGTCAGTCCTCGTTCTCGCGCCTGAGCAAGCTGCCGCCGCTTCTGGGCAATTCCTCCGCCATTTCGAAGGTGGTGGAATTTGAGGCGCGTCAGACGGTGCCGTATCCGATGGATGAGGTGGAGTGGGGCTACCAGCTGCTTCGCCATGAGTGGACGGAGCAGCGGAGCGAAACGCAGGAGGATGGTTCCGTTGTTGAGGTATCCGAGCCTCACGAAGAGTTTGAAGCGCTGTTTGTCGCGGTCAAGACCGATCAGATTACCCAGTATACCGATGTGATAGAGGATTCCGGCAAGGAGATCCTCAGTGTGGAGATTGCGCCGATTGCGCTTTTCAATGCGGCCAAAGGCAGCGGGCAGTGCCGGGATGACGAGTGTGTTCTGCTGTTGAACATCGGCGGCAGCGGTTCCAATCTGATGATTGCCGACCACAATCGTGCGTTCATCCGCAGCATTCCGATCGGTGGGGCTTCCATTACCCATCAGATTGCCAAGGAGTTCGGGATCGGTTTCGCCGAGGCGGAAGAGCTTAAACAGCGCCATGGATTTGTTGCACTCGGCGGTGCGTATGAAGAGCCGGAATCGGAGGTGGCGGCGACCATTTCGAAGATTGCCCGCAATGTGATGACCCGTCTGCACGGGGAGGTGAGCCGTTCGCTCAACGTCTGGCGGGCGCAGCACGGCGGGAATCCGCCGACACGGGTTCTGCTTTCCGGCGGCGGGTCGACGATGTTGTACATCACCGACTTCTTCCAGGAGAAGCTGCGGGTGCCGGTGGAATATCTCAATACGTTCAGCGCGATCACGATAGCGGATTCCGTGGATAAGGAAGCGTTACAGGAGGTGGCGCCGATGTTCCAGGAGCTGATCGGCATGAGTCTGCGTAATCTCACGCAGTGTCCGATCGATATTTCGCTGACACCCCGGAGCATTGTGCGTCAGAAGGAACTTGACCGCAAGAAGCCTTATTTCTACGCCTCGGTATTTTCGTTGATTGTCTGTCTGGTGATTTTTGCGATCGGGGTGAACCGGCGGTTGAATTTCGACAAGACGCGTGTCGACCGGGTGAAAAGCCGCGTGGAGGAGACGAACCGGAAGATGGAGGAGATCAACCGTCTGATGGGGCAGCGGAATTCCGCGAAATCCCGCTTTGAAGTTCCGACCGGTTTCCTGGCACAGCGCGGGAAGTGGACGGATATTCTGAATGAACTTCAGACTCTGCTGCCCGATTCGATGTGGCTGACCAAACTGGAGGCGATCGGAGACACGGTGCCGGGGCAGACGACCGAGTCGCAGCCGCAGCATGATTCGCCGTTCGGGCCCTTTGGCGGAGCGGCTCCGGCGCCGAAGCGGCAGAAGGATGTCGGTTATGTGGACATTCCGGAGGCCAAACAGCTTCACCTGGTCGGCTATACACTGGTGCTCAAGGGGCGTGACCTGCTGGAAAATGAATTGCAGCAGAAGATCAAGAAGTCGAAGTATTTTTCGAATGACGATGACGGTTCGATTCTGGACAAGTATGAACAGGAGACCGAGGTGTTGAACCTCACTTCGTTCGAAATGCGCCTCAAACTGAAAGAACCTGTCAAGAAATAGGACGGAGAGAGACTGTGAATCGATTTGTCAAAAACAATCTGGTGTTGTTCATTGTGCTCGGTCTTTCCGTGGCGGTGGCGCTGGTGCTGCTGGTATGGACCGCGATCCGTTACACGCAGATGACCCGTTATATCAACGAGACCGACAAGCTCCGCAAGCAGATCGGCGAACTGATTTCCAAGACGCCGGCTCCGGTTGACGACAACAAGCCGCGGATATCTGCGGACATCGAGCTGTATTCGAAGACTGCCGCCGGGTTGCAGCAGCGTTTCGGGCACCCGATGGCGCCGGCGGTGGATGCGTTTATCAAGGAGCTCAAGCTTACGCCGAAGGAGGCGAAGGCGGAGGGGGCTCCGAAAACGATTACGCTGGAATGGCTCAAGGAGCAGTTCCATGAGGGGTGGGATCGGATTGATTCGAACAACAGCGCACAGCAGGGGGTGTTTTACAAGCAGTTCCAGCGTCGTTTCAGCAACTGGACGGAGGCGTTGCAGGAGTTCCGGAAGGTGGCCGAGCAGGTGACGACCGAGCCGATCACGGAATACAACATCGACGAGGTTTTTCTGTCGGCGATCGGAATTCCCCGCACGATGCAGGGGAACCCGGAAAATCTCGCTAAGTTCATCAGCGACTTCCGTTACAAGCTTCTCGACATGCTGGCCGGCAAGGTGGCGGTCGGGCCGGACGCATCGCACTTTTCCTTCGAAGAGAATACGGTTTACCAGCCTGAAGAGTACCCGCTGGTGGAGCGCAACTGGGATATTATCGGGGATTTGGTGCAGCGGATCAGCAAGTCAGGCGTCAAGGAGTTGACTGCGTTCCGCAAGCGCTCTCTGGCAGGTGAGGAGTCCAGTGGTTACCAGCTCTATCACTTCTCATTTGAGGTGATCGGCTCCATCGCCAACATCCGCAAGCTGGTTGCGGATATTGACAATGCGATTCCGGCGAACCGGGTTTACCTGGTGCGAAGCGTTTCGTTGTATGCTTTGAATGATCCGGCGGAAGCGCTCTTCTCTCAGGAGAGCACGCTGCCGCAGGACTTCATCGATTCGCTGGTGCAGCAGGAGATGCGCAGAAATGCAGCGGTGAAGACGCAGACGACAGCGGTCCCGGCAGTGCGTGGCCGTCGTGGCCGGAGACAGGTTGCGCCGGTGATGGAGACTCCGGAAAGCACCACGCTTTCCTCGGAGGAGATGCAGGTGCGCCGGGCGCAGGCGGTGAAGGAGTTTGAGGAAGCGGAAAAGAAGAAGAAATATTTCGAGCGTTTCGGTTATGGAGATACGCTTGTCGGCGGCAGTGATGAATGCCGGGCGGTGATCGACGTGGATTATATCATGCAGAACTAGCGGGTGCATGGAGGTTTATTTTGGAATTCCTGAAGCGACATTATGAGAAACTGATCCTGCTGTTTATGCTGGTGGCGTTTATCATTTCGATGATTCACGTGCTGCGGATCATTCAGCAGACGCGTGAAGTGACCGAGGCGAGTCTGCAGATCCCGACCAGGAAGGCGGATTATGAGCCGCAGAATCCTGAGGCGGCGGAATTTGATGTGGAGGACAAATTCAAGAGCACCAGCCTCAAATGGGAGGTGTCGACGGCGCGTGAGAAAGGGAATGCCGAGCATTTTTCCGATCTGGTGATTCCGTTTGCGATGGCTCGCTGTCCTCATTGCAAGAAGATTATTCCCCGCAGCTACTTCCAGGGCGGACCGGAGGCGAATAAGGATCTGAAGGAGGGGGCCAAGCCGATTCCCCCCGGCAAGTGTCCGCTCTGCGACGGGGAGCTGGTGATGCCGCCGGAGAAGAAGGGGCCGATCTGGAAAATTACTGCGGAAGATGCCGACGGAGACGGAATGTCCGACGTTGACGAGGCAAAATACGGCTTTGACAAGACCAATCCCCATGACGGCTGTCAGGATAAGGACGGGGATGGCTTCTCCAACGTTTACGAGATCCGGATGGGGACGAATCCGACCGATCCGCGCAGTCGGCCGCCGCTCTGGTACCGGTTGAAGTTCGCGGCATTGCGCCGGGTTGAACTGCCGATTACGTTCCGGGCGCTCAACGCCAACAACAGTGACGACAAGCAGAAATGGGATATTCAGCTCAATACGCGTGACGAGCGCGGCCGTGAGCGGACTCAGATTGAGATGCTTGGAAGCATCATCACACTGGACAAGAAGGAGTATAAGATTTACGACATTCTCCGTAAACAGACGGAGATCCCGGGGCAGACCAAGGATGGAACGAAGCTGATCAAGGACGAGTCGGTGATCTATCTTGAGCAGAGTGACGGCAACGGCAAGGACAAGCTGGAGATGCAGGTGGGGCAGAAGGTGTACTCATCGAATCCGAAGGCGATTCTGGAGGACACGGGTATGCGTGACAAGGTTTACATGTGTGACGTCGGGGAAGTCTTTACGATGGGCAGCCGTGCGATCGGCACGAGCCGTTACCGTCTGAAGTCAATTGACGCCAAAAAGATGACGGTCCAGCTGGAAGATCCTTCCAAATTTGACGGAGATACAACGCTTGATCCTGCGGGGACGTCGATGCTGGTTACCCGGGAAGGGAAGATTCCGGAAGAGATGCTTGTGGTGCATGATCAGGTACCCGGGATGGATGCGTATGGTGTCGGATTGGGCCGCGGGCGCTGATCCGGTGGGATTGATGAAAAAAAGAACGGAACTGTCGATTTAATAATGTAAGGTGGAAAAAGAGCATGGAAATCTCTAACCGGAAGCTTTTTTCGCACGGCGTGGTTGTGATCGGTCTGGCGGTTGCGGCTGCGGGCGTATTCGAGGCAGCAGCGGAGGAGCCGAAAGCGTCTGCGGCCGCACAGAAAGCGGTTGTGGACGGGGAAACGGGACTCAGTCAGAAGGAGCGTGCGGCGCGGCAGGCGCGTTTTGCCGCGCAGGACGAAAAGTTGACGGCAGCCCGTAAACTGTATGCTGAGCAGAAGTACGACGAGGCGACCAAGGTATTCGAGGCGATTCTGGTCGATCTTGAGAAGGATCGGGGGTTGATCGCCGACGAGCGCAGGGCGGTGTTCCGTCGCGAGCTGGCGAAGATCCGCCGTGAATGGGCGAATTCGGTGATGTTCCGGGCGCGGCTGGCCGCGGTGGAGAAGCGGTATGCCGATGCGATTTCCATTGCCACAGACGTACAGAACATTGATGCCGGCTCCAAGGAGGAGGCGGCGAAGCTGATCGAATACTGCACGCAGATGCAGAAGGGGGAAGAGGCGAAGACGGCGGTTTCGCTGGACAAGGCCAATCCTGACCTTGCGCATAATCGCAAGACGATCGACCGTCTGCTGCGGGAGGCGGAGGTATTTTACCGGCAGAAACGTCTGGAAGAGGCACGTAGTCGTGCTGAGCGGGTTTTTCTGATCGATCCCTACAATGTCCGGGCAGTGGATCTGATGTCGCGGATCTACCGTCAGATTTACTCATACGGTCTGCATCGTCATGAGGCGGACACCATGGGGATGGTGGCCTACAGCGACTGGCAGTGGGCGGAACCGGTATTCACGGTGAGTGTAGATTCGACCGTGCGTCCCGGAACGGAGCGTCCGGTGGACACGGATGGGATCTATGCGCGGATGGAACGGATCATCTTCCCGAGCATCGCATTTGATGACGCTGACATCATGGCGGTGATTCGCTTTCTTAACAGCCGGAGCAAGGTGTTCGATCCGGACAAGCAGGGGGTGAATATCTCCACCGGTATCAATGCGCGGACGGCGGAGACGCTCAAGCGCATTACGATGAGTTTCTCGCGAATTCCGATGAGTGAGGTGCTTCGTTACATCTGTCAGGACACCGGGTTGAAATACCGGATCGAGCATGATGGCGTGTTTATCGGCCCGGAGGTGGACGAGATGCAGACCCGTTACTTCCCGATTCGGGGCAATCTGATCTCCGGTATTATCGGTGAGAGCGGCGGCAGTACCGCCGCCGACGACGGTCTGGGGGGCAGAATGGAGGCTCCGGCGCCTGCTCGTGGCGGCGGCGGCAAAGAGGATACGATCGAAGCCAAGACATTTCTGGAGACGGCGGAGTCCGGCGGGCCGCGGGCGTCGGTCAACGAGGAGATGCTCAAGCGTTATTTCTCGCTTCGCGGCGTCACTTTCAGTGAAGGTACTTCGATCGACTACGACAAGCGGACCGGCAGATTGATTGTCCGCAACACGCTGGAGAATCTGCAGCGGCTGGACGAATTGATTCGACAGCTTGATGCGATTGAAAAGCCGCTGATCATGATCGAGATCAAGGCGATCGAAGTGACTGAGCAGGATATGCAGGAGCTGGGTTTTCACTGGTCGATGGACATGATCGGCAAAAATATGAACAATGGTGAGTTGAACCGCGGAGCGAAACAAGGGTGGAACTTCGGCCAGGGACAGAATATGACGAGTGTCACCCGCCCCGGCTCGGATGTCACCGGAGTGGACGGTACAGTGATCGACAGCTGGAACATCTTCCCGGCGCTGTTTGGCTCCCAGCACCCCTTTGGATCAGATATTCCGCTCAATATCTTGTTGACGATCAACGCCTTGAGTCAGAATTCCCGTACCGAGACGATGGCGGCGCCCAAGGTGATGACCTCCAACGGAACGACGGCGGAGGTGCGCCTGGCGAAGTCCTACCAGTTCCCGACCGACTGGGAGACTTATGAAATTGAAGAAGATGACGGCACCTATACCATCACTCCCCCGGCTCCTTCGTTTGACGAAGAAGAGGATGTCGGTGTCATTTTCGATGTGACTCCCCGGGTCAATTCCGACAACTACACGATCAACCTGAAGGTCAATCCGCAGATCAGCCAGTATCTGGGGAAGGACTCCTATCAGATTCAGGTGTCCGGTTACACCCGTCAGTTGACCACGGTGCGGGAGACTATTGAGGGGAATCTTGTTGTTCGGCAGGAGTGGGTCAACACGCCGCAGAACATCATTTTCGATGTCTGGATGCCGATGATCAGCCGGCGGAACCTGAGTGTCAACGTCAATGTATACGACGGTGAGACGGTGGTGCTGGGCGGCATGGTGGACAACACCACTATCAGCCGGGTGGATAAATGGCCGATTCTCGGAGATCTTCCGCTGGTCGGGCGTTTCTTCCAGTCTCATGTGGAAGATGTTGTGCGCAAGAGTCTGCTGGTCTTCGTGACTGCGCGGCTGGTGAACAACGACGGCATTCCGATCCGCCGGAACAAGAATGTCGGTGCGCCCGACTTCAATCGGTAAAACTAACGCCGGAGGCTTGAAAATATGGTTAGCAGAGAGAGAAAGTTGCTGGGGCTGTTCTTCGTGCTCGGCGTTGTCCTGACGCCGGCGGCAGGGGCGCGGGATACGGCGCAGTTGACGGATGAGACGCGTGAAGCGCTCAACCGGGTTGATCAGGGGAAACAGGAGAATGAGCAGCGCGCCGCCCGTCTGGTTTCGGAGGCGAATGACCTGTTGATCCGCAACAAATACATGGAAGCACGCGATAAATACATCGCTGCGTTGAAGATTTTTGAAACGTTTCCGTCGGAAACGTTTCGTCAGAAAAGCGCCTGGTGTCGGCAGCAGATTGGGAAGTGCTATTATTACAGGGCGGAAGACGCGATGCTTCAGGCTGAAGAGCGCGCACAGGCACGCGATTTTGAAGAGGCGATAGCCATCTGCAAGGAGGCGATCAAATACTGCCCGGAGAATGCGGCAAAGCTTCAGGCGCGTATCGAACGGTACGAGAAGCGTCAGGCGCAGGCGCTGATGATGACCGATACTTCGGAGGAGAAACTGATTCCCAATCTCAAGACGCAGGAGTATCAGATTCAGGTGCTTCTGGAGCAGGGGCGTCAGCTGATCAACGCGAAAGATTATGCAAAGGGGCTGCGCAAGTTTCAGGAGGTTCTGCTTCTGGATCCCTACAATGCCGACGCCATTCAGAATGTGAAGGCGACCTACAAGCGGATCGACAACATCGGTCTGGCGCGTTATCGGGATCAGCATCGCAAGATGGTTTCTGAAGTGGAGTGGAAATATTCCATTCCGATCATTCCGGAAGGGGACAGTTCCGCGGCGAAGAACCTGATCGACGAGGGGCCCAAAGTGAAGGCGGAAGCCAAGCTCAGTCCGCTCCAGCAGAAACTCAACAGCATCATCATTCCGCGAATCGACTTCGAGGATGTCACCATCACAGCTGCGGTGAAGAACCTGCGGGATCAGAGCCGCCAGCAGGATCCCGAACGTCTTGGCGTCAATATCTTTCTGCGCAGCAGCGGTGTTGGACAGCAAACTGCGACTCAGAATCCCGGGGACGAGCTGCCGCCTGCTCCGCAGCCTCAGCCGCAGCAGTTCAACAACAACGCGGAAGGGGATGGCAATGCGGAAGATAATGAACAGCGGATTACGCTGCTGATTCAGAACAAATCGCTGATGGATGCGATCATCAAGTTGTGCGACACCGCCAAGCTGCGTTACAAGGTGGAGAAATATGCGGTGGTCCTTGCTCCGGAAGGAATCGCCCTGGAGAATATGGAAACCCGCCTCTTCCCGATGGACCAGGCTCCGGTCGACGACCCGGAAAACGAGCAGGCGTTGAAGAACTACTTCAAGGGGGTGGATTTCCCGGAAGGGTCCCAGATCGTGTATGACAGCCGGATCAACCGGTTGATTGTCACCAATACGCCTGAGAATCTGCAGAAGATCGATGAGTTTGTCAATGAACTGCTCAAGCAGCAGGATCCGATGATTCAGATCATGGCGAAGTTTGTTGAAATCTCCCAGAACGATCTGGATGAGCTTGCCTTCAATTATCAGCTGGCGGTGAACGCCGGTACCGACAAAAATACGGTGACCCGGCAGACCCGCTGGGATCAGGGGGCCAACACACTGATGCGTTACTACAAATCGGGAACCGGCGGTCATGTTGCAACGACCGATCCGCTAGTTGATGGAACATTCTCCTACGTCTGGGGGAATGACAAGGGAACCAAGTTCATTGCATCGATGTTCGCATTGAACTGGGCGTCCAGCGAAGATGTACTCTCGTCGCCGCGGGTGACGACGTTGCCGGATCAGATGGCGACCATTGAGATGGTGACGGAACGGTATTTCCCGGATGAATGGGAGATTGTCGACCTGCCGATGAATAACGCCGGTGGTTCGAGTGATTCGGGCGGTTCCAGCGGCGCGATCTACTGGGTGCCCACTTCGGCCGGTCCGCAGCCGACCTTTGAATCGGATCCGACGCCGCTGGGCATCAAGTTTTCCATTACGCCGAAAATCGTCGATCTGGATCGTCGAATGATTAACGCCGACATCAATCTGCCGATTGTGACGCTCAGCGGCTGGATGGAATACGATGCCCGAACCATTGAGACTGACGGCAGTGTCGACGGAGAATTCTATCGCATGCCGATCTTTGACAAGCGTGTTATCAAGACCGAAGTCACCGTTTATGACGGGGAAACGATTGTGCTGGGTGGTGTTGCCCAGGATACGACTTCGGTTGTCAACGACAAGATTCCGATTCTCGGCGATCTGCCGTTGGTCGGTCGCCTGTTTCAGTCGAAGTACACGGAGTCGGAGAAGCGCAATCTGCTGGTGTTCCTCACCTGCAGGCTGGTGAAACCGGATGGTTCTGCTTTCTTCCCGGAAGAGGATCGTTCCCGCGGTCTTCCTGACTTCGGGCGCAACCACTGATCGTGGTTGGAACGGGGGCTGTCGCAAGCGTTCATAAGCTCTGTGACGCCCCCTGTTTTGCTGCAGGGAGAAGCGCATAAGTGCATGGCTGTGATCGAAAGAGGATCGCAGCTTTTTTTTATGTTTGCTTCTGAGAAAGATCCGCGGGCGAAACCGGTACTGCAAGCCGGAGAGAGACGGTTTCGAAGAGAGGATGAGACCATTCGTTTCGGCAGAGCTGGTACCGTGTCGCCCGACTGGAACAGGAGAGTTTCTCGGTTCTCCTGGCGAGATGGCCCCCTCCCCGGATTTCAGGAGTATTTTTTGTTTTATTCAGATGGGGTATTGATTGGAATCTTTCTGCTATAAAAAGACCGGATCTCTCCGCAACTTTTCCGGACCTCTTTAATTCGACAACTTCAGCGTTATCGAACTCCCGCAGATCAGGCGGGAGAACATGACGATTTTGTCAATAGGTTTTCACCTGAAGTTTGCCGTTCAAATAACCGGCACTGCCGCCTGCGGCAGCGATTGCGTCTTTGAGCTCCGTCCGCATTTGATCCGGGGAAACCGACGAGACATGACCATCAGTCCACCCCACATCAGCCCGGTTGCTATGCAGAAAATACTGATAATTCTGGGTGAACTGCCAACCGAACACGGAAGTGCCGCTGGTAATGCTGTAGGTTTCGGTCAAAATCGCCTTATTTTTTCGAATCCGATTGAAGACCAGCGCTCCTGTATTGCCATCCGCGGGATCGGCCCGGACAAATCCTCCATCCGTGATATATTTGCTCCAATGGGTATGAATGCGTGGCATACCAAACGCATTGTTGGCATATTCCGTCGCGTCCGGCGGCAATTTCGGACACCGCAGAAAAGAGGACTTTTGCTTGTAGTTGTCGGTCGTCGGTGCAACATATCGGAAATAGACCTGCGCGAACAGGCTCGGGTAATTGGTTATGATCCCATTCATTCTGATCATGTAAGTATTCGCACTGCCCCGGGTGACGAACCAACTTTTGTTGTCGTCCGCATAAAAGTGAATGTATTGCAATGTTTGTTTTTGATTGTTGACACACTGGATCGCCAGAGAACGCTCTCTCGCTTTGTTCAAGGCGGGAAGCAACATCGCGGCAAGAACAGCGATAATAGCGATAACGACGAGAAGTTCGATAAGAGTGAATGTATGTTTCATTTTTCTTTCCTCCGGGGTGAAATGCTGAGTTTGAAATATTCCAATTGTACTTTCCCTGAAATGCTTCCTGATGCGTCGCCGATTCGACAGAACGGGGATGGTCGTCCCGGATTTGACGGCACAGGTCCCCAGCCGGCGATTTTTCCGTCGATCCACAATCCGCCCAAACCGCTCTCCGGATCCAAAATTGCCCGGAATGTATGCATTGCTGTCGAAGGCCCGGGCAGTGTGACCGCCTTCCCCCACGGCAGCAGAATTCGGCCGAACCCGGTGCAGAAGACGAATTCATAACTCCCTTTCGGGCGAGCTCCCGTCATGCAGGCCGCCATGAAGCTGCCTCTGCCGTTGCTGGCGGGCGCAACTTCTCGTGCGCGCCATTCCATCACGACAGGAGCGCGGAGTGGATCTCCCCAGCCCCGGACCGGAATTTCAAAACATTGATACTCCAGACTGCCGCTGCCGCCGGAATGATTCAGCGTTACCGAATTCTCTCCGGTGGAGAGGCATTTCGCCTGATAGCGGTTCCGAATGAGAGAGGAGAGTTGCAGTTCGCCATTTCGAACCGCCAGAGAAGCAATCTCCTTTGTCGACTGGGCGGCCGCCTTCATGAGCTGGCCGGGCGGTTGTTCGGGAAATTCAATCAGCAGAACCGCGTCACGAAGCTGGACTGCCGGGACCTCCAGATCGATTTCCTTCCAGCGGGAGGCCCCCAGGCCCTGCTTCGAAAGAGAACCGATCAGCAAGCTGTCCGAATTCATCCATTCGGTCGACAGCGTATGGCCTGTCAATCGTGCTTTTTCGTCGCGAATGGAAGTGTTCCAGAACGAACGCAGCGACGTGTGTCCATCCGCTGTCAAAACAAGAGCTGTGCCGTCGGAGGACAGCTCATAGCGGTGAAACCGATCGGTTGTGGAAAACCGAATTCGGTTTCCGGAATGCCGGAAGAGGATTTCGTCGGGCCTGAACTCCACCACCTCAATCTTTTTACCGGCTGCAATTCGGGCAACCACGGTGCCGGCCTCACTCTCCGGTTCCACCAGGAGGGAGAATCCCACGCTGAAAATCCCGTTTCGAGCAGGTAATGGATGGATGAAGTTCGGAATCGCCTGACGACTCCAGTCCGTGATCCGCAGGGAATTTTCCACAATGCTTTCGACCTTATCCGCCCGGTTGGGGAAGAGGCGCCGCCATTTACCTTGTGCGGAATGGCGCAGCAGAACCTTTCCGGATAAAATCCGTTCCATTTTCCAGTCGGAGTTGCCTGCCGGCGGTTCTGCGGCGATTAGAATGTGGTTTTTTCCTTTCCGTATCGCCTCGGGCGGGAGGCGGAGCACCCAGTTGTCTCCATCGGCCTCTGCGGTGTAGTGATGCTCGTTGACTTCCATTGGAAACCGTGTCCCGGCGGGGGCGGAAGCTGCGAACCGCAGCGACACGGAGGGAACGCGTTTTCGTACTTCCGGCTGCGACAGGTCGTCGCCGATGAACAGAGGAAAGGTGAACGGTCGACCACGAAACAGCGGCTGCGGAAAAGCCGGTTCCAGGGCGGGCAGTTTCAAAAAACGATCGCCGCCACGCAGATAGAAGCCGGGCTGATACCCGCCGCTGCCGCGAACCCGGGCGTAATATGCCTTGTCGACGCCGCGTAGTTTTTCCTTGTTCCCCCAGAGCAGTCGGCGCATGGCGTCTGCTCCCTCCAGATTGAAGTAATAGAGGCCGTCCGCACCGCTCTCCAGTGCTTCCAGAGCTCGGGCATGGTACCCTGCAGCGCTGTTGCGCTCCGGCGCGGCGAGCAGAGAGGTGCGGATTCGCGATTCATCCAGCGAGGCGTAGAACTTGACTCCGTAGCGGCGGGCGAGAGCGACCATGTTGCTCCAAGGTTCCAGGTGAAAATATCCGCCGGCGATCAACAGGTCCGTTACCCGGTTTTTCAGCCACGCCTCCAGATCGATTCCGACAGCGCGGCAATATTCGGGGGAATCCGGGACCCGGATCGCCACCAGAATCGGACGACCTCGTTTTCGGCCTTCCTCTTCGGTGATGGCTCGTAATTCGCGGAGAAATTCGGTCATCGTTGCCAGCTCCCGGGAAGAGGCGACTCCTCCCCAGGCCACCGATCGAAACAGCTGCATGTGCCGCATGAAATCATATTCGATGCCGTCTATATCGTATCCGGCTGCAAATTCCCGGACGAAATTGCGCATTCTGGCCCTGACTTCCGGATGAGAGAAATCCACCGCGCTCCAGGAACAGTACGGCGGCCGTCGATCCGGTGTCCCCATCAGAAACTCCGGATGTTCCTGTTTGAATTTCGGCAGCAGATGATGGGGGTTCTCCAGGGTCCCCGCCGCATCATGCGTATCGTTGACACGGATGGAGACGAAAAATTCCAGCTTCTCCCGGCGGCAGAACTCGCCAGCCAGTCGCAGAGGATCGGTGCCGAGGCGGTTGAGGTCCCTGCTGATATTACGGAATTTCGGATACATCGGCGCATCTTTGATGAACCAGTCTGCTGTTTTCAGACGGCAGGTGAAATTGCCGAATCCGCTTGAGATCGGACAATAAAATACCGAATCCACCTGACTGCCGCGGACGTGGATCAACCGTCGGGAAAGAAAATTTTCCGGAGTTGCCGCCAGATTTCGGGGAAAATAGACTCCCGCATCACACCCGTCGGTATTGTAGATCACCATGCGACGACGCTCCAATGCGGCTCGGCGCAGCGACTCCCAGCTGGAATTCGCAAAGAGCGGCAGCGCAACCGTCAGCAGCAGTCCCCACTGCAACATTGTTTTCATGAGCGCTCCTCGCTTCCCGCAGAATTCCACTCCCTCAACAGACGCTGGTAAAAACCAGCCTCCCGCCGGCGCTGCTCCTCCGTCATTGCCACCTCCGGACGGATATGGATGCGGATCAGCTCCTGCGCCGCCTGGCTCCACCCCATCTGCAGCGCCAGACTGATCGCCTCGTGCTGCCGGATGACACACGGAATCTGTTCAAACCGGTCATGCGTCGGCAGCGGCAGTTCCGTCAGCGCGGCGTAGGTCTGAAGCTGCATGCTCCACTTGCGCAGCTCCTGCTCCAGCCAGGAACGGTGTGCACCCGCAATGATCAGTTGATGAAACTCCTTGTCCAGCTGGTACATTTCCAGAACTGCAGCAGATTCATCCAGCTCGCCGGCGAACACCCGTTCCATCAGCCGGCGGGAGTTGCGGAGATTCTCCTCGACCAGTTCGATGTCCTGTTCGGTGCCGTTCCGGCAGAATTGTTCGACACAGACCACTTCAAGACTCTCCCGCATCAGCGAGAGCTGGATCAGCTCCTCTCTGGAGATCCGACGCATGAAACAGCCGCGGTAGGGGAAGGTTTCAAGCCACCCCTCCCGTTCCAACCGGCGGAGCGCTTCCCGGATCGGCGTCACGCTGATGCCGAGCGCCTGGGCCAGCGGCGCCTCCCGCATCTCCGCTCCAGGCTGGAATTCCCCGGAGATGATCTTGTCGAGAATCATCTGATACGCTTTGGACTGCAAGGTTGGTTTTGCCATAAACAACTCCCGGTTAGCCCTTCACCGCGCCCAGCAGGATGCCGCGGGTGAAGCAGCGTTGCGTGAAAAGAAACAAGATCAGCAGCGGCAGTGTCATGATGACGGCTCCCGCCATCAGCAGACTCCACTGCACCACATTCATCTCGTTGAACTTGGTCAATGCCAGCGGCAGCGTGTAGAGGTCGGCGCTGTGCGTTACGATCAGCGGCCAGAGCAACCCTTTCCACGTGCCCATGAACGTCAGAATGGTTAGCGTCAGGAGCGCGTTGCGCGAAAGTGGAAGAATGACGTTGCAGTAGATCCCCCAGCTGGTACAGCCGTCGACCATCGCCGCCTCCTCAAGATCTCGCGGCAACGAGAGAAAGAACTGGCGCAGCAGAAATGTCCCGTACGCACTGAACATCGACGGCACGATCAGCGCCAGATAGCTGTCCACCCAGCCGAAACTGCGCAGAATCAGAAACACCGGAATCATCGTCACCGCGCCCGGCACCATCATTGTCGCCAGATATCCGAGAAAAATCCGGTCACGCCCGAAGAAACGCATCCGGGCGAACGCGTAGGCCGCCAGACTGCTGGTGAACACCTGCCCCGCGGTGACTCCGACCGTGACGAAAACGCTGTTCAGAAATGCCCGCAGAAATCCGGTTTCGAGAAAGACCACCCGGTAACTCTCCAGAGTGACCGAGGAGGGCAGGAGCACCCGGAATCCCGAAAGTTCCGCACCGGGCGCCTGGAGCGACACCGCTACTATCCAGAGCAGAGGGTACGCGGTGGTTACCGACACCAAGATCAGGCCGAGGTAGAGAAAGAAGAGTTGTACGGCCCGGTTATGCGGCATGATTTTTCCCCCCGAATTTCCAGTTGAGCGCCGTGATCGCCAGCACCAGCGCGAAAAGAACCAGTGCGATCGCCGCCGCGTATCCCATGTTGAACCAGACGAAAGCGTGGTTGTAAATGTAATAACTGAGCGTGGTGGTCGATCCGGCGGGGCCGCCCTGCGTCAGGACGAACGCCGCATCGAAGCCTCCCTGAAATCCGCTGATTACCGACATCACGAAGATGAAGAAGTTGGTCGGGGCCAGCAGCGGCACCGTGAGGCTGACGAATTTGCGGAATCTCCCGGCGCCGTCGATCTCTGCAGCCTCGTAGAGTTCCGCCGGAATTCCCTGCAGGGCGGCCAGATAGAGCAGCATGTTGACTCCGCCCATCGCGCCCCACAGCCCCATCAGCATCAACGCCGGTTTCGCCCAGTGGTAGTTGGTCAGCCATCCCGGTCCGGAGATGCCGACGAGAGCGAGAAGCTGATTCAAGAGTCCGGTTTCCGGAGCGAAGATGTATCCCCAGAGCAGGAACATCCCGACGCCGCCGCAGATGGTCGGCAGATAGAAGAGGGTGCGGAAGAGCCCCATGCCGCGAAGCGTATGGTTCAGTAACATGGCAATCAGCAGCGCCACGAGCATGTTTACCGGAATGGCCAGCATCAGAAACAGCGTGTTGCCGAGGTACTGCCAGAATTCCGGGTCGCACGGTTGCAGTGTTCCGTCGGTCCAGCGGAAGCCGAGCAGATTGCGGAAATTTTCCAGACCGACAAACACCGGCGTGTGAAAGATATCCCACCGGAAGAGACTCAGAGCGAACGCCAGGACCACCGGAACCGCTGTGAACAAAAGGAAGCCGCTGATGTTCGGTGCCAGATAACACCACGGTACCCAGGGGAAACGACTTTTCATTCCTCACTCTCCATATCGGTTTTCCGAAACAGTTCCCGCCGACGGTGTATTTCTGCGGCGCATTGGCGCATCCCCTCTGCCGGCAGGAGGCGGCGGCTCATTACCTGACCGGAGAAGCGGGAGAATACGGCCATCAGCTCCTGCAGATGCGGGACTCGCGGCGTCGGCGCCATCACCGCCAGCGCCCGGGCCAGCACCCGGTAGTTGGCCGGACGGTCCGGAGACGGCGCCAGCGCCTCTTCGACCAGCGAACTTCGGGCCGGAAGCATCCGATGGGACATCGGCAGCTGGAATTCCCGTTCCTGGAATTTGAGAAACAGCTTCCACGCCTCTTCCGGATATTTTGTATCTTTACTGATACAGATGGCGTGGCTCGACGCCCATTGCGAGAAGCATTTCACCTTCGGCTGCAGCGTCATGTCGAACTCCATCCCCCGGAAGGTTTCGAGAGCCTGAAAGATGTTCATGGTAAATCCCGGCATCATCGCCACCTGTCCCTGCCGGAAGCTGCTGAGGACATCGATGTTCATGGTCTGCATCTCCTCCGGCGTCGGAGCGACGCGCCACCGGTGGGCGAGTTCGAGGTTGACGCGGAAATACTCCCGCATTTCCGGCGTGTCGCAATTCACCTCGCCATCGGAAATGCGAATCGGAGCCGCGCCGAAAACGCCGGGTTCCAGCTGCCCGCGAAATCCATAGCAGAGAACCCGCCCTTCTGCATCGCGCCGGGTCAGCTTCCGTGCCGCCGCGAGAAACTCCTCCAGCGACCAGTCGTCGGTCGGATACGGCACTCCCGCTTCCCGGAAAAGTCGCCGGTTGTAGAAGAGGAAACTGACATCCTCGCCGAACGGCAGGGAGTAGAGCCGTTTTCCGCGCCGGTACCAGTTGAGGACAGCCGGCTTGTACTCGTTGAGATCGATTCGGGCCTGTCGGATCCGTCTTGACAGATCGAGAAACAGTCCTTTGTCGGCGAATTCATTGAAACTCTGTCCCATCCACATCAGATCCGGAGCGCAGTTGCCGGCGACCATCACCATGACCTTCTGGTAGTAGTTCCGGCTGGAAACCGGAATGAGTTTGACGGATACGCCGGGATTTTCCGCTTCGAACCGGTCGATGGCTCCGCGATAGATGGGGTCGGTGGTCTGTCCGGCCGGAACCGTCAGCGTCAGCTGGATCTCCCGGCCGCCTGAGGAATCGCCTTCGCGGCTGGTGACCAGAAATGCTCCGAGGCTGCAATAGAGAACCGCGGCAATCGCCATGATCAGCCGCCGCCATTTCCCCGAATTTCCCGCCATTGCAACGCGTCCTTTCTGCATTCTGCGATTCCTTTTTATTAATTATAGCAGAAAGAAATGAAAAAAGCAAGATATCATATAAGATTTTTGAAATTTTTCTTATTATATTCGGATAAATGCATTGTTTTTTATAAAATCATATAAGAAAATGAAAGAGGAATCTTTTCTTTTCGTCACAGGACGAGGAGGCGGGAAGGAATTCCCGCGTCATTGTACGGGTCGCGGGGTACGGTCGACTACAGAAGAGACTTATTCCGGCAGCTCCCGGCCGCCGGAGAAAACGGCGGGAGAGTGACGGAAAAGTGACGGCGGGAATTTTTGGCGGATTTGAGCGGAAAACAACGAAAACTCCCGTCATTTTTCGAAAAGTGACGGGAGTGCTGTCAACGGGGGAATAAGATCAACGCCCCAGTTGACTCCGCAACGGTTGAAGATCCACGCAATAGACATGCGTTCTGCCGCCGCGGCACCCGTAGAACACCAGATACCGACCATCCGGAGAAACTGCCGGATGCGGGTGGGAAAGTTGATACGGCAGACCCGTCCACTCATTTTGCCAACCGGCAATCGGATAGATGGCGGGGGCTCCAGCGGTACCGGCATTGCGGTAGTCCAGAAGCGAGAGCTGTCCGGGCACCGCAATGCCGTCGTCGATGATGAAATCCCCGACCGTGTCCGCACAGATGTGATTGCTGCCGTTCCGCTTGAAATTCCAGTCGGCGAAAATGTGCTCCCAGAGGACCTTCCCCTCCGACGTCATCGCTCCGATGAAATTGCCTCCTCCCTTCGCCTGCCCGTGATAGACGATTCTGGTTCCGTCGTGATTCCAGCTCAGATGGGTTACCCGCTTGTTCGGATTGCGCGGCAGGAGCGGCGTGGTTGCCGCAGTCCCGGCGTTGAGAATGAAGGTATCCGGCTCCCGGTCCGCCTGCTCCCGTTCCTCGCCCCGGCTGTAGAATTCCGGGCGGCCGCATTTTACGATCCAGAGTTCCGGCTTCACCGGATTCGGGAAGATGTGTGTCTGACCCCAGGGATGAAAATAGAGAGCACGCAGATTGTTCCCATCCAGTCCGATCGACTGGTAGAACATCGGCCATTGGGGATTTTGCCGACTGTTTTTCTTCAGCGCTTCCGACCGTTCACAGAAAATGAGGCGCTTCCCGTCTGCGGAGAAGATCGGAGCGGAAACACTCCAGCCGGTCGGCTCTTCCGGAATCGCCTGTCGCACGGCGTGGCTGTCGAGATCAATCAACCGCAGTTCCCGGCTGCCCTGTCGGGCAACTGCGACCTTTCGATGGCGCAGGGACGCGGCGATGTCAATTCCCTGATATCGAATGTTTCGGAAAAAATCTCTCCGCTCATCACCGGTGGCCGGATACCTCCCGGGTTGAACATCATGTATTGTCAGAGTGCCGTTTTTCAGATTCCCGCTCATCAGCAAGGTGGCGTTTTCCCGGAAAGCGGCAAAAATCACCTCGTCTTTCCCCCCCGGGAAAGCGGTGTCTTTATGAATGGTCGGGCCCTGGTTGTAAATCCCTTTCGTCGTCAGCTGACGTATCTCCAGGCCGGAGAGCGGATCCCGCGATGCGACCGATTCATTCCAGCTCTGCCCGACTTTGAATTCCGCCGCGAAACCTGGCAGAAGAAAGGAAATACATACGATCCATGTAGAAAAGAAACGCATTCAAAATCTCTCCTGGTTACCGTTCAATATCCCTTCCAGAAGACCAATCCGCTTCCGGCATTGAAGTTGTTCAATTCCGCCAGCTCCTGCATCGTCATCGAAGAAGCGTGCCCATCCACATAAAGCTCCTGAATCCGCCCGCTGTGCATCTGCGCGATGTTGGTAAGGTAGTTGGAGAGATTGGTGCCTACATTAGGCAAATAGGTGGCGGGGAAATGCCGTCCCTGGTTGACGGTGTAAATCATGGTGTCGCCTATCAACAGCATGCCGCTCGGCCGGCGAATCTGTGGCAGCGGCGTGCTGTAATCGTAGGGAACGTTGTCGGCATCCAGCGACATCGCCCGGGGACTGATCGCATAATTGCGTCTCATCGGCCACCAGTCATCCACATAAGGACGGGTCCGGACGGCGAACGGACAGGTGAACGCGGTGTTTTTTCCTAGCACGTTTTCAGAGTATCCGATGAGCTTGGCAATTCCCCCGTACAGAGCCGTGCCGTCCCAGATCATGCCGTTGACGGCAAAAAAATTCTGTCCCGGCAGGTCCCGATAGGTGTCCATGTACAGCTGCGAACCGACGCCGAGTTGTTTCAGGTTGGAGAGACATTGTATGCTCGCCGCCTTCTCTCTCGCCCGCTGCAGACTGGGCAGCAGAATGGCCGCCAGGATTGCGATGATTGCAATTACAATAAGGAGTTCGATTAAAGTAAATAAGGCTCCACCGGAGGAATTTCTCCCGGAACTCCTTCCCCGGAGCGACGGGAAAGCGGTCGCCATCGCCCTCGTTCTGCCATGAACCGTCACCTTCATATTGGACCTCCGTGTATTCCGTTCAGAAATAGACGCTGAAAAAATGGACGTCGTCGAGAATCGCGTTTCCAGCGGAAGCGTAGTCGCACACCCGGGTGGTGAAGGTGCCGAAATCCGCCTCAAACACACAGTGCGCCTCCGCCGAGGCAATCCGCCGCAGCCGGCAGTCGAAACCGGGCTCCAGCGCCGGACCGAACATCTCCGCTTCCGTATTGCCGATGAATTTGCTCCGCGCCAGCAACAGCGGCCCGTACATCAGCGTGCTGCCCGGTTCGGTGCGGAACATCCCCTCCATGCCCGGCTCGTTCCAGCGCATCTCATACCAGCCGTCCGTCTCCTCCGGCGGCAGGTGATGGCGGATCTCCAGCTTCCGGCCGAAACGAAGTCGGATTTCGGAGCGGCCCGCCGGAATTTTCTCTTCGATCCACTCGCCCGACGCCTCGCGCCGCACACCGCCGCTCTCGATCTTTGCCGAGGTCGCCCAGCCGGGAACCCGCAGACGCAGCGGCACATCGGCCGCGCCGGAGAGTTCCAGCGTCAGGAGCACCTCTCCTTGCCCCGCGTAATCGCCGGAGAGCGCAAACGAAAGCTCTCCGCCGCCCGGGAGCGGGAACTTTCCCTCCGCCTCGACGTAGAGATTGACCGAAACCGCGTCGCCGTTCAGCGTCACCGCCGCCTGGACCGCGTTCAGGAAACCGCGCGGCATGTTGTTCACACAGCAGTGATTGCGCCTCATTCCCGCCTGTTCGAAAACGATCAGGTGCCGCCCGTGACTGCGGACGCCGCGCGCCCCCCAGCTCCCATCCCGGCAGGCGGCGGCGAGGAAGGGGTTGAGAAACGCCAGCTCGAAATCGTCAAGATAGCGCTTTTCGCCGGTCTCGATGAAAAGCTCATAGCAGAGCCGCATCCAGTGGAGCACGTCGCACGGTTCGGAGATCGCGTTGAGCTGCGCCGCCGCGTGGCGGAAGATGTCGTTGAAGCCGACGCTGAAGAGCAGATTGTACTCCCCCCGGTGCAGCAGCGCATGGAAGGATTTCGCCGCTTCGAGCAGTTCCCGATCCCCGGTTTCCCGGTAGAGTTCGATCAATCCGTCGAAACAGGAGAGCATCTCATACACCTTCGCCCACTTCTCCGGTTTCGGATACCACTCGTACACCGGGCGGCCGGAGAGGGCATTGGCGATCAGGTTCGGCGCGAGGTTGTCGGGGCGCTTCCAGTCGGCGGCGATCTTCCGCGCGAAATCGAGAAACTCCGCGTTCCCGGTGGCGCGATAAAGCAGCACCATCGGCTTCAAAATCGAACCGCTCGGAATTCCGGTAAAAGTGCCGGTCGCACCGAGCCGGATCTGGTGCTCCTGCAGCGAATGGATAAGGTGCATGGCCAGCCGTTCGGCCCCCGCGAGGATTTCCGGTTCCTTTAGCAGGCGCCACGCCTCGATCAACCCCCAGAGCGTGTATTTGCGACACCAGATGTTCCAGTTCCAGTTGCATGGCCAGCCGAGCACCGGTTCAGTCCGGGCCGGGTCGGCGGCAAAGACGTTCATCGGGTCGCGGTAGGTGCCGAGGTAGCCGGAAGGCTCCTGCAACGCGAGCAGCCGGTACACCCCCTGCCGGATGAATTCGCGCAGCTCATCGTCGTCATAATACTCCGCGGTGCGCACCGCGCCGATGATCCACTTGCCCCAGAATTCCCCCTGCCAGATGCCGTGAATTCCGGAGGCGTCGTCGAGCTTGTTGCGGAAGGCCTCCTCCGCCTCCTGATAGGCCAGACGGCCCTCTTCCGAACGGAGGCGGCGGTTCAGAAACCGGTCCATCTGCGCGCCGACGCTTCCTTTGAATCGAATCGTTCCCGGCTGCGGCGATACGGTGGTCGAATGAGAAAACTGTAACATTATTTTTCCATCAGGTTGTTTTCTTTTTGTTTCCTTTTATATTATACTTGAAAATATCTGTAAAAAAATGGTGAAATATCCAAAAAACCTTTGATTTCGTCTAAATATGCCTCAGAAACTCAATCTGGCTTCCGAAGATGACCTGGTTTCGGGGCGGACTGTCTGCATATCGGGATGCCGTCCCTGGTATCAGCGGTTCATCGCCCCTTGGGGGATGATTTTCGTCCGCTCCGGTCGAGGCGCTCTTTCCTGCGAAGGCAACTCTTTTTCTCCGGAACAGGGGACGCTCATTTTGATGACTCCCGGTTTCTGTCACCGGTTCCTGCCGGAGCCGGGCTGGGAACTGCTCTGGTTTCACTTTCTCGCCCGTCCGCATATGGCGGAGGCGCTGCAGTGGCCGCAGACGATTCCCGGAGCCGGAGCCGTCCGATTTTCCGGAAAAGAGGAGGCGACGATCTGGAATACGCTGCTCGAATCCCATCAACTGGAACTGCTTCGTCCCCCGGGCTGGAATCCGCTGGCAATGCTGCTGCTCGAAAGTGTGCTGGTGCGCGGCTTCAACCGGATCCAGACGGTCCGGGCGGAGCCGGATTCCTCCATCCGCCTTGCGCAGGAGCTGCTGCTCAACAGCAGCGACAGTGTGGACCGCATCGCCGCCCGCTGCGGCCTGTCGCGTGCGGCGCTCTTTGCAAAGTTTCGGAAGGTGACCGGCATCTCGCCACGCCAGTACCGGGAGTGCGCCATGCTCCGCCGTGCGGCGCGGCTGCTCGAACAATCCGGCCTCCCGATCAGTGAGGTTGCCGAACAATCCGGCATGTCGGATCCCTATTACTTTTCCACGCGGTTTCACAAGTTCTTCGGCATCTCGCCGCGGGAATACCGCCGCCGGGCGGCCGGAGCGTGGGAGGAGTCGTAATTTTGCCGGAAAGCGGTCGTTTTTCCCTGCTGCCGGACTTGAAAAAATCACGCTCGTATGGTATTGTCTGCAACCATCTGGAACTTCAGGAAGAAATCATGTACAACAGCATCATCTGCCGCTATCACGAAATCGCGACCAAAGGCAACAACCGCAATATGTTCGAACGCTGCCTGGTCGATAACATCTCCCATCTGCTCCGGGGAGTCGGCGTCTGCCGGGTCCACCGGGTCCGGGGAAGAATCTGGGTGAACCGCGTCGACGGAGGAGCCTTTTCCGCCGCGGAGATGGAGGCGATTCTGCCGCAGCTGGCGAAAGCGTTCGGGCTGGAGTCCTTCTCGCCGGCGGTACGGCTCCCGGTCGAAATGGATGCCATCCGCGAAGCCGCCGTCGCCATGGCTCCCGAAGTGCTCGGCACGGCGATGGAGACGCGGGACAACGTAACCTTCCGCGTGCGGGCGCGCCGGAGCAACAAGCGCTTCCCCTTCCGCTCGCAGGAGATCGAAATCGATCTGGTCAGCGCCATCGCCGAGCGGCTCGGGGAACGGCGCTTCAAGCTCGATCTCGACCATGCGGAAATCACCCTCGGCTGCGAGGTGCGCGACGAGTTCGCCGCGCTCTTCTGGAACTCTCTGCCAGGCCCAGGCGGCCTGCCGGTCGGGAGCAATCCCCGGGTGCTGACGCTGCTCTCCGGCGGCATCGACTCTCCGGTGGCGGCGTGGATGGTCATGAAACGCGGCTGCCCGACCGATTACATCACCTTTCACAGCTCGCCCTACACGCCGCCGGAGACCGAGGAGAAGGTGCGCCGCATCGCCCGCCACCTCAACGAATGGCAGCTCCGGGGCAAACTCCATTTGTGCAACCTCGCTCCGCTGCAGAAACTGATCCGCGACTGCTGCAACGAGCGGATGCGCACCGTCCTTTACCGTCGCGCGATGCTGCGTATCGCCGAACAGGTCGCGCTGCGCAGCGACTGCCGGGCGCTGGTCACCGGCGAGGCGGTCGGACAGGTGGCGAGTCAGACCATCAACAATATGAACACCATCAACCGGGCGGTCGACATGCTGGTGCTCCGGCCGCTGGTCGGAGCGGACAAGAACGAATCGATCCGGATTGCGGAAACGATCGGCACGATGGAGCTCTCCTGCATTCCGGCGCCGGACAGCTGCACGGTCTTCGCACCCTCCAGCCCGGCGACCTCGGTGCCGCTGGAGCTGGCCGAGGCCGAGGAGCGGAAAATCCCGGATTATCCCGCGGTAATCGAGAAAATCATTGCAGATATCGTCACCGAGGCTTGACATTTTCCGGAAACGGCATTAACTTTCAGAAACGGATATTTTTGCGGAACCGCCGACAGCAGTTGTTCCTCCGAGGCGGCGCCGCTTTACAAGAAAACGGTTCAACAGGGGGTGGATTTTGGCCAGAGATACCGAATACGTTCTCGGGCTGCTTCAGGAGTACGGCATGGTCACTCCGGAGCAGGTTGCCCAGGCCCGGCAGGAGGCCGCCGACAGCGAAGAGTTCGTCGACGCGGTGGACATTCTCAAGAAAAAGGGCATCGTTCAGGAGCAGGAGCTGCTCGCCATGCTCGCACAGCAGTACGGCATGGAACTGCTCGACCTCAGCCACTACGATATTCCGCAGGAGGTGATCGACTCCATGAGCGGCGACATCGCGCTCCACTACCGGGTGGTGCCGGTGATGAAGCACGACAATCTGCTCACCATCGCCATGAGCGATCCGACCGACATGGAGACGCTCGATACGCTGCGCTATCTGCTCGGCGGCGACGTCGACGCAGTCATCGCCCCGCAGCGGCAGATCGACCTCCAGATCGCCAAGCATTATGCCGACGAGACCGAACAGGTCAACCGTTTTCTCGGCGACGCCAACATCGCCGACGCCGATATGCTGATCGAACAGAACGAGGAGGCTGCCGACAGCCGCCTCGGCGAGGCGGAGACCGCCGAAGATGCCGATGCCCCGATCATCCGCCTGGTGACTAAACTGCTGATCGACGCCTACAAGATGAAGGCGTCGGACATTCATTTCGAGCCGATGGAGAAGCGCTACCGGGTCCGCTACCGGGTGGACGGTGCGCTGCGGGAGGTGGACGGCCCCCCGAAGTATCTGCAGGCCAACTTCACCAGCCGAATCAAAATCATGTCCCACCTCGACATCACCGAGAAGCGCATTCCGCAGGACGGACGCATTCAGCTTTCGGTCGGCGACAAGGACATCGACCTGCGTGTGTCTTCGATTCCGACCACCCACGGCGAGAGCGTGGTCATGCGAATCCTCGACAAGGCGAGCATTCAGCTCGACATTCCGAAGCTGGGATTCTACGCGGACGACCTTGAACTGGTCAACCGCATCATCAGTTTGCCGGACGGCATCTTTCTGGTGACCGGTCCGACCGGTTCCGGCAAGACCACTTCACTCTACGCGTTTCTTAACACGATCAACACTCCGAGCCGCAAGATCATCACCGTCGAAGACCCGGTCGAATACCAGCTGCCCGGCATCAACCAGGTGCAGGTGGACCGGCACGTGGAGATGACCTTCGCCGCGGCGCTCCGCTCGATGCTCCGTCAGGCGCCGAACATCATCATGGTCGGAGAGATCCGCGACGTTGAAACCGCTGAAATCGCCATCAACGCCGCGCTGACCGGTCACCTGGTGTTCAGTACGCTGCACACCAACGACGCGCCGGGCGCGATCACCCGACTGGTCGACATGGGGGTGAAACCGTTCCTGGTGGCGACGGCGCTGCGGGCGGTGATGGCGCAGCGGCTGCTGCGCCGGATCTGCCCGGAATGCAAAAAGCCGTACACGCCCTCCGCGGCGGAGATCAAGATGTTGCGGTTGTCGCCGGAGTATCTCGCCAACCATCAGTTCTACAAGGGGACGGGGTGCAAGAAGTGCGGCCACACCGGCTACAAGGGCCGGATTGGCATCTATGAAATCTTTCAGATCACCGAGGATATTGCGCGGCTGGTGTTTGCGAACGAGTCATCGGGCGTGATCCGTGAAGCGGCCCGCCGGGCCGGGATGCGTTCGCTCCGGGACGACGCGATGCGCAAGGCGGAGGCGGGGATTTCCACGCTCGAAGAGGTGATCTTCGTCACGTTGATGGATGAAAATTAAGCGGCAGGACTGATAAAATGCTCGATATCGAAAGTTCCGCACTGATCGATCTGCTCACCAATGAGCGTTCCCAGGGCCATCCCGGCCTGAAGGACCAGCTCCGGGAGGTGGTCGACGAACATGAACGCTCCGGCAAGCCGGTCATGGAGATCATTGAAAATTTCGGCATCTTCACCAAAAAGGAGATGCTTGAGGCGATGGCGGAGAATCTCGGCTCCTACGTCTGGATTCCCACCGACGAGGATCTGCCGAAGGAGGTGATCGATCTCATTGAGGTCAACACGGCCCGGAGTTACGGCGTGATTCCGCTCAAGCTCGATGAGGATGAGGATATGCTCCATCTGGCGATGCGCAATCCGCTCGACTACCAGACGGTGGAGTCGCTTCGGTTCATCATCAACCACAATATTCTGCCGGTGCCGGTCGATCCGGACCGGTTCGACCAGGAGCTGGAACGTTACTATCCGGAGAAGGTCGACACGGTGGCGGACATCGTCGCCGCGTTCGGGGAGCATGAGGAGATCGTCGAGGAGGACGATGTCGACCACTCCAACGACGCGCCGATCGTCAAGTTCGTGGACGTGGTGATGCAGCAGGCGATCAAGGACAAGGCGTCGGACATTCACTTCGAGCCGTTTGAGAAGAACTTCCGCATCCGCTACCGGGTGGACGGCGCGCTCTATGAGATGCCGCCGCCGCCGAAGAGTCTGGCGGTGCCGGTGATCAGCCGGGTGAAGATTATCTCCGGGCTGAACATTTCGGAACGCCGCCGGCCGCAGGACGGCCGTATTCAGCTCAAGGTCAACGGCAAGCCGATCGATTTGCGTGTATCCTGTCTGCCGACCAGCTACGGGGAATCGGTGGTGCTCCGCGTGCTCGACCGGTCGGTGGTGAATCTGAGCCTCGACTCGCTCGGCATCGGCGAGGACGTGCTGGAGAAGCTGCGGGAACTCATCCACCTGCCCAACGGCATTCTGCTGGTGACCGGTCCGACCGGTTCCGGCAAGACCACGACGCTTTATTCGGCGCTCGGCGAGATCAACAATCCGGAGGACAAGCTGCTCACCGCCGAAGACCCGGTCGAATACGATATTGAAGGGATCATTCAGTGCCCGATCAACGATGCGGTGGGGATGACCTTCGAACGGGCGCTGCGCGCCTTCCTCCGGCAGGACCCGGACCGGATCCTGGTCGGAGAAATCCGCGACTTTGAAACCGCCCAGATTGCGATCGAAGCGTCGCTGACCGGGCACTTCGTGTTCAGCACGCTGCACACCAACGACGCGGCGAGCACGGTGACTCGACTGGTGGATATGGGAGTGGAGCCGTTCCTGATCAGTTCCTCGCTGGCGGGTGTGCTGGGGCAGCGGCTGATCCGTCGGGTCTGCAAGAACTGCAAGACGCTCTACACGCCGACCGACGACGATCTGGAGCGGCTCAATCTGACGCGGGAGGAGATCGGCGACCGCAAGTTCTGCTACGGCAAAGGGTGTCCGACCTGCAATTACACCGGGTATAAGGGGCGGAAGGCGCTGACGGAGCTTCTGGTGGTCAACGGCGACATCCGCGAGCTGATTTCGGATAATGCGCCGACCTCCGCGATCCGCGACAAGGCGCGGGAGCAGGGGATGCGCACGCTGCGGGAAGACGGACTTGCGGCGATTTTCAATCATGAATCGAGCGTGGACGAGGTTGTTCGTTACACCTGATGGAGAACCGGCGCGAGAGGCGCCTTTGCAATAAAACCCAATTGGAGAATGCATCATGCCGCAATATCTCTACTCCGCGATGGACGGAAACGGCAGAGAACAGAAGGGCAAGATCAACGCCGATTCCGAGGAAGCGGCGGCAATCGAACTCAAGAGCAAGGGATTGTTTCCCACTTCGATCAAGCCGGCCGTGCTTACCGCCAAGAAGAAGGCCGCGAACCGCACCGGCAAGAAGAAGGGCGGCGGTTCGCTGATGAACGTCAGCCTCGGCGCGGCGGTGATCAAACGCAAGGATTTGACGGTGGTGACCCGTCAGCTGGCGATTCTGCTGAGTGCGGGGCTGCCGCTGATCCGTTCGTTGCACACGCTGGAGAAGCAGGCGCGCAATCCCGCGGTCAAGCAGGTTCTCAGCAAGACGGCGGAGACGGTCGAAGGCGGGGCCACCTTTGCGGAAGCGCTGGCGCAGCATCCGAAATCGTTTGACAAACTCTATCTGAACATGGTCCGTGCGGGAGAGGCGTCGGGTGCCATGGAGATCATTCTCGACCGTCTGGCGAGCTTCATGGAAAAGGCGGCGCGAATTTCCGGCAAGGTGAAGTCGGCGATGATCTACCCGACGGTGGTGCTTTCGATCGCCATTCTCGCCATCGTCGGTCTGATGATCTTCATCGTGCCGAACTTCCAGAAGATCTTCAAGGAGCTGCTCGGCCCGGAGGAGCCGTTGCCGGACATTACGCTGCTGGTCATGGGGATCAGCAATACGCTGATCACTGACTGGTACTTCTACATCGGCGGCATCGCGGCGGTCATCGCGCTCTACCAGGTGATCGTGCATATTCCGATCGGCAAGTGGGGGGTGGACTGGGTCAAGTACAACATGCCGCTTTTCGGGCCGATCATCTCCAAGACGGCGATTTCGCGTTTCAGCCGGACGCTGGGTACGCTGATGTCCTCCGGTGTGCCGGTGCTGAATGCGCTGGCCATCGTCAAGGAGACCAGCGGAAACGACGTGGTCGCCTCCGCCATTCAGAAGGTGCACGACGCGGTCAAGGAGGGCGAAGGCATCGCGGTTCCGCTCAGCGAGACGAAGATCTTCCCGGAGATGGTGATCAGTATGGTGGAGGTGGGAGAGGAGACCGGTAAGTTGCCGGAGATGCTTGACAAGATCGCCAACACCTACGAGGAAGAGGTGGACAACGCGGTGAGCGCACTCACCTCGATGATCGAGCCGTTGATGATCGTCGCGCTGGCGGTGATCGTCGGTACGATCGTGATCGCGCTGTTCCTGCCGCTGACCAAGATCATCGAAAAGCTGAGCTGACGCGCGGAGGAGAGCGGCGAATTCCATGGATCAGCCGATTTACGCTGTCGTCATGGCCGGCGGCAGGGGGGAGCGTTTCTGGCCGAAGAGCCGGAACGCCCGCCCCAAGCAGCTGCTGAAACTGACCGGCGAGCTGACGATGATCGAGGATACGGTTGCCCGGGTCCGGGAGGTGACCGATGCGGAACGCATTCTGGTCATCACCAATCGGGAATATGTGGAGGCGATCCGGTCATTGCTGCCGGAGCTTCCTGCCGGAAACATCATCGGGGAACCCGCGGGGCGGGACACCGGTCCCTGTGCGGCGCTGGCCGCGGCCCTGGTCTGTGAACGGGGAGGGGAGGAGGCGGTCATGCTGCTGCTGCCGGCGGACCATGCGATCCGCCGCCGGCGGGAGCTCACGGAGGTGCTCCGGGACGCCGCGACGCTGGCGGCGGAGCGACCGGGCTGTCTGGTGACCATCGGGGTTCCTCCGACCGGACCGGAGACCGCCTACGGCTACATCCATTGCGGTGAAGAGCTGGGGGTGCGGGGGCTCACCCGGTTTTATCACAGCCTCGGTTTCAGGGAGAAACCGGATCCGGAACGTGCCCGTGCTTTTGTCGCGGCGGGGTGTTACCGGTGGAACAGCGGGATGTTCATCTGGCAGGTTCGTTCATTGCGGGAAGCGTTCCGCCGTTACGCGCCGGAGCTGGGGGAGCTGTTCGATGATGTCAGAACGCTGATTCGCGAGGGGCGGTTGGAAAACGGCCTGGCGGAACGGTTTCTCCGCTCCGATCGGATTTCGATCGACTACGCGGTGATGGAGAAGGCGGAAGATGTGGCGGTTGCCGAGTGTCGGTTCGACTGGGATGATGTCGGCAGCTGGACCGCGCTGCGCAACCATCTGCCTGTCGACGGAGACGGGAACGTGGCGGAGGGGCTTTTCGCCGGAATCGACGCCAGGAATCTTACGGTGATGGGGTCCGCGGATCATCTGATCGCGGCGATCGGGGTGGAGGATCTGGTGATCGTCAATACGGGGGACGTGACGCTGGTCTGCCGTGCATCCGAGGCGCAGCGGATCAAGGAGCTGCTCAAACTGGCGGACACGCGGCCCGAACTGAGGAAATTCCTCTGATGCTTTTTCTGCTCAACATCGGCAATACCCACGCCCAGCCGGGGATCTGGAACGGGAAAACGCTGGAACTTCTGCCCTGGATTCCGACTGCGGAGCTCCGGCCGGATCAGCTTCCGGCGGATCTTCCGGTGGCGGCGGCGACGGTGGTCCCGGAGACGCGCCGGATGCTGGATCGGGAAAATCTCTTCTGGCTGACGCCGCAGAACGCTTCCGGATGTGTGAATTTCAATTATGTGGACAGTTCCACCCTCGGGGCGGACCGTGTCGCCAACGCCGTGGCGCTGGCGGAATTTTATCCGCTCCCGGCGCTGGTCGTGGATTGCGGGACGGCGATCACGATGGAAATCGTCGACGAAAATCGGATTTTCCGCGGCGGTGCGATTGCTCCGGGGAGGAAACTGATGCGGCAGGCGCTGTTCACCGGCACCGCTCAGCTGCCGGAAATTCCGCTCTCCTCCGAGCTGCCGCAGCTCCCCGGCATTCACACGAAAGGAAGCATCCAATTCGGAGTCGACCGGGGAGCGGTGGGACTGGTGCGTGAATTGCTGGAGTGTGCCGTGAACGCGTATGGCTGCGTCACCCGGATTGTGACCGGTGGAGATGCGCCGTTCTTTTCCGCCGCGCTCGGTCTGCCGGCAGCGGCTCCGGAGTTCACGCTTCACGGCATCCGGATCGCCTGGTGCCGCTGCCGGGGATGATTGTTCCAGCTTCAATTTTTCCGGAAGAAACCGGATTCCGCACTTGTTATATTTACAATAATATGGTATTTTATGGATGAATTGCAACGGGAGAGAAATTTCATGCCGGAGAAGAAGCCGCTGATACAGGTGCTGGACCGGGCTCTGGACCTGATGGAGATGCTGGCGCGGTCGAAAACGCCGCTGCGGGCGACTGACATTGCGCGGGAGATGGGCTTGAGTTTGCAGAGCGCCAACAATCTGCTGCGGGCGCTCTATCTGCGGGGGTACCTCTCGCAGGATGAATCGCGCAGTTACCGGCTGGGCCCGCAGTGTCTCTATCTCGGCAGTTTTGCCGACCGCTGGAGCGAACTGCGGGCGGCGGTGGCGCCTGCGCTGGCCGAACTGACCCGGAAGACTGGGCTGAGCGGTTTTGTCGGCATTATTGAGAACGACAAGCTGCTCTGTGTGGCGCTGGTTCCGGCGGAGCTGCCGAAGCTGCCGATCCAGCCGCCGCAGCTCTGGATGGAGGAGCTTCACTGCACCGCCTGCGGCCGGGTGCTGCTGGCCGCGCTCACGCAGGAAGAACGGCGGCGGTTGTTTGCGCGGACGACCCGGCGGAAGATCACCGGGCGGACCGAGGTGGATCCGGCGGTGCTCGAACAGCTCTGTTCCGAGGTGGCGGAGGCGGGGTTCGCCGCGGTGGATGATGAGTCGCGGCAGGGTGTCTCTTCGCTGGCGATACCGCTCCGGGACGAAAATGGGAAGGTATATGCCACCATCGCGCTCTCCGGGGGGCGCGGGAAGTGGGAGCTCTTGCCGTTTGAGCGTAAACTTGAAGCGCTGAAAGAGGCGGCGTCGAAGATTCGGAGGTAAAGGGGTGTGGCAGGGATTTCTGCTGGCGATCTTAACCGGTTTCACCTGGACGGCGATCGGGGTGGTGCTGAGCCGGTGTGCGAAAAAAAGTTTCGACGTGGTCGCCTACAGTCTGGCCCAGACCTTCTTCGGAATTCTGTTCACTGCGCTCTGCTACATCCGGTTCGGTGAAATCGTGTGGCGGGAACTGCTGATTCTTCTCGTGCTGGTGGGGACGGGGGGCGTCATCAATTCCATAGCGCAGATGGTGGTGCGTCAGGCGATGAGCCGGGGGAATCATGGTCCGGTGTGGGCGATTTCGCAGGCTGCGCTGGTGATTCCGTTCCTGGCGGGAGTGGTGCTCTGGGGGAATACCGGTTCGGTCGGACAGTGGCTGGGAACGGGACTGATCGCCGGAGGTATTTTAATTCCGGTGGCGGAGCAGTTCCGGTCGCAGCGGAATGTGCTGCTGCCGACTCTGGTGGCGTTTCTGCTCTTCGGCCTGGTGCAGACGCTGTATGCGGCGCCGTCGCAGATTCCTGACTTTCACGATTCGGCGGGATTGCGTCCGACGCTGGTTTCGCTGGGTGGATTTGCCGGGTGGTGTCTCGTGATGTCGTCCCGGCGGGAACGGCCGGCCTGGAATCGACCGACGCTGGGGGTGGCGCTTTTTATGGCGCTGCTTTCGCTGGTGAGTCTGAAGATCTTCTTTCTCGGGCTGGATCAGCTCAGCCGCGCCGGACTGGGGAATGTGGGAATCCCGCTGATCGTCGGTGCGAACATTCTGGGATTTGCGTTCTACAGCCGGGTGGTGCTGCGGGAGCGGCCGTCGAAGCCGGAGACGGCCGGAAGCGCGATGGTGCTGGCCGGAATCGTCGCCACCGCGTTCTGAAGGCCGTCTTAGGAGCCGGGGGTCACTTTGCCGCGGTGAACTCCGCGACGGTGTTTCCGCCGGATTTCAACAGCAGGCGGCCGCCGGAAATGGAGAAGGAGTCGACCGTGGAGAGCATTTTGAGGTAGGCTCTTTCGTATTCCAGCCCCGGTCCGGCCATCATCGTGGCGCCGAGAGTGCCGAACCGGATCGTTCCGGCGGCGTCATCGCAGATGACCGGTCCGAAATAACGGTTGACGCCGGCACATCCGGAGACACGACCCGCCTCCTTTCCGGCGGGAGCGAAGGAGAGGGTGACGGCGTTTGCCGGTTTTGCCCAGTTGCCTTCCGTGCCGGGGAGAGTGGCGAGATCGAGTTTCCACGCGGTTCCGGCAAGCGGAGCGGCGGCGGACTCACAGCAGTTGACTCCGGCACACCCGGCGCCGCAGAGAACGGCGGTCACGGCGGCGAACACTCCCAGAAGCAGTTGTTTCATTTTCATCGGATTTTCCTCCCTGTTCAATTTATTTGAGTTGGAACCATCCGGATCACTTTTCCGGCGGTTCGTCGGTTTCGCTGCGTTTCTTCCTGAGTTCGGCGGCTTCGGCGGGCGTGATCTCTTCGAGGCGGACGTTGTCGAAGCGGTAGACGCCGGCCGGCCAGTAGGCGTAGATGCGGACCTTCATCTTCACGGTGTTTCGAGTGGGGCGGAAGGTGATTGCGGCGGTGCGCCATTTTCCCGAAGGGGAGCCCTTCGGGGCGAGACGGGTCTGGTAGCAGTCGGTCAGTGTTTTGCGTCTCGGATGGATCATGAAACCCTTGATCCAGACGAACGGAGTGCCTCTGCCGAGATAGTCGACGGAGAGTTTGTAGTCCTTTCCGGGTTTGACGTCGAGCAGGACGCTGTCGAGCGCGGCTCCCTCATAGGCGCCGACGCTTTTGAGCGGGTTGGAGGGAATGACCGGCTTCGGGGGCGGGGTTGCGGGATTCTCCTTGCGTTTCTTCTGGTATTCGAGCACCTGATAGCGTTCGGGGCGGGTGTCGAGTTCGAGGATGCGGCCGCGGGCGCCGTCGGTGCGCCAGAAGCTGGTGAGATTGTCCACCTTCTCCCAGTGGAGGGCCTCGGTTTTCCCTTCATCGAAATTGCCGTTGGGCAGGAGATTTTCCGCACCCAGAGCGAAGGCGGCGAAGAGAATGAACAACGGGTAACTGCGCATGATTTCACTCCTTGTCATTGAGCTGTGAGTTCGGCTCCGCGGAATCCTCTGCACCGAGCGCCTTGAAGTAGCTGCCGACCCAGTCGTCGTATCCGGGCGGAATCTTTTCCGCCGCGGCGGTTCCGGCGGAGAACTTCCGCAGCCGGGTGGTGCGGATGGTTTCGGCGTCGGCGCGGGCGACGGCGTCGATGGCGGTGCGGGCTCTGCGCAATGCGGCGGCGATTTCCCCCCGGATGCGGCGGATGTCGGCTCCTCCGGACTCCGAGGAGGAGTCGACGCGGGCGAGTTCGTCGATCTTGCGGAGAGCTGTGTAGAGTTCGCCGGAAGGGAGCCCGCGGGCGCTGACCTGCCGGAGCAGAGCGAGAGTGCGCTGCTTAAGTTCCGCCTGCTCTCCGGCGAGCCGGGCGGCGATGGCGGGGTCTTGGTCGGGGGTGGTGCCGGAGAGGCCTTCGGAGCCGACGCCGGACTGTTTTCCGCCTCCGGTGGCGCCGCCCTGGGCGTCGTTGGAGCGGTCTTCGACGGTCCCCGCTTCGAAGGGGGACTGGACCAGCCGGGTGGGAGTTTTGCGTCCTCCCTTGCCGGTGGCGGTCTTTTCGACGAACTGGCCGGAGGATTTGCCGGAGCGCCCTTCACCGGAGCGGCCGCCAACCTCGTTGTTGTTGGGCAGCACGTTGCCGGTGATCCCCTTGGCCTGCATGCTGTCAATAGTGCCGTCGGAGACGCCCCAGCCGAGGCCGTCGTCGGTGTCGAAGGTGAAGGAGTTGGTGCCGTCGGAGGTATCCTCGGTCATCTCCTCTTCGGTTTCGATGAGATCTCCGATGATGTCGGTGAGTTCTGCGGGCAGGTCGGTGAGATCGACGTCGGCCATTTCGCCGTTTTCCTCGGAGATCCACTTGATGTAGTCCTTGGCGTCGGAGAGCCAGCGTTCGAGATTGTTTGCGACCGCTTCGGCGCTGTCGCAGGCGGTGTTTTCGGCGAGGGTGGCGATTTCGATCTTCTTTTTGACCAGAGCGTCGCCCGCCTTCTGAAGCTCCTCGTACATCTCGACGAATTCATCAGCCATCGCGGAGTTGGAGAAGTCCTGGCTCTGAAGCTTGGAGAGGTCGTTGAAGGCGGCCCGGAAGTATTGACTGAACTCCGCTTCCTTCGCGGCGAGGTCGCCGAGGAGCTTCTCCTCTCCTTCGCTCCAGTCGTCGGTCTTCGCCGGATCGAACGCCTCAGTCTGAGCGATGATCTTTTTCTGTTCGGTGCGGAATTCGGCTAGTTTCTCCTGAAGGTCCTGCAGTTTTTCGTAGAACTTCTTCTCTTCGGCGGCCTCGATCTTCTTCTGTTCGCGTTTCTCCCAGTTGCGGCGGACGGCGGCCAGTCCGGTCAGCAGCCGGCGCAGCCGGTCGATGGCGGCGCTCTGGTGGAGCACCACCTCGTTGAGATGGCGGGTCAGAGTGTCTCCGGAGCGGTTGAAGGGGGGAGCGGTCTTCTTTTCAAGCGGAGTGAACACATCCGGGCCGAGCGCATCGATCGCATCGGCGGCCTTCGCCGGAATCGCTCCAGCGTTCCGCATCGCCTTTACCAGCGGCCGGGTGGATTTGCTGAGCCGGGCGATCTCCCGCTGGCGGTTGTGAAGCGTGCGCGCGTCGTTGTAGCGGAAATTCCGGAGCCGGGCGGTGACGAAACTGCGCGCCGCCTCCTGCTTGTCAAGCATGGAGAAGAGGATTTTGTAGAGTCTGCCGTCGCTCTGGCTGGATGCGGCTCGCCGCAGTTCATCCAGAGGATCGGTGACGTGGATGGTGAGCGGCAGGGCGGTTCCGGGCGGGGAATCGGGTTGGAAATCGAACGCCGTGCAGTGTACTTCGACCGTGCTGCCCGGCGGGAAATCGCGCGGACTCAGCCGGAAAGGGACCGCTTCGCGGATGGTTTTCCGGGGCGGAGTTCCCGGATAGTCATAGCTTCGGATCTCGGCGCTCTGCCTCTCGCGCCGGGCGGAGAGAACGATCCTGCGGAGCGCCGCGTCGTCTTCGGCGGCGATTTCCAGCATCACCGTCGACCCGGCGGGCGCCTCGAAGTTCCGTTCGCGGTTGAGGAAGCGCACCGAGGGGGGGCGGTCGGTCCGGCATTTCAGGAGGTAGCGGGCGGAGTCCGGGTAGCGGATTCCGTCGACGGCGTCGATCAGCGTGACCGCAAGTGTGGTGTCGGAGTTGAGCACGAAGGACTCTCCGGGAACCACCTCCATCCGGTATCCGGCCGGCGGACGGGCTGAGAAGCGGATGCCGCTCCCTTTCCAGAGGGTGAATTCTCCGCGCGGTTCGGTGGAACTCTTTGTCTTCAGTCCGAGGTAGGCGGGTGGAGTTGCGGCAAGTTCGATCGCTTCGAAGCGCGGTGCGGGGCGGACCCGGATGCGGTAGCTGCGCGAGGTGTCGCGTCCGCATTCGATCCGGTAGACGGCGTCGCGGATGATGCCGGAGAGTTCCCGGGTGGCGCCGCGGTCGTGACCGGTCATGTCGAGGGTGGAGACGCTTTCTCCCGACTCAATCCGCAGCCGCAGCCCGGCGCGTGGGCGGCCGTCGATCAGCGCCGATGCGCGGACCAGCACCCGGCCGCCGTAGGGAATCTCCACGTCGCCGGGTTCAACCCGGAATTCGGTCCGGTTGATGGGAGCGAGTTCGCGCCACGGCATGGCGATCCGGCGGAAAGCGTTCGCGGCCGGGCGGGGCCAGAGCGCGGCATAGCCGGCGAAGAGGAGAATTGCTCCGAGCAGCATTCCGCCCTGCCGGCGCAGTTCCGGCACCCGGAAAATTCGGAACTTCTCCCGCTTCTCCGCCGCGGCGGAGGCATATCCGGCGTAGACCCGCCGGATCGACTCAGGCAGATCGGTGCGCCTGCGGAATTCGACCCCGTTGACCAGCGCGTTGCCGGGAATGTGGAGCCGCCCTTCCAGTTCGAGTGCGATGGAGCGGTCGCTCCGGCGGAAGAGGGTGCGGAGAGAGCGGCCGACCCTCCAGATGCCGCCGAGCGGCAGAGAGAGCAGGAGCGCCCAGAGCATCCAGCGTAAAAAATCGTTCCAGCCGAAGAGGTTGTCCAGTGCCGCCGCACCGAGTGCACCCGCGATGAGGAGCGCTCCGACACTGAAGAGCGTCGAGACGGCCGCGCGGCGGAAGAGATAGCGGCGGAACTCAATCAAGATTGCGGATAAACTGTCCTTCATTCTCGCCTTTCCGTCCCATTTCAAGTTCGATATGATCGCCCGGCGCGATGCGGCCGAGCCGGTCGAGTTTCAAAAGTTTGCGCGGGGAATCGCTGCCCGGCTGTTTGTAACGCACCGGAATCTGGCGGGTGTCGAGCTTCCACGCTTCGCCGTCGAAGTGAAAGTTCCAGATATCCAGGTGCCAGACGTAGCCGCCGCCGGGCACATGTTTTTCGGCGGCGTAGAAGTTCGACCGCCGCTTGTAAATGAGCGCCCGCGCCCGCTTCGCATCGCCGTTGGCCTCCAGCAGCCAACGGTCGGGGAAGAAGTCGTCGGCCAGCGGAACGACCCGGCGTATCTCTTCGAGCTCCTCCGGTTTGACCGGCGTTCCGGCGAGGCCGTAGAGGAGAAAGCGGTCGGTGCGCAGATAGAGTTCGTATTTCCCCGGCAGCAGCGGGGGGAAACGGAAGGAACCGTCCGCCTTGACCGAACCGGGACAGACCACGTTGCGTTCCACGTCGAGCAATGTCGCCGCCTGCAGTTTCCCGAAGCCGGAGAGTTTCCCGGTGACCGGTTTCGCCGGAACCTTCTCCGCCTTCGGAAAGCGGATGGTGACCGGGTAGACCTTCTCCTCGAGCGTTTCGCCGACCTTGCCCTTGATCTGTCGAGTGAGGAAGATTTTCCCGCTCCCATCATCACCGCGCAGCCGGAAGGCGAGCGAGATCAGATGCCCCTTGAGTTTCTTGCCGGAGACCAGTTCCACCTCGGTGGCGAAGTTGATGAAGGGATAGCTCCCGTCGAGATAGGTTTTGTCCACCTTGCCTGCCTCGGTGTAGAGCCAGGGGCGGTTCATCGTCGCGCTCTCGACGCTCTGGGTGATCGAAACGAGGTCGGCAAGCTGGAATTTCTGCTGGATCTTGCTGTCGGGAAGCCGCAGGATCAGCGGTCGGTTCCCCATGATCGAGAGCTCGCCCGACCGGCTGCTGCCGTCGGAATAGAGGATCACCGCGGATTCGGCAAACGCCGTCGCCGCCGCGGTGAAGAGTGCGGCGAAAAGCGCAGTGAACCGGAACTGTGTCCGGCGCAGAACGTGATCGATCTTCAATGCAGTCTCCTCCTCATGAACCAGATGAGTCCCGCCAGCAGCAGTGCCGCCGCGAGAAACCAGATTGTTTCAAAGACCGGACGGAACTCCCGCTCGGTCGCATTGTGCGAGGCCAGTTCGGCAAGGTCGGCTGCCAGACGGTCGAGATCGGCGGGGGCGTAGATCCGCTCCGGAGCGGCGATGCGGCGGAAGTTCCCGTCGAGAGTGCGCAGTTCGGAACTCTCCTCCATCGCTTTCCCGACGGCGATCGGCACCACCCGGCGCGCTTCGGGTCTGGATTTGCTCCGGGCGACCACCTCCAGTTCACCCGCCGCGCCGTCGGGGAAGGTGATGGAGGAGAGAAAATTGCCGGAGTTCTGCCGTCGGAAGAGAAGCGTTCGCGACGCCCCTTTTGCCGTCGAGAAGGTCCCGATCACCTCTTCCGTATCCGGCGGCGGCGTCACGCGGATCGCCACCGCCTCGTCCGGCAGCGGAAGTTCCGGAATCAACTCCACCCGCCACTGCGCGGCGGCGCGGCTGCCCAGCCAGGCGGAGAGTTCCGACCAGAAGGCTCCGAAGTTGGCGTCGCGCTCGGAGGCGTTTTTGCCCCATAACGGGAGTGACGGCGACAGGATGGCCGCCACCTGTCCCCGACCGTAGGGCATGGCGACCACCAGCGGGAACTCCCCGGCCTGAAGCAGGACGGCCGCGCCCGGCTTGAGCGATTCCACTGCGCGGAGTCCGCGAACCGTTCCCGGGCGGAGTCTGTCGGCGAAGGGGCTCTCCGGCGGCGCGGTGATTTCCAGCGGCACATCGGGCAGTTGCTGTGGCGATGGCGTGAAGGGGAGCAGCCGTGCGGCGGCCGATCCCGGCGTGACGGAGAAGGAATCCGAGCCGCCGAGCAGCACCAGCGTGCCGCCCTGTTCCACATAAGCTTCGACGGCGGCGAGCTGTTCCCGGGAACAACCAACTTCATCGAAGTCGCCGAGAATCAAGGTACCGACCGGTTTCAGCGCTTCGGCGGAATTCGGCAGCCCTTTTTCGAATCCCTTTCCGGCACTGGAGCCGATCCGGCGGACGCCGCCCGCCGCTCCGGCCGGATAGAGCGCGGTGAAATCCGCCCGTGTCCGGGTGAAGAAGCGGACCAGCGGACGGAATCCGGTGGAGAGGCGGGCGAACGAGATCAGCGTAAAGCGGGAGTCCGGTTCGGCGTCGACCGCGGCGGTGCGGCGGTTGTCCAGCGCGGTCACCTCGCCCGGCAGCGGTGCGAGTTCGAAGGTGAGGCGGTGAAGTCCCGCCATGGCGAGCTCCGCCTTGACCGGAACCTGCCGGGTCTCGCCCGGCCGCAGTTCGAAGCGTTCGGTCGTCACCGGTTCGCCGTCGATCGAAAGTTTGAATTCAACCTGCTGCGGTGAATCAAACCCGGTGAGCGTCACCGGGAGCCGCAGATCGAGCGCCGCTCCGGCGCGCGCGGTCTCCGGCACCCGGAATTCTCCGAAGGAAAGGTTGGGCACCGCGTTGAGTTCGCTGCCGAACTTCACGGCGAACACCGGAGAATCCGCGCTCTCCATCCGGTGGCCGGAAACGTCCCCGCCGTCGGTGAGCAGTACCGTCGCGGCGAGCGCCCCCGTGCCGAACCGGCGGTCGAGCGCCGCGAACGCGCCCCGGAAATGGGCCGCACCTCCGGGCTGCTCCGCGTGTTCCGTTTTCAACTGCCAGTCGAAGTCGAGCCGTTCAGACGGAATTCCATTGCCGAGGCGGCGGAGCAGTTGGCGGGCGAATTCGTCGGCTGCCGCAAGTCGCGATTTCCCGGAGGAGGTGTCGCAAACACCCATCGAAAGCGAGGAGTCCACCAGCACCGCCACCCGGCCGGTCCGGTCGTCCGGACGGCGGACGATCACCACCGGATTGGCCGCCATGATTGCCAGAAGTCCGGTCAGCAGCCAGCAGACCAGCCGGAGTCGGCGACGCGTCGTCGTACGCAGGATGCAATATCCCACCGCGGCGAGCGAGAGCAGCAGCAGCCAGACCGGCACCAGTGGAGCGAACGAGATCATGCGGCCTCCTTTCTGCACATCCAGCAGTCAACGCCGAAGAGCAGCAGCGCCGTGAGCAGAAGCCAGCCGGCCAGCTCGGTGCCGCGCCGGAGCTCTTCGAGCCGCAGCCGCCAGTCGCCGTCCAGCCGCAGTTCGCGCACCCCGGGAAGAGTGCGGCGCAGTTCCGCCCCGGATGCGACGGCGGGTTCCGATTCCGCTCCGGCCGGTTCGCTGCGGGTGACGGAGGACGCATCGTCCGGCGCCATCGCTTCCACCAGTTTCGCCATCGCCACCGGGAAGGAGCGCAGCAGCGGCCAGTTCGAAGCGCGGTTGCGCAGGTCGAACGCACTGTCGAACCGGATGCCGTCGCCGAGCCGCCGCCTTGTCAGCAGCGCAGTGCCGTCAGAGAAGGAGAGCCATGTTTCGGCGCCTTCCGGAACCGGGAGCGGCGCAATCTGTTTCCATGCGATGAAATCCAGCTCCAGCAGATCGTTGAGCGGCGCGAGCGCCCCGGAAAACTTCGCTTTCTTTCCTGCCGCCGGAAGCTGTTTTCCCCCGGGAACGGGGAGCCGCCAGAGCCGCCCTCCGTTCTTCACGAACTCATTGCAGCGGTTCTCCGGCACTGTTCCGGCGACGATTACCAGCCCGAACCGGCGGAGGTCGGCCGAACCGAGTTCCGCCGGAGAGAGCTCCTCGAACCGGACTCCGAACCGCCCGTCTCCGTCGGGATCGAGTGCGTAGCGCAGAAAGTAGAAGGGATCGGAGGAGCCACCGGTGCCGCGCACCAGAGCAATTTTCAACGTCTCTGCGACCCGGAATGAGAATTTCGCCCGGTTGTCGCCGGGAATGTTCTCATCTTCGACCGCAACACTTCCGGAACAGTCGCCCGGCGGCGGTGTGAATTCGAAGGCCACGTCCGCTCTTTCTCCCGGCGAGAGGCTCAGCAGCCGCTCGCCGGCCGGACGCGAGTTGAGCAGAAACTCCACCCGGCTCTCCACCGGCCGGTTCGAATGGTTGACCACCGTTCCCCGGAGTTGCCGACGTACACCCGCCCGTCGGGGCAGTTCGGAGAATCCGGCGATTTCCACCGAAAGATTGTCCTCGCGCCCCCGCAGCGGCAGGGCGTAGACACGCGCTTCCTTTGCTTCGTTCCAGCTGCCCAGAGTGCTCTTCTGGAAGTCGGAGAGGAGAAACACCTCTCCGTCCCGCACCGTCCGGACCGCTTCGGCAAGCGCTTCCGAGAGCGTTCCCGCGTGGGATGCCGTCTTCGCCTCGCGGATCGCCCGGCGCACCTTGTCGCGGTCGGCGGTCGGCAGCACACCGGGCCGGGCGGAGGTGAAGAAGAGCGCGGTCTCCCCGCCGTCGTCGAACCCGTCCAGCAACGCAAGCGCGGTGCGCTGCGCCTCTTGAAACGCGCTCTCCCCCGCCGGGAGTTTCCGCTCCATCGAGAAGGAGTCGTCCAGCACGATCGCCCGTCGCACCGCGCCGCTCCCCGGCGGAGCGATTCCGCGCAGCCGCGGCTGCGCGACAGCGAGAACCGGCAGCGTCAGAATCAGAAAACGCACCAGCAGTTTCAAAAGGTCCCGGAGCCTGCGGCGCATCGCCGGATGGTGTTCGTCGCGCAGAAAGAATTCGAGGTCGGAGAAGTGCACCACCATCCGGCGCCGCCGGAAGTAGAGGTGCAGCACCAGTGCCGCCAGCCAGACCGCCGGCAGAATCCAGAGCAGATGCGGTGCGCCCCAGTCGAGCATCAGAACAGTTTCTCCCGTTTTGCGAAGTATGCCGCCAGCGCCCGCTCGAACGGCGTCGAGCTCGACAGCGTTTCAAACATGAAATTCATCGAATCGCAGAGATTCCGGAGCTTGCGGTTGTGTTCCTCGAGCCGCTTGAGGTAGGCGTCGCGGACCGGCTCCGCCTCCAGCTCCAGCCGCTGCCCGGTTTCGAGATCCTGGAGCTCCACCCGCCCGCGATAGGGGAAGGTGAGTTCCGCGTCGTTGAGCACCTGAAAGAGGATCACCTCGCACTGCTTGAACCGGAGCAGCCGCAGTGCCGGAGCAAAATCCCCGTCGAGCGAGAAGAGGTCGGAAAAGAGAATCGCGAGCGAACGGCGCGGCAGCTGTTCGGCGATCTGCCGCAGACAGGCACCGTTGCGGGTCGCCCCCTCCGGTTTGAGCGATTCGAGCGTGCCCAGCAGCGCGGTGAGGTTCGCCCGGCCCGCGCGCGCCGGAGAGGCCCGCAGAATCCGGTCGGAGTAGACGAAGAGCCCGGACGCGTCCCTCTGCTGATACATGAGGTAGCAGAAGGCCGCCGCAAGATAGCAGGCGTAGTGAAATTTGACCGGATGTCCCGCCGGATCGCTCATCGCCATCGAACCGGAGCCGTCGAGCAGGATGTAGCTCTTGAGGTTGCTCTCCTCCTCGAACTCCTTGATGTAATATTTCCCGCTGCGCGCCAGCGCCTTCCAGTCCAGATAGCGGATCGAATCGCCCGGGGCGTACTTGCGGTCCCCGGCGAACTCCGACGAGAACCCATGGTACGGCGAGCGGTGCAGTCCGAGCAGCGCCCCTTCGACCAGCGAACGGGCGACCAGCTCGATCCCCTTGAGACTCTCCAGGGTCCGGGCCGGCAGGTAGGTGAATCCGGAGGCGGCTTCGCGTTTCATCTTATTCGGCGCTCTCCGGTACCGCTTCCAGCAGCTTTCCCACGAGGATGTCGCTGGTCAGGTTCTCCCCGACCGCGTGGAAGTTGCAGGCGATGCGGTGACGCAGCACCTCCGGCGCGAACCGGCGCACGTCGGCGCAGCTCACGTTGATCCGCCCCTCCAGCGCGGCGGCGGCGCGTGCCGCCAGCAGAAGATACTGTCCCGCCCGGGGGCCGGCTCCGTAGGAGAGATTTTCGCGGATGAAATCGGGCGCGTCCGGATTCTCCGGCCGCGACATCCGGGCGAGGTCGGCACAGTAGGCGATCACATGGTCGCTCACCGGAATCGAACGCACGCTCTTCTGGAAGCGGAGCAGCATCTCCGCATCGAGCACCGGCTGCGGCTGCGGACGGCTGTTCCCGGTGGTCTCGCGCAGAATCGTGATCTCCTGGTCCCGCTCCGGATAGGTGAGCTTGATCAGGAACATGAAGCGGTCAAGCTGCGCCTCCGGCAGCGGATAGGTCCCCTCCTGCTCGATCGGATTCTGCGTCGCCAGCACGAAGAAGGGGCGCGGCAGCGGATTGCGAACACCGTGGTTTGAGACCTGACGCTCCTGCATCGCCTCCAGCAGCGCCGCCTGCGTCTTCGGCGGCGTCCGGTTGATCTCGTCGGCCAGCAGCAGATTGGTGAAGACCGGCCCGGGGATGAAGCGCAGTTCGCGCCGTCCGCTGCCCGGCTCCTCGTCGAGAATGTCGCTGCCGGTGATATCCCCCGGCATCAGGTCCGGGGTGAACTGCACGCGGCGGAAGTCGAGCGCCAGCGCCTGGCCGAGGCTCTGCACCAGCAGCGTCTTGGCCAGCCCGGGCACTCCCTGCAGCAGACAGTGGCCGCCGGCCAGCAGCGCGGCAAGCACCGCCTCGATGACCGCCTCCTGCCCGATGACCGCCTTGCCGATTTCCGCGCGGAGAAGCGAGAATGCTCCGCCGAGCTGCGCGATCTCCTCCGGGAGCTGTTCGAGTTGGGATTGCATAAAATTCCTCTCTTAATGGGTTAAGAAGTAGCTTGCGATCGAACCGCCGAGGCGGCCCGCCGCCTCCGGTGTGTACATGACGCTTCCCGGACGCGGCACCTGCTGCCAGCCGCCGGCAAGATCCACCGGTGAGTAGATCAGCGGCAGCCGGTCGCCGTCGGCGATGCCGTAGAGCAGCGGATAGCGCTCGTCGGGATAACGCGCCGCCGCCTCCGCCGAAAAACCGCTGCCGGAGAAACGGTAGGGCCCCCGGGTGAAGAGCGGATGGTTCTCCGGAATGCGTTCCAGATTCCGGCCGGGATAGAGCCGGGCGACGAGCCGCCGCACCGCCGCATCGAATTCGGAAAGTCCCATCGTGTTGTTGATCAGCAGGAATCCCCCGTCGTCCAGATAGCGGCGCAGTTTGGCCGCAGCCGCATCCGACAGCTGGAAGTTGCCGAGCCCTCCGAGGTAGCAGAAGGGGTAGTCGGAGAGTTCCGCCCGGTCGATGTTGACGTAGTTGACGCTCCCGGTGGTGTTGACTTTGAGGTTCCGGCCGAGGTGGCGCAGGAAACGGTCGCCTGCTCCCGGGTCGGAGTTCCAGAAGCCGTCGGTGACCAGCTGTGCGAAGGGCACCTGTTCCGGATTGGCCGCGCCGGGCTCCGCCTCGCTTTCGCCGGCCGCATAGCGCCGGGCACTGTCGAACCAGCCGATCGCGTAGAGCGCGAGGTTGACGCCGAGATCGACCGCCGCCCCGGACCGGTAGAAGGTGGCCGATGGAATGAGTTCCGGATAGGTGTTGTCCCACCCGCAGCCGAGACCGACCGGGGAGATTACCGCCGCCAGCCGCGGTCCGAGGAAGAGTCCTTCCAGTTCAAAGGGGCGGTTCTTGTCGCGGTTGGTCTCCCCGCCGACCAGCGATTTGGCGATGTGGAAGACCGGATGATCCGCCGGAACCCGCCGCAGCGGCGCTTCCGGCAGAATCCGGCGCAGCTCTTCGGCCGCGCTCCGCAGAAAGAAGGGGGATCCGACCACCGAGTCGAACCAGATCATGCCGCCGTCGAGCAGATATTTGCGCAGTTTCGCCCGCTCCTCCGGGGTGAAACTGATCCGCCGCCCTCCGGAGATGAGCAGAACCGGTACCTCCGCCGGGTCGCCGGAAAGCATCCCGAGATCGAGAGAGGAGGCCTGGTACTCCAGCCCGCTGCGTGCCTTGAGCTGCCGCAGCAGCTGTTGCGCGTCCGCCGGAACCATGTTCCAGTCGAACACCCTGGTCACCACCCCGTTCGGCCAGGTGTAATCGAGGTAGCCCCCCCAGATCACCTTGCCGATCAGCGTGGTCGGCGCGGGCGGATGTTTCTTCTCCGAGCGGCGCAGCGGCGTCGCCGGCAGTGGCAGAGGCGGCAGTGACTCCCCTCCCTGGCGGCGCTGCGCTTTGGCCGCCGGCGGGCGTCCGACCGGACGCAGAAAGGCATCCTCCTCCGGAGAGGCGGCTCCCGCCGCCAGCGCGGCCGCAAGCAGAATTCCACAATATCGCAGAACGTTTCTCATCGCTCCACCTCCTTTTGACGGATCTCTTTCAACAACCGCGCCGCGGTCACCGCTGAACGGGAACGGGGGGCGGCGTCAAGTACCTCTTTCCATGCTTCGATCGCCGGGGCGGTTTTGCCGCGGCCGGCGTAGAAGCGGCCGAGTTCCAGCGCGATCTCCGCGCGCAGTTCATCGTCATCCGGTGCCAGGGCCCGTGCCAGCTCCAGCAGCCGCGCCGCTGAACGGGGGCGGCCCAGTCCGGCTTCCAGCCGGCTCTTGAGCTGCAGATAGTCCGGGGCAAGGCGAATTGCCGGACGCTGTTCCTCCAGCTGCTCGGCATAGCGCATTCCGTCGGAGAATTTGCCGAGAACGATCGCGTTGCGGATTGCCAGTTTGATCCCGTCCAGCCGCAGCAGCTGCCGCCGGTCGTACCGGTCGGACGGGGAGGAGATCTTCGCCGCGAGGAGCTCCGCCGCGGCACGTCCCTCCTTCATTGCGGCAAGATCCGTTTCGAGCAGTTCATACGGCCGTACCCGCGCCTTCGGCAGCGAAGAGCGGTCCACGGAGGCGAACGCCTTTGCGGCGCCATCCGTGTCCCCGGAACCGTAGAAGAGCACCTCCGCCAGCGCCAGTCGGGCGGTGTTGAGTTCAGACGGCGCCTTGAGCCGGGCGATCAGGCTCCGCAGTTCCGCCGCCGCCGTATCGAACTGCTCGTTGCGCCGCTGGTCGTCGAGCCGTGTCGCCTCGTAGTGGCGGAAGAGCACCTCCGGTTCGACCTTGTTCTGATTGCGGATCATCGTCTCGTAGAACTCCCGGCTCTCTTCGGTCAGCTTCGCACGGCGGAGCGCTTCGCTCAGATACCGGTACCCTCCCTCCTGAAGTCCGGTCTCCGCCTCCTGTGACATTGCGGTGCGGAGAATTTCCGCCTCTCGGCCCGGCTTCGGCAGTGACTGCCCGAATCGGTAGCGGAGTTCCATCTTGTGGGAGATCTTCCTGTCGTCGTCGGTCCTGACCGTGATAACGTAATTGCCCGGTTTGAAGTAGGCGTGGGTGAGCGTTTTTCCCGTCCGGGTGCCGTCGCCCCAGTCGACCGACCGGATTTCGGTCCCCACCTGCGGAGAAACCGAGACGAAGTAGAGCTGCAGTTTCTGCCCCTCTTCGGTGAGCATCTCCTCCAGAAGCCAGCTGAAGTCGGGAATTTTCCGCCCGTAGTCATCGAGCCGGGGGCCGATCTTCGCCCGGAGCGTCGGCGCGTAGGCGTTCGCCGGAATCGGCGAAAATTTCTTTTCGCCGCCGGGTGTACGCCACCCCGCCAGGGAATAACAGCTCCCGCGCGAATTGGCGTGCAGATAGGTGATACGGTGAAGTCCGGCATCCAGATCGATCGATCCGGCCCGTTCTCCGCGCAGTCCGCCCCAGACGTCGTGACTGCCCGGCCAGGCGACGACCGGCTTCCCGTCGATCTCCAGAAAGGAGGCGTCGGTGGAGGCGGTGCAGAAGGTGTAACGGCCCGGTCTGCTGATCCGCAGCACTCCCTCGAACACATGCAGACTGCCGGGATTCGGCCCGAGCGGATTCCAGCCGGAGTAGATCCTCGGTTCCACCACGGCGCCGAGCGGTTCGGCGGAGTCGAGCAATCGGTCGAACACCTTCCGGTTCGGGACGTTCCGGTATTTGACCCGGTAGACGCTCCGGATCACACCGGAAGCGGGCAGCCAGTCGCTCGCCGCGTCGGCCGCTCTCCTGCCCTCCTCCAGCCGGAGAACCTCTCCGGGTTTCGCATTGAAGACGAAACGCACCAGCGAGCCGCGGCGCAGCAGCACTTTGGCCGGACGCTCCGCACGCAGAGAATCGGTCAGCCGGAAGTCGGGCGTCTCCAGATGACACTCCGCTTCGACCAGCTGCGGCTGCGGTGTTTTCCCCGCCGTGCCCGGGACGGACAGCCGCCGTTCCGCCGCCCCCGCGGGAAGAAGAAGGCCGGCGGCCAGCAGGACGGCGCATTGCCACATTCGAAAGCGAATTCTCATATCGTATCGTCAGTTTCTTTGAACAGTTCCATCTCCGATAAGATTCCTCCGTTCCAACGTTCTTTCAAATGGATTTCTCAAAAAATTCCATTATTTTTTTGCAATACCCGTCCGGATGGTTGACAGAAGAAACAAAAGGATTTATTTTGGGAGTGGATCTGTCGAAATCGAAACGGTGCACCCGCGATGAATCTCCTGAGAACCAAACTGAACTGGCAGGATTTTGAATTTCAGGTTCTTTACTGCGTCCATGACCGGGTGAGCAGCGTGAGAGACGCTCATGCGCACGATGACTTCTATGAACTGGTCGTGGTTCGCGAAGGGAGCGCCTCGCACGGCTTCGGCGGCACCAAGAACCGGATCACCAGCGGGGATGTCTTCCTCATCCTGCCAGGCGAAACCCACTACTATGCGGAAGCACGTCGGCTCGGCATCTACAACATCCTCTTCTCCCGTCAATTCTTTGCCCAGCTGCTGGCGGAGTTTCAGGGTACCGCCGAGATCGGCGCCTATCTGGGGCTGCCCGGAGACTCCGCTCCGGGGATCAGAACTCTGGAGATCCGGCACTTCGACCGTCGGCTCTTTTTTCAGGTTACCGAACTGCTCGATGAAATTCTGCTCGAGGAAAAGGAGAACCGTTCCGGCGCCCGGCTGGTGGTTCTCGCAAATGCATTGAAACTTCTGACGCTGATCTGCCGTGACGCGAAACGGAATACCGCCGCGGAACCCGGTGACGCCGTCTACAAGATCAACCGGATCGTCAGCGAACTCAACTCCGCTTTCGCCGAGGAGTGGACCTTGCAGAGCATGGCTGAAGCGAGCGGTTTCTCCGTCGGCTGCTTCCGCCAGCAGTTCCGACGAATCGTCGGAGATTCCCCGATTGCCTGGCTGCTCTCGCTCCGTCTCGAAAAGGCGGCTCACCTGCTTCGCAGCACCTCATTGCCGGTCGCCGATATCGCGGAGGTGTGCGGGTTCCGCGACAGCAACTACTTCTCCCGCCAGTTCCGCCGCAAGTTCGGCTGTTCGCCGCGAACCTTCCGGCAGCGCGCCGCTCAGTGACGGTTTTTCTGAAACGCTTCCGTGCGTTTTTCGACGTTTTCCGCGATGTTGCGGTAGAAGAACAGGATGTCCCCCATGTGGAGCACCCCGCGCGGGAAGAATTCCGCCTCGTACTTCTGCGGCGACTCCAGATCGACCACCAGAGTCCCTCGTTCGAGATCGAGCGCGCCGCCGCAGAAGCCGGGCCGCTCCAGCGCGATCTCCCCGTCCGGCCGGAAAAAGACCGCACCGAGATTCGCCTCCTTCGGCGCCGGCCGGTCGTCGGTGCGCCAGTTCAGCGGGTTGATGGCGACCCCTCCGCAGAAGATCGACTGCTCCGCACCGGGCGCTTCGGTGTTCCACGAGACCACCACGCCGGTGTCGTGTTCACCGCGCGCCATCTTCAACTGCGGGAATTGCTTCAGCTCCTCCTTCGTCACCGGCCAGCCGATCACATAGGCGGCCACCAGTTGTTTCAGCGCCGGATCATCCGGGGGAAGTTCATTCTTCAGCAGTTCCAGTACCGCCATCGCCCCCTGACTGTGGCCCATCAGAAGAAACGGACGGCCGTGGTTCCGGTGTGCCAGGTAGTGACGGAACGCCCGGCGGACATCTTCCAGCCCCGGCTCCATCGGGGAGAAATCCTGCGGCGAAGCGGAGAGGCCGCGCAGCGCCCGGTTCAACTCCGCCTGCCGGTAGTGGGGTGCGTAGATGTTGAACTTTCCCCGGAACATCATCGTGTGCTCTCCGGCGATCAGTTCGCCGCGGCGACGAAGTTCCGGCACCGCGATGTCCATCACCGGATGGGCCGCATCGACGAAAACGGTCGGGTAGACGTAGAACACATCCGCCGGAAGCGAGGATGGATTTTCCGGCAACGGCACCGCCCAGCTTTCCGGTTTTGAATAGTCGGGCTCGACCGCGGCCTGTACGGCACGCACCTCCGCCGCGGTTTCCGGGAGAACCGAACACCCGGCGGCACACCATAACGCCATCACGGGCAATGCAAACCGGAACAGCCGCAGCAGGAACTTCATCTTCGCCTCCTTCTCAAATGCACGGCACCGAAAACATGTCGGCACCGGAAACTTTCATCTTTTATTAAAAAAAACTCCGGTCAGACAGATCCCGGCCGGAGTAAATCATCACAATTTACAGAAATTAATCCGTGGCAGTATCCGTTGAGGCAGTCTCGAAATTGAGCTCGTCCAGATTGTTGTCCCGAAGCCTGGTAAATCCCAGCGCCTGCAACTGTCTTTCATTCAGCGCTTCGGCACGGCCGTCGGCGAACGCCGCCACCGTCATATTGCCGTGAATCAACGTCACACGCGCGCCACCAGTGGGTTCTTTGTTTGGAATGAAACTCCAGTACTGGACCGGGTCTTCCTCCTCTAGCTTGTAAGTATCCGCATACATAACCAGTTCACTGGGGGATTTCATTTTCTCCAGAACATAAGCCATGCAGTTCGCCGTTGCTCCTGCTGAACGGAATCGACCATGCGTACTGTAATTTGCCGAGTACCATGAAGTTTTTCCTGTGCCCGACGCATCAAGCATGCCGGCGACCTCGTCGTAACTGGCCGACGTATCCGGATCGAAGTCCTTTTTGTTCAATTTGCAGAGCATGATTTTGCCCGGGACGTACTCCTGCGACTTGGTGGTACCGGATTTGTTCCCGGTCAGGATTCTCGCGTAATTGCCTTCACCGGTCTGATAGACCAGCATGTTCTCGTTGTCGGTGGCGTAGAGCAACGAGCCGGTCATCAGCTGCTTGTAGTTGTTCAGGCAGTCGGTGCGGTTCGCCGTCGCCCGGGCGTTGTTCAGCGCAGGCAGCAGCATGCCGGCGAGAATCGCAATGATCGCGATCACGACGAGGAGTTCAATAAGGGTAAAATTCTTACGCATTTTTCATACCTTTCCAATCGGGTTGGTTGTATTCCGACAATCTTCACCGATGCTAATCTATGCTGGAAATGGAAAAAAATCAAGGGGAATTTCTTTACAAACTCGGATTTTTCCGGAATATTCCGGAGATGCGGAAAAAAAACATTACGGAAATCAGCCGTTTCCGTACCGTCGGCGGGATTCCCCGCTCTCACTGGATGAAGTGAATAATCCAGGGATAACGGTAAACCCGCCCCTCGGAGGCCTTCATCGTCGCGATGATGATCAGCACCAGTGCCCAGATGCCGAGCACCGCCAGCATGAAAAAGCCGATGATGACGAAGATCAGCAGTCCGCAGATAAGCGAGTAGATGAGCAGGGATATTTCGAAATTGATCACCTCTTTGCCGATTTCGTCGAGGAAGGCGGATTCACTGCGCTTCACCAGCCACAGAATCAGCGGCGCGAGCAGACTGCCGAACGGAATGATCAATCCGGCGAACTGCAGCAGCTGGCAGAGTACGGCCAGATTGCATTCGTCGCGGGTGGGGAGCGCTTCCCCTCTGGCTTCTTCTTCCGGCGTTACGGGGCCATTGCTGATGTTGTCCATCGTTCATCCTCCTCCGTTTTGCAGGCAAAAAAAATGGTGGAGCATAGCGGATTTGAACCGCTGACCCTCACACTGCCAGTGTGTAGCTTCTGTGCTCAAAATTACTTTAAAAATCAAAAAATGTGGCAGAAATGTGACGTTTATTGTTTGACATGGCTTCCCGTGAATGTTATTTTAGGATAGAAACGGAAACAAACCGATGGCGGTCACTCATGAGTGTCAAAAAGCGAAAAACCAGCAAAGGCGAAACTGCGGAATACCACTATGACTTCACGGAAAACAATAAGCGATATCGTGGAGTCTGTGAGGGGTGTACCACAGAGCGGGCTGCGCTTGCTTATGAGAAGGAGAAAAGAGAACTTGTCAAAAAGCTGGTTGCTCAGAAAAATGCAGTAGCTCTGGTGGAAAATTTTCGTCAGGAGTTGACGGGCAGTTCTGCTGTTTCTCTGAAAGATGCCTATCAACTTTATGAAAAGAAACCCCGTCCCAAACAGGCCGGCAGCAGCCGTGCCAAACAAAACAGGCGAATCTGGGACGATTTTTGTGCTTTTATGGAAAATCGTTATCCCGGGATTGTTAATCTTGCCGAAGTGACTAAAAGCCATGCCGAAGAATACTTGGCTGAACTGCGAAATAATGGGCGCTTTATCAAAGAGAAAAATTTTTTATTACCAGGGCGACAGAAAACGATTTCTTATGTGTCCCGGGATTGTCTTTCCCCAACAACATTGAATCAATACCTGAAACAATGCAAAAGCGTATTCACGTGGTTGAAAGAGGATGCCGGTTTGCTGAATAATCCGTTTGATCTGCCTTTGCAGAAAGCGATGCCGGAAAGTCGGGAAGCATTTACTCCGGAAGAATTGCGGCTGATCGGCAACCATCTTAATAATTTTGTACGTCCGATTTTTATTATCGGTATTTGTACCGGCCTATCAGAGGGAGATATCTGTCTGTTGAAATGGTCAGAAATTCATGACGGCTGGATTACCCGAAAACGGCGAAAAACCGGAGCATTGCTTGATATTCCGATTCTGCCTCCATTGGCTGACTTTTTGACAGAACAGCATACCCATTCCGGAACGGAGGAATACGTTTTACCGGATCATGCCAAGATGTACCTGACGAATCATTCAGGTATTTCATACCGATTTAAATCGTTTCTTGAAGAGTTGGGAATCCAAACCACTCGAAATGTAGAAGGGCGCTCGCGCGCCATCAGCATCCGGGACGTTCACAGTCTACGGCATACTTTTGCCTATATGGCTGGCGTTTACCAGATTCCACTACCGGTAGTACAATCAATCCTCGGGCACATGAGTGCGGAAATGACACGTCATTATCAGGCTCATGCCGATCGCAAAGCAAAGGAGAAATATCTGGCCCAACTTCCTGACTTTCTGGAAAGCACGGCAAAACAAATCCCACGGTCCGGCTCTTCCCCGCGTGAGCAGTTGCAACAAGTACTTGCGAGGTTATCGGAAAAAGCGATTGAAAAAGTACTCGCTTATGCTCAAGCGTTGCAATAAGTTGAACATTTCCCTGATTTTTACTCAGTGATAAACACTGTTTCTTATAGCACGGGAAAGCACGGGAAAGCACGGGAAAGCACGGGAAAGCACGGGAAAGCACTCTCATACTTTCTGGTAAGTCACTTTTTGTCCCCGAACTCCATTGCGCTTGAGCAAGCCACGTTCTTCAAGAGACCGCAGAAGGCGATAAGCCTGCGGAGGAGTCAGCTTACAAAGATCAACGACATCCCGCCGACGGATTTCTCCATAGGTTTCGATATACTGTAATACCATCTGCTCTTGTTGGAGGGCCCGAAAGCCTGCTTGTCGCACATATTCTGCTTTTTCATTTCGTTTTCGATAAATCTCGGAACTTAAAGTGTAAGTTCTGGAACGCCCGTTTCCATGCGCATCAATCAGCCCTGCTTCAACAAGTTTCTCCAATATGCCGTGTACTTGCGTTTCCGTTTTCTGGATAGAGGTTGCAATCTCTGCTGTTGTCAAGCGACGTTCGTTTTTCAATCGTGAAAGGATAATCAGACTGTCTACCGGTAGAGGTGCTCCCATCTTTTCTTCCAGGTGCAAAATCATTTCCAGAAAAGCCTGGTCGGCTTCTCCTCCGGAAATGAATAATGATACGCAGGAAGAATCCGACATACTGTAGTCCGGCATAGGACGTCCATATCGCAGGACACCTTCATAAATACGATCAATTCCCCGCCCGGTACGTTCCGCCAGGCCGATCCGTTTAACGATGTCCGCCAGCCGCGGGTTACGGGAACGCGGAGCGACTGTCAGAAGATTGTTAAGATTAACCCCTTCGATGAATCCCCCCGGACTGGTGATTGTCAAACCGTTATCATCCAGTTTTATCTGAACCATTCCCAAACGGGAATAATCCCGATGAACCAATGCGTTTACGAAGGCTTCACGGAAGGCTTGCTTATCGTAATTAGGTACGGGAACACGGAATAAACCATCCTGCAGCTCTTTTTCGGTAATTCGGGCTTGGAATCGCAATTCAATTTCTTCAAAAGTTTGCAACAACGGTTTCCGGAAAAACTCGTTTACTTGAACATCAGTTCCATGAAGAAGCTGAAATGCGACCTCGTGAGTAGGAATATGCCGCAACAAAAGTTCTTCGGTTCCCAACAACAGAACTCCAGCCAGGGTGGGATAAACGTTTCCATTCTCTGTGCAGGTTATTCCCAATGCACCGTCCAGCTCTGAATCGTTTAGAGCCAACAGGGCTTGGTCTCCACTGTATTTGCGAATGGCATCACGGATACGGAGCCGTTGCAAAGGATCCAAATCTTTCGGCGATACTCCTTTTACAGGCTGGCTGGAGGGATCCAACGCCCCCAGAAATGATTGGCGCTGTGAAAACTCGTGTGGATAAAACGGTACTGCTTCCGGCGTTCCATCCGCTTTAAGCCGGCGATGCACCATCAGTCCATCCGAAGAGGAAACCAACTGCATTCGCGGCACTTCAATTCGAGCAACAAGCTTGGAATTAAAATGAACTCCGGTAATTGCAACACTGATGGGCGGAGTCGTTCGATTGGCAATCATTGCGGCCATTCCGGACAAATCGAGATGTTGTCGATGCAGACCTGTCACTTGTCCGTCATCTTCAACTCCAAGCCACAGGAGCCCCCCTTCCGTGTTTGCCAATGCAACGACAGCGGCTACTAACTCGCGGTCATTCAAGCGGGCAATGTCGCTCTTGAACTCTTGGGTGAGGGTTTCTCCCAGCTGTAATTCATTCCTGTATGCCGTCATATTACTCCTTGCCATCATTTATAATTAAGATATCTGCTTTTTACGGATATATCAAATTATTTTTCTCAATTTCTTCTGGAATCCAGGAGGCGAATACCTTCCATTGTCCTTTGGGAGTATTGCCTTTGGTATTGATTTCAGCCAGATACGAGGCTCTGCGGAAACAATCGGCTTTCTTTGTTTCATATTCCGGATCGTCATGACGGAGCATTACGCCATTGATCTGTTTCGTCCCGGTACGGCTGTGAGTGCAATCGTCGATCAGGCCTTGTTCTTCCGGCAATCCAAGTTGACTCCGCCACAGACGTTCCGCCGTCTGGATGTGATTATGGGTACTTTGCGTTTTATTTCCGCCCAGCCACAAACATACGTGATAATGCTGATGCTTCTCGCGGGACTGTTCCCTCACTGCGACGTATTGTGGCTTCAAGCCTTTCCTGCTCAAGTTATTCATGAAATTGGCCTGAAATGACCTGAAGGAACGGTTGTCCGCATGTTCGCAATCATCCTGTGGAAATCGTGATAAATTCAAATGTAAACTTGTAAAATCACACATGAAATTTTATAACTTCATATATTAAAGCAAGATAATTTTATTTTATATTGAGCCAATGGAACTACCGGACGAGGCATTGGCTCTGCGTTCCGCCCAGTAGCGTTTCAAGATCATGGTTCGGTTGTAGTCTTTGTAAAACTGAGAAGCGAAGAACTTCCTGATGGATGAATCGGTCACATCGTTTTCATCGACCTTTCCAAGATAGGAAAGTTGCCGGATCGTCTCCTCTTTCTGTTCACTGGTGTCCAGACTGTTGCGATTGATCATCCGGCCGTTGGAACGGTGCGAACCATCCGGCGCTCTGTTGCAGGGATAAACCAGAGCTTTTTCCTGTACTTCCGATAGTGGAATTTGCAACTGTTCCGCCCAATGTTTTTCAAGCGTGGATCGCAGGTCGGGGATGGAACGTTTTTTATTTCCGTTGAGGACAAGCCCTACATGATAGTGCGGATTGCAACTGCTCTGCTGTTCTCTTTTGGCAACATATTGCGGATCATATTTCTTTTGACTGAAATCTCGACAAACCGCCTGCATAGCAGCAGAAAAGTCCTGGTTGGTACCATCCGCTTCATATCCCTGCGGATAACGCAGATCAAACCTTGCCACAAGTACCTTGGAATGTCTCTCCGTCATCGTGTTCACCAGATCGACAATCGTTCTGATGTAGTTATATGAAAATTCACGTGGAACATCACAGAGAGGGTGTCCTTCAAATTGATTATCAACAAAAGTTTTCTTTCTTGGCATACTCAGATTCCTTTTTTTTGATTTTTTATAATATTCTTACGAACAACATCTTTATGAGTGTATTATCATAAATCCTACCGGCATTCGGGTGAAAAGTTGCGGCGAGGTCTCGCTGGAGTTATGACTCACTCCGCATAAAATAGTGGCGGAAAATGTTGACTTAGATCCCGGATGGGAAATTGAGTTTCAACGAACCTCCAGGATTCCCGGAAGCGGATTGTTGCGGGATGTCTGTCAGCATTCGCTGAAATTCCGCAACTCCGTTGTCCGGGAGGCTCGCAGGTAATTCCTGCTGTACTTCTGCGATTTCCCGATGACTCAATTTTTTTGTGGCGCAAAGAGCGCCATCCGGAGCAATGGTAAAGTGAATACCGAATTTCTCCGACTGATTGGCCAGATAAAATTCCTTTTCCCCACACGAGTGTCGTACCTGAAAAAAATATGTTTTTGTTGCCACTCGCTGCAGGAAGGTGTTGCCATTGCCAGCTTCGGAGAGTACAATAACACCGATCTCATGATCCACACAGTATTTGATGATTGCCTCGCATTTCCGGATATCCCTCGTCATTTCTGTTGAAGCAATAATGACGATTTTGGCTTCGGCAATTGCATGTTCCATTTCTTCTTGCGTGAGGTTGGCGGTTCGCCACGAAAGATGCTGATCCGGAAGACCTTGATTGCGACAGAGGGCCAGGTTGTGTTTGTCCGCGAAAACAGCGATCTGCATATTTGCCCCGACCGCGTTCCAGTGCTCGTTCCAGCAGCCGCTTCGCAACGCGGTGGTCAGATGAAGAATGATCTCCGGCGCAAGCGCTCCGGCAAGATGGATAACTTCACCCTCGTTCAAAGTACCGGGGATGAGCATCCTTGGAGAGCGCGTCATCCACTCGGTCAGGTCTCCCCGATATTCGATTGACAGTTCCGGTGGAATTCGTAATTGCCACTGGACAAGACATTGGCGGAATTCATTCATTGACAACTTGGTACACTTGTTGCCCTGCAGCAGTGTCAATGAAAATGGAATGTTCTCCCGTCGAAGCCGGGCCGCAAACCGCATCGCAAACTCCCACCCGCTTCTTCCCTGCTTATGCAGTATGATGATATCAACAGTCCGATTTCGCAGAGGGGCCAAGTCGCAGATTTCAACTGCAGCTGCGCCACCGGGATAGCAGAGCCAGAGATCATCGCTGCTCAGCCAGCGGAACGGAAGAGACAATGTCACATGGACTATTCCGGAGATGCCTTGTCCTCGACGAATCGGGTAAAGGGTATCTTCAGATAACCAGAATACCCGTCGCAACCCCAGAAATCCATTCCTTCTTAAGAATGTAACAGGCAAAACAATGGCACGACCGTTATCAAATAATTTCCATTCATACAGAGATCTTTGTACCCCATCAGTATCGGATACGCTCTCCAGAAACCACGTAAGATCTCCCTGGTACAATAGGGTTTTGTCCTCATACCAGAAGCTGCCGTTGCTTATACGGTTACGTCCCTGCCAGTTTCCACCAAGTTGAAATTTTTTACACAGAGTTCGGGCCAGCTCAAGCTCCGCCGGTTTCACTCCTCCTAAGTATTGCGGACATGGATTCACCGCGGCGGCGTTCAAGATCGCCATCCTCAAGTACTGGAACAACGTGCACCAGAGAGGAAGCTCGTTGGCGGGGGCCAGTCTTCCATCTGGTTGAAAATAATCAATCTGCGGTTCTCCAAGAGCAAGACGGTTAATATCACCAATGAGCTTTGATTGGAAAATAAAGCTGTTTCCCACCGGCAGATGAAGCCGGAAACACCCGCCCTGCGATACCCAACAGAAGCCGGAATACTCCCACAGCAAAGAACCTTCTCCATGAAGTCTCCCGTTTTCTGCCTCATCACAAAGAGCCTGGTCCGCCTGGGAACATGTGATCACTTGTTCTGCATCTTCCAGTGCGACAATGAAAAAATCATTTTCTGATATTTTGTCACTCCTTCGTGGAGAAAGATTGGTAATATTGTAGCTTACAGGAGCCAATATTTGAGTATGGGATGTCTGGACCAACATGATTTACTCCTCTTGTTTTTTGGTTGAAATGGCCTTTCGATGACCGATATATTCTTGAATTTCATGACCAGGATTCCACGTGTTGTTCAAAATGATTTGCTGTATCGGAAGCAGTTCATCTCGCAGTTTCCACCTCCCCCGAACGAGGCGGGCGAGGACTTCAACGCTCAGTATAACCAGAAATGGTTCCTGATAACAGGGAAGATTACGACCGTTTTCCAACGACTTCAGGGCAGTTCCCGGGCGCATGTCATCTCCGTAAAAAGGGACGCAATATTCGGCACATTGCATCAATTCGCGTTCGAGCAGAAAATGCTTCCGGGGAACTAAGAACTTATCAACTAATAATATCATAACGGAGGATAAATTGCCATAATTTTATTC
>OLGD01000430.1_pt1 | contig 86163 bp, 142 predicted proteins | sample 1605311 | NCBI WGS metagenome assembly OLGD01 (sample SAMEA3888917, study PRJEB22519) | human gut metagenome | biome: human gut; feature: human-associated habitat; material: faeces | place: Denmark | collected 2010
TTATAATCATAAACGTGAATTTTTTTAATATTAATGTAAACAAGGTATAGTTGCCAAAAATAAAACTTTATATTTGTAATCCTATCCCTCACTTGGGATTATTACAATCATGAGTAATTGAGTAAGCCGGAAGCCGCCTATTATTCCGGCTTATTTTTCACCTCGTGTTGTTGCAGGTAAAACATATAACATTATAAATAAATTGGATATGAAAAAGAAATTAGTAAAAGTATCAAATTACGCTCATGCAACAGGATTGTCTGCTGTTCATGTATATCGTCTCATTAAACAAGGTAAGATCAAATCAGAAAATATTGATGGAGTTATATTTGTTGTAAAGGAGGATTAGTTATGGCATTGAGGAATAATCCGTATTTACCTCTATATATACAGGATTTTATGACAGATGAAAAACTAGCAGAATGTAGTCCTCATGCAACAGGGGTATATATTCGTATAATGTGTCTACTTCATAAATGCGAAATATATGGAAAGTTTTTGCTTAACCAAAACTACAAGCAAAGTTCTAACCAAATTTTTAATTTTGCTTGTAACTTTGCTAGACATTTGCCGTATACAACAGAAGAAATTGAAAGAGGCTTAATAGAACTTATTAATAATCATGTGTTGTATATTGAAGGTGATTATCTATGTCAAAAAAGAATGGTAAAAGACGGAGAAATAAGTCTAAAAAGGGTTTTGGCAGGTTCTAAGGGTGGAAATCCCAATCTTAAAAAGAGTAAAGTTTGCTTAACCAAATCTCCAAGCAAAAGCTCAAGCAAAAATGAAGCAAAGCTTCAAGCAAACTCTGATAATGAAATTGATAATGATATTAATATTAATGATAATATAGAGAATAAGAAAGAGGGTTTAAGGGAGGAAGAAAAGGAGAAGAAGAAGAAACTAACTTTTTCAGAAGATGTCGAATATCTGTATTCTCTCTATCCATCAAAATGTCCGAAGAGGAATATGGGGACTGGCAAAAGTTCTAATGACAAGAAGAAGCTGGAATCTTTGCTAAAAACGATGCCCAAAGAGGAATTGGAGTTTACTATAAAATCCTATGTAGAAGAAAGTTTAAGAAATGATAGTTTTTTGAAGAATTTTTCTACATTGCTCAATAACTTGCCGGACATGGGATATTTGAAAGAACAGCCAATCATTAAAGCTCAAACGAGCAAATATAGATGATTGTTGATTATTAATTCAAAACGAATAAATATATGAATGAACCAATGATACGTAAATGGTACGATATATTCAAACATAACCATGAGCTTGTTGAGATTCGTATTGTTGACAATAATAAAAAAGGCACATATTCAGGATATTTTACGGATATTGATACTCTTCTTAATGCTATCAGGCGTTATGATGATTGTAATATTTATTTCACTCTTAATTCTATATTAGATTCATGTTATTCACGTGAACAGAGAGATAGAATAGTGACTAGACCAAAATCTACAACATCAGATGCTGAAATTATTGGTAGAGATTGGTGTTTGATAGATATAGACTGCGAGAAGCCATCTGATACCAATTCTACTGATGAAGAGAAAGAAGCTGCCAAAGCTGTAGTAAATGATGTATTCAAATTTTTAAGAGATGAAGGATTTACTAAACCAATTGTTTGTGACAGTGCCAATGGCTTTCATCTGTTGATAAATATGAATATGGCTAATACTCCTGAAAATACTCAAACTATGAAGGATTTTCTACAAGTATTAGATATGCTTTTTTCTACAGAAAAAGTAAAAGTAGATACAAGTACTTTTAATGCTAGTCGAATATGTAAATTATATGGTTGTTATAGTAGGAAGGGGAGTGATACACCTGAACGACCTCAACGTGAAAGCAAAATATTAAAAATACCTGACGAAATAAAACCTACCCCAAATGAGTTTTTTGAAAAGGTAGCCGCCATGCTTCCTAAGCCGGAACAACCGAACAGGGCTAACAACTATCAACCGACTCAATTTGATTTACAGGAATTTTTAACCAAGTATGGAATAAAAGTCAGAAATATAGTAAAAACAACATCTTTTACTAAGTATGTATTAGAAGAGTGCCCATTTAATAGTTCACATCGTGCGCCTGATTCAGCTATTTTTGAAATGGCAGGTGGAGGATTTGGATTCAAATGCTTGCATTCGAGTTGCAGCGGATATACTTGGAAAGATTTTCGTTTACATTTTGACCCTAATGCCTATACTAAATCAGACTATGTTGAATATCAAAGTAAAGCGCATAGACCTTATTTCCATAATCGTGAAAAAGAGGAATTTGTTCCTATAGGTGAAACGGAAGATAAGGGGAAGAAATGGCTTGCGATGAAGGATATTCAATATGTGGATATGAATAATATACCACGTATGCCTACTGGATATAGGGTTTTAGATAAAAATATCGGAGGTCTATTGTTTGGAGAAGTGACATTGGTATCAGGAAGTAATAGCTCTGGTAAATCTTCTTGGTTGAACAATTTATCTTTGAATATAATCAACTACGGATATAAAGTAGCAATATGGTCTGGGGAATTAGTGGCTTCTCGATTGAAAGGGTGGATTAACCAACTTGCAGCTGGAAAAAACTATGTCCAGAAAGTACAAGGGTATGATGAATTTTATTATGCTCCAAAACATATTTCTGACCGTATAGATAGTTGGACGGATGGAAAGTTATTCCTCTATAATAACAAATATGGAACACGTTGGAAGCAATTAATGAGCGATATTACAAATCTGATTGAATCTGAAGGTGTAAATTTAGTCGTAATTGATAATCTGATGACTCTTAACTTAGAGGATTACGAAGGAGACAACAATAAGAAACAAAGCCAGTTTATATTGGCTATTTGTGATTTCGCTAAAAAATATAATGTTCATATTATACTTGTAGCTCACCCTCGTAAACAGACTGACTTCCTTAGAAAAGAATCTATTTCAGGTTCAGCCGATTTAACTAATGCAGTGGATAACTGTTTTATTATTCATCGTGTAAACAAGGATTTTGAGACACGTGGAAAAGATTTCTTCGGAACAGTTAGGATAGCTGAAATGCTTCAATATGGCAATGTATTGGAAGTATGTAAAAATCGCAGTTTCGGGAAGGTGGATTTGTTATGTGGAATGTATTATGAGATTGAGACAAGACGCTTTAAAAATGATATTGCAGAAAATATAAACTATAATTGGCAAGAAGAACCCAAACCTGTTCCTCTTATACAGAATAGAGAACCAGAACGGGATTATATGAGTGATTATCAACAATATTATTATGACGATGATAATGTGTTCAAGGAAAGAGATTATTGTCCATTTTAAAAGAATTAATATGAATGAAAAAGCTAAAAAGTATATCGAGGATAATACTTTAGATTTGAATAAAAATGAGCGAATGGACACAACTGGATATGTATCTTTAGCGGTGTCTATTAGCAAAGCGTATGGAGCATTAGCCATAGTGGAAGATGATCTTATAGCAAAGGTCGCAGATGCATGGAATTACATGTCAGAAATGACTAGATTTGATATACCGACTGATATTATGATTAAGGCAAAAGATATATTTATTTCTAAATTGTTAGAAGATGAAGAATAAAGAACATTGTTTTGTAAATCACATATATCCGAGAAAGTTATATGTAGTTATAACGGATTCAGCTTTATTTTTAAATCAGCATTTTACAAATAGGGAATGTGATAAAGGAATTTCACAAGAAGAATTTGACAATAATAAAGCAATAACTTTCAGATGTACTTATTATGTAAATGGAGATTATGGAGTATGTGTTGCCTTTCATAAAAAGGAATATATGACTGTAAGAGAAATAGCACACGAAGCATTGCATGTAGCTACCGCCATACACAAGGATTTAGGAATGTCTATGGGTTTTGATATAGGAGAGGATGAGACTTGTGCATATATTGTAGGTTGGGCTGCCGATTGTATTAATAGAGTTAAAACTAATAATTTTGATTATGAAAAGATTTAAATACCTAGTAAAAGAATATTATTTAGATAATTTTCCTTCCTATGAACTAAATAATTATGGGGCAGATGGTTGGGAATTAGTAGAAACAGTAAAGGGAATTAAAAAAGTAGCTTTCATTTTTAAAAAGGAATATAATGAGTAAGAAAATTTATGACGAAGATAAAGTAATAGAGATGTTATATAATAAAACACAAAAAGAGGTAGGGAAAATATTTGGTATTTCTCAAACCACTGTTGGTAAAATAGCTAAAAAGAATGGAATAAAATTTTTAAAATCAAGAGTTAATATGTCTAAAATAAATTTAGATATTTCTTATTTTGAAAAAATAGATTCTCCTAAAAAAGCATATTGGTTAGGTTATATTTGCTCGGATGGGTGTATTAATCATAACTTAGATAAAGTTTCATTAACATCTAAGGATGAAGAAATTATAAATAAATTTAGAGAAGATATTAGTTCCGGTCACAAGATAGATAGTCGTGATATATACGACAAGAGAACAGGAAACATTTATCATAGATATTCTATACAAATCACAAATAGAACATTTGTATCTAATATATTAAGTCATGGATTAACTGATTATAAGCCTTTAAATACCAAGCTGCCTAATATTAATAAAGATTTAATTCCTTATTTTATAGCAGGAATGTTTGATGCTGATGGTAGTTTATCTATAAACGAAAAAGGTTATGTCCGGACAAGTTTGATTGGTACTATGGAGATGTTGGAGGAAATAGATAAATATCTTTTAGATAATTATGATATTATTCCTATTAAAAAACAAAGGGTTACTAATAATCAAAACACATGGAAATCTTATTGGTATAAATACTCGAAACGTTTTCTAAATATAATATATAGCGGAGATGGTGATATATACATGAGTAGAAAATATAATAAATTTAAAAAAATATGAAAAAATGTATATTTTTGGATTTTGACGGCGTTATAACTACACTTAAAAGTAATTGGACTATTGACAGTAATAAAGTTGAGTTGGTTAAACGGATTTGCGATGCAACTGGGGCTAAAATTGTTATATCCTCTTCTTGGAGAAGATATACAGTGGAACAGACAATTGAAGATATTACAATAGGTGAGGAAGGAAGAGGTCATAATCCTTTTCCATATCCTGAATACATCGTAGATATTACTTCAAGAATGTACGGCTTCAAACATGGAAATAGAGAAAAACACTATGGTCTATGTCGTGGTATAGAAATAGACCGTTGGTTATGGGAACATGAAGATGTAACTAATTATGTAATCCTTGATGATGATTCAGACATGTTACTTTCTCAAAAGAAACATTTCATAAAAACTCATGCTCTTCGTGGTATATCTAAACGTGATATTGAAAAAGCTATAAAAATTTTGAATAGTTGATATTTATATTTATATTTGTCCCAAATATGAGGCAGTAATGATAGATTTAAAGCAATTTAAAAATAATGCAATCGCAAAAGGTTTGTGTGACAATTACACAAATCTATGGGATGATAATAAAAGCAAAAAGCAATTATTTGAGCTTGCTTGCGATGTAAACTCTATAAAGTACATGGCTAAGTCTCTTTCCGAAGGATGGGGGCTTAGTCCTGTTTTTATTAGTGACAAATTCAAAGCTTACATAAATGGTAAATATATATGTGAGTATGAGAATAAAAAAAGAGGTTGCTATACAAGTACAATGCTTTGTAATTATGACAAAGATGAGTTTTATGTAGACACAACATTGCTTTGTATCTTAGAATCTAAAACAACCTTAGATATTAAACCTAATCATATATGCGAGATATACGTTGCTGGAAATACCTATTTGGATATTAAAGTAGGCGAAAACAGCAAGGTATATCTTTTTGTTTATGGAGGAGAACCATTCATAACAGGTGATATAGATAAAGATAAAGTGATAATTAAAAGATATATAGACGAAAAGGAGGTAGCCAATGTCTGATTATAAATGCTATATGCGTAGAGTCGATATTCTCGGTGAGCCGGAAAAAGATTTGGAAGTAGATTTCCCCGGTTTGATTTACAAAGAATTTTCTGGTCTTGATTCTTATGGAAAAATAAAATCTGTATATACCGAAGAATTTGCAGAGACAGATGAACTTCAAGTATATCAGAACTCTACTCCTATTAGAGAAAATACTGATTTGACTTTTACATGCATATTTATAGGAAACGATAGAAGAAAGACATATCACTCATTCGTTGATTTTCTAAGCAAAGGGAAAATACAATATTGGGACAACATTAGAAAACGTAAAGTTACATTTATTTTAATTGAAGCTATTGAACCGTCAGATGACAAATTGTATGGTGGATCTCCATACATTATGGCTTCTTTCAAATTGAAAAATATCAAAGGTCAAACAGATGCATTAGAAATTTAAAACATAAAAAAATGAAAACATTAGAAGAAATTAAAGCTCATTTAAGCATGACTGTTTATGATGAATATTCTAAACAAAAGATCGCAGGTTTTATTATTGGTAAGGAAGTAAAAAAAGGAAGGAATTCTCTTAGTTTAGATTTTGCAACACCTAAGAATTTTGATTATTTTAAAGAATGGTTTGATGACCAATCTAATAATTATTTTCAAAGAAAAGACAGTATTATAAATGATGGGAAAGACGTTTTTGAAGATGAGTTTAAAAATGAGAAGCCCAAATTAAAAGCCAAAGCTTATCAAAATGGAGAATGGGAAGAAGTCAATTTTGATGAAATTATAAAGAGTTTAAAGGATTTCAAGCCTGTAATTTGCGAAAAAGTTCTTTCAGATAGTATGCTTGAAAAAATAATGAAAGAACTAGGCATTGGAGATAATGATAACTCGAAAAAATCTAATAAATATAAAGAAAGAGAATTGTCTATTTTGGACTCTATGGGATTAGATAAAATAAACCCTTTGGCTTTATCAACCGAAGCATTGAAGGCTGTAAATAAGCTTTTACAGATAAGGAATGATTTAGCACGAGAAATTGATGAGGAAGTGGATTAAAACATATAGTCCATATATTATAATCGGTATCTGTTTAGTATGGATTGTTACCTCTTTTTTAGCTAACAGGAAACCTCATATTGAAACAGTTCATACAACAGATACCTTTTATATTACTAAATGGGACACATTGACAATAGAGAAACCGATATATAAATATAAAAAAGTAATAGATACTTTGATTGTTTATGTCAATGACTCAACCAATGTGAATCTTCCTATTGAGGAGAAATATTATTCCGAGACAGGAAAATATGAAGCTTGGATTTCTGGTGTTAATCCAAGTTTGGATAAAATAAACGTATTCAATAAAATAGAATATAAAACCGTAACGAATACTACAACTAACACCGTTTATAAAGATGCTTGGAAAGGATATATCGGAGCTGATATTACAACATTTGATGGGAATGTAATCCCAAGCGTTAATCTCCTGTTTGTTACTCCTAAAAATATAGCTTTTGGAGGAGGCGTAGGAATTTATAAAAATAGTGCTGTATATAAAATAAATTTCAACTATTTAATATTTAAAAAATAATGAGAACTAAAAGCAGAACAGAAGAATCATTGTTGGAGATGCTAATGTATAGTGGCGTTTCATCTCTTCCTGAACCCAACGATAAAGAACAGGTATGGGCTAGGGCGATTGTTAAGATTTTAAGAAAAAATGGACACATGGACTATGCTCTTGCATATCATGATTTTTTCGCATGGAATGAGGTAAATGTAACAAAAACATTGCCGGGATTAGGTATAGCACATGAACTTGTGGAGATATATCCCTATGAATATTTGAAAGATGAATTTATCCCTGCCGTGGAAAATAAAAAGGATATTATAGATTTCATCTCTTCCAGAACATCTGATGATGAAGAATACCTTAATGGCATGACGAATGATGATCTTAAAAAATATTTCTTCAATGTTTGCATTAAGGAACAAATTAGCAGAAATGAATTTAAGAACAACATGAAAAATTATAAGCGTCAGCCTATAACCTTTGAAGAAGATTTAAAAGAAGAAACAAATAAAGAGGAGGAAAATGGACATGAAGAAATTGGAAATGATGGAGAATCAGAAAGAAGAAGTAGTCAAGAAAACAGACAAACAAATAATAGAGGAAGAAAAAGCAAAACTGAAAAGTAAGCTTGACGAAAAGATAGCATTACTTAAATCCCAATGCAAGGATGCGCATTTCTTCGACTCTATAATGGACGAAATCATATCTTTAAAAGGACAATATGATGTAGTTCCAACTAGAATATTTGTACGTGAGGAGGATTTACTCGAAGAGTATGATTATGGGGCATTTAAACTTTCTAGGTTTACAACAGGTATTGCATTTCACATGATTGGATATGATTTCTTCGTTAAACCGTCCTGTCAAACACTTTACAAACAATTAGATTCTCTTTTTGAAAGTAAGGGGGAATATAATGCATTGACACAAGAACAGAAGGATTTTTACGATGTGTTATTTAACGCAACAATGGATATTATTATGACTCCACCTATGTGTTTCTGTAACGAAACATATTATCTTGATATTGCTACATTTATTTGTAAAAGAAGAAACCAATTATTTGAGGAATTAGGAGATACAAAATTACTTCCTGAAACCGAAGAAGATGATAAATTTATGGAAGAGGTTCAAAGAGTGGAAAAACTTAAAGATTCAGTAGATAAATATGTCGAAGAACATGAAGATGGAAGATGATGCAAGACCACATGGGCTAGAAGCTATTCCGATTGAAATAAATAAGGCAATTAGCGCATTAAATACCCAAGAGGGAGGTTTGCATTACAAAAAACTAGCAATAGAACCTGTTGAGTTTATATATGCAAATGATATACCTTTTATGGAGGGTAATTGCATAAAGTATCTATGTCGGCATAAGAACAAGAATGGGGCAGAAGATATAAAGAAAGTCATTCATTATTGTCAACTAATACTTGAACTAGAATATGGCGAAGAAGGCGATTCGTGTCAAAACAAACACGAAGGTTGTACGTGCGCAAAAGGGCAATGCACCTGCAAAGCCTCAATTGAGGTCTAAAGCTCCGGGTTTATTTACCGAGAAGATTGTAATTGCGGTAAATTCCAATAAAAAGTAATATATTATTTTTTAGACAAAAAGTTTGTATATTCATGAAATATATATTATATTTGCAAATAAATAATATATTAAGATTATGGAAACAGAAGTAATTATGGAAAGACCACTTTTTGGTGGTGTTGTTAGACAAAAAAGTAAACTTGAATTTTTAAACGCAAATGATTTGGTATCTGTAGGTAATAAATGGAGAATAATAAACGATCTTCCTCCTTTTAATTTTAACCAATGGAAAACTTCTAATCAGACAAAAGAATTTATATCTTCTCTTGAAAAGGAGTTCGGTTGTGTTATGATTACAACTAGGGGACAAAAAGGCGGTACTTGGGTTCATCCTTTTTTATTTATAGATATGGCATTAGCTATTAATCCTTCATTTAAAGTAGAAGTCTATAAATGGATATATGATTGTCTACTTAAATATAGGAATGATAGCGGAGATTCTTATAAGAAAATGGCAGGTGCACTTTATTTAAATACTACTAAAAAATCGACTTTCTCAAAATCAATGAGTGTAGTATGCAAAATGATTCAGGCAGAAGTAGGAGTTTCTGATTGGCAAAAAGCAACAGAATCACAATTAGCATATAGAGATAAAATACATGAATACATATCATTGATGTGTGGTGTTTTCCATAATAATAATAATGAAGCTATTAGGATAGGTATGTTGAAAGCTAAAGAATGGTATAATGAAAAATATAATGGAAAAAGTAATAGTTAGAACAACTATATTTGGGTTGGCTATCTATATGTTCATTGTATTCTATTTCGCTTGGAATGGTATATTGGTAACATTTGATGGCTATGTGGTATTATTGGATTACTGTTTATACCGATTGGCTTGCGATGAAGGTCGTTATCATTGTAAGTATGCAAGAGCAATACCAATTAACCTCATGTTTACTGATACTATTGCTTGTCTTGATGACACATTCGATATCATGCCAACTGCGGAAATATATCTGTTTATCGTATCAACTACTTGGATTATCAGTATTGCACTTACTGTCTATCTTGGTATTCGCCATTTTAGAAAAGTACGTAGAATTAAAAAACAAAAGAATAATTATGGTAGAGAAGAAAATTGAAAAGTTGAAATCAGACTTATTTGATTCAGTTAAAGAGGAATTATCAAAACTTAGTCCTATCAAACGTTGGTTATTTGAAACCTTGTTTGATAAAATATGGGCGATATTTAGTGATGAATGTAGTGAAACAGAGATTTCATCAGCTATTAATTCTCTTGAAAAGGTTAATAGTGAATATGTACGACCAACTGATGTTTTGAATTATGATGAAAGTATGCGTGTCCTTAATTTCTCTAACAATAGAGTTGGATTTAAACGTCTCATGGATGCTAAAGGAATTGAGCAAGTTATTTTTAAGAATCGCAAGATTGGTTATCGCAAGTCCGAAATCCTAGCCTTAAAGTCAGAGCTAGAAGCGGAACAAAAAGCTAAGAAAGCAAAGGAAAAACCTTATAAGCAAAATAAGGCAGTGAACAAGAAACCAAGACTCTCCAATATGGAGAAGATGTACTAAATAAAAGGGAGCAATTAAGCTCCCTTTATTGTCATCCTAACCATTTTACTTCAAATGCAAAATCTCCATCATTAACAGTTGAATCGTCTGATAGCCATACATCAAAGCCGTTAGTTATCCATCCTTTAAAGGTTGCTTTAATTGGCGCATCTGTGGCTCCACTAGCTAAACTAAAACCTATTCCCGTCAACATAACGTATGCATTTGTAGCACTTATATTAAGACTTTTCCATGAAGTAGGAAAGTTAATTCTATAAACACCTTCTCCTATTCGAGTAGCAGCAGGAAAGGTACTTCCATCAAAAGTTTTTATAGCTTTATAAGTAGGGGTATTTCCACCCCACACAACGCCATAGGCAATTAATGAAGGTAAAAGTCCCCAATGACCATTTATTTTAGAGTAAGACCCCGATGTATCTATTTTCAGCCCTGAAAAATCATTCATAACTCCAAAAAATAGATTTTTAATATTAAGCGATGGATTAGGTTGTTTATTTATTGCATAAAAAAGATTGTTTGTAGAAGAACCTAATACAATACCATTAGCAAATAAACTAGCTAAATAAGAATCAATAACAAATTCAACATTTAAAGAGCTAATTGAAAAACTGGTGACAGATCTGTCTTTTAATATAAGGAATCTAAGAGTATGATAACCTTTTTCTATAGTAGTAGTATTTCTTACAACAAAAGTTCCTGTTCCCGTAACATCTACATTAAATGATGCTATAACACTGCTATTCTGATAGTTGCTATAAGAAGAATCTGAAAAATTATCAAGATATAAAGTTCCTGAAATGTTACCCGAAGCTGAACTTTCTGAATATTGTGAATAATTATAATTAAATTCTACGGAAAGATTCATCAATGTATTAGTATAAAACCCTTCTGTAACAGTCATTTCCGCTCTTGTAACTGTTGCTACAATAGAAAATGGGATATTCTTGACAGTTATAGTTGGAGGAGTACCACCAAAAAAATCGCTTATATCATTTCTATTAGAACCTTCGATAGAAAGGACATTATTATTACTATCATCAAAAACTTTAATATCTTGACTAACAGGGCTTATTACTATTCTTTTCCCATCTTTGTTCCCAATAATATTTTCGCCAGCTTCGGTAACTTCCCAAACATTATTTTCATCTATCTGCAACAAAATAGTCCCTGAAAATTTAGGAGAACCATCTTTAGTCCATGAGAATTTTCCTCTAGCGAAATATCCTGAACCATCAGGATTGATCTCATATACTATATCATTGTTTTCATCAACAGAAATTATTTTCCCATTTACGCTGTAAAATCCTCTATCACCGTCAGTACCGGGTAAATTTCCTCCTATACGAACTTTTATAGCATTAGACCAATCTTTAGAATATATATTGGTCATAAGATCTATAGCAGGTTCATCCTCATCTACATGGAGATAAAGGGCAGAATGTCTGTTTTTATATTTATCTTGGTGTGATGCATTCCCAAATTGAACAATTTCATCTCCTGCTTGTGGAGCATTTAATACTTCACCTGTTTCTGCATCTGAATCAAACTCGGTTATAGGAATATTAATATAGTATTGAAAGACACTTCCAACTTGAACCAAATATTGTCTATTGCCTTTTAAACACTGTACAAAATCATATTCTACAATAGAATTTGATTCATCGTCTATTTCCAAGCGATAACATTGCTCTTGGGTGATAGTTTCCTCTCCATCATTCTCCCTATATACGTCTGCTTCAATTGTCGTTACAGCCTTTATTTTAGCGTGACCTTGACTTATTGTTTGCCCTCCCCTAATGGAAGTTATTTGTGATATGATATGTTCAAAGGTCGTGAATGATTTGCGAACAAGAAGCTCGTCGATTTCAAGTCTCCAAAGATTACTTTTCTTCCACAATTTCCATCCGTACCCATTGAATCCGGAAAGAAAATCTTCAACCATAACGGCTGCACCGTCTTTGAGTTTTTTACCTGTGTCCCTTATGGAACACAGGAATCCTGAAAATTTACCATTTGATAGAATTGCCATATTACTTTCTAGTTTTGATTATAAACTTCGTCCATGCATAATAATGGCTGTTTTCAAGATAATTATTATCTTTTTCAGCCAATCGAGCTTCTTGTTCAAATGACACCTCACGATATGCAGTATGTTGTTTGTTGTCACCCGAAGCAAATAATCCCATAATTCTTCTTATGCAATATTCTAAACCATACCATAAATAGAATACAATCGGAGAAATAGCAAGATACCATGCAGAATAATCAAATATTAGCATTCCAAGCCATATAAATAATCCTCCTGCTACAGTAAGTTCAATCCACTGTCTGGCATGAGTACATTCATGGTTTATAGTCTCTTGCATCAACTTCTTGTATACAGTCAATACCCAAGCAAATATTGTTATTGTTGAATAACCATCAAATAAAATAGCTTTAGCTACCTTTGAATCATAAAATACTTTCTTCATAATAATTGAATTTCAATTTAGTTGGATAATTCTTTTCGTAATCGTAATCGTCAGCCTCATCTATATTGGTTATAGCATTTACATTGGCAATATGTCTTTGTGTAACGCTATTACAAGTATCTGCGTATATCTCAATATCATCAAGCATATTTAAGATAAAATCAACAGGTAATACATACTCTTTCTGATTATACCAAATACTTGATGTCTTAATATTTCTGCTCTTTTTAATCGCAACTGCATTCATTATAGAGGTTCGTAAATCTTTGCTTAACCAAATACTATCTCCATTGAGCAAGAAACTATTCACATACTCTGATTTATCGTATTGTTGAATATTGTATAATGTGCGTTCTTTCACTTCTTCTAAAGTAAAGATATGCTCTTGAAGAATTGGGTGTCCATTGACATCTTCGACTATTTCTTTACCTTGACTTTGCCCATCAAGTAATGACTGCCAATATTCGTCTGTTATCTCTACTGAACCTTCTATCGGTTCATCGTAAAATCCTTGTTTCCAATATTTCATGTCTTTTTTTTGTAAAGTTAATGATTAATTTCAAATCTCTCTCAAAACGGTTATCAAAAGTTTAGTAATGGGCTGATGATTCAGTGGGGGACAAGAGTCGGAGCAACCGGGGTATGACCTTAATGGTAAATATACATCATATTGTAGAGTGCTCACCCGTGGAATAAATTCAACTCCTGCTATCGTTTGGACTAGCTGGAATTTTACATGGTTTGCCATAGGTCGTTGGAAATAGTTACTTCCATCTACCAATAGCAAACCAATCCCATGATTCTTGTGATAAACCAGTAGCACCCCCACTTGCATAATTTCTATTTAAGTAGAATCTACTAACGGTCTTATTTGTTTCTATAGGAGAAGCTGAATATATCGCAGAGTCACTACTAGGTTTGTATACAGTTGCAAATATTTTATATTCAGTATTATAAAAAGATGTAGGCATAGTCACACTATACCAAGCTGTAGATGAACCTCCAACTCTTCCCCACTGCAACATCAGCCCATTACTAAACTTTTGATAACCGTTTTGAGAGAGATTTGAGCCTGAATTCCAATCAATTACTTCACCAACTCCAAGTCCAGCATTAACAAACGTATTACTACTGTTAAGCTTGTAAATTTTATCCCCTTTTACATATACTAGCATTCCTTCTTTTCTTCTTGCAGCAGGAATAGCATTCATCTCGCTTACACTATCTACTGTTCTATATCCTCCTACACCATATTTTTCGTCATGAGTAGCATATTCGTCTGAATCAGTATAGGGAACTATTTTAGATGCAACATTTGTACCTTTGATTTCTGCCATAAGATTATATTTTGGAGAGAGAGCGATTTTGCCCCCCCCCGTTTGTAAATAATTATTTAAATTGTACAGAGAGGACTCCTGTCTGAATATTCGCTAGTCGCATAATTGAGTATGTAGTACTTCCTCCTGATGCATTGGTTACAGTAGCACTTGTAGTAACGACATCTGTATTTTTTAGTCCTCCTACCCAAAATTCGGGAGTTCCTAATGAAGATGGTATTACATAATAGACATACTTTCCGCCTGTACAGTCAAAAGTAGTTGCGCCCATAGCTTTTGAATCAGCCCATGTACTTCCGGCTAATGCAATAACTTGGGAAGAAGTTAGAGAAGCACTAGTTGATACTCCCCAATACTTCTTGTATTTGAAGTAAATATTATAAACCTTAGAAACACTTTGCCCATTATAAGTTGCTGTAATTGTTAGTTTCTGATTTACACTAACTGCCTTTGATGGGACCCATTGTTGATGATCTGATGACAATGTTCCAGATAAAGAAGGATTCCCTACAACCGAAATAGATGCGCTTTGTGTTATATTTGTACCTTTACGTTTAACAAGAAGACTAATTGTAGGAGTATAATCACTGCCTACTTCAAATGTTTGGTCGCTACTTGGTACAACGCTTAATTCCAATTGAAAAACAGCCTTTTCTATCTCTTGCAGGGTCTTGTACATATCTGCTGTCATAACACCTGCTTTTGTAGTTGTAGCGGCAGGTATATCATATCCATCGCCAGTATTAACCTCTCCAATCAAATATACTATATCATTTTGTAATCTAACAAAATTGGCTTCCGGCTGAACAACCAAATCCTTTAATATGCTTGTGTTCGCTAATGAATTAAACAACGACATATTATAAAAGAAATCTCTTGCGCCCTTAGTCCCTTGCAGATTAGTGCCACTACCAAAATTTGTGTAAAGTGTATTACCATAATCACCTCTGAAAGCTGTAGAAGAGGTAGTGCCAAGAGCTACGCCTGAACCGTCTCCTACAGCAACCATTTTGGCTCCCGTCCAACGATAGGATTTATTCTCTGTGATATTAATATATATTTTATCACCGCCTTCTACCGCAGTTTCGACACCAGTTGTTGCACTTGTTGCAGTAAAAATTTTCTTAGTTGTCGTATTGTAAAACTTTTGTCCGATTTGCATATTGGAACTCGGATTTGTTGTTACAAAAGACTGCAACATATCAACATTGTCATATCCTGCCGGAAGTTGAGATGCTGGAATTTTACCACCAGAATCAAGACTTGCAACGCCATTTGCCGCACCCTTAGTACCTATTGTATCTTTCCAAGATTCGATTGTATTAAGCCTTCCAGTAACAGTATTCAAGCTAATGTCTATTGCCGATCTTTGCGTTTTAACATAATCAACGATAGCTTTACTTCCCGGAACACTGTCATTTGATGTTTCAGTACCGTCAATACTAGAGTCAATCCACGATTTAGGTATAGCTGCATTGGCAACTGAACCAGCAGAGTTAGCGGCTGTCATAGCTGAATCTGCCGTTGATTTTGCGGTATTCGCTACAGCAGATACAGTACCTAATAATTTAGTCGATGGAACTCTTGTAGCCACCGGATTTTCAGGCATCGTATCATCAATATAAGACTTAGGTATAGCCGCTTCTGCTTTAGCATTAGCGGAGTTAGCTGTAGTTCTTATAGGAGATATTGTACTCTCAATGGCTTTTGATGAAGCCGGATTGTTACTTGTTGCGTTCCATACTGTATCAACAGTAATAATAGGTATCTCATTGACGATAGAAGTAAGGTTAGCAACAGACACTTCTATCGCTTGTGTCTTTGCTGTGATTACCTTATTTTGTACTGGATTAGTACTGGTTGTACTAAGAGCTGTATCAATAGTAATAGTAGGAATATTTTCTATTTTACTATAAATATCATCAAATTTTGCCGCATGTTCATTTATTCTTGTAGTAATAACCTTGTTCTGTACGGGGTTAGTACTATTAATATCAAACATTGCGTCTACTAACATTGTACCTTTCGGTAACCATTCAGTCCATGCACTCCCATTCCAATAATAATGTAGTCCTGTTTCATTTACACGAACAACCATACCTTTGGTTTTTCTCTCCGTAGGTATTTCGTCCCGTAGATCTATAGTCTCTACACTCCTAAAACCACCTTTCCCATACTCCGCATCATGTGTTGCGTATTTATCAGCATCGGTGAATGGAACTACTATTGCAGCGACCTGCGTTCCTTTTAATTCTGCCATTTTTCTTATTATTTAAATTCAACTTCTAAAATCCCAGTTTGAATGTTATTTAGACGCATTACTTTGTATGTTTCAGTTACATTTTTACCATTTGTTATTTCCATATCATAGACAATAACATCGGTATTCTTGAAACCGTTTATCCAAAAACTAACGCCTTCTCCATAAATATCAAACGGTATAATGTAATAAATATATTTCCCACCTGTACAATCAAAAGTCGTTTTCCCCATAGTACGACTAGCCCATCCGTTATTCATTAACATCACATCACCATTGGTCAATTCAGTTACAGAAGATGCGCCCCAATACTTTTTCAAAGAAAAAATATAGTTTGCTGTTTTTTCAATAGATTGGCTTCCGTAAGTACAAATCACTTTATAATTTTTATCTGTAGTAATTGTAGTAGGAGACGAATATTTGGATTTCTCCTCATTAACTCCTTCCGTGCTCCCATTTACGGTTGCAGTTGTTGGTACAACTTCTTCATCTTTATATAAAATAGACCAAAAAATATACGGAGTAACAACTGATCCCTTTTCAAAAGTTCCTCCGCCAACAAAAGTATCGAACGAAATTTTAAACACCTCGTCCATTAATTCATTTATATTCATAGTTACAACTTTATTTTGCACTGCATTTGTTGAATTTAAATCCAAGTGGTCGTCTATTGTTATGCTACCACCGCCACCTGTCGGTATGTTAACTGTAATTGGTGCAGAACCATCATATATAGCTTGTATTGCACCTGTAAAAGTAAGAGCATTAGGATTAGGAAGTTTTGTCGGTGTGTCGGGAACTTTAATCCACTCTTTGTTTTTACGACCATATAAGATGTCATTGCTTGGAGCATCAGTTATGCCTTCTGTCATACTCTTTCTTTCCTGCGTCCATTCCGTAGAACCAACTTTTTTTACAAGTACAACATCTTCTGTAGCAATTTCATCTACAATAGGATTGACATTATATAAACTACCAAGAGTTTGAGGAGTTTCTACAGCTTTGATAATCCCGGGATCTTCCTGTATAAAATCTCCGTTACCCTCTTGAATGTTATCTATGCCACCTTCACGCAGGAAATCGGTAGCTCCCTCCTCGCTATTCCCAGTAACATAAATCCCGTCTTTAAATATTATATGTCCGCTAGCTGAATCATCAACATCTTTTCTAATAAAGTATTTCAGTCCCATCTTTAAAAAGTCGATAGAACCGATAGACGACATAATATCCTGTTTTACAGCATCAATAGATTTTTGGACATTACCTTTACGTATCGTTATGGTATCGGATAATTCTACCGTAATTTCAGGAAGAGGGTCTGTCTCATTTACTTTATATGTATATTGACTGATATACAGTTCATGCAGCTTGTTGTTATACTCTATCTGCAATCGTGCATTAGCATCAATCTGTGAAAGCATTTCAGGATATTCAGCAAAGAATATACGCTTAAAGTTAATAGAGAAGTTGAATTTTTCACTATTATTGGCAGCCATATACTTAATGATAGCTTCTTTAAGCTCATTCTCTGCATTAAGGATATATTGTTTAGGCAAATCAATATGTAACAGAACAAACGAATCTCCTGATTTAGGCTTATAGTTGCGGTTGTTAGATGGCATTACAACTCCGAATGTATCATCATCTTTGCTTACCCTAATCCATACCTCATTTGTGGTTGTATCTTGTTGTTGAGGCTGAATATTTGCCTCATCCCATTTATCATCCTCACTACCTGTTACAATATTGCCATTAGAATCCACTTGTACAGGATTCTTGAATATTGTGATATTATTGTCTTTATCTTCTACTTCTAATACGGATATGACAAAATTACAAGCAGCACAATTACCACTCGTCATTGAGATGGTCATATCACTACCTACGATAGCTTGGTCAAAGAGATTAAAGCCATAATCCCCATCAAATTTTCTTAGCTTTATGTAGAAATATTTATGTTCGTATTCATTTGTGTTAGGGTCTATTTCATCGTTATCATCATCATCAAAAGCTACATCTAATATTTCTCCTATTTTATATCCTGCTGCATTTTCAATACCTTTAATAGTTGGCTTGATATAGTCAAAGGAAACAATCATTTCCTTAGGATTACCTTCCGTATAAGGGTTCTCGAAGTAGTAGTAGCTTTCTGTATCAGGATTTATATAGGTTTGGTTTTTTGCGTCATAGAATCGTTCTGCACCAAACGTATCTCTGTATATAGATGGCAATAGATTAGGAGAAGTAATCATATAATTTCCTTCAACTTGCTTTTGAATAAAGTAATCTCCAATAGTCGGTGTTTTAGTAATATATATACCAATATTACTAAGACTAACAGTGTTATCTTTATAACTCCATAAGTTATATTCTGCTGTTGATTCTCTACTTATTTCAAGAAAAGCTTTTTGATTTCCATATATATGATAATCACTAACATTTACTAAAGTAGAATAAGAACCTACTATTTTTAATTTATTTGTTCCTTCATTAAGATTAAACGATACTGTCGTTTCAGAGGTTTGGTCAGCTTTAATTAAAACCCAATCTGTATCTGATTCATTTCTTTTATATAAAGAAAATGAAGCAAAATCCATTTTTCTTTCAGCTTGCTTTTCTCCAAATAGAATACCGCCCTTTTGTATATAGGAATATTTTAAGTTAGCCCATAATTTTAAAGTTAAATAAATAGTAGCTTCATCAGATAAATCTATTATTGCATAATAATCATAAGACGTTTTAAACCATTTAAAATTAGCTGTAACTCCATCACTAATAGTTGGAACAGTCTCTACCGCTTGTGTATAAGGATATTGTTCATTTAAATTAATGTATAATTGAGTAGTAATAGGAAGCTTAGTTTTTTTAAATTCAACCTTTTCTTCCAATGAAACCTTCTCTTTATATAAATCGTTATTTACGACTTGTATGTCTTCTGTTTTAATTGAGATATTATCTTCTCCGGCAACAGCCCTGACATCTCCTTTTCTTGTATCATTTGGATAGTAATAAGGAATATTTTCAGTACTACCGATACCTGTACAGCGATTAACTATTTTATAGTTGGCGTTTGTTTTTGTTATTGTCAGTAGTTCCCTATCATAACCGTATTTAAATGTATGAGTAATAGCATTATTAGTAAATCCGATATGGATTACCTTACCGACAAAATAATAAGGTAGTTCATAAACATTAAATACTTCTTGTAGAACTTCACTAAAATACTTGTCCTCAAACGACATTAGTTTAGCTTCGGAGGATATACCTTCGTCAATTACAACAGAATAACCTACTCCACTGTATTGTAAAGAGTAATTCAATCTTGTTGCAAACTCTGCAATATCTCCAAAGAAGGTGAACTTTGTACTATTGCTGACAAATTGGTCTACATCACCTGCATCAGGAGATACTACATCAAAGAAATAAGTATTATCCAGTTTAGTTCTATCGGATTTAAATACAAGCTCATGTTTATATCTTAAATCTGTATTTGACTTAGATGAAGTAGGTGTATCTAAAATCCAATATCTTTCTCCCCTAAATTCCACAAATTCCCTCTGCGTCCATTCATCATCCAAGCACTTAGGATACATGAGACTGCTACTTATATTTACGCTACCCATTCTTCCCTCGGTGAATGTATAACTACTAAGGGCAGCTTGCGTCCCATCTTTAGGGAAAGATATAACGCCTAATTCCTCATCATCAGTATATATAAGTAACTTTTCTACCATTTTATTTGCTTCTTAGAAAATAATAGCTATATTTGCAATATGTTTAAAATGCTTTTGGATTTTTAGGTTAGTATTTTCCCCACTGTGTTCTCGACATTGCACAGTGGGGTTCTTTATTCTTTATTATTTTCTTTCATGGATTGGTGCAACGCTTCTACCTTTTTAGTTATTAGCTCTTCGGCTCGGTCTACGAAATCAGATACGGGGCACACTGCATCTTTTGGCAAATGGGAACATTTAACCCATTGTTGAATAGCTTTCTGTAATACAGAATTGGTTATTTCTATTTCACCTAATCTTCGTTCCAATTTTTGCCTTTCTTGTGCAGCCTCTAGCTTGTCCTCTTCTCTCTCTTTCTTTATAGTTTCTATTATTTCACGAAGAGTTTTTACCTCGTAGGATATTTTTTCAGGACGTGCTTTATAGAAAGCTATCAATACTGTCAATATTCCCCCACTTCCCCCTATAGCTAATGCTAATTGTATAATATTTGACCAATCCATTATTTCTATATTTCTTTGTTAATATTTATACAAAGATAATAATATTTTTTATAACACGGTATTTTTTGTACTCTTTCTTGTTTTAGAAGAAGTAGTTTTCACCGTTGGAGATTCAAGAATAGATTCGCCTAAAACAGAATTATCTTGACTAGTCCATTCGCTACTTTGCAATAAAGTATTTAGGGCATCTCCTTCATAAGTAGGATATGGATATATTGGTTCAACAGGAGTATCTTCTCCTAGTTCAGGAAGAGTTACAGCAAGAGGGAAAAGTAATTCGTAATTTGCGACTTTCATTAATACAGATTCCCCATCTGTGCTTACTCTAGGTACTAAATGTAACTCATTTAATGTCTCTTGTGGAACTTCGTCTAAAACGGATTTTGGTAATACAATATATTTCATATTATTTTATGATTAAATAAATAATTAAACAAACAATATCAATCAGTATAGGATATGTCATACCTGCAAGAATATCTAGCCAATCAAACAAAGATCCATGTTCCTTGTCTTTATATTCAGCTGACATCATAGAAGCTGCTGTAGCTCCTGTAGCGATAACAGCATTAGGAATAAGTTCTATCCCTAATGCAAAACCTACTACAAAAAAAGTACAATAGATGATAGCACCCATGTATGAGTGCTTATCTCTATTGCTTTCTTTATACCAAGCTTTTATTTTTTCAATTAACTTTTTCATTTTATTGTATAAATATTGGGTTATTTAAATCAATTATCTCGTTCAAATTCGCTGTGGGGAATGTAATGTATTTCATAATCAAATCTAAACAGATATTGTATATTATAAGATTTGTCTGGAAGTTTACAACGTGCGTAAGAATTGCTCAATAAATGTGCTTTCGTACTCATAAGCTTCAGAGTTAGGATGCTGGTTCGTTGAGCTTATCCTTTGAGCATTTAATCTTGCATTCTTTGCCGCATCGCATATTGCCGGATTTGTGCTGCGCAACATCATAGGAGTACGCTCGTCACCATTTAGGTCAATATATGGGATTCCCCATTTATTTGCAATTTCTATCTCTGCTTGACGATACTCGTCAAGTCCCAAGCCATTAGAAACAATTATGCCAATATGAGCAAATGGGCGATTTATGATTAACCAATTAAGCACTGTGTTCCATGCACCATAAAATGATGTTATCTCTGTGCTATCAATAGTTCCCTTATCTGCTATTACATTTACACCGTAACTCTCGTCATTATCCCCGATACCAATAAGATGCGTGTCATTTATTCCAAGATAAATGGTGATATAGTTTACGTCTTCGTCAATTTGCTTGTACAAAGCGAGCGGCCGGTCTTCTCCTTCGTAGGTCAGATAGTTACGACTTGCATTATAAGACCAATCTGATTCTGCATTTTTGGGGCGAGGAGTGCAGATAGTGCGCCCACCCTCAAATAAACGCTGGATGTCCATTTCGTTACGTCGCCCAATAATATACGGATAACTCTTATTCTCTCCCTCATATATACCATCTTCAAAAACCCCAACTCCTCCACCAAGAGTAAACGAATCACCAATAACAGCCCATTTTTTACCCCTTAAAATATTATCAGAAAATGAGAGTTTTTGTGACGTGATACTATTGTCTTTTATGCAGACTTCTTTTAATAAGGCACTTTTTTTGCCTATGCGAAAAGTACAGTTTTTGTCGTCAGTATTTCTGTAATTAAATCCAATATGAGAAACACCTTCTGGTATCTCAATTTCATAGTTTGACAACTTGCCAGCTACTTCTGCTATCACATCTCTTGACCAAACACCATCTACGAAAAAGTTTACAATTACCTTGCCGTCAGAAAAAGCCTGTATATTTTCAAATTTTGCTGTTATTGCGCCAGTAGGAATCTCTACTTTTGAATGCAACACAGAAGAAGAACTAGAATTGGATACATGTCCATTTGCTGCATAATAACCACCCTCCGTCACCAAAACCGGAGACTCATAATAATCTAAATAGCCTTCGTCAAATGTCTCGTTAAAGTTTCCATCAATCGCAGCAGCTAAAGTGCCCCACGATTGTTCATTGTCTTTTGCTATATCAAATATCTTTTCCATAATATCATTCGTTTTTAATTAATGTTTCATTTGAAATTAAAGTTGAGTTGCTTAGTTGGGTGAGGATTCCCCAAACATTTCCTTCTATCCCTACATACTTATTCAGCTCTTTAATCTTATCGTCTGTTGAGATTTCATCGAAGAGCATGAAGTCGTAGAGAGACATTTGAGTATAATTAGAATTTAAGAAAGAACCACCTATTTTTGGGTTAAGCGTTCCTATATTCAATTTAGGGTCATGTAATTCAACAATATTGTGAGTTATATTTTTTAATTCACTAGCATAAATATACTTATTAAGTATTCCATCAATATAAGTACTACCTCCCATATTTCTTGCCCTATATGCTGGCACTTTATTTTCGTTAGTTTCAAAATCTCTATTAAATATAGCAAAACCTCCATTTGTTCTTTGGTCGTATAAAATTGCCGTACCGGCAATAGATTGCCAATTCACCTTCATCAACATCTGTTTGCCACCGACCGTAGTAGGAATAGTAATAAAGTCGTCTACGCCATCAAATTGGTATGAACCATCTTCATTAACTCCACTTCCTTCCGCATAAGCAGAATTGTTTATCTTACCATGATTACCGTGACCTGATATATCAGGAATATAACCCAATATCTTATAGCTAGAATTTGGAATACGTAGTAGTCTAGGAGATAGAATACATTTAGGTTCATTATCATCAATTGACCAAATAGGGCTATTTGTCCAAGCAAATATCATCTCTTTAGCAACAGTAATATATTGATTATTATCATATACATATACACCGTTGCACTCTAATTGACCCTTTAAAGTATAAGCTCCTTCTAATAGGTTTACAGATGAATTATACCTGATAGTATCTCCTACTTTTAGCTTATCTCCCCAAGTATAAGTATAAGTTCTATCTAGGTTTTCTAACTTAACGAAACTTGGATACGGCTGCACAATATCCTCGTATCTGATGTACTCGTCAATAGTGATGTTTATCTTTTGAGGGGATTTGTCAGATAAAGTACCATTAAAATAAAACCTGTTACCATTAACACTAGGAGTCCCCAAAGACACTCCATTTACTATCAAGGATGTAACTTCGTCTGCTGCACCCTTCGTTGTTACAGCAATTCTCAATTTAGAATTAATCGGATAGTAGTTCCCTACAATAGCAGGAAGGGTATCTATATAACAATCTACTACTTGATATTCGGAATTACTCTTCACTATCGGTCTCCATTCCACCATATCCGGATACAGCGTACCCAGCTTGTGCTTCTTCAACTGACGCTCGATCAAGAACTCGGACATACTATAGGGGAAGAGCATTAAAGACCAAAGGCATAATGGAGAATACTGTGCTCCTGTACTACCAGAATTACCAATAGTCAATCCGTCACCTGTATTAACAGATGTTCCTTTTAATATGCTATTTCCATTATATACATAAGTTGATTGATATGATATTTGCCTTTGTATATTCAAATTTGTAGTTTTAGTAGTAGCACCAAAACTATGAGGATAAACATAATTATCTGAATTTAAATATTCCATTAGGAATGGAGCTTGACCATTTGTGCTTTTAGAGGCTATAAATGGAGCTTGTTCTAAGACTATTCTATCATAAGCTCTATCGGCAATAAAGGTATAATCCTTTAGTCCCAAATCTCCTACAAACTGACCGAAGTCATTGATACCGTCAAGGTATAGAGCACCTGCGTGGGAAGGGATTTGGGTGATGGTTATATTGCATGGTTCATTTACAATTCCCGGAATACCTCCAAATCTTAATGTTAAATCCGTAGCTCCATCAGGTAAAATATATGAATATACACCATCTTGTTTTATATCATTATATATAATTCCCGTAGAAGTAGTGTACTTTATCTCCAAATGCAGCCCTATTGATTGCATCAATTCTGATACACCATTAACATTAATGGAGTAAGTGCCATTAACAGTTGGATAATTTACAATAGTTGAATACGTATTGGCAATAGTTGCCGTGACTTTCCAATTAGGATAATTATACTTCCCAATACCACTATCCCCATCCCAAGCTAGATTGTTCAACTGAATATCCCTACCGTTACCTGAAAAGTCTATCAGCTTGTCGCCAAACTCTGCGTGGTTCTCGTTGGTGATTCCCTGCTTGATAGTATTACACAGTATATCAGGTTTAAGAGTTCTATCCAAGTTGAAGTAAGCGATTACTTGATTGATTTGGTCGGTAGTAAGTACCTTGTTGGCGATGATTGTCCAGTACCAAGCGACAGAGCTAAAATCACCAGTATTATTACCGTCATTATACGAATATCCTTGAACGCTAAAATTACCATTGATTATGGAGTCTCTATTGTCGCCATTAGACGTATAATCATTCTTATCACCTAATATATTATTTACAACTGACAAACCCATTAAGTCAGAAGAAGTATATCCATATATTCCAGTCTTGCCATAGTTGTTTACAATATTACGGAAATAACCATTGGCACTTCCTCTTATGTAATTAGTAAAAGATACATTATTATCTGTATCTTTAACCTGATGAACCATGCTAACAATAGTAATCTCATTACTTCCTTCCAACATCTCCTGCACGGTCTTGGTGGAAGTAATCAGGTCGTCGATTCCGTCGGTGACGAAGGCGCCTTCGAACAGGGGAAGCATTTCGATAGTTACTTCTTCATCTACTGCAAGAGTAGACAAATCAAACCATAATAAGTAATACAAAGAGTTTGTACTAATATCTATTTGAGCTAGTTCTTCTTCGTTTAGTGTTTTTAAGTTAGTATAATTGTCTTCATTAGGATTTAATACAAGTTCTTGTACTCTAACACTTTTATCTTTTCCTTCTGAAATGCTAAGACCGTGTACGTCCCAAATGACAGTTATATTCTTATTACTATTAACTTTAAATGGAATAACATTCGATATAAGCCCTCTAAATGTGCTGTTTTGGAAATACCAAAAATTAGGACCAGTTAATCTTTTTAGAGTAATACTATGCCCATTTCTCGACACAACTTCAACACTATCATTGCCTTCTGTATTATACCAATCTAAAGTATTATCAAACTTAGCAAACTCATAACCTCCATAACTGGACATTTTATCATAAGCTGCGTTGCTAATCACAAAGGGATTGTCAGGGTCCACCAAGTTCTTGACTATGGCTCTATCAGAATAATTATTGGTTTTACCATAAGCAGAAGCAACAACACGTAATGAATCTAATACGTCTTTTTCAATGTAGGGCTTATTAGTAGCCCTACAGTATTGATTTGGTATACCAAAATCAATACCAATGCCTATACCTTTAGCCCCACCAATCATTGTATGTAACCTATAAATATTCTATAATTTGAAAGCATATCATCTGTAACAACAATGTTGTTTAATGCAATAGGATTCCAAACACAAGTTAACAGAGGCAAAGCTAAATTTTCTTTCTTACTCTGATATGTAGGTAGACCATCTACAATAATCACATTGCTAGCATCCTCTGATTTCGGATATAAGAAAACATAGTAAGGTTTTATATCAATAAATGTTTCTACCTTTTCTAATTCTATAATGTTGTTTATGATATTCGTGTACATAGTTATTCCTCCTTTTTATTATTGTTATTATTATCTTGTACTGAATGTTTTTGAGATATTATTAATGCCTGTTCCTGTTGATATAATTGCTCATCTATTTTAGCTTGCTTTTCTTTTTCAAGTCTAGCTTTCTCATCCGGTTTTGCGTCAGGGTTCATTTCACTGGCAGTTTCAACAGAAAGAAATCCTGATGTAACTCCTGTTTGTAATCTTGTTACAATATCAGTTTCAGATTGAGGTCTATATACTTTGAATTTAGCGTTAATATGTAAGTTGTCGAAATCCGTAATAGCACTGGGTTGAATTTGTGAGACTACAAGTTCTTTTGCTAATCCTTGTTTGAATAGACGAACCATTTTATCCGCAACATTTTGCCATTCTATTACACCTTTTGATGCATTCTCAATATCCATTGATTGAGTAAGCATTATAGCAACACCTGATATATCTCCTGTTGTCTTTACATCTTTAGGGAGCAAGAACGTTGTACTGGAATTTTTCTGTATAGTTTCCTCCATTAACTGCAAAGTATCTATCGTTCCCTGTGGTGATGGTGGAGTTAAAAATTTAGCATCATCCGTATTTGCTTCTTGACTATATGATGTGTTTTTACTGTTTAAGATAACTGAACCTGCTATCTTCTTTCCATTGTTTTCAAAATCTCCTTTTATATATAATATTCCCCATCCATGTCTCTTTTGAATTACAAGGAAGATATTGTATAATATTTCATAAGCCTCAATAACACTTTGAGCATTTTCCCATGCGACCTTTCCTCTTTTAGTTATTAAAGGGATTTCTGTAAAACCATGAGCCTTTGGTGCTAGACGTCTCCATCCATTATCATCTACGTTAGTATTATCTCTTATCATGCGATAAAAATAAGTATCATCGTATGAATCAATATATTCTACATCATCAATCTTATAATAAACGCTTTCTAATATACGGTCGCCATTATCATCGTCATGCGGACATAAGACATAGCCATCCATATAGGATAATATACGGGATTTTATTCTATTGTTTTTATCAAAATAATATAAAAGTCCTACATCACCAACTGATTTTTGAACGTCAACCATTTTGGTTTTCATTCCGTCTTGGTTTCTTAAATCCCAATACTGTTTAAAGGTAACAAAGTCAGCTCTTTGTTTTTCATCAGGATTGGCATCCATAAGAGTAAAAGACATTGGAAGTCCGCATAAATGTTGTACCTGCTTGTCTTTAATATTTTGTTGGAAAGAAACCGCCATTTTCTTATATTGAACCTCAACAAAGCCACCATTATCAAGTTTCATCGTAATAGAAGGTATGTTCTGATCGTATAAAACCTTATGGTTTTCAGGCTCTAATTCCATCAAATACTCATCTTGCGTAATAACACGTTTTTTTAATTGAGGAAGAGTAACCGAAATCATATCTGTAAATCCGGCTCTTTTCAAATAATTATTCAGTGTATTGTTACATACACACGATGTATCATAACCTCGAAAAAAAGGTTTCTTTTGTAGTATCTTTTCAGGGTTATTCAATAATTCTTGTACTTGTTCTGAAATTTCACTCATTGTCTTTTTCATTTATAACTCCATTTATATCCGCCCGCTGTTTTAAATCCATATCTATTTAAACAACAACCTGATATATTAGATGCATTTATTTTTAACTCTTTAGAAGCTTCTTTTATACTAGCAAATTCTCTAATATAATTACCTAATTTATCCATCATTATAATCTTTTTCTCTCTATTAGATTCAAATATAGGAATTTCTTCATCAATACTATATCTCCAAATATAATTGCCAGCAGATTTCCTTTTACATTTACAGCATTCTGTTATCATAGAATTGTCTATTTTTAAGGCAAAGGATGCTTTTCTTGCACTGTCCCACTCTTTTATAAAACTCCCGTCTTTAGTATATTGCTTTATTTTTTTCCCAGAATTTCTTCTTTTCAATATATTATGAGCGTGCCATGTATTATATGAACTTGTACACCATTCTAAGTTATCTACACAATTATTAATAGTATTACCATCTTTGTGATTAACTTCTGAATAATTATTGGGATTAGGGATAAAGGCTTCGGCGACTAAACGATGGACAGCTTTATCTTTTATGATTCTACCATCACTTAATCTAACAGCAAAATATCTTGCATATCCTCTATCAGTACCTCTAAAATAAGGAGATAAGATGTGAGCTTTATTTCTTTTACAACTCAACACTTGACCTAAATTGCTGACTTTATAGTCAGGGAAATCTTTTATGTCTATCCATATTTCTTCCATACTAAACTTTATCCTTTTCAATTAATCCATATTCTTCCATTAAATCTTCTTTTGTATAGATATAGCACTCTTTATGCAAGTGAGGACATATAAAATTATATTTTTTTTCTACAATGATATATTGTTGCCCTCCCTCTTCTGACACCTTAAACTTATCATTAAGTTTACTGCGGATTTCAATCTCTGCTTTAACACCATCTTTAGCAGACATCTCACCACTTTTAACAAGATCGTTAACCTTTTGAAGCATTGCTATCAATTTAGCTTTATTTTCCTCAAAAGTAATATCTTGGATCAATTCATCATTGTTAATTTCATTCTTCTTGCTTTGCTTAACTTTCTCTTCTTCTTTAAAGTTACTAGCAATATACATTTTCAAGAAATCAATTTTTTTGCTTGTGTCATACTTTTTAATACTATTTTCGTCAGCATCCTTATCGAAAATAGATTTATAAGCTACAACAGAGCTGCAATATTCAAAGAATAAGATAACATACGATATGTCTCTTACCGTCACTTCATGCTTCATCTTAGAAGCATCCTTGATTGTTTTTTCTATATCTTTAACTGTCATTACGCCCAAAAACTATCGTTATAAATTTCAAGATTTGTCTCTCCGGTTTTTCTATCGTTTCTTTTGATAGAAGTTTTTTCTAACTCATCTCCCATTTGATATTGGAGAACGGGTAAAAACCTCATAGCTATTGGGTCTAATACGTCCATTGAACGTCCTCGACCAAGCATTTGGTTCATTTCTTTTTTAGTAGCTAACCGTTTCCTTCCTGTCCCTTGTTCATTAAAACGTACTACAGAACATTCCTCTACAAATTCGTCAAAGATGGTAATTTCATCTTTCATTTTTTCATGGGTGTACATTTTGGAAGCGACCTTATCGCTAAAAGATATTCCTTTTTCGTTTACATGGTAAACAACTCTATCATAGCATTCATCTTTTAATGTACAGAAAGCTCTGAAATAGACACCTCTCGTTTTACTGTATGATATAAATGGTATAGCATCTGGTATATAATCGTTGATATAAGCACCATTATTACCATCAAATATAATATGAGTGTCCGGGATATTATATCTAGCAGCTAAAATTTGTAGTGTATTCGCATTTTGTTGTGGCGTTGAATGTCCCAATACTACAATATCTATAATGTGAAATCCATCCCATACCAATGCAACGAAATTATCTTTACCTGTATCAGCTAAGTCAGCAGTAATCCATCTATCACCATTAATTTGTGGATCTGCCAATTTTATTTCACGAGCTTTATGGAATGGGATAGGAGCTTCGGAATCATCATCTGTGTCAATATTCCAACAACCTTGTAAGTTAGCAGCAGATTGCTTTTCACCCATTGCTGCTACGCTTGCAATATAGCCCGGGTTTTTTGATAAAAGTTCCTTGTTCATATCCAAAGAACCTCCATAAAACGTAGTAGATTTTATTAAATCCTTATAAGTAAAAAACTCACCTCTTTCATTCAGTTTTTTTAAAACAGCGTTTATCTTTGGAGCGCATTGACTATACACCTCTTCTTTGGTTGCACCAAAAATAACATCTTCAATTTTTTCCCCATTGATATAGAAATATCTCACTACACCATCTCTTTCAGGAATAGGAAACCCTGTTATAGGATTGATATACCAATCAAGCCATTTCCTTAACCAATGATTTTTTTTAGGATTACAAGTAATACGAACTTTCCCATTCCATTTCCCTGCACCACGGTTACGTGAAAAAGCAAGCCTAATAGTACTCCACTCAAACCCTGTGCCTTCGTCAAAATAAATTACCGAATATTGCCATCCGCGTATGCGTTCCAATACCTTATCGGGAGTTTGGTCGCTCATGTGAGTAAAGTCTATAAAAGCTCCGCTGGGGAATGTAGCACGGGGATTTTCTGATAATTTTACATTTACTAAATTCCCATAAATCCTTTGTATTTCATCTGTACCAGAGCCTCCGCTTTTTGTATCTTGTATATTTTTACGAATATAAACCATTCGGAAGTCAGGGTCTAGTACTGGTTCTGCTGCCATCAATAAGGCGGCAAAGGATTTCCCAATTCCCATCGCAGCTCCACCTACAACAAAATCAACATTGCTCCTGACGAATTTTTCTTGAAAATAAGGTTGATATGTTACTATATTTTCAATTCCTTGTGATTTATATTTTTCTTTATCAATCATTTATACTAATTTTAAAATTCAAAAGCCCTTCATACGCAGCTTTATTTATTTCACCTTTTTTTATAGTACTCTTCTGCGACTTCCTTTATGTACTCTTCTTTAGCTTTTTTATATGCCTCAAATGCTTCTTCGGGAGTAGAAAAACAACCTATATATGTTTTATAAGCTTTTTTATTCAAGGAATGACTTACAGAAACAGAATATTTATTTCTACATTTAGAATATCCTTTTGTATTTCTAATATTTACTAATGTATTATTTAATGATTTAGGGATAAAGCAACAAGTTTGAGGGGAATACAATTTCCCATTCCCTAAAATATCCTTATCTATTTCATATCCCTCAATATAATTTTCATCAAACCATTCTTTAAAGGTCGTAAATAATTTCCATTCATCACAAATAATACACCCTATATATGATTTATTTTTTTCTCTTGATTTTATCGAATAGCATCTTTTTAATATTTGTTTCCATGTAGTATAAGATTTTATCTGTTCTTGTCTAACTGATATAAATCCATCATAATCATTCATTCCTACACCATATACAAGTTTTCTTTCTGCATTAAAAGCACATTTTGGACAGCCACTGCCACTAATATGAGTATCTGGTTTTTGAGCAAAAAGTCCATGTTCCCTACATAGTATATTTACCTTGTTGCGACAATTTACATATACAACTTTGGAGTAATCATATTTATTCCCATGAACCATAATTGCTTCTTTAATAAATTCTTCTTTAGTCTTTTTTCTAGGCATAATATTATTTTTTGTTGGCATGGTTAATATTCAAATAATGGGAAGTGTCATGCCTAAACCACTTATCGCAGGTTAATTACTCCTGCTATCCCATTATTCAATGCAAATATATACATTTATCTGCAAAAATACTATTCTAAATCTTCTTCTTTTTTTATATTAGAAAAACTTAGTACACCGGTGTACTAAATAGTTCCCTTATTTCATGGGATAACTTAGTTTATTCCTTTATTTTGTGTGCAAATTATTAACATAACTTAGAGGAATTATGAAGTTTACAAAAGAACAAGCCGTTGAACAACTCAAAGGCTTACTGACAGAAGGTGGGAAAACCCTGCATTTGTCAGACAGAACAATTAATGAGAATATAGATGACCTAATTCCATTATTGGTAAATGATGAAACTGAACTTTCTGATTTTATAAGTAAGGCATTACCTTTTGTAAAAAGGACAAATGCAAACTTTGAAAAAGAAAAGGCAGATTTTATTAAGAGCTATAAACCTACTCAATCTCAAACTACACAGCAGCAACAGTCTAAAACTCCGCCTACTGATGACGATGCCTTATCACAATTACAAGCGCAGATACAGCAGTTGCAAGACAAAATAGAAAGAGAAGAAAAGGAAAAAGCTCTATCGCAAGTAAGGAAAAACTTTAAGTCTGAATTGAAATCCGCTGGGATTAAGGATGATAAGTGGATTGACACTTACATTTCTAAAATTCAAATTTCGGAAGATTTAGATATAAAGGAAGAAGCGAAGTCTACATTAGAATTATACAACCTTTCCAGAGTTGAGATACCTGATGGGACAACCCCTTACAAGCCTATTGGTGGTGATCCCTCTAAGAGTAAGATAAGTTGGGATGATGTTAAAAATGAAAAATAAAAAAATTATAAGAATATGGTAGAAAATCTTTTAAATACGACCGCAGCCGTAATGTATGGTAGAACCATGTTACAGGGGAGTGGTATTATCGGAGGTACTAGAGAAGTCTTTGTGCCGAGAGTATGCGTATTGAATGACCAAGTATTCCCTCAAACTGGTGGTATTATCAAGAATCCGTTTAAAACAGGCGGTAAGATGTACGCAGGTGATTTGGTAGAATATCATTGGAATGGTAATGGTGTCGCTAATAGTCACGAAAATGCAGAAGTGATTCTTTTGAAGGTATTTGAAGTTCAGGCAGCTACTGGTTCTTCCGATACAACAGTATATATAAAAAGAGATGGTTTCAGACATAAACCTTGTGTAGGTGATGTTTTAATGAAAGCTCCTGATGATTTTGCTACGACAGGTACAGCAGTCACAGTTTCAGCAGTAGAGGCAACAACTAATACAAAAGAAAATGTATGGAAATTAACGTTGTCTGCAACTCTTGGAACATTGGCAAAAAATGATATTTTGGTTGAAGCTGCCGAAGCTGGTTCCGGTAAAAAGATGCTTGTTCAGAATCCGAATGCTGTTCTTCCTTGTGATTTGGATTTGAAATATAGACCTGCAACAGGTGAAGATGATGAGGAAGGAGCTACGTATATGGTTACACCTGCATTGCACGCAACAATGTACACCTATTTGATGTCTCCGATCCCTCCGGCTGTTAAAACTATTAACAAGTCAAGAATTGATGGTTGGTTTGAAATTTAAAGAAAATAAGAAGTATGTCAAGATTCGATTTTAATAATAGTAGATATGCGGCTTTTTTCCGTAGCGGAGAAGGTCAGCAAATACTCCGTGATTATATTGATAATTCAGGAATGATTAATATCAATTATAATTGGTGGAGAGGTCAGTTTACGGTGAATCCACAAGTAACTCCTACAGATGCATCAGGAAAAGCTTCTTTCATGGTTGAAGCCTCTATAAATCGTGCAGCAGGAGTATTGGATATGCGTGCTCCACTAGGTAAGGCGCATCCGTATAACAAGGAAGGTCTTTCATTCTATACAGGTACAATTCCAGATTTTACGTCAGATGCTATTACAGAGACAGCAATGGAACGTATGTACAAACAGGAGTATTATGCAGAGTTTGGTAATGATGCTAAGTTTATCAGAGAATGGACAAAACGTGTCCAAGATTTGATTGATGCAAAAGATCAAACTGCAAATTACATGTGTGCTCAACTTCAAACCAAAGGCTATGTGCTATATGATATTGGTAGAGGTATAAAGGGTATTAAACAAAAGGCTGCTATTCCCGAAGAAAACTTTGTAAAGGCAGGTGAAAAAGTTTGGACTGCTCCTGATGCTAAACTGTTCTCTCAAATGGTTCTCATTGAAGATCAGTTCAGACAAAGAACAGGATTTGGTGGCGCAATGAAATGGCTTATTCCTAAGAAAATGTATCAAGACGTTTTCTTGGAAAATGCAGAAGTCAAGCAGTGGGTTAACTATATGCGCAACCTCAATACTAACAGCCCGATGGAAGCTCCTGATATTCCAGTTATTCTGAAAGAACAGTTTAATAGAGCTGTAGCTGCATTTGATGGGTTGTCTCCTATTGAAATTGTAGTAGAAGAAGAAAAGAATAAAGAATGGGGCGGTGATACTACAATTCATGGATGGGCTGAAAATGTAGCAGTTCTTCGTCCGGTGGGACCTGCGGGACTTATCATGCATACCAATACTTTGGATGAACGTATGGCAAGTATGGCTGGAAACAATGTGGTTTCTCAAACATTCGCATCTATTGACGGTTTCTCTTTGCTTCACAATGCAGAAATGGTTGATGGTGAATATAAATCATGGAGTACCCGTTTGATTACGTCATTTATTCCTGCTTTAACAGAGTTCCCGGAACATATTATTGTTGATACAGCAACAGCAGATTCTTAATATGGCTCAAATTGATATTATACACTATCTTGAAGGTTTGACTGCCTTTGTCTTTGACAAGGCAGTCCTTACCCGTATTGCAGTAGATAGAGACGTTATAAATATTACAGATACCAAACAGCTTACACAACAGCAAAAAGATTTGCTATTAGCTGATTTGCTTTATGTGATTTTTACCGCTCCCAATTATACTGCTAGTCTGACGAACCAACATGGAGCTTATACTCAAACGATTGGTAGCCAACGATACGATTCTAAAAAAGATGTATATAATATTATGATAGGTCTGTATAAGAAATGGGACGATCCAAAGGCTGAATTATTAGGTGGTAGTACAACAACTTGGATAAATGAGTATGACTGATGATTATAGATAGGGACATAATGCAAGAATATCCTTTTGATGGAGTATTTTACACTTATGGGATTGATGAAAGCAAACCTGCCGATCAACAGGTAGAAGAAGAGATTATAGTCTTGGAAACTAAATGTGATATACAAGGAGCGCAGAAAGAAGATTCAGGTGTAATATCAAATGCGTACAATGTGTATTTCCCTTTTGATAAGTCAGTAGGTATATCAATAAAAAAAGGTCATAAATTTAGGAGCAAGATGTATGGCTTCTCTATTACTGATGCTATCGTTATTGATATTATACCAACTCAATTAGGTGGTTGTGCAGTTTATGTAAAAGATAATACTAGTGGATAATGAGACGTGTAAGTCCATATATTGATGATTTGGCGAAGAAATTGGCTATAAAGGGTAGGAACTTAATTGAAAAGGCTTATTTAGAGGCTGACTACAATAAGAATAAGACCCAAAATCTTCACGATAGTTATGGGAGTGCAGTTTTTTATAATGGCGAACTTTATCCAAATAGTAAAATGTATTTTAGTAAAGCTGCAACAACTTCTAAATACGATCCATATCAACAAGAGGCAATTACAGGTAGACAGGCTATCTCTGAATTTTTCGATGATTATAAGCCAAAAGATAAGGGAATGCAGCTTGTCGTTGCAGTAGCCATATTTTATGGTGGAATATTAGAATTAGGCGGAGGTAATTTACGTAGGAAATATAAAGTTATATCTATGATTGGAGATGACATTAGAGCATTGGCACAAGAAGTAGGTAAAGCTAAAGTTTCTATAATTCAAAACGGGAAAGTAAATGGATAAGAATTTATTAAATATATCAACTATTGAAACCTTTTTCAATGAATTATTGGATGAAAAAGTATCTTCTAATACTTTCTTTACAACTGTCCCTACAAATATTGATACTACTTGGTCTGACCTTGTTGTGATTGACTGTGCTAATTCTATCCAAGATTTGAATGCCTATGGTGTAGGAACTGTATTAGTTTGGTTATATGCAAAGCCATTCAGCAATGGACGTAAGAATGTTGCTGTAATGTCTAAACTCGAAAAAGCTTTAAATGAAGCTTTAGAAAACAATAAAAATGCGTCTTATGCAGTTAGCAAGAAAGGTACATTTGCTGATTTTGACAGTGATGCTAAGATGCATTGTAATATAGTAGAAATTCAATTATTAATCGTTTAAAAATAAAAAAATTATGGCATTAACAGTTACAGAGACTAGAAAAGATAATGCTAACTCCATTATCTACAATCCCAAGTTTTTATATGTAACACCGTATGTAAATGGCAAACCCGGTACACAAACTTGGCAATGTATGGATATTATTCGTGATTCAACAACTATCACACAAGAGGATAATACTGAAAATCCTATTGAAAATGAATTATCTTCAACTCCAATCATTAATAACATTCAAGCAGGTAACTATACGTTTACTACTGAAATTGGAGATTTGCAGGCAAAACTCTTAAAAGATTTGCTAGGATTTACCATTGGTACAAGTAATAACGCCTATGCGCCTGATGGCTATGTAGAGAAATTTGCTCGTATCGACATGGTATTTCAAAATGGCAGTAAATATACCGCTGTTGTATTGCCGAAATTGCAATTGAGTCCGACAATTACTCTTGATTCAATGAGTACTTCTATCGGTCGTATTGCTCTTGGCGGATCAGCGCAGGCTGTTCAGTTCAAATATGGGTCAGATACTGCAACATTGACTCCTTTGGCTATGATTTATGATTATACCGTTCCGCCTACAGATATGTCATTAGATGGCACGGGGGGAGCGTAAGGGAATCAGTATCTCCGGCTAATTCCCTAGAAAGCTCAATCGGAGAAACAGCGGTAGCTTCTAATAGAGTTACGTCTAAAAATAAAAATACAATTCTTTAATAAAAGGGAGGGAGGTTACTCCTTCCCTTGTTTTTTAAAAAGATATGACAAATAGTAAAATAACATATAAAACGATAAAAGATCCTGTTTCTGATGAAGCTATGGAACGTCTTGTACAGATTATGACTGACAGCCCTAGCCTTTTAAAATTAAAAGATACAGAATGGGAAATTACAGCATTGAAACCCGGTATAATGTGGCTGATAGCTAAAGAAGCCGCACAAATAAATAAAGTAGAAAAGGCGACCTTTAGTGATGTATTACAAGGTCTTTCTATCAATATGCCATCTGTCTGTCGTATTCTTACACTTGCTTTGTTGAATAATAAAAACCATATTAAAAGTGGCGACCCTGAATATGACAAAGTATATGATGCTTTATTTTGGGAATGCGAGGATATGAAAGACTGGGCTACTATTCTATTTGAAGTTCTTAACTTATTGTCAGTTGAGTTTTTTTTTGCGATTACAGAATTGACACAGACGTTCCGCCAAATGACACTGGAAAGAAAGACGAAGATGGAAGAACGAAAACAGTCATCGCAAGAACAAGCTACGGGGAAATGTTTGATTTTATAAAAGCTTATCCATCTGTGACTATGGAACAATACATGTGGCACATGACAGTTCCTCAAATATTGCTAGCACAATACGATACAACTCATATTGAATATTTGTCAGAAGAACAAGCTAAAAAAGACAAAGCACCAAAAATAAATTCAACCGACGACTTATTTAAAAATGATTTTGGCATACCAATTTTTAATCAAAAATAAATAATAACAATGGGAGCAACAGGATATGTATTAACAATACCTGATGAGGTATTAAAGAAACTAGAATTAGCAGATACTAAAATAAATGCTATAGCTGAAAGTAGCGAAAAAACAGCAAACAGGTTCAATCAAGCATTTTCGAGCATGGCTTTATCTGTTGACCCATTGATAAAACGGCTTGATGCATTAAAAAATATAGGTAAATTAGATTTAGGGTCAGGGTTAAAAAAATACACGAGTGATTCGGAAAAGGCTGCTGCTGGAATAGCCGAAGTTGCGAATAAGCTGAATCAATTAAAATATATATCTTCTCAATCATCGTCTGCCAATAATTCTGTTTTGGCATGGCAAGGTATTAATGAGAACTTAAAGATACAACAACAGCGGTTAGATGCAATAAATCGCTCAATCAAAGAATATGAAAATACTTTATCTCAAATACAAAGTGGTAAGGGTGGTGTATTATCAAAAGAAGATCAGTCTAATTACGCTTCAAATCTAGCCGAAGCTGAATCAATCAAACAAACAATAGCATTATATCAACAAAAACAACAAGCGATTGTAAATTACCAGTTAGAGCAAAAGAAGGTAGCTGACAATTTAGCTAAACTAAAAAGTTTAGAATCCGACTCAAAATCTTTGCCTGAACAAAGAAAACGTGAAGAATTAGAAAGATTGAATGCTTTATATAGAAGTGGTCAATCCTTACTGCAAAAACAAGCGAAGGCGGAAGATGAACTTGGTAAAGCTGCTCAAAAGGTTGCAATAGCATTAGATAAAGCTGCGAAAGCCGAAGAAAAGAAAAATAGCGCAAGAGCAAATAAGGCTAATCAAGAAGCAGCAAGAGCCGAAGAACAATACGCAAGAGCATTAAATAAAAGCGAGGTCACTATTGTTCAACGGGCAAGAAAGATTGAAGCATTAGCTAATGCACAAAGAGCCTTAAACTCTACTGGACGAGATTACTCTTCCCAATTATCTAAAATAGCATCGGAAACACAACGGCTTCAACAAGCAAATGATAATGTTGCAAAAAGTATGGAACGAGTTAAAAGATCTCAAAGTAGTGTACTCAATACTACCGATCAATTAACTAGGAAAATAGCATTATTATTTAGCGTTTCAGCTATACAGGGATATGTGGAAAAGCTAGTTTCTGTACGAGGAGAATTTGAACTACAGCAAAGAGCATTGCAAGCAATTTTGCAAAACAAAGATGAGGCAAACGCTTTATGGGAAAAAACAGTGGCATTAGCTGTTAAATCACCATTCCAAGTAAAAGAATTGGTAACTTATACAAAACAATTAGCAGCATATAAAATTGAAGCTGATAAACTATATGATACGACCAAAATGCTTGCTGACGTATCAGCAGGATTAGGTGTAGACATGGGGCGTCTTATTCTTGCATACGGGCAAGTAAAAGCTGCTAATTATTTACGTGCGTCAGAGGTAAGACAATTTACAGAAGCTGGTGTCGGATTGCTTCAAGAGCTTGCCACTATGTATACAGAACTAGAGGGTCGTATGGTATCTGTTGGCGAAGTCCAAGCTAGAATAACTAAACGTATGGTTGCCTTTGGTGATGTAGAAGAAGTTTTTAAACGGATTACGTCAGCAGGAGGTATATTTTATAACATGCAAGAAATCCAAGCCGAGACATTGGCAGGTATGATTTCCAATCTTAAAGATAACTTTGATGTTATGTTTAATGAGATAGGAAAGGCTAATGATGGAGTTTTGAAAGGATTTATCAATATATTAAATACTATAGTTGCACAATGGAGAGATTTTGCAATAGCATTAAATACCGCAGGCGCAGTTTTTGTTACATATTCTATAAAAGCTGCAATAGCAGCAGCAGCGAATAGAAAGATTGGCGTATCGGCAACCGAAGCAATGATAGCACAAGGTGGATTAGCTAAAGCTATTGGGTATACTACAAATGCTCTAATAAAATCATTTAATTTTGTAAAGGCAAACCCGTGGATTCTTTTAGCTACAGCTATTGCAGGAACTATTTTCTATCTAAAAGATTTAACAGAAAGACTTGACGAAACTCGTGCTACATACGATGTTTTAAATAATCAAATAGATACTCAAAAAAACAATCTTGAATCTTTAACAAATAAAATAGAGAAGCAAGTTAAGGCACAAGAAGATGCAGAATCTTCTTTATCAAACGTAAAGAAGGGAACGCAAGAATATAAAGAAGCCGAACAAAAAGCTAATGAAGAAAGAGAAAAAACGCAGAAACTTTTAAATATACTAAAAACGCAATATCCCGAAGTATACGCAAAGGTAATGCAGAATAAAGAAGGTATAAAATCATTAGCATCTGAACAAAAAAAATACAATGATGAACTTGAAAGAACTTCTGTATTAAATAAATTAATGCAAGCAGATGTTCCATTAATTGGCGAATCCTTTAAAGAACAAGCAGAAGCTTATACAACGTCATTAGATAAACAGAAAAAAGCCTCTGCTGATTTAAAAAACACATATAAAGCTTTAACTTCTGAATTAAATTATCTTTTTAAGACTGATAGTAAAATCCCTGATTATTTAAAACAAAATGCTCAATTAGTTATAAATAGCAATGATAATATTGAGAAAAAAACTAAACTTTTAATATCTTATTCAGAGGCTATATCTCGACATACATCTACTTCTAATCGTACATTAAATACACTTAGAAAAAATGCAGAAGATTCTTTAAATAGCTTAGAAGATGCTAATGAAAATAGAGTAGTTCAAATGCAGGAGATGAACAAAAGTTATGTTTCTTTAAGAGATAACGCTCTTAAAGAAGCAAATATTACATTAGCTGAATTTAAAGCTTTATCAAAAGAGCAACAAGAAGATTTAGGAAAGAGAATGGCAACATTTATAAAATCTTCTGCCGGGGCGGAAAGCAATTTTGCACGCTTTTTTTTAAAAAATAGAATAAAACAAGATTTAGGTATTAGCATTTCTTATGACGAAAAGGAAGTCGAGAAAGAAATGACCGACCTGCAAAAAAAACTATCTGAATATGTAAATGAATATAATAATAAGCCTGAAATAAAAGGGAAAAACGCTTTAAAATTACCAATTGTTACAGCAGAAACAGATGTAGAAGAATATAGAGATAAAATTTTTGCAGCTGGTAAAGCCTTAATTGAAGCAGCGCAGGAAAATGCCAATTCAGTTGAGAATCTTGCACCTCATATAGACAAGAATCAAAAAGTCGCAATTCAGTTAGCAAAATCAGCTGGGGAGGCTCAACAAGCTCTAGCTAAACTTTTTGGATATACGGATAAGAAAGGCGAAAAAGCCGGAGAGACAGCCTATGAACGTAAGATAAAGGCTCAATTAGACTTATTGAAAAAAATGCAATCTCAATATGAGAAGCTAAGGCAGACAATGGGAGAAGAAGATGCTACAAGCACTATAACTTCATCTTTTGGAGCAGCTTATCAAAAATTATTCAATAAGCCATTAAAACTTAATTTTGATAAGGCTTCGATAGCTAATGAGATGGAGTCCATTTCTAATACTATTAGCGGTAAATCAGCGGAAGCATTAAAGAGAAGTTGGCAAAATACCATTGGTGAATTACGTTCAGAAATTACAGTTTCAGCGACTCTTGATAATATCAGTGAATTTGAACGTCAAATGGACTCAATGTTTAATAGCTATCAACTGTATATCGAATTGGAGGCTAAAGGTGTTCCTAAAGATCTAATTCAAAATCTGTTTGGCATTGATGTAACTACGTTGGACGATATAGCTAGAGCGTTAGAGGAAAAATATCCCGATGTTACAAAATTAGGAGAAAAAGAACTTGATTCTTATTTCAAGATACAGAAAAAAATAACTGATAATCAAAAGAACGAACTTAAAAGACGTTCTGATTTATTGTATAATTATTTAGAACAATCTGTAGACAAGGTTAAACAAGTACAAAATTCAGGAGCACTTGAAATCAGCCTTGCCACTGATTTCTTCAATAAAGGAAGCTTGAATGCCGAACAATATGCGACAGTCGTTAAAAATGTCACAGAGAAAGTAAATAAGGAAGTTAGCAAGATTAATACAGATAAGTTCAAAGAAACTCCTGAATATATTCAAGCTATGGGTGACTTATCCGCTTATTCAGCATCTCAACTTGAAGTTATGATTGCTCGGATTCAACAATTAATTAATGAGTCAGCCGGGAATCTTAATGCAAGTGATTTAAAGGTTTATACCGACCTTATTGATAAAATGAATGAGCGTCTAAGAGAAGTAAAATCACCTTTCAAAAAGGGTGCTTTTGCTGAATTTAGACAAATTATCAAACTTCAAAAAGAATTTAACAAAGAACAAGAAAATTATAATAAACTCCTTGAGGAACGAAAGATTGCTGAACAAAGACTTGAAAGTGCAAAGGCAGAATTAGAAAATGCTAGAAATAAGGTAGGGATTGATGCTTCTGCAAAAGATGACCTTGTTTCTGCAACAGAAGAATTGCAAGATGCAAACGATGCCTTAAATAGCTCGAATGATAAATTAAAAATATCACAAGGTAATCTAAGTGGTATTTCCAATAAATTAAGTAAAATTACAGGTATGTCAACTGCCGCTCTTGCCGCAGTTGATAGAATAGTAACTGGAATTTATCAATCAATCAATGCTACTTTGGACTTGATGAATCAGTTCAAGGATTTAGCTGAAAGTAAAGGAGTCGATGTTAATAAAGGGGCTTGGAGGGAAGTATCACAAGCTGGAGAATTATTAGGTAATGTTAACGAAAGAGTTATGTCCTCTTGGAATAATTTCAAGAATTTAAATTTTGCAGGGGCTATATCTGATGCAGTCGGCTCTATAACATCTATTTTCACAACATTAAATAAGCAACATGATGCTAGAAGAGAGCAAACCATTCAAAAGGAAATAAAGCAAGTAGAAAAGCTTCAAAAGGCTTATCAAAGATTAGGTAATGCAATAGAAAATGCATATACTATTGATACTCTGAATATGAGTACTGAAAATGCTCAACGTAATATTCAAGACCAAATAAAGAGTTATCAAAATATGATAGCTGCCGAAGAAGATAAGAAAGATACAGATTGGGATAGAATAGATGAATGGAAAGAAGCTATAATTGATTTGCAAGAACAGGCAGATCAACTTAGGAGTCAGAAACTTAATGAATTAGGAGGTTTTGGTAGCGGAGCAGACATGAAATCTGCCGCAGAAGAATTTGCATCTGCTTGGCTAGAAGCCTATAAAGAAACAGGCGATGGATTAACAGCATTAGAAGATAAATGGGATGAATATATCAATAATGTAATTATGAAACAGTTGGCTCTAAGAGGAATAGAAAAATTCTTAGAACCGATAATGAAGAATTTAGATAATATGATTGGTTCTGATTCATATTTATCTAATGATGAATTAGAAGCGTTGCAGAAACAAATTGATGAAACGATGCCTGCTTTAAATGAGTATTTCAAAACAATAGCAGAGAATTTCGGTGTACCAATTACTGGTGGAGAGGACAATGGATCTACTCTTAATCAAGGGATCACTGGTGTGACGGAAGAAACCGCTAATGTTATTGAAGCTTATCTTAATTCAATGAGATATTTTGTCGCAGACACCAATATGGTTATCAACAATTTCTTTGCTGCATTTACTAGCTTAGACCCATTGCAGAACCCAATGTACAGTGAGCTTGCAAATCAAACTAAACTTTTGAGAAGCATAGATGATAGATTGGCAAGTGTTATTACATACAGTGGCGATCATCCTAACGGTGGGGCTGCGTTAAAAACTATTATATAACACTTAAATTAGAACCGCCCTTTAGATTTTTTGATTATCTTTACTGAAAAAATGAAAAAAGGAGATGTTTTTTATAACAAATATGGTAAATATATTGTAGATGATTTACTTCCAAATAGTAAAGGCAGTTATATACTAGCTGACACCTAGCGTTATCATTATAAGAAAAAGTTATAGCTCGTAGAAATACGGCTTTTTATTAATATTTAAAAATTAAAGATTATGGAAAAGAAAATTGAAGAAGGGAAAAAGAATTCAACTAGCAAACTTACGTATGAACAATTGAGAGAATACTACGATACTTCATGCGGATGCTTTTGTATTGATCGTGATCCGCATGAAGTAGATATTGATTGGATTAGAAAAAATGCATGGCAATTAATGCCTATTGATAAATCCCTTTTATGTACTGATTGTAATACCTGCCCTTTGAAGGAGAGTTAAGAAATTGTTTGTACACTGATTCGGGCACTCCATGATGAACATAATTTCTTCCATTTCTAAAATAAACTGTTAAAGTTCTTGTTTCGGAATTATAATCTACTCCGAGAAACGCAGATGATGCAATAGGTATCATATCTTCCATTTTTTAAGTTAGTATTCTTGCAAAATTACTGTTTATAGTTTATAAACGGTAATGGTTCTGTATGTTCTGTAAGGATGTTTTTTAGCATCCTTACAGACTTATTTTTGGAAGGCAGTTATATACGACTCTACACTAGCCCTGTCGTTATAACTTTTGGTTATAAAAAAACTCTTCCTAGTCGGCTATAACTGGGAAGAGTCTGTTTCTTTAAACAGATATAAATTTGAAAATTCAAATCAAATCTTTATCTTTGCAATAAGACAATATGCTTATCATAATACTATGTGGATAATTGGAAAGGGTCTACATAGGTAGGCTTTTGACTATAAATCAAAAACTTTTTAATTATGAAAAAGCATATTTGCAACAAAGAGAAAACGGTTGAGGTTGAAGGTTACATTGCTATACGTGAAAACAAAGTAGTATATGTTGAACCTCATAAACGTTGTCGCCCTACTAACAAGAAGTAGGCTTTGTTGGGAGTCGCATTTAGAGGATGCGACTCTTCTTATTTGACTTCAAATATAATAAATAACATCTAATTTACAAACATAATATCTGCTAATAATACTTAATCACCTCCACTTCTGTCTCATATTCTTTTGATTAGCAAAAATAAACTGTACTAAAATAGGTATATAGGTGTACTCAAATTAGTACACCTATCAATTTTCTCTATTCCAAAATTTGTCTAAGTCTTTTGGTAGAATTGGTTCTATTTTTTTCAGTAAATCTTCATAAATAGAAGTATATACCTTGTGAAATTTCAATCCATTCTTTATTTTAGCACACATTTTTTTTATAGATCGAGGTTGTCTTGGATATACTTTACTAATTGTTAATGGAGACATTTCCAACTTATAATGTAATATATAAAAAAGGAAAGCTCTAGCCGATACGACATTTTCCATCCTTTCTTTATTTACAAGTTCTTGTTCTGTCACTCCAAAATGAGTGCAGACTATTTTCTCAATCTCATCTATTTTCTTTGCTACATCAAGTTCTAAAGTCATAGTGTACTATTATGGACACAAATGTACTAATTAGTACACTACCTTCCAAATATATTCGGGAATATTTCATACATAGTTGGTATTCAACGTGATATATACCATAAAATACTGCGTAGTATATTTCTGTAGTTTTCACCTTATTTATTGCATAGTTCAATGTCGGACTATATTAAATGTATTTTTTATGGAATCAAAAACAGTTGTTTATACTCCTGATACAGGGAGTGGAAGCGGAAGTGGAATGATGGCTATGCTTGCTCCACTTTTGCAACAGAAGGGTATTGATCCTAACTTGTTAATGGCTTTGAATAGCAAAGGAAATGGAAACGGTTTTGGTGGAGATGGCTCATGGTTCTTATGGATTATCTTCTTGTTCTTCCTTTTCCCTCTTTTCGGTCGTAATGGTTGGGGTAATAATGGTTGTAACGATGGTGGAAATGGTGGCGGATATGGTATCGCTGGTATTCCAAATTTGATTAACAATGATGCAGGAAGGGAATTACTAATGAGTGCTATTCAAGGAAATGGTCAGGCTATTAACACTTTAGCTACCAATTTGAATTGTTCAGTTGGACAAATTCAACAGTCTATTAATGGCGTTATGACACAAATTCAAGGTGTTGGTAATCAAGTGGGTATGTCAAGCCAACAAATTATCAATAGCATTCAATCTGGAAATTGTCAGATTGCACAGGCTATTGCAGATTGTTGCTGCAAGACACAGAATGCTATTACTACGCAAGGTTATGAAAATCAGTTGTCTATTTGCAATCAGACCAATACATTGGTTAACACTGCAAATCAGAACACTTTGGCTTTACGTGATGGAGCAACTGCTAATACGCAAGCTATCTTGTCTAAATTGGATGCTATGCAGAATCAGAACTTGCTTGATAAAATTGATAAGCTTCGTGAAGATAAGAGTACTTTGCTTGCTCAAATTTCTAACGATGCACAGACAAGAAATATTCAAGCTTTCCAAGCTCAAACTATTGCGCCTGTAAATGCTGCTCTTAGTGATTTAAGTGCTCGATTGGCTAAAATTGAATGCCGTCAACCGGAAACAGTAACAATTCCTTACATTCCGGCGATGGGTAGTATGATCCCAGTTAATTATAGCGTGCCTGTAAATGTGAATGCGACACCTTATAATAACTGCGGCTGCTAAGTATTGGTATTAGATAAAGCGTTCTTTGACATGTTGGTAATAATTTCGTAATCGGATAGCGTTTTCCAAATAAATCCTTTATAATGGTTTATAAATCCGTTGCAACACAGAGAGATTTTACTTTGAGAATATCCTTCTCTTTGGGCTTCTGCCATAGAAGGATATACCTTAACTAAAATGTTATCTTTTAATTGAACAACAGGTATACTTTTAGAGGTGTTAAATTTCCCGATTTTAGAAAGAGAATTCCTTTTCCTAGTTATTGGATTATTTACATTTTCAGTATGACTGCACCATTTTAGGTTTTCAACGTTGTTGTTTAATGGATTGCCATCTAGATGGTCTATTTCAAAACTGCTATTTATGTTAGGTAAAAAAGACTTAGCTACTATTGTAGCAACAGTTACAGTTTTCTTTATATTATTTTTCCATAATGAAACAGTATATAAAGAATAACTTTCTTTTAATTTCCTAATAGTCGGTTTTAGTATTCTTTGTTTTGTCGATTTAATTCCATATCTGTTTTTTACATTACGAGATAAGGATGCAATTCTTCCAAATGAAGATACCATATACAGTCCTTCATATCCGATTACGTCACGCCATTCTTCTCCTTCGAGAGTTATACTCTCAATAAATTCTTTGTTATTCATTTGATTACCGAATTAAATGATACCGAAGATTTAAAAGAAAGGGAAGAGCTTCGGTTTACTCTTATCAACAAGTTAATTACTCTTGTCTATCCCGATACAAAGATAGTAAAAATTTAAAGAAAGGAAAAATATTATGTATGGAAATCCTTTAAATCCTTTTGGTCCTTATTGGTGGACGGGTGGTCTCGGTTCAGCTATTCCGACAAGACAACGTTCTTGTTTGAAACAACTCTGTATATTTGAGTTGCCGACAACAAACGTAGCCTTATCAGAGACGAGTGTAGACTATGGGATTGATAAATGTCTGTATAATCAGCTTCCTTGTGAATGTTATGTGACTGTGCAAGTTAATCAAGCAGTTCCAACAGGTGGTGAAGCACTGCCTGTAACGATTGCTATTCCAACTTCCAATAACAGCACAAATGTAGGAAGTTCTTCTTCTAATAATGGTGAAAGTAAGGTAAATGTTATAGACCATAATAGTTCCAATGTCATTGGTTCTGATATAACAAGCTCTAAAGAGGTCTTTGCTTTTATCAATAAAAGAGAAGGGATTATACGTTTTGTCAATTTTCAGACAGGCGGAACAACCCCTGCACCTACATCAGTAGCAAGTAAGTGAATCTATAGACGGGAGTAAAATCCCGTCTATGTAAAACAAATTAAAAGTTTATTATATGTTTTCATCAAGTAGACAAGGTGGTTTTATATATGTTCTTTCTAAAGGAGAAAGACCAACAGTTAAGATAGGGCAGATTGAATCTGTAAGTTCACCTGTCCCTAAATATCCTACTTATAATCCGTCAATACCTTATAGTCCTCAACCAGAAATGCTTATTGACATTAAGGTAAGATGTGGCGAGGAAGTTTTAGACTTTCAAAAATTACCAGCAAATGGTGAAATGTTCGCTTATCCAAATGTGATTGTTTCCGAAAAGAAGGAGGCTATCATTTCGGAAGTTGAAGCAATGATACAAACTAGTAAGCAAATTGTAGAAAGCGTTCCATATCATAAGTCTGTTATAGAATCTTGTGATAGTATTTTAAAAGAACTAAATCCTCAATTTGCTAAAGAGAAGCAACAAGAAGATAGGATTAATTCATTGGAACAGGAGGTTAAATCCGTAAAAGATGGATTGGGAGATATAAAATCTCTTTTGATAGAAATGAATACGTCTAATAAACCCAAAACAACAAATTCTAAATAATAATATTATGGGAATGATTGAAATAATGGAAGGCGAAAGAAAAGGCGGATTAGGAAAAGCCTTTAAGGACTTCAAAGAGAGTCTTGAATGCCTAAAAGAAGATTTCGAAACCCTTTGGGACGAAATGGAATCAATGGGAGAACGTAGCGGACAAGGCGGTTCTTATGGTGGTGGTAGTCGTGGTGGTTCTTACGGGAATAGATACGATGAATACGATGATGAAGAAATGATGGGAGAACGCAGAGGTGTAAGAGGCTCTGGTCGTGGTCGTCGTCGTCGCTAATACAAACTAAGGGGGATATAATAGTCCCCCTTTAATACTAAAAGATATGAAAAAAGGAGCAAGCTTTGATTTATATGATAATATCCCGGAAGATATGCGGATTTATCTACAAAATTATGGGTTTAATTTTAGTGAGAAAATGGCAGAATTTGCTATTTCTAAAATGAAAGATAAAGATGATAATCCATACATTCCTGTGCCAAAAGAAAAAGTAAAAGAGCTATTAACCAGATATGGTGTCACATTAGAATTAGACAATGGCTCTAATAGTTGGTATGTATGCAACATGCTTAAAAGTGATAACTGGGGTAGTTCTATTTCCGATGAGCAGCATTTGGCATTAGCAATTAAAGATTATATAGATGACAAAGATGCAGGAGTTGGTACAGAAAAGCCTTTCAGATATTTTTTCGCTTTATGTATGGGTAATGGTACAGCATTAAATTGGAGAGAAATGCTTTAATTTTAGGCACTTAAAATGTGCCTTTTTTTAATGTTATGGAAATAAAAACAATATATTTATCTAAATACGATTGGACTGTCACTATCTTTTATGATTATACTTGCAAATATTTTGAAGATGTAATAGAGGAATTAGAATATATCGAATGTGGAGAAGAGTCTCTTAAAAGAGCTTATAAAAATCTAACTACATGTGGATATAATAACGGACTTACATTTTCTAATCACTTAGCGCATAAAAGTGTAATTGTTATAGGTAGAACGAGCAGTGCAAAAGAGTTTGAAAAAACTTGGTCTCATGAATCAGGACACTTAGCAGACCATATATGCCTTACTTATGATATAAGCCCTCATGGTGAGGAAATACAATATTTAGGTGATTACATTATAGATAAGACATGGGATTCGGCAAAGAAATATTTATGTGATTGTTGTAGAATAAAGAAATGATAATATGAAAAACAAAGATTTCAAGAAAGCATTACAGAGTGATAAACCTATCAACTCTATGTTTGCACTTATTCCCGAAAAGCAAAAGAAGTCTTTTATGAAATTTGCTAAGCAATTTGGATTTACAGAAGAGAAAATAGAGCAACTTTTGAAGTCTGAAAGATGATAGCCTATGAAAACAAAAAGAGTAAAATATGATGCTGTCAAATTGGCAATCATACGTAAGAATTACATGATTAATGAGGCAATCAATGATTTAGTGAGAGATTTACCTCATTGTGATTTTGAGAAATTAAGATTTCAACTTACAAATGAAATTATGGAGTTGCAATCACTAAAAAGCGAAGGGGCTAAATAGCCCCTCTTCTTACTCTATCGTAATTACAATTTTCTCACCTCTTTTATGTGCTGCATCCATTTTTTTATAAAGATTGGTAAATGTTTCAGTACTATTAATGACTTGTCCTTTAATCTTATTTTGTCCAACAAGAATGCAACCTAGCGTATCTTCCGGCTTGTTTCCAACATGAATTAATACTCCTTTAAATCCTCTAACATCACATAATCTAGGAAGTTTACCATCACAGAATTTAGCCCATATCCTATCTTTGAATTTAGGACTAACAATATTCATGTCAATTGCATAAGTTCCCGTAGGAATAGCGGTTTTCCCATACTCCTTTTTTGTTTGAATAACAGACAAAGGCATCTCATTGCTTAGTCCTCTATCTGTATCTTCGATAGTGTCACATTCATATACATTATTTATAAAAAGAGAACCAATAGTATAATTCGTTCCTTTAAATCTTCTTTTTAATTTTATTTCCATATTCAATCTTTATTTTCATTACGTGTATTATATTTCTTCAATGCAAGTTCGCTTATATTATTATCTTTGATATATTGATTACGTCTTTTCAGAGCATCTTCTAATGTTCTAAACATGCCGACATCAATACTTTTAGCACCGTAATATACACGAACCTTATACCTTATTGGTTTTTTAAGACGAGGTATTATTCTGCGGTAGATCCATTTATGTCCTGTATTACTCATTTTTTAAACAACAATTTTAATTCTTCAACACTAGCCTTATGATAATTATCTGTATCATTATCTTTGGGTAGATACATAAATTCGATTCCTGATAATCCTCCTTCTAATTCGTTATCATGATATATACCCCAATCTCCTTTATTGTTAGTAAAAACTTGTCTGTCATCGGTATCATCTCGGAGTGCAGCAATAAAATAGAATAATTTTTCATTTTCACCGCAATCAATATCATTTTCTTCCCTTTCTGATAAAAAACGTTTCAATTCGTCCTCTAATGAAAGATTATAACACTCATCAGGATAACCAATGCCATGAATAGATTGGGTAGGAATACATATATGAATCCATACAGCTCTATCAAAATAACAGCAAGGACAAATATGATAACCAAGTTCCTTTAGTTTATCTAATATTTTCTTGTTGTTTGCTCTTAAAAAAGCTTTTTGAATAAATCCCATGACATTTATTTTAAGCCAGTACTTCCATATCCATTCTCATTCCTATCTGTTTTTGACAATTCTTCTACTTCTTCCCATTCAATAGGCAAAGTAAGACCCAATTTACATTGAACAACTCTATCTCCGATCTCATATCTAGGCATATTAGGCATTAGATGATAAAATACTGCTGATACTTCTCCGCGAAAAAGTTCATCAACAGTTCCCGTACAATTACTTAATACCATCCCAGTTTTCCAAACACTTGACCGAGGGCGGAAATCTAATGAAAATATAAGTGTTTCATCACCTTCCACACCCATATATTTTGCAATTTTTTTTGCAGATTTTATAGAATAGGTATATCCTTCTTTATCTATCTCAAATGCTAATCCCAATTTATATTTCCATACGTTTGGAGCTATCTCTTCACATGAAGTAGCATATAGGTCATAACAAAAATCGTCATCGTAATGTTTTACTGGAATCTTTGCATCTAGATGCGTTTTCTTAAATTTTACTTTCATCTTCTTTATCGTTTATTTGTTGAGCTTTAATAATACATTCACCAATAATGTTTGGGTTTTGATATGCGTCTACTAGATTCTTATATGCTTCTACACATTCAGGGCTATCATTATAGTTTATATCTTCCGCTTTTCTAAACACCCACTTTACAAGATTGTTTATAATATCCAATAATTCTTTCTGCTTATAATGTCTTAGAGCAATCGAATCTTCCGCAAATTTAATACATTCTTTTATTCTATTTGATATTTCGGTGATAGAAAGTTTAGTCATTGAGCGAGCAACTTCTACCAATGATGCAAAATAGGGATTTTCGACACCTTTTATTGTAGATAGATAATTCTCCAATGCCTGTTGATATTTAAGTAAAAGTGGCTTTGTGTAAAGGTCTAAACTATCGTTAAAGTCTACATAAACTGTTCCACTGGAAATGGTCAGGTTATTAACTTCCTTTTGATACCAATTTACCCTTTTCTTTGCGGCATAAAATAGCTTCTTGGTTTCTTTATCTTTATTTTTAATTGATGGTTCAATGTCCAAAACGCAACAGTTGCACATTTCATTGAGAGCCATTACCTGATAAACACTTACCAACAGTATTTGGTTAGGCTTCATTGGTACTTCCTCTGGCTCTTCAAACTCTTCGGGATGCGCTTCTTCATATCTTTTATCCAAATTATATAAATCATCAACTTTATAATTGATTAAAGCGTTATAAACTGCTTCTGATATATTTTCTTTATATTTATTCGCTAATTCTTTTAAATAATCTTCTTTAGCTTTTTTATAAGCCGAATAAGCATCTTCTATATTGTAGTAATATCCTAAACTTATATGCTTCCCATACTTAGATATAGATGCCCCATATTTATTATAATTTTTAGTTGTTCCAATATATTTATCTCGTCTAAAGCCAACCCTCTTAATAACGCTATTTATTTCTTTTGGTACAAAGCAGCAAGTATTTGGACTATATATCTTATTCTTACTTACAATAATATCTTTATCTAACTGATAACCATCAACATAGTTTTCGTCAAACCATTGTTTAAAGTTGGAAAATAAAAGCCATTCATCACAAACGGAGCAGCCTGTATAAGACGGTCTTTTTTTTAATTCATTTTCATCATAACATCTTCTAATCATTGACGCCCATACATAATATGACTTCATTTCTTTTTTACTTAACGGATGGTCTAAATCATTTACACCTATACCACATACTTTAGTTCTTTTTCTTAACTGTTCGCATAAATAACATTTTTTACCTTGAATATGACTATTAGCCTCTTGAAAAAAATCTCCATGTATAGGACAAATAATACATACTTTAGTCCTGCTATTTACATATTCGACTTTAGAATAGTCATACTTATTTCCATGAACTGCTTTAGCTTTTTCGATAAATTCCTCTGTTGTTAATATTTTATACATATTTTTACGCATTTAAAATAACTACAAGACTTATTATTATTGAAATAATGCTTATAATATTAGGTATTAACCACATCTTCGTCTCTTTTTTCATTTTCTTTATTTTCAAGAATAATAATATGGCTATGTCCTTTCCCTGCCGACCAACTATCCCCTTTAATGACTGTATAATCTTTAAGAGAGTTTTCTGCGCATTTAACAAAGTCATCGACTCCATCAAAGATTAATGGTTCTTTATTCTCTAATTTTTTCTTTGGTCTATTTAAAAACTTATAAGTTTTATCTCCAAGATAAGTTAAGACACGACCGATAAACAGTCCTATAATAAATGCCAAAAAGTTTCCTATTGTCATCATTCTACGTAAAAAGTATAACAATTATTGAAAATTTTCTTAACTAACTCCATCGAGTTTTCTCCATACCAATTTGGCACATTGTTTACAATAGCAAACATCCTTCCCCCTCCCATGTAGTATTTATTTAAGAATTCTCCTGTTGTACATCTATATATATCGCAATTAGGAGCTTTAAACATTTCTTTCCCATCTATTTCTATAGGAGATATAGCTATGTATTTCTTATGTTCAGTGAAGAAATAGCATTGAGGATTGTAAGCTGCTCCGAAATCGAATACAGTATAGTTCTTTGGTATTATTTTGGATAGATAATAATATGGTTCTAAAAAACCAATAAAACTATTATCTATACCACAACATTCTTGTCTGAATACTCTATCTTTTTCTTCTTTGGGAATTAAGGATAAAGTATAGTTTATTAATTCTTGTTCCGTCATTTTTTCTCCTTTCTTTTCCTTCGTTTTTCTATTATCTCATTAAAAGCTTTTTCTATTTTTCTAAAAGTAGCTCTAAATCCCATCGTATCAACATGTTTCATTTTATCATTCCATAAACAATATTCACTGCTTTCGTTAATTAACCATTTTACTCCTCTTCTGTGAATCATTCTTTTTTCACGAAATACATCAAATACTTTACATGAGAATATACTGTAATCATAGCATTTCATCCTTAGCCAATAATTATGATGATATAAATAAGCTAAAACAGATAATATATCTTCTTTTTCATAAGGATAACGAGGACTTGGGAAGTACCTTAGGGTATCTTGTAGTTTTATATAACTATCAATTAAAGAATTAGATATATCATCCTCTGTGTGCATTAATTCGCTAGGATTTACATCTCTGTTAAATAACATTCTTATCATGTCTGCCGCTTGTTCGCATGATTTATAATCTTTTGAGTATTTAAGATATTTCATTGCAGCCTTTTCAGTTTTTACTTCTTGATAATATTTAAAACTTTCTATGATAAGCATAACAATTTCTATCCTATATAAGGCTTCTCCCCATCTTACTCCCCAATTACTCCTATCTGTTTTCATATTGTTATAACGATTTTAGAAGTTCCTCTTTTGTAGAAAACAAATGTTTTTCAGATAGCCATATATCATTTCCATCAAACATGTATTGAATATACATGTGGCATACATCTATATTTATATTTTCAACTTTCTTTAATACACATATATTGTCATGCATAAACCAAACCATATCTCCAATATCATATTTTGTACTTATTGTCATAAAACTACATCTTTAACTGGTTAATAATATCTTTTATTTCTTCCGAGTTGATATGTCCTCTTCCTTTTGGTTGAAGGAGCATATCTGCAAACAAGTCGGCTACAACGTTATTGATAAATTCTTGAAGTAAATGCTTGGCTAAATAATCATCATCATTTATTTTTTCTATGTGTGATATTATCTTGGCAAGCATTTCATTGTTTTCTTTCGTTAGCCGAAGAAGTTCATTTATCTGTTCATCACTCATGGCATTATTTTATAATCGCAAACGTCATCTTTCAATATTAACCCATTGCTTTGAACGGTAGAATACAAATGGATTATAACCTGCGTATCATCTCTGTTGTCGATATAAACTTCTTGCCATAGCTTTGCTATTTGTTTCATTGTTTTTTCCAACTTGTCTTTGCCTATATCTCCATATCCGAGCCATTGTTTTTGTTCTAACAAAGAGATATGTTCGTCTTTCGCCCAATGATAAGCGGATGCTTCTAATATATAAATATTTTTATTTTCCATTTTTTTCTTTAATTTGCTCCAAAGTTATTCTCATTCCTTCTTGTAATCCTTTTGAATAGGCATCTTGTCTTTCTCCAAAATTCCAAAGTATATATGTAACAAGAAGTAGAATCATGCATACTACTCTATGCCACATTGGTAGTTTGATACTAAATGGAGATAAATTTATTTCCATGTGTCCAACAAATGCAGCAACAATTACAAAGGCTACAATCATTAATATTAGGTCTTTCATAGCTTTATTCAATTCCGTTACTTGCTAAGTAATCTTCTTCTGACATTTCAAAGATACCTGTAATTATTACATTTGTGACTCCCTTTTCCATTTTTATATAATCTTCAACCTGTGGTATCGATAAATGACCTACAACAGTAAATAGTTGTCTGCCATATATATAATCCCTGTTTTTTATAGCTATATAAGGGACCAAAAAGTATCTTGTTTTATTCATTTTCATCTCCTATGTATATTAATTGTTTCCCCCATAACTTGATTGTTTGCACCTTACCTTTTTTTATAAGATCATAAACCCATCTACGCTTAATCCCTTTTAAAAAAGCGTATGTGTCAATAGTAACCCATTTGTCAGTATCTATCATCATAAGTTTTTCCTCCTTAAATATTCACAAATTAAAGTCGCATCTACTTTGTTATCATCAATATTACTACATCTATCGGTTCGTCTAAAATCCAATTCAGGGAAAAGACGTTTTGCGGCATTGATTGATGTTGCTTTAGTATTCACTTCTTTCTTGTTAATCTCTTTATTTTTGAGTTTTACTTTCTTATATGTTATTACCATATCACTGTTTTGCCAAAGGCTTCCCTGCCATGTTTTGGGAGCAATCAAATGATAAGGTATTTTATGAGCTATAAGCAAAGCTTGTAATTTCCCATATATCTCTCCAAAAGAGAATGTCGCTTTTGCACTACTACCAAATATAGCATGAACACATTCAAGTCCTGCTACTATGTTTGGATATTTAGACTTTAGATATTCAAGCATATCTGATATTTGGTAAAAATCATTATCCTTTAAACTCATGTGAGTCCATTCTCCATTTACTTGTATCGCAAGATAACCCAAAGCACCGGGGTCTATCCCTATGTAACATTTATTCTCCATAACATTATTATTATCATTCTTCATTTTTCTTTTTATCCATTATTTGCCATAATAAATTAACAGGTAATATATCCTTATTATACCCATTTTTTATTAATTCCATATTCTTTGCTAAATCCCTAGAATCAATAGGGAAATAATAGTATATAGGATTTTTATTCTCCGCTTCTATCGTCATATCTATTAAAGATTGTAGATAGTCTCTAAGTTTAAAGTAATTAGGATTCGCCATTTAAAATTCCTCCTTTTTTAGTTCTACAGTGATACCGCTATCTGCAAATATAGCTCTAAATCCTGTCTCTTCAAATATTCTCTCACCAAACTTTTTTTCATCGCTATTTTGATTACTTAGATGAAGCCCTATGACTGTCTTTAAATTATGAGACTTATGCCTTTTAATAACTTCGATAGCCTGTTCCAATGATAAGTGATTTTCAGATGCACTAGACGACCATTCATCATGTATCGCATTATTTACAATCACATCATTACTATAATTAGTTTCAATCATTAAAACATTTACACCTTTCACCTTATATTTAAAACAAGAACAATCAGTTATAAACAAGACTCTCATTCCATCAGGGCAATCTATTATATATGAATAACATTGTGCATTATGAGGAACTTCTAAGCATTGGATATAAAAATTGCCAATATGATATTTCTTTTTAGGAAATATTGAAATAACTCCTTCATATTTATTTGCAACTTCTGAATTGCTATATACCGGAATAGTTCTTAATAAAAATTCCGGTATATATTTAGCATGGTCAATGTGCAAATGGGAAACAATGCATCCAACAATATTCCTAAATTTATAGGAAATATTCTTATTTATAGGTCTAAATGGGATTCCTGCTTCAATTAAAAGGATTTCGTTATTACATTCAAGGATATACGCATTTCCTTTACTACTGCTCCCCACTATCCTTAGAATTGTCATAATCCTCTTTCATTAAATAAAGTAATTCTTCAAATATATTATAGTCCAACAAACGTGGGTCACATATTCCCATGATACTTTTGATTCTATATATTAAGCTTCCTACTAGATCTTCATCTGTTAAAACTTGGAAAGGTTCTTGAAGATGATTGTCCAACTCATCAATAATATCATCAATCGTATCAATGGTGAATTGTTTATATTTCCCCATATCATAATATAGTTTCGATTCTATATCCTCTACTTTACTTAATAATTCCTTCACTGTCATATATTACTGAAAATTTATCTTTTAATAATTCAGGTGTCCATTCAGGATAATCTTCTTTATCGAAATCATCATACCTATATGGATAATTTATCCAATTGTCAACTCCTGCATTTTCTAATGCATCTAATTCTCTTTCTGCGTTTAATAACGAAAGTAGTTTTTCTTCTGATATTATATAATGTATTTTCATATTATTCTTCTTTTAATCCAAAATCACTCAAATCACAATTCCTATCTTTCAATACTTCTATAAGTTCGCTATCGTCAAGATAGTCAAGGGCTATATCACAAAACTCTGCTTTTTCTTTTACAGACATAGATTCAAACAAGTCTTGTACATCAATACTAACAGTTACATTTACGTTCATGATTATATCTTTTTGAAATAACAATTAATATCTTCCTCTTTTACCCACCAATGAGATTTATCACCATATTCATCAGTTATACACCCTTCATTTTCTGATAAGTATATTTCCCCTTGAAAATAAGCAATCTCGTCAGGTTCATTATTCATTATTACATCTTTAATACATAAGAATTTGTCCCCTCTCTGTATTCCTGTACTCTCTGATAATTCACCTTTTCTATATTTGTCGTATCGCTCAAAATAGTATTTGCTGAATTTTTCTGTTTTATGATTTATTAACTCCTCTTTAAACTGTTCATTGGTCATTGGAATTAATTCGTCATTAGAATTATATATGCGATACTTTTGCATATACAATTCAATACCTTTACATACACACTTTGCGAGGAAATTTTCAATTAAATTCTTCATACTATTTATCTTTTTTAGTAACAATATCAAATCTTTCCATTAAGCACTTTGCTGCTGTTTCAATGACCGTTCTATTGAAGCTATTATCCTTGAAATAACCGGAATCATAAACTATACGTCTAATCATTTGTTCTGGATTTTCTCTTGCAAAAGTCTCTGCCGCTAACTTTTTAGCCTCTATTCTAACGGCATCTTCAATCCATTCCCTAATATCTTCTTTCGTAATGCCAAGCTCATTAATCATGTAGTTACGAAACATTAACCATTTGTCATTCTTTCCTGCCATAATCTATAAATTAAAAGTCCCATCCGGATAGGTATTACTACCTAAACAAAATGGGACTAAGTTGTGATTTATTTACTCAATATATATCTGCATCACCATCTATCCAATCGGGTATCATTTCGCCCCAAGAATAATCTAGTTCATCGTCATCATCCATAATTAAAACGGGCGTTCTTTAACTTGTTCTTTCTTTTCTTCCTTGATAGTTTCCGGTTCACCTGCACTTGCATTTGCACCACTAAGCTCTTCTTTATTATTCAATGTGGACGCATCTACAGTTTCCGTTACTTCTTCGTATTCTACAACTTCACCTACTTGTTCAGTGCTTAGTTGCTTCAAATTACTATTTGTTTGTTCCTCATTATCATCATCATCAAAAGCTTTTAATTCAGGAGTGGAATTTATAATCATTGTACATCCTGAATTTACAAGTGTCTTTTGCAGCATTTTCTCATCAAACTGTTTATGCGTTGCTTGCTCCCTAGATGAACTCTTAGACCATGCAGTCAATATTTGTTTACGAGTCATTTCGTAAAGATACATCTCTCCATCTTTAGATGGCAAATATATATATCCTCCTATAAAATCTTTATCTAGGTTTTCTAATTTTTGTACGTGTTTCAAAAGTTTCTTCTTACCTGTCTTAGGATCAACTTCTGTTACATATTCATCCCCTTCTCTAATTGAGTGCGGCATTGGCTCCCAATCAGGAAATATGCGTTTTACCATAAGTACATTCCCAAAATATCCGGGGTCTATACAAAGATCTGTTCCACGAACTACAGCATACGCCTGATTATAAGCTAAATTCAATCCTTTTGTAGCCATTTTAAAAAGTGCTGAACTAATGCTTACAGGGTCACAAACCTCTAATGCCGGACGCTTATCCTTATCTTTCAACTCTTGTAACTTTAGAACGCTCATCTTGATAGCATTCACATAGTTATAATCTTTAGGGAAATTGAAATTAGCTTGGGCTAATTCATTCAATCTTCCAATTACTTGGTCGCCAATGTTATTTCTTAAAGCGACATTTTTTTTCTCATCTGCCATTATTTATATTTATTATTGATTAATTTTCTAATGAAATCTACGCCCTTTTGATAAACTAAAGTCTTGAAATTAATACATTCTTCATAGTTTTTAGTATATTTCTGCTCTATTACTCTGAAATATCCTAAATCTTGATAACGCTGATACGGAATGTTATTATTCATAAGCACTTTTTCTTGTCGAAGAAATTCAAATAGGTTATTTCTTCCCATTCCTTTTATTCCAAGAACTTTAGCAACTTCTAGCATAGGAACAGCATCTTTACTATCTGCTACCGCATCGAAAAATTCTGCTTTAGGAGCTTGTTCTGCAATCAATGCTTGTTGTTTTTCTATTTGTTCAGCTTGTTCAGCAGCAAGCCTTAATGCTTCTGCAAAAGTTTTGGGGAGAGCTTTTTCTATAGTGCTTTTTGCTATTCTTTCACATTCCAAAAAGTAGTTTCTATACTCATAACTTTTTTCTGTTCTCGCCATCATTGCAAGATGTTTTGCAAAGTCAAGAGTGATAGCATAATCTTTTGTTTCATTACCGTTCGCCATTGTGGCGAACCCCACCCAATCTTCATTTTCATTGAAGAATTTATCTTCTTCAATGTTTTGCATACTCCATCTCGTCCAATGTGATTTGTCTAATCCAAGTCCAAGATACAATTCTTTAGCGGAAACGACTTGTTTTCCGTTTTTTTCTGTAATTTTGATTAATTCATTCATATTACCAACATTATTTGTGAGCCAACAATAAGGAAGAAAGGGAAACCTGTTGGCATAGCTTTCAGTGGGAGTACTAAATCCACCTATCCCTTTCATTCCACAAATATAGAGATATTATTTGTTATATCCAATAACCTCTACGTCAATTCCATTAACTTTAAACTTCTGTAACACATCAGATATTCAAAATGGTAGTGCATCGGCAGCACTTTGACTCATTGATGAAAAATTTTGTGTTGGTTGCGATGACTGTGGTGTTGGGACAGGAGGTGCTTGCTTAGCTGCCTGTGACTCAAACTTCTTTTTAACACTCCATGCTTTTATAGATGTATACCAACGTCCCTTAAATTCTCTGGATTCAAGATTTACTCCAATACTAACAACATCTCCGATTCTAATGTTCGCTTCTTTAATCTTGTCTGCTCCCAAAATAGTGAAACAAATATTTTTAGGATAGTTATCGTCTGTCTTTAATACAAAATCTTGGCTAACCCATTCACCTCTCTGTCCCACACCTCTAGTTTCGGGGAGTATGGCAGTAATTTGACCTTCAATATATATTGCTTCCATTATTATTTGTTATTATATGGATAAACGTCCATTATTTTACTATTAGATACACTTTCGATTCTATAATCAGCCATTGTACCTTTCATGTATTCGTCTAAATTCTTTACAGCTTGTCTTAAATCTGCTGCTTGTACAAGCATATTGGTTGTCATAGTCTTTTCAGCCCCAGTCTTTTCGTCTAAGGTGATATACCCAAGTTTACACTTGAACCAAGTATCATCAGCTTCATTATCGCTTGGAACTACTTCTGCGTATTTTGTATCTACCACAGCTTTTATCGAAAAATCGCCACTGATAAAGGGAGACATCTCTTCTATTAGTCTAGCTTCTGCTTCTGTCACAGATAAGGCATCAATTAGATATTTTTCTGTAACTTTTTTTTCTTTTCCGTTCTCCATTACTTTTTCGTATTTCAGAGAACCTAAAAACCATTTTTTCACAATGATGTTTTTAAAATGTAAATATATAAAACTAACAATCGCAATTTTTATTATCTATTTCTTCTTCTTCATCTTCATTGAATAAGCCGTTAAAGGTTTCATCATATTCCTTAATAGCAGCCAATACATTCCTTTGAAACTCAAAGAACTTTCTATGATTCATAGAACATTGTAAACACATCGTTAATGTAGCTATATAAGACAAAGCATGTCCTAAATCGTCATCATTATGTGATTGTTTTGCAAATAATTCCGTAATATCATCTATATTGGAAATTGCTGCTGAAAGATGATCTTCATTTGTTTTAATTAAGATTAAAGCAGGAATATCATTTTCTTCTATAAATTTAGAAAGACTTTCAAATTTCTTTATTAATTCTTTTTCTTTATTTTCCATATTGTTATTTTTTTAACGCATCATCTATTGACACTCTGTTTTTTTTAACTTTTGTATATTCAGTGCTTCTTATTATATTTCCACACCAAGTATTAGTACTTTGTCCTAACATTTCAAGCTCTTTATTTTTTTTCTTGGAAGCTTTAGGGAGTAAGCCGTATACATAACCATACTGATTAGGCTTTTTCTCAACAGCTTTCAATGTCAGTATGTACTCCCCTTTTCTGTTCCTATATATTGTATTAAATCTTAGTGGGATAAAAATACCTTTTTCCTCCACCCCACCCACCTCATCATTAGTTATGATAACCCCATTCAGTTCAGATAGGGTTACATTTACACTTAAATTGTTATTCATTTTCCTATTTATATTTTTTTAAATATACGTTCATACCACGGAAGATTGTTGAAATGAATGTATTTAATGTATAATTCTTCATATATTTTTTTCTTTGCTTCTAGTTCTTCTAGTTCTTCTTTAATTTTTTTCATTATATTATCTGAATCTTCAATCAAGATATTAAAACGATAACCATTAATATCTATTTTAGAAATAACCCCCTTATTGTTATTCAGAGCAACCGTGATAGCAGCTAGATCTTCTCCGCTAATTAAATAATCTCCTTTTAAATTATATTTATCAGGAAAATCACCATTTATAACTTCAACCCCGTTAACTTCGTAACTAAGTTCGCTACCATTAAAATAAACACGACTTAAATTTTCATTCATAACTTTTACTTTTAAAGATTAATATTTCTATGTTATTCAACTCTTAATTCATTATCACTATCATTTACTATTAATTCGATTAATTGATGGCAAGTTTTTATTTCATTGCTAGAATCTATTAGATTCATATCATCAACAAACAGAGGCAAACTTACATTGAAGAAATCTGCAAAAGCATTTGCAATATCAATACCAATAAGTATTCTTTCTGCACCATTAGAAGTTGCTGCGATTGCTCCATCAATACCAGTAATAACACAATCGGGAATCCAAATACCGGATTTATCCTGTGACATCATGGTAATATTGCAACGTTTGAAGAATTTATTTACTCTATCAGAAATAATCTTAGCTCTTTCTTCTTCGTATGTTTTAATTTGATTATCTAACTTTTCTTGTTCTGCTAAAGCATTGGCAGTATCTTTCAGTTGTTTCTTAAATTCTTCTATTTTTTTCTCTTGTTTTTTGCGCTCATCAATAAGTCCCATCTTTTTGCTTTCCTCTTCAATATTCGACATCAAAGTTTTTTTCATGGAAAGTAAACCTGAATTATCTTGTTCAGGGATAGTTGTTATTGTCTTTTTCTTTTCTTCCAATAAGCTAACTAATGATTTATATTTTTCAGTTTGCTCAAATGGGATAACATTTTGTTGAACTTCATCATATTCTTTTTGTAAAGTAGACAGATCTTTCTTCGCCAAAAGAGTAGTCGGAATATCAGCAATATTCTCTTCACATTCTGCAATTATTTTAGTTATATCATCAATTCTTGCTTTTACATTCAGCCCTTCTTTTATTATATTTTCTTTTTCTATTTCTACTTGTTTATAGAACTCCTTTTTTAATAATTCTAATTTGTCATCAGGAAGAGTTTGTCCACAATAAGAACATTTATCTGCTGAAAATTCCTTTTCCAAACATTCATCCAATTTAGTTAATAGATTATTTCTTCTTTCATTTAGAATTACTAAATCTATATTTAATGATTTTATTTTATCAGATAGAACTCTTCTTTTTCTTCTGTTTTCTTCGTTTTTATTATCTATATTTTTATTCTCTTCTGTTACAGAATATATTTTAGAAAGAATAGAAGCTGAAATCTTATTCTGTTCTTCATCGTATTTTTCTTTTTCAGTTCTAATATTCCGTTCCCAATCAGATATTTCTTGCAAATCTTTATTTCTCTTTTCTATTAGAGGTTTAATAGATTCAGCACTCCCTTGTAATTCTTTATCTATATCCGAAATTTGATTTTTATAATCTTCTATGGCTTTCTTAGCACTTTCCGCCTCTTCTACATTGGGCAGATTTTCCTCCAAAGTTTTTATCGTAAGAGGAAGGGATTTAAGAGAGTCTTTTAGAGGTTTAATATCTGACGAAATTCGAGCTTTTAATTCAGAGAGTGAATACTTCTCTAGTTGCTCTAATAATTCCTTGTAATTACCCGTTAAGTCGTTGTCTGTTATTTCACCTGCCATTACAGCAAGATATTTACGTTGTTCTTTCCAATCTAAATATAAAAAGTAATTAATATCCAAAATAGAGCGAAGAACTTCCAAATCACAAAATAAATCTGCAATCTTTTCTTTATACTTTCCGGCACTTAACTCTACTCCATCAATAAAGAACTTATAATCATCTGTTCCTTTTCTTTCATAAGAATTGCTTCCTCTACGTCTAATCCATCCCACTTCTGCTGTTTTTTTCAATGAATATTCATATCCATTTGCCTCGATGATAGCCTCAACGACAGCGGCAGGAGAATCTTCTGGTATATATGTTTTAGTATTGTCGAACAAATTATAGTTCATTCTATTTTCCCCATCATATCCTGTAATAAGCCATAGGAATGCATGACGAAGAGAGGACTTACCTGCTTTATTTTGACCATATACTTTAGTAATATCTTCATTAAAAGATATTTCTTTGTTTTGTTTTCTCCAATTTTGAAGAATAAGCTTTTTTAAAATTACTTTTTTCATTTTATTGTTTTTAAGTTAATTATTTCAGTTTCATAATTATCTAATCCCTTTTTATGTGTTTGTATAACAATGATACTATCATTAAGATAAGTTACACTTCCATATTTAGTTGGGTATATTGGGGGATAACCTTGATGTTCGTTATGATGGCATGATGTATATCCATTACATGAGGATAATACTGCCGAAATTAATATGATAACACCTTTTACTATTCCTCCCATTCTACTCTAACCGTATCTTTGTATGTAACATCTTTTTCATTGACTTTCACACGCATGGCTTCTTCTTTTGATTTGTGAACCGCTCCAATACATCTTTCACTGACTGTTTCATATATATTTATCCATCCTTCTTTCTTTATTCCCTCCATTAACAAATCATTTGAGGAGTCTGCTTCCCCATCAGAAAATCGTCCTTCTTTAGTAAAAGAAGCGGGATATTCTTTGCCATTATCGCTTTTAAGTAGAGCAACAATAGGGAATCTATCGTTATCTGCATCAAAACATAAAATTCTAGCTCTAAATCCTTCTCTTGTGCATAGAGGCGCACCTGCTTTTGCTTTTTCTAAATCAAATGGTTTCATAATTTTGTATTTTATATTAGTTCAATTGCTTTCTGTATTCCAGCTTCCAATGCTTCTTCGTAGGTGTCCCACTGACCACCATCGTTAGGACCTTTAAATATTCCATCGGTTATATGAGTTCCATTGTCAGCTTTGCATATATCATAGCTATAACCGCAAGCGTTTCTAATGATGGAAATATGCAGGTTCTTGGTTTCACGTAGCCACTTCTGGACAATTGATTGCGGAGGAAATTCTATATCTGTAAACATGCCTTTCTCTTTAAGCATCTTTGCTGTCTCTAATGCTACAAATTCTTCTTTCATTTTTTCATCGTTTTACTCAATTAAACACACTCCAATTGCCAATACCCCAAAAATGATAGCCACTATTACAAACGCAGCTAAACATCCTTTGTCATACTCTTTTTCATCAGATGGCGTATTATCAATATACCAATCCAATATATGTTTCTTTTTTCTCATCGCTATTCCTCCTTGATTAAATCCGGATTATCGTAGATGTTGCCTACAATCTCTTCCATTACATTATAGTTACAGAATGGCAATAATTCTCCACTATACTCTCCGATATATCCAAAACATCCGTCTTTTACACCTACTTTATTATAGATTCTTACGCCTTCATCTTCACCCATTAACAATATATCCCCTTCGTAAATTTCTTTCCCGTTCTTGTCAAGTAGCCCGGTGAACTGACCTATGGTCTTTTCATCACACATAACTCCCGATAGTTGAAAGAAATGTGTATCACCTCTAAAATTGTAATCTCTTTCAACATAAAGTTCATATCCTTGGTCTATGATGCAATAATCATCGGCTTGGATCAACCCGCCATAAGCCCATTTGTTATTGTCTACTCGTTTTGCACGGAATTTTATTGTACGATTCATTTTATTCCTCCTTTTCTTTAAAGTGTTTGATTAGCTCTTCTACGGTAGCCTTATGACTACAATGAAACCATGCTGCCTGTACACTCTCTCTAATATTTTCTCGTGCATAATTGATGTCATCGTCAACGCATATAAACCAACTATTTTCAGGAGGATATACAAACCATTGTGAATCGTCAGTATCGTCTCTCAATGCGGCTATTGCCAAGAAAAGTTCCTCGTTAGTTCCGCAATCAATAAAACTATCGTCTAGTGGTACATTATAAGGAACATATTCACCATCAATAGTTGTAATTAATTTGCTATCATCAGTTATTTGAAAAGGGTTTCCATAATTTTTATATCCCAATTCTTCCAACTTCTTCCGAAGCTCCGGTGTGTTGCGTCTAATAAACGCTGCTGTTGTAAATCCCATAGTTATTCGTTTTTAAGTTCTTTCAATACTTTCTTCGCCATCTCATAGTGATTAACCTGCCAACCAGTATAAACATCATCGGTGTGTTCGTCATAATGATTGGCATATACGTATGAATCCAATTCTGAACGAAAAGATTCTCCATATAGCCCACTATCATCACAATCATCGTACATCATCAATTCATGAGCTACTTCTTTACATTCTTGATGTGTGACGAAATCATACACAGTCCCATCATAAACATTTGTCTGACGGACATACTTTTGTCCCGGCTGTATCTTGCAAGCACAAAATTCACATATATGCTCTTTCTTGGCTGTTGGGTACGTTTCTCTTAGTATTGTTGGCATAATTAGTATTTATTTGTATTATTGAAAATTAATCTTTATCTTTGCCGTAGAGTACTACATAAATAGAACCCTAGGAAAGTAATATTTAACTCTGATAAAGATGCTGGCTTTTAGTCTGCATCTTTTATTTTTTTAAACCGATTACAGAAGAACGATATAGGATAGTTGTTTTTGCGCAATCGACAATATATTACAGCTAAACCTCCGCTATCTAAAGCAAGTTCTCCATGCAAACATAAGGTACAATTATTCATTTCTATATTATATACAGTTAATAGAACGGATTCAGCACGTCTACATCGCACTCATGGCATAAATTGTAAACCTTTGTTTTATCTTTAAGAGACATGTTTTTATCCTTTTTCGGATAATACCAGTCGATAGAACTACAAATAATTACTTTAATGTGGTCTAATTCTAGACTATCTGGACAATGCTCATTGAGAAAGTCCAAATCTTCCTTGATTAGTTTCTCATACGCCTCTTTACTTATCTTTATGCTCATATCTATCTTTTATTGAATTAATCTTCTTCCTGCAAATATAATTTCATGCCTTTTTTAGTTAAACCTAATACATGAGTATCATCAGCCCATTCATTAGCAATTCGCATAGATTCAGCCGGACAACCATTATCAAGTACTACCTCATATTCTCCATCGGCATGCATCATCATATCTCCATATCCCGCCACAAGTTTTTTATTAAAAGCCATCAAATCACCGTAATTATTAGCAAAGTAAATTCCTGCCTTTTCACAGTCTTTATACGCCTTTTTTAGTCTATTAAAAGCTCTTTGTTGTTCAGGCGTTAGTTCGCATACTGCATATAAATCTCCTTCCATATTAATTCCTTTCTAAATTGTTTTACGTTAATCGTCGAAAAATAAATCCATATATGCGACCTGCGCAAGTTCTTCCATCGCATCGCAAAAATCTTCGTTATAGCAAGTTTCAAGTTTCTGTCTTATAATATTGCAAGCAGCTTGAAAACCTGCCATGTAGTTCTCTTGAAACATAACGTTTTTTGAATGTTTCTTCGCCATTTCTATAATTTCTTCTTTCTTCATATCTGATCTTGTTATTTGGTTCTACTTCTTTACCAATTCAACTTCTGTCGGCTCTTCATCTTCCCATTTTACTTCGGGAAATAAAGAAGAGTCTAGCTTATAGAAATCATGGGGATTGTCACTACATAATTGCCAACTTTCCGAGCACTTTAGGGGATGATCTTTATAAAGATACAAATCACCGTCTTTGTCTCTTGCTACATACATATTCAGTCTCCTTTCTCTTTAATCCGTTCTAATACATCTCTGTTGGCTTCCAGTATTTCATCGAAAGACGGGATTGGCATATAGGCTATTATTCCTTCCAACCTATATTTATCTAATCTATCAGCAATATACCATTTGTTGTTACCATTAGTATAAGCCTTATATACCTTTTTGCCGTCAGTAACAAGAAAATCGTCATAAATATTTACAGGTTGTTCCTCAATACTTATCCACGGTGATTGCTTTGCGTGCCATTCAGCGCAAGCGATAAAACCCTCTTTAAATTCATCCGCACCACATTCACAACAATCATGTGCGGTATTATGACCATTACAGTGTTCACAATAGTTCCGTTCTCCGCATGGATATTTGCCATTGCAGTTATAATGTGCATGAATTGCTTCTTTAGCTGCTTCTTCTAATGTCTGTTTCATACTTTATGTTGTTTTATGTCAATTTATTATTGCTTTTTCTACCAATTCCTTAGAATATTTCTCAATCTTGTCTTGAGATAGCTTTCTGAATTCAGGAAAATTCGCACGCATCCAATTTCTTATTTGCATACCTTCCCTCAATCCTACAGGATGAAACGGAATGTGTTTTCTATTGAAATTCAACCTTAGGACGGGGAAAACGCATCCTTTCAAACCTTTCAAGTGTCGGAAGTACCTTAGGTTTTCTTCCCCAAGGTACTTTTTAAGTGCATCAATGTGTTGTTGAGTAATCATAGCTTCAATCCATCAGCGGTAGGTTCTATAACTGTTCCCGTTGAAGGGTCTTTACTTGATGGATAAGGATTATCAGTACCCAGTCGTTTCAAATCCATACCGAGCCACATAACAGCTTCTTGTAATTTTGTGATAGTAAGGCTACGTTCACGACTTACTGGAAGGTCTTTCACTTCTTGAATCTTAGCATCAATTTCTTGACGCAATCTTTTGTTTTCTACAACTTCTTGTTCAAATGTCATAATGTTTAAGGATTTTACAAAGCCCGTCCAAGGCTATTTAATTCGTTATTTTATCGTTTTACGGTTTTCTCTTAGTTCTTTTCACTGACAATATTATTAGTTCTGTTACCAAGATTAGAAACAGTTGTTGTATTATTGGGCTTACAATACAAACACATTTGAGTAAAAGGTGAATATACCCTTCCACACTTCGGACAAATCCATCCTTGCTGTCCGAACATTCCGTTATACGGATTTACTGCGCTTGATTCTGTTTTTGGAATATAACCTTGATTTATGCTTCCCATATTTATTCTTGTTTAATGTATTTATAAATTAGAATAGTATCAGTAACATTCTTATGTTCTACACTAGTATTAATCTGTTCTGTATTATTCCTTTCTTTGCAATACTTGCAATTACCCTTATGTGCTATACTGGTTACCTTTTTCAAACGATACGCTTCTGATTGAACCATAATGTACTCACACGAATCAATTTCAATCACATCATACTCTATAACTGAATCTTTTTCAGTTCGTGGTGCTTCTTCACATGACATTAGCAATAAAGCCATCAGTGCTAAAAATAAGTAGTAAATATTACTTTTCATAATTGTATGTTTAATTCTTTGTTAGCAATTGTAAAATATAAGTTCTGTAATTCATGAATATATTTTATAGAAATATAATTCCAAGTATTTAATGGCATTTTGAAATGATTATTTAAAAATGCAATCCGGTATCTATTCCCATTTCCATAATTCATAGAAATAAAACCAGCCGCCTTGTTATCAGGATTTATATATTCAAATCCACAATTCAGGAGTATTTCTGCTGTTAGAGGAATACCTTCAACCTTACCCTCTTCCTCTTCTTTGAAAGTTCCATCTTCCATCTCAATTGTTATGTTGTAATCGTCATTAGCACATTCATTACAAAAAGTATTACTCATTAGAGATACTGCTTTCCCAATTCCTGCATCTATTTTAACGTAATTACCAATTCTTAATTCTTCTGCTTTCATGATTATATTCTTTTAAAATGTTTAAAAACAAATTCAATAACATCAAAGCCTATAAAAATAAGCATACATATAGATAAAAGATCTACATTCTCGTTTACACATTGGCACTATTACTTCTTCGATTTCTCTCCATAAGATAGGCTCTACATTGTAAGCCCATTTTTTCCCATTCCAAAAAGAATTAATATATCTGCCATCTTTGAGACAGACATTAACAGTGTTATATTTGCTCGGCTTCACTTCCCTAGCATTATTCCATCCGTTCTTTATCATTCTATTCCATGTTTTCATAGATTATCTCTTTAAATATAACATTGGTTTCATCTTCTCTTTCAAGAGAATCACAACCTCCAAAAGATTCAGATACAAATTCCCCATTTTCTTCACAAACTTCTATAAAAAAACAATTCTCACAGGAATGACCTCTAACTGTTTCTACTTTTAAAGTTGTAAATGGAAGCTTTATTTCAGTTCCTATTGGTAATTCTTTCATGACGTTTTTGATTTATTGAATATACTTTTCGCTTTAGAAAGTGCTATCTTCTCTTCTGTACAGTCAAAGCCTGCTTTTTCAAAATTTATTATGACAGCAGAAGCATCTTCTATTGTTTTACCAGTATTTTCAGTTATACCTTCTTTTTCTAGCAATTCAGGAAATTTCAATATTGCTACTTTGCCTAGTTTATACAAAGCATTGGCAAATTCTGATTTTTCTTCATTCATAATAGGTCATTTTTGATACTCTAATACATTAAAGCCGCCTGTTTACTTCCAATGACAGAGTACGTGTTACACATGATATATACTAAGTTGTTGTCAATAACTTTAAGCCTACCTTGAAAGTTATGTTTCAAACATAACAAAGCATCCATTTTAGAATCAAAAGGGCAAACAACCTTAAAGTTATGATTCCTTCTTAAAATTCCAATTTTTTCACCAAAAGAAATCGCTTTAGCAACTTTACTTTTGCTTGTTTTCATTCTTTTAGCCAATGTATCAAACGAAATCCCATTGTCTTTAAATTCAGTCAATCCATGCATGGTGCAGAACTTTTTAGCCTTCTTCCATTCTCTGTACTTTGATTTAGATAAATGTCCTTTCGGCTTAGTCCCTTTAATAACTTGATGATTGACGTAATTTTTCCGTCTTTGTTCTTCCGTTATAAATAATGCTTGCAATCCGGTTTCAATCGCCTTGATATTTGATAAATCCAATCCATCTAATCTTACATTTGACTTAGCAGCACGAACCGATTTAAAAAGAAGATGTTTATTGTTCTTTCCAACAAAATCTAATAGTTCCATGCTTCCAAGAGCTTCTAACCGCTTCTTCACTGTATTTTTATGCAGACCTGTAATTTTGGATAGTTTGTAATAAGAAAAATTAAGAACGACTGATGATCTAAACTTTTGTTTTATAAAAATAAGTAGGGCTATCGCTTTCCGTTCATCGGTAGCGGATATTATTTCATTATATCTTTTCCTACTTAGTCTTTTCATAATTATATATATAAAACAATAAAACCGTAGCTGAAACTCTATCAGTACGGTTCTATTGTTACCGTGTTAACAGACATTGTATAAATACAATGGTGGCAATTGCTAACATACGGTTATATAATCAAAAAAACTTTTATAATCAAGAAAAATATAATCATATATCATCCATTGCCACGTTTCAGATACATTGCAAATATCCTCTTTATTTTTGAGATGTGCAAGAGAAAAACGGTATTTAACATTTATATAACTTTTGGACAACCTAAAACAACCTTATGGATAACCATATTAAAACCATACTAAAACCACATGGTTATAATAGGATAACATCTTTTTGTTGCTTCGGTTTCCACAATTTCAACTAGATAATCACTCCATCCGTCGTTGAATTTCACATCTCTAGTTTTATCTTCTACTTCTTCAAGTAGTTCAATTAAAGCTTCAACTATCATATTCAATAATTATAAAGTTCAACACAATCTTCACGCTCTATGACGTCTTTCACTTCATCATCCAAAATGTCTATTGTCACAGGTTTGCTTTTATCTTTAATTTCAGATAAAATATCAATTAGTTCTTGTACTGTCATAATTTATCCTCCTATTTTACATTAAGTGTTCACTGCCTTAATTAAACCTCTTGTACTTTTAAGATTTCATCTAGCCGAAACAAAGCTCTATCATATTCTACTTCATTGTCAAAGTAGAAATACCTTATTCCGTTCCCGTACTTCATTTCAATGCAGTAGGCACTTATATCCAAGTTTACACTTGTCTATTTTGACGTTTCACCGAACCACTACTCCTTAGGTAACTTTCGCCACGTTCGTCCATAGTTGGGTTCTCACCGTCCAATCCCCTGTGTGCCACAGGTTGTGTTAATAAATTCTGTTCTTGCAGTCCGAACCGTTTTATGTTCTGTGCTGCAAGTAAGTCTCTGTCATTTATTGTTCCACACTTAGGGCAAGCCCATGTACGGTCAGAGAGCTTTAACTGTCGGTTGACATATCCACATCCGCACATTTTGGATGAAGGTTGGAATCTGCCGATACGAATCAAAGTCTTACCATACCATTCACACTTGTATTCAAGCATGGAAAAGAAAGTAGACCAACCAACGGAACCTATTGAACGGGCTAAATGATGGTTCTTCATCATGCCTTTAACGTTCAAGTCCTCTATAATAATCGCTTGGTTTTCGCGAACGAGTTTAGTACTAATCTTGTGAAGATAGTCCGTCCGTTGATTGGTTACTTTCTCATATTGTTTTGCTAACCGCTTTCTAAGTTTTTCACGTCTGTTCCCTCCTTTTTTAGCCTTGCTGAAACGTCTTTGCAGTTGTTTTAGCTTAGCTGTTGATTTCTCCAAGTATTTTGGATTCTTATACACATCACCATTGGAACATACAGCAAAGTCTTTAAGACCCACATCAATCCCAATAGTCCCGTCATAGGTTATGTCCTCCTTTGCAGGAAGCTCTTTCCCATTATCTACCAAAACGCTGATATAATACTTGCCGGTAGGAGTCTTTGATACTACAACCGAAGTCACTCTCCCTTCAAATGTACGGTTAGATGCAAACTTCACCCATCCTATCTTAGGGAGTTTCACTTTATTGTTATCCAAGTCAACTACTACTGAATTGATAGCCTTATACGATTGCCTATTATCGTGCTTGGATTTGAATTTAGGGAACCCTTTCTTTTCCCTAAAGAATCTTGTGAAAGCAGAATCGAGATTACGAATAGACTGTTGAAGGCATTCATTGGATACCTCTTTCAACCACTCCATCCCTTCTTCCTTTTTTAAGTCGGTAAGCATCTTACACAGGTCAATGTAATTTATCCGCTTATTTTCTGTCTGATAAGCTTCAATGCGTTTATTTAAAGCCCAATTATACACATACCTTACACACCCAAAAGACTTCGCAAAGAAAATCTTTTGTTCCTTAGTGGGATGCAATCTGTATTTGTAGGCTCGTAACATAACTATTTCTATTAATTCAATGCAAATATAATAAATAATAAACTAAAACACAGCCGTATTAGTTTATTTAACTATTTATCTGGCGTCGGGTCGTATATAAGTGCCCTCAAATATTTAATAGTTCATTTTCTTTAATTCTTAACTCCAATGTTTTAGGGTATCTCATCTTCACATCTATAAATTCAACGACATAAAGATTGTTCCCTTTGACTCCAAACATATCCTCTATAGTATGATATGCTTTGAACTGATACCTTTCATCAGGATATTTATTCCTGAAATAATTCTCTATTAAAATTCTTTTGCTCATAGCTTTATATATTTATTGTTTTTTTATATAAATTCTTGAATTAATAGACATGTATCCAATACTTTCATCGTACAACTCGTTTCTATCAAATAACTAATACCCTGTGGTATTTTCATAGATGATACATCAACATTTATAAATTGAAGTTGATTAGTATTAGATTCTATATAGAAAACATCTCCGTTTTTTCTATTGGTAACTAATACACGTACAATTTTATTTCGTTTATAAGTGGGTGTTATAAGGCATCCTTTGGGAAATACGAATTGCCAATCATCTCGCTTTTCAAATTTTATTCCTTTTACTTCAATATATTCTTTATCCATATTTTTAAGTTATTTCATTATCTTTTTAAGTTTACGATACATTGCAGCCGCACGAACTGGATTATACTCCATTCCTGTAGCTGTCTTTTGATTCAGATTATTCAATCTTTGTGCAATATCTTCCCAAATTTCGTAGTTTCTAGGCTCTCCCTTATCTTTTATCCAATCAGTAATGAAAGCCCAAAAAAACACATTACTTTCATTAACACGTGCATTTTCTCTCCTTTTGTTTGCGGACTCATCTTGCATCTTATTTATTGAAACTATTCTATCTGTAGAACTATTCTTTCCCCACAATTCTTTTGTTCCGCCTGTTTGCTCATTACGTTTTTTCTTTGCTGCTAAAGCCGCTTTTGTACGTATGCTAACCAACAGTGCTTCTCTTTCAGCCAAACTGAAGAACAATGTCAAAGTAAATTTGTCACTATTAGGTAAATCACAAAAAACAATATTGTTTTCACCAATTTCTGCTAATACCTGTAGTGCTTCTAATGTATTACGGAAACGATCACACTTAGCAATAATCAATTTAGCATTTTCTTTCTTTGCGTGTTCAATCGCTTTCCGTAATTCCGTACATTTAGACAATTCCGTTCCGGTATAAATTTCTTCATAGTCCGCCAACAACAAACCGTTATCTTTTTCTATGAAGTAATTTATAATGTCTTTTTGTGCCTCAAGTCCTAAACCAGACCGTCCTTGTTTTTGCGTTGACACCCTACGCCAAGAAATATACTTATTCATATTACTATTTTTTAGTTAGCCCTTCAAATACAGTACATCCACCCCAAATAATCAAACATATTATAAACAACATTTTTTACTCCTTTCTTTATTTAAAGACCATTATCAATAGCCTTGTCGACACTCATAAATGAGAATATTTTTGAATTTATTTCATGTAAATTCATTCTATATTTGGCTTTTCTCATTTCGTAATAACTTTTAAAACCTTTCGTTATTTCCGGCTTATTGGCAAAATTAGTGATTTCAACCAATACATGTGTATATCCATTCTCTTTGTAATCTTTTGCTTTCATATTATCACTTTTTATTAATATGTTTATTACTTTTCTTTAATAATAACTCCCTTTGAATTTCATTCGCTGCAAGTCCTTCCAGTTCTTTTTCAAAAGATTCATTAAAAATACCTCTTTGATATTTTGACTGATTAGGAATGAAATTTATTGGATCAAACTTTTTCTTTTTCATAGTATTTCATTTAATTCTTTTATAATTTCTTCCTTTGTAGCGTAATCTCGTAAACCTAACAACTTTATCATATATCTTCGGTCTACTTGATCAGGAAACAAATATTCCGAATAAGTTTTAACTATATCCTTTAAAATGATTTCCGGCTTGTCGTAACTTTCTATCAAGCTGTCGATTAAATGCCCTTTTTCTCCTCTAGCGTCCCACTGATTTACAATTTCATTTGTAGAAAGATTTTCAAAAGTAAAATACCCTTCTTCGATTTCGTGAACATCACGTACAATCTTTCTACATAGTTCCGGGTATCCATCAATTTGAGATATTATACCGTTATTAATCATTTCTTTAAATGACTCTATTTGCTTTTCTGTATACTTTTTCATAACTCATTCCTCCATTAATTTTACTTTGAGTACTTTCAAGCCGTTTGTAAGTTGCTTTTCTATTATCTCTTTTGCTTCTTTTTCGTCATTGGCTAATACACCTATATAATAACAAATATTTCCTAGTCCGTAATATACAATATATTCTTTCATAATATTATTCTTTAACCGCTACTTTTATACCGTTATGTATTAACTTTACTAAAATACTATCTAACAATTCCCAAGAAAAACACAATATACCGTTTTTATTTAATTTAATATCTAAAATTTCCTTAGCTATAATTGCATCACTTTCATATATTTGTCCCAAATTATTCTTTTTTATAATTATTAAATAATCGGGGTGTGATTTCTTTATTCGTTTAAATATCTCTTTCATGGCTTTAATATTTTAAATTGTTTAATATAAACATTCTTCTTTCTATTCTTTTGCGTTCTTTCTCTGAATAATATACTTTGTTATTCATCACCGTACAAACGAATTCTATTCTTTTATTTATAATTGTTCTTTTTTTCATGATTACATATTTTCTTTAATAACGTTACCGCTTAAATTCCATTCATCGAATGTGTCTAGTATAATTTCCTCTGTTTTTCTTTCCGAAATTATAATACGGTCGCTATATAAACCGCTAATATCAGACCCTCCGCTACATGTAAATATTATATTTACGTTATACTCGTCTAACAAACTAGCTAATTTTGTTAGAAACTCTTTTCTTTTTTCTTCACTCATTGGTAAAATCTTTATTTTCTATCAAATTAGGTTCGTGCCTTTCCAAAAAAGATATTAATTCTTTGTAAGACGTATTATTATCTATAGCACAAGATAGCGAATAATTAAACTTACCTTTATACATTTTGGGCTTCAATTCGCCTAGATTATTAAAATACATTTGTCTAACTGATACAAATAATTTACTTTGTAAATATTTGGAAAAAGACACAATATGATCACAAATAGATACAATGTTATTATTATAAACGTTACTATAAACTAGTTCGTTATCTCTATAAATATCTAATTTAAATGCTTTCATGACTTTCTTTTTTATTTGGTTAGCAAAATATAATTCCTAATATATACAATACTAAAAGTATTCCATATAAAGCGGAAAAGCCTTTTATTATCTCTTTAAATTCTTTCCGTTCCATAAAATTAAAATTTCATTCTCGATAATATTTCTATATTTTTATAGCCTCTATTTTTTAAATAGTCTAGTAATTCACTTGTATTATACCCTTTTGCTGGTTTACATTCTCTTATATAGGTACTGTCAGCCTCAAAGTGCATGTTATCATACAAAGAATATACTAAAAAATTATCATTAATTAGCTTTTCTATAAACACGGCAATAATTTCACCGTCTCGTGTTATTCTAAAATTTACTTTTGTTTTCATTTCCATTATTTATTAAAACGTTTCCTACAGTAATCGAAAGCCTCGCCGGATAAACTATTGCTAAAGCCCCTTTTATCAATGTAAAAACATTGAAACAAACTAGTATCTCCGTAATTATTTACAAGGTTATGAAACATTTGTTTTTGCGCTTTCTTTGTTGCAAAACAATATTTGGAAAAGTTTTGCAATACCTTTTTCTTTTCTTCTTCATTTAATTTAAAGTTTATCCACCCTTTTGTATTATGGTGAAAACGTCCGTTTATAAATTGTTCTACTGTCATTTGTCTAGTTTGGTTTAATAAACCTATTAAAGTCTTATATTTAATTGTTTTCATAACTCTATGATTTTAATTATTGTATTAAAAAATAAAAGCAATTTGTATATATCCCCTTCTTTGTCTTTTTTCTACGAAAACTTTTGCTTTATCCGCTTGATGAAAGGCAAATCTATTTCGGGGTATATTACACGTAGAAGAAGAAATACCTTTTGCGCCTGTATTTACTTCTCCGCAAAGTTTATTAAAACTTTCTACATTAACCAATGAGTCTATAAAAGAGTCAGACCAAAATTTTTGTGATATATTAAATGTTATTTCCATTTTATAAAATGTATTTAGTTTAATTTCTCTTTTAACTGAATTAATCTAAATGCAATAACGGAAAACCAATTATTTTGAAAATCATATCTTTGCTTTTCCGTTTTGCAATATCCCCAAGATTTCCCGATATTAATAATATCGTAATCAGCGAAAGCGATACTAATACAAGTAGGCAAACCTTTTATGTACTGTGATATTCTTTCCTGTAAATTAGGGTACAACCGTTTATTATAGTTGTTGTTGTATTCTTTATTGAAACACTCAAAGAAGTAAGTAATAGCTTCTTTATCACTCATATTTTCTTTTTCGTCGTTATAAATGCAGTCCAAAACGTATGCAAATTGTACGCCTACTTTTTTATATTCTCTTACATTCTTTTTCATAACTTATTCCTCCTATTTCTTTTTATTTATCCTATTCTTTCAAAACCCATATAATCTAATTTATCCCAAAGAATTTCTATATTTGCATCTATAGAAAGATCATCGTCGTAATCTATCGAAGTTATCGGAATTATTACGGTATTACATACGTTACCGGCTATTAATTCGTTCGTGTCGTCTCTATATCCAATATAAATGACATTTGTATTTCCTTCATTGTCTAAGAATTCGCCTAAACAATTAGATATAATGCTATTGTTAAATTCTTTTGTAGTCATAACTTATTTATTATTTAAAGGTAAATTTAAAAATTCTTTTTTATTTAGTCCGCAAAAACTTGCTATATGTCTGCCAGTTGTAGCACTCCAACCGTTCCACAATCGTATAACATTTCCGTTTGCATCTATTTTTGCAACGTCGGTGTTATAAGATTGAAGTACTTTTGTATTATCGCTATATATTTTTACTTTCGCTTTCCCGTAAAAAGACTTATGGCTATCGTTTGGATATAAATCGCAAATATTTACTAAATTTTTCATGTTTATTCCTCCTTTATTTAATTATTATTGATTTGGTAGTATTATAGTCTCAACCTTGTTAAACTTTTCATCATCAACTTTAACCGCTATATATTTTTGTGCCTTAAAATCATAAAGAACTGCTATAGTATTACAACCGTTTAAGGTATTATAGTCGTCGCAAACGTTTATAAATTCATAAAATTTCTTTCCTACTTGAATTTCAACGTTTGTATGTCTGAATAACATATAAGTAACAACATATTTAAATGTCTTTTTTTCGTCTATCTTCTTCATGGCTTATTTAATATAATGTGAATAATAACGTTTGCAAAAATGTTCATAACTTTCATTTTTACGGCTGTATTTTTTAAAATCTCTTTTTTGATTATTTGCCTGTAAATAGATAATTGATAATAGTATAACAATTATCAAAAAAATAAATAGTATCATAACTTATTGTTTAAGAAATTATATTTTGTTACTCTGTATTTAACGGACTTGTAACCGTCTATATATTACGGAAATATATAGGCTACATTAACAAAATAGCAAGCCAAATATAACAGAACTATATAGGAACTAATATTTGTTAGTTCTTATCAGATTTACCCGTTGTATTGGATACTTGCTATTATTAGATTATTTTTATAAGGAATATATAACTTACATTCATTCACCTAAATGTAGTATTATATATTATATTGTATTGGTTTATTCACTATATTGTAACTACTAGGATCGGTCTCCTCTCGTCTCACCCGTATAACTCAATTATTACGGTATTATAACTAATTACGATAGCTTGCGGGTACTGATATAACCAACGATTGAGTAATACCCGCTTAATAGCTTTACGCTTGTTAGGTTGCTATTATGCAACAAATAAGCCACTATTTTCAACCTTTTAAAGAACTAAAACCAATTAACCAATATACAGAGAATAACACAAAGAAAAGCCGGATATTATTATATATGTCTACTAACAGATATTACGTTAACCTTTTCGTATAAAGGTCTATATAACAATATCGTGTTATCTGTAATATAGATTAGAGTTAATCAGTATATCAACGTCTAACAACCTTTTTAAAGGCTATCGGAAATACTCTTTATTTCCTTTTGACATTACAAAGATACGTAATAGTTGTAACATACCAAACAATCGCACAATATCTTAACACTAGTTACAATTGGCAGCGTGTAACACTTATTACATTAACACAAATAACTACGATTTTACCGTAGTTAAGTTAATTTCGTGTTGCAAGCACTATTAACGAATATACTATAATATCGAAGATGTTATAGTATATGAGTAAATAATATATATATACTACTATATTATATATATATATACTATATAGAGAAAAAATACACATGTAAAAAAAACAGAATAGATAAAACATATAGAAAAGATAAACATCATAGAAAAAATCTATAAGAAGAAAGCAAAAAGCAAAAAGGTTATATATGAAAATGTGCGGCTTTCTCACACGCCAAACGTTTTTTTTGCTTATGCTTGTTTAGCATCGCCTATTTTTTGCACATTACAGGAAAATGCGATGTTTCCAGAACACGAAACGAGTGTTTAAGACGTGTTTTAAGGCTAAATGCGATGTTTTAATATAAAATACTATGTTATATTGTCTTATTATTGATCTTTTAAAATTAGGGCTAAAAATGCGGTTTATTCCAGTTCTTTGCCCTCTTTTTCCCGGTGGCTTTCCCCATGCCTACCACCCCACCCCTATTTTTAAGCCACGGTTAAGTGCTGCTTTTGCTCGTAAATTTTTCAATTTTCAATTTTTTTTTACTTTTTTTTTCTTATCCTTAATCAGTATAGTAATTTTTATTTTATATATTTGCAGAAATTAAATGAATCGTATATGAAATTTGAAGAAGCTAAGAAATTGAAATGTGCTTGTGTTTACAAGTTGACTTACCCAGATGGTAAGTGTTATATTGGTCAGACTAAATGTTTGGGTAATCGTGTTAGGTTGTATGAGTCTCAATTATCTCGTAATTTTGGTTCTGATTCAAAGAACATGTCTGCTCTTGCTGAATTTGGAATTGAGAATGTGGATATTTCTATTGTATCAGTTTTGGATATAGCCGACTCTTCTGACCTTCTCCTCTGCCTATCAATTTTAGAGATAAAGTATATTCGTGAATTTGACACATTGTATCCAAATGGTTATAATTCTGGCATAGGTGGCGAGATATTAGGTATTCCTACAGAAGATATTCAGACCAATGGTACTTCTTGCCAAGTTTTGGTTTATGACAAAGATGGCGTTTTTCAAAAGAGTTATCATTCAAAAGGTCGTTGTTGTTATGATATGGGTTTATTGGAAAATGAATTATCTCGTTTTCTTGATAAAGCTAAGATATACAAAGGCAAATATATATTCAAGACTGGTAAATATGGCTATATCCCTGAACGCATAGAGCCAGTTGGTTATAAAGTGGTCAATCGTACGCGGACTATCGTTCACAATGAGGTTGTAAAACATGTAGTTGAAAAAGAATATGTCACTCATGTTGTTCCTCATGCATTGAAGTATGATATGCAAGGTAATTTTTGTGGAGAGTATGAAAGCAAACGACGTGCTGCCTTATCTTTTAGTCGCAACCATAACATTCCTTATGGCAAATACGTAAATGGTTATGTTTTATACAAGAAAGTATCTGATGATTATCCCATAAAGATAGAGCCTTACGATGAGACTATTGGAAAAGTTCTTGGTGACACCTATAAGCCAATGTCTGAATGTGAAAATAAGCCTGTCAAAGAGTCTATCAAAAACAAAAAAGAGATAAGAGCTTATTTTCCTAATGACTTTAAGATAGAACAATACGACCTAAATGGCGTTTTTATAGCACAGTATGATGGAATAAGAAGTGCTAGTAACTCAACAGGTGTACGCTATTCGTGTATATGGCAAAATATAAAGGGAATTACAAAAAGGGGTGGTGGATATATTTGGAAAAAGTTGGATGATTAAGAGAAATTATATATTTTTGCATACCTTCTTTCTTTCTTAATCCCCTTCCTGTTTTTTTCGTGTTTTTCAGGTTGGGGATTTTATATTTTTTGGGTGTTATAAAGTAGCATTTAATAGCCATAATTGATTTTGTCTATTTAATGCTATTTTTTGTTGTTTCTATTGGCTTAATTTGTTATTTTTGTGCTTAGCCATAAAACTAAGATTTTATATTTTGTACTTTCCCCCTGTCTGTGAAGATGGGGGTTTTCTTTTTTAGTTTAACTATTAATATATTTTTCCTATTTTATCCTTTAAGACGATAAGTTCTTCATTTTTGGTATGAAAATCGCTATTTATATCACTTATTAAACCTTATTTGGTGTTTATTTAGTTAAAGTCAGTGTTATATTTTGTATATTTCTTGTTTTTTTGCTTGAAATGGGTATATATTTGTGCCATGTTTAATTAAAAAAGATAGGAATTATGTCTAGTAAGAAGAAAGAAGAGAAGGATTTGTCTTGGTATCAGGACAAGGTTGCTGTTTCTAGTATTTTGTTTGATGCTGTCAGTGTTTTACCTAGTTTGAAGATTTCTGAATGAGGGTATTGTCTTTGTTTGATGGTATGGGCTGCGGCATGATTGCTTTGAGGGAGCTTGGTATAGAGCCGGAGGTCTATTATGCTTCCGAGATAGATAAATATGCTATTATGCAGACAAGCCGCAACTTCCCTGACGTTATCCATGTTGGTGATGTCAGGGAATTGGATATATCCAATTTGGGTCGTATCGACCTTCTGATTGGCGGCAGTCCTTGTACTGACTTTTCTTTCGGAGGTCGTATGGCAGGTGCTTCTACGGCTGACAAGCAGGAAATCCTTTCTCTTGAACGATATTTGGAGTTGAGGGATGCAGGGTGCGAGTTTGAGGGTGAATCTTATCTATTTTGGGAGTATGTGCGTATTTTGACTGAATTGAGGAATGTCAATCCTGATATTCTGTTCCTTTTGGAAAATGTAGAGATGCAGAAGAAATGGGAAAATGTCATAAATGGTGCTTTGGGTATCAAGGGTATTCATATTAATTCTGCATTGGTATCTGCTCAAAGCAGAAAACGTATTTATTGGAGTAATATACGTACTGGTAGATATGGACTTTTTGGAGATTTACATACATTCATACCTCTTCCTGCTGATAACGGGCTGTATTTAAGGGATATACTTGATGAATCTGTCGATCCCAAGTATATTCTTAGTGATAAAATGATGGAATGGATAAAGAGGCATAGTGAAAAAAAGAATATCAAGGTGAATATCATGTCGATAGATGAAAAATCTCATTGTCTGACTTCCACTGCATTATGTAAAGGGAATCTGACTACAGATTATATTCCAGTCGTTGTGGATGGTAGGAATAAACTTAGAAAATACACTCCTGCTGAATGTGCTCGTTTGCAAACAGTTCCTGATTGGTATAAATGGTATTGTTCAGACACCCAAATCTACAAGATGCTTGGTAATGGATGGACAATATCTGTTATAAAACATATATTTTCGTTTATAAAAATAAGAAATATGAAAGAATTGGATAATGTAATAAAGGGTCGTGGTGAGACTAAGGGTTTTACTTTTACTTTGGTGAACAAGTCTCCTTATGCTTATATGTACAGAAGCGTTGACGACTGTGGTGGCAATGTCGTTTATGAGGTTTTCCGCCGTGTTGAGAACAAGATGTTTGATTGTGTGAGTTATCCCAGTAGCAACGGATTTGGCGATTCGCTGTACATGGGTAAAACGTATAGGTCTGCCGACCTTGCTGTTCGTTGGTTTAACCATTTGACAGAGATGGGGCAAAAAAAACAAGGAATTTCTTTGTAGTATTGAAAATGTTTTCTATATTTGCACAACTGGTACAGTAGAATTTACTTATAAGTGTTTGACAAAATGCAATGTAGGGGTGATAGTGATATTGCCCCTATATATTATCTCTAGTTTTTTATTCATAAAAAGGTGTTTGATTACTTTTTTTCTTTCAGTTGAACATGGGGACAGGGATGGCTTAGTGAAGCTTTCCCTTGTTTTTTTATATATGCTAAACGTTAATGTAGTGTTAAAGCCTTAATTACATTTGGCGATTGCCAATCGCCAACTTATATTTGCAGAACATTAATTTAAAACCAAAAAATATGGAACGTATTAAAGTAAGTTGTTATGTTGATGCTTCTAATTTGAGAAGCATTTTGAATTTACCGGAATTGAAAGATAATGGTGTGTCCGGTTCTGATTTGGATGGTGTTTCGGAGATTATACTTGACCCTCCAACTCTTCCTCTTGAAGATGATAATCAGAGAACCCAGTTCGTAAACAGTATTTTCGGTGCTGCTATCATGACTATAATTCAATGGAAAAGTCAGCAAAATGGAAATACTATGAACGTTGAACCTAAAAAAAGAGGGAGGACAGGACGATGAAAGTAGAGGCTGGTATTCGTGTACCGTTTAATGTTAATGTCTTGAAAAAGATTATAAGTAAGGAATTGAATGGTTATATTTTCACAAAAGGAGGGTACGGTGTGACTCAAATTATAAGTGAAGGGGTGAATTTAAACTTTTAGATTGATGGTAAAATTTAAAGATTTAGTAGTTAAAGATTCGATAACACTTTCTGTTAGCGACCCTATTAGGACAAATATTCGTGAAAATAATATTAGTACTCATATAAATGTAGGTATTAATATGAAAGTATTTTATTCTCCTGATTATTATGCATGTATTGATGAAAAGTTAAAAGAAATACTTGATTGTATCGAGGATAAAAGAGAATTGAATAGTTTATTAACTATACGCCATTACGCAGAGATGAATAATCTTGCTAAGGAGACGGTTCGGCAGCGAATTAAGAAAGGTACTCTGCCTTACGTTTTAATTGATGGTATTTATTTTATAAAAGAAAACTCATGAAACCTGAAAATTTAAAAAAGTTGGAAGATACCATCAAAGCTATGGATTCCATGTATGAGAATCAGTTAAAGCCTTATATCTTAATATCACAGCAGGTAGGAGAGGCAGCAAGCTTCTTGGTAGACAGGATGAATGAATTAATCGCAATTTACAATGATGAGGAAGGACAAGTATAGTGTTATGTGTGATGGTATGAATTGTAAAATCAGAGATACTTGTAAAAAATATCAAGAATATCTTGATTACTATATCTTTGACCCTTTAAATGGGGAGGATTATCTTTATTACGGTTTTTTAGAACCTGCATATAATGGGACTTTTTGTGATAATTATGTAAAAGTGAAGAAATGAAAGCAGAATTATATGATAAAATTAGAACGGCTGAAAAAATAGTGGATCAGACAGATCAAGCCGTTCGTGCATTGAAGGATTTAAAGACTTTCCTACAGCTTAGACGTCAAGAATGTCCCGAAGTCATAAAATGCCTGAATACTATGGTGGATTTTAGAATAAAAAAAAGAGATGAATATTATAACAATTTATTATTGCTAAACGATGAGGATTAAGTTTAATAAGAAAGATTTTTTAAACGCAATAAAGACAGGTGGTAGTTTCTCTTCCAAAAGAACTCCATTGCCAATTTTGCAATCTGTTAAAGTTCAAATAGTCGATAATACGTGTTGGTTGTTATCTTACAATGACAAGAATGCGATAAAGACCCATTTCAAGTTGGAAGAGTCTTATAAGAATATCGAGTTTTGCATAGACAAGGACGATATTGAGAACTATGTTTCTCTTCTGATGGAGGATTACTTTGATATAGATGTAGATAATGAGAAACTGAATGCTATTGTCTCCACACCAAACAGTACGATGAATTTTCCTTTGCATGATGTAAGAGTATACCCTACATTGGCACAGGAGGTTAATTGCGATACATTTACATTGGATGCTAATTTGCTTGGCTATTGGATTCAAAAAGGTATGCCATTATTGGAATATGATGAATTTCAGCCTAATAACCAGCATCTTCATTTGTTTATAAAAGACAATAAGGTTGATGTATTTGCTTTCAATTTTGATAAGATGTACCATGATAGCGCATATATTGACTACGAGGGAGAACTGAAAGTATCTATAGACATGTCGGCTTTTGCGGCTCTGCGTAAGGCGTTATCAAACGAACAAAAGGTCACTATAAAAAATGGAGAAAAGAATATCATTGTAATAGGAGACAATTCAATGTTGCTTATCCGCAAATATGACTTCAAACCATTGGACTTTTATATGTTGCTCAAATATCAGCCATTGTTTGAAGTGGAAATAGACAAAAAAATATTTCATTCTATTGTATCAAGAGCAATATATGTACAAGATGATACCAAGACAGGAACAATGACTCTTAATTTTGATGAAACTGGAATCACATTTGTCTCGGAGAATATGGAGTTAAATAAAAAATTAGAGGAAAGAGTTGAAGTTGTAGGAGGAAAAGAATTTAAGCAGACGTTTATCCTGCAAAAGTTATTGCTAGTCCTAAACTCTATATCTTCTGACAAAGTAGTCATTCGCCCATGCGGACAGAATGCGCTATTTGAGATAGGTAATACTGAATATACAACTGAAAGTGGATATATATCCCCTTGTAGAGATTAAAGATATTGATTCAGAAAGTGAAATGGAAACTAAAATGTTAATTGCAGCTCTTGTCGCAATGAAAATACACAAAAGGTTGGAGGATTAAAAATAAGGCAACTATACCCTGTTTACACTAATTTAGGAAAATAATATCCTATATATTTG
>OLGD01000433.1_pt1 | contig 85936 bp, 95 predicted proteins | sample 1605311 | NCBI WGS metagenome assembly OLGD01 (sample SAMEA3888917, study PRJEB22519) | human gut metagenome | biome: human gut; feature: human-associated habitat; material: faeces | place: Denmark | collected 2010
AGCGGCTCATCTGCCGGGCCTGGCAGATCGGGCAGGGGAGAATGCCAACGGAACTGGACGACGCGCAGATGCGGGACGTGCTGGCCGCGCTGCTCCGCCAGCCGCGCAAGCGCGAATTGCAGCAGGTGAGCTTTACGCTGCTCTTTGGCGGGATGTCGCTCGCGGCGCTGACGCACCTTACGCGGCACCGGATGCAGGCGCTTGTTGCGCCCGAGCTGCTGAAAAATGCGGACTATGGCCGCTATGTGCTGCCGCAGAGCGTGGTGGACTGCGGGATGGGGGAGGTCTACCGTGCGGCGTTTTCCGGCGCGGCGGCGTGTGCGGAGCGGCTCGAGTCGATGGGCACGGATGAGACGCAGCTCTGCTATCTGCTGCTCAGCGGTCAGACCGTTCCGGCCGCGGCGACGATGAACGCGGGCGAACTCTATACATTTTTCCGGCTGCGCACGTGTACGCGCGCGCAGTGGGAGATCCGGGCGATCGCCGTCGAGGCGCTGCGCGTGCTGCGCAAGGCGCATCCGCTGCTGTTCGCGCTCTACGGGCCGACGTGCTTCATGACCGGCCATTGCCCGGAGGGCAAGATGTGCTGCGGCCGGCAGGCTGAGATCCGGAAGCAGTTTCAGTAAAGCAGAACATCCGGTTCCGGACGGCAGGATGACGCACACTCGGGCGGAGTTCCGCCGGTGCGCCAGTTCAGGATACGCGAGGGGCCGCGAAGTATGGAAAAGGAGGGGCAAGCATGGAATTGTCACCAATCTGGAAGGACACGTTTTTGCAGATCCTGCGGGAAGAGCTGATCCCAGCGATGGGCTGTACGGAGCCGATTGCCATTGCATACGGAGCGGCGCGCGCACGGGAGGTCTTGGGCTGTCTGCCAGAGGAGGTTCTGGTGGAGGCCAGTGGCAACCTCATCAAAAATCAGAAGAATCCCATACTGATCACAGAGTTCCCTTGCCCGTCTTAAAAATGCAAGATCATACATCCGCATCCCGCCTGCCCCCTGCAGAAGCGGCTCCACAATAAAACAATTCAAGACTTTATGGTATCTCTCAAATACCTCCTCCAACGCCGGAACCTCTGTCGGAATATGAATCACATCTTTTTTCTCTCCATAAGCTTCCAGTATAAAATGATAATCTTCATCATCACCGACTTCCATGGCTTTAAATGTATCTCCATGATAGGCATGAGTGAGAGCAAGTACTTTTGTTCTCTCTATCTCTCCCCGATTCACAAAATATTGCAGTGCCATCTTTAAACTGACTTCCACGGCAACACTTCCTGAATCCGAAAAGAAACAATAGTCCAGATCCCCGGGTAGCCAGCTCTGTAACTTTTCGGAAAGTCTCTCCACTGGTTCATGCGTCAGACCTCCAAGCATCACATGAGAAAAATTGTCTGCCTGAGCCTTGATAGCTTCATTTAATACCGGATGCTTGTACCCATGGATCACACTCCACCAGGAAGAAACAGAATCAATCAGCTTCCTCTCTTCCGTCTGAAGCCAGACTCCTTGCGCATCCACAATCTTATACGGCGGTTTCATATCTTTCATCTGTTGATAAGGATACCATATCATACGAATTTCACCTCATTCTTCCTCATATAAAGATTCCAGTAATTCTATATCCATGTCCAATTCTCCGCTTCCATCCTCAATACATGCCAGCACCGACAGGCCCGTCATAGCTTCACACATATGGAGATTGTCCTCCTCCATCGTATCGCCGGGATGAAAATGATTCAATAAGATTCCTTTGACCGGAAGATTTCTTGCTCTCATATATTCTACCGTCAGTACAACACTGTTGATCGTACCCAATCCTGCGTCTGCCACAATCAGGCTGGAGAGCCCCAGTTCCTTCACAATATCCTCCAGCTGTATTTTCTCCTCGTCAAAGCAGATGGGACAGAGAATCCCGCCGCTGCCTTCCATAGTAACATAATCATATTTGCCGCAGGCTTCCTCGAACCCTTTCCTGACCACTTCCATCTGCACCGGATTTCCTTCCATTCTGGATGCCAGATGTGGGGAAACCGCTGCCTCATAAATGTATGGACACATCTCATCGACAGACTGTGAGATGCCGGAAATACGCTTCACATACATGGCATCTCCGGGAATCAGACTTCCATCTTCGTTACGTTCATTTCCGCTCATCGCCGCTTTATAGTAAGCAGCATTTTTCCCGCTCTCTTTCAGCTTCTTTACGATCAATCCGGCAACATACGTTTTTCCCACATCGGTTCCTGTACCGGTAATAAATAATTTTTTACTCATTGCAAAGCCTCGCCTCAAATCCCAATCGTTTGATAAGTTCCATATCTGTCTCCACCGTAATTCCCGCAGTAGTAAGCATATCTCCTGAGATAGCGGCATTTGCACCGCTTCGGAAACATGCTTCTCCTTTGTCACCCACCAGACCTCTTCCCCCGGCCAGACGAATGGACGCATCCGGAATCAGAAAACGGAACACAGCCACACATCGGCAGGCTTCTTCATTGGTCAGCGGCCGATTCTTCTCATAAGGCGTTCCGGGAATCGGATTCAGCAAATTAACCGGAATTGATTTCACACCCAGTTCTCTTGCAGTCAATACCATATCGATCCGATCCTCCATCGTCTCCCCCAGTCCCAGAATCCCGCCGGAACAGATGGACAAACCCGCACGTCTTGCCGCTTTCAAAGTCTTAATTTTCTCTTCGTATGTATGGGTCGTACAGACTTCCGGAAAATAACGGGCGGAAGATTCCAGATTACAGTGAACACGGGATGCACCTGCCGCCTTGATTTTACGAAACTGCATTTCATCCAGCAGTCCGAACGAAACGCAGACTTCGATATTCGTTTTCTCTTTGATTCTGCGAATACTTTCACAGACCTGATCCACCTCACGATTCGAGAGACGCTTCCCTGATGTTACAATCGAATATCGTAAGACACCGCGCGCACCGTTGTACCTTGCTCCTTCAAGAAGTTCTTCGGCAGAGAGCAGCGGATATGTCTCGCTGCAGGCAGTATGGTAATGTGCACTCTGGGCACAGTATTTACAATCTTCCGAACATTTCCCGCATTTTCCGTTTACAATCGTACAGAGATCAAAACCATTCCCACACATCATTTTGCGGATTTCATCTGCTGCTTCTCTCAATTCCGCAAGGGGCGCCTGGGACAAAACAAGTGCTTCCTCACGGGTAATCCACTCCCCATGCAATGCTTTTTCTTTCAATTCTTTCACAACGTTCATGATTTTTTCCTCACATATTGGTAATAACAGGTTTCAGGCGTTTTGCCAGAACAGCTGCTGCAAAACACAGACAGATATCACCCGGCACTGCCAAGAGAAAACAATAAAGGAACAACGGCCACAACCCAAGCGGTGTATGGATCACAAAGTTACTGATTATGTAATAGTAGACCATCCCCACTCCGTAAACGACAGCAAGACCAACAAAATCAGCTGCAAGAATTCTTCCGAATGTCAACCCTTCCCTCTTCTCTGTCATTTTTCCGGTCACATAACTTGCCAAAATGAATCCCAGAATATAACCGAAACTGGGTTTCAGTAAATACCAGAATCCGCCGCCCTCTGCAAAGATCGGAAGTCCCACCAGACCAAGAAGGGCATAAATTCCCACACTGACTGCACCCAACTTTCCCCCCAGCAAGAGTCCTGCCAACATCGTAAACAGAAACTGCAGGGTAAAAGGAACGACAGGAACCGGAACTTTGATAAATGCTCCGATGGCAGTCAATACCGTAAACAAGGCACACAAGGTCATCTCTTTGATTTTTGTCTTCTGCTTCGTCATCTCATCTACTCCATATTCTCTTTCATTTTTCGTACCGGAATGCATCTCATCCTACATTCTTTCCGAAATCCGTTTTCTATGTTCTAAGAGTAACAGAAGCGCTTCTTTTTGTCAACCTTTCAATCATTTAAAGTTAACATTTAACTCTTCCCAGACAACAAATCTGACGAAAACTCTCTTTCCACACAATACTGCAGCACAGACTCCATTTGCGGGGAAACCCATTTGTCCCGATGGTAGAGAAGCTGTTTCCATACCACAATTTCAAAATCCTCTACATGCAGATACGCCATCCTGCCCCTGGCAACTTCTTCAGCAGTTACATAATCAGGCAAAAACGAAATTCCGACTCCCTGTTCTACCAGAGAACAGATCAACCCTGTACTCCCGATTTCCAGGATCGGCTGAATCTCCAGCGACATTCCCGCCAGTTTTTCATCCAACAGTCTGCGATAACTCATCCCTCTCTCAGTCAGGATAAAGGGCTGATGTAGCAATTCCTGAACAGAAATCGTTTTTGAGTGGCAAAGGGGACTTTTTGCATCTGCAACAAAGTGCATTTCCATCTTCTCTTCTCTGACAATCACATATTCCGTATTATAAATATGATTATCCAGAGTCAGGATTGCATCTGCCTCATTGTGATTGATAAGACGAAACATCTCTTCCGTTCCCGCCTCAATAATCTTTAATGTAATCCCCGGATATCGCTTCCTGAAATCCAAAAACTGTTCTCCCAACAGGGAGTCACATAGAGAATCCGGCATAGCCAGGCAGATATGGCCTTTAACCGTCCGCTCATCCTGCATCTTCTCCCCCAGCTCCTGTGTCAGCTTGCTGATCTGATGGGCATATTCCAAAACCTCTCTTCCTTTCTCCGTCAAGGCAACTGTATGATTAATCCGTTCAAACAGCTGAGAATTCAGCTCTGTTTCCAACTGCTTAATCTGAAAGGAGACCGTTGACTGTGAATATCCCAGTTTCGAGGCCGCTTTTGTAAAACTGTTTAACTCAGCTACATGAATAAATGTAATTAAATTCTTTATATCCAAATCCTTTTTCTCCTCTATCTATTTTTTCGATTCTATGGATTATAATTATCAATTTTACAGATGTTACATTCTAATATATACTAAATAGCAGAAAGTTACAACGATTCTTAACAAAAAGTACAAGATTGAAAAATACGCAAAAAGGGGAACATTAGGATGGCTGTTATTCAATTTTTCTATCATCTGTTATGGGGCGATCTCATCACAATTCCACTACCCGGAGGAAGTTCTGTCGGGCTTTCTTTGCTTGTCCTGATTCTGATACCATCCGGAATCTATTTTACTGTCAGAACTCGTTTTCTTCCTTTCCGTCTCTTTCCGGAAATGCTGAAAATCACAACAGAAAAGAAAAGCCTCTCCCAAAAAGGTTCTATTTCCGGTGTGCAGGCTTTAATTATATCGACAGCAACCCGGGTGGGTATGGGCAACCTGGTCGGCGTGGTGGCCGCAATTTCCGCCGGCGGTCCCGGAGCCGTTTTCTGGATGTGGGTTATCGCTCTGCTGGGTTCCTCTACTGCATTTATCGAAGGAACTCTGGCACAGCTCTATAAGGAAAAAGACCCCCTTTACGGAGGCTACCGGGGCGGTCCTGCCTATTATATCCATCACTATTTTATGAAAAAAAGCAGCAATCGAAAACGTTCTGGCATTGCAGTATTGTTTGCAATTTCCGGATTAATCTGTTGGTGCGGCATCAGTCAGGTAATCGGAAATTCTGTCTCTTCTGCTTTTACAAACGCATTTCAGATTCCGCCGCTTTATACAACAATCGCTCTCGTTCTTATTGCTGCAGTTATCGTATTGCGTAAAAATGCTACCGTAAAAGTTCTGGATATTATCGTTCCGATTATGGCCGGATGTTATTTCCTGATTACGCTGTTTATTATCCTCAAAAATGCAGGACAGCTTCCCGCTGTATTCCAGCAAATCTTTGCGGAAGCCTTTGGCTTACGTCAGGCAGCAGCAGGTGGATTTGGTGCAGTTCTTATGAACGGAGCGAAACGGGGACTCTTCTCCAATGAAGCCGGTTCCGGCTCCGCTCCGTGTGCAGCAGCGGCGGCCGAGATCAGTCATCCCGCAAAAGAAGGACTTTTGCAGGCCTTTGGTGTATTCATTGATACCATCGTAATCTGCAGCTGCTCGGCAATGATTATGCTGCTGGCCCCATCTGATCTGACTCAGGGACTTGCCGGTATGGACCTTCTGCAGGCGGCCATGCATTACCATATGGGCGGCTTTGGAGTGATATTTATCGCCGCTATCCTGTGGTTATTCAGCTTTTCTACCTTTATCGGCATCCTCTTTTATGCCCGTTCGAATATAGCGTACCTCTTCGGAGACAACTGGCTGTCTCAGACACTGTATAAAATTCTTGCTCTGGTCATGCTCTTTATCGGAGGGCTTGCAGCTTACACCTTTGTCTGGGATCTGGGCGATATCGGCATCGGTCTGATGACTATTTTTAATATGATCGCCCTTATCCCACTGTCCCGCCGGGCACTTGATTCTTTAAAGGACTATGAAGAAAAGAAAAAACAACGCTGAAAAAAAGACTGTATTCTGTGATATCGTATCTACAGAATACAGTCTTTTCCATTGTCTCCATCAGGTTCTTTTACATAAAAATATCTCCTGCTTCTTTTTGGTTCTCTTTCAAAAAAACTGTCACTTGATTGTTCAAATCGCAGGTCGCCAGAAGAACATCTTCGACCCGATCTGCTCCCTGTCCTTTGATCTGACTGAGCAGCCACTTTTCATTGTTACCGGTATGACGGAGATTCTTCTCCATAATTTTTCCATCCAGGATTACATTTGCCACCATATAGTCTTGCTCCGGAGACAGACCCAAATCGGAAGGGGTTGCCGGACGATCTGAAACTTTTGGAAGAAAACTGATTTTTCCATTCCCCTCCAGAACCGCAGTTTCAAGTTTGGAAACGTCAAAATATCCCTGCCCCCGGCACTGAACCAAAAATTCAGTTACATCAATTTTCGCTTTTTTCAAATTCTCCCTGTAAAGCTCACCGTTATTCATAAGTACAAGCGGTGTCCCTTCAATCAGTCTCCTGGCTTTTATGGATTTTGTGCCAAGCCAGGACAAAAGAAGAGCAGCCAACGCATAGACAATCATTGCTGTCAGCGGTTGTGTAAAATTATTTTCCAATGAAGTAGCCATCTCAGCTGCAATAGAACCAATCGTAATCCCATTAATATAATCAAACATACTCATCTGAGACATCTGTCGGTAACCCAGCAATTTTGTAAGTATAAAAATTGCTAAAATTGATCCAATAGAAAGTGCAATAATGTAAAATACTTCTGGCATAAGACCTCCTTGAAGTTCCTGTTAATCTTCGATGTTGATTATCATTTGTGACTGTTCAGAAGTCACTCTTTCGCATGCTATAAAACCGCTACATCGTTCTTAGTATGCCGAAAACTTTTCCGTTTATACAACCATGCCGTAATCACAGAAACAACAGGTACTGCCAGGATAATACCGAAGGTCCCTGATAATCCCTGAAGAATCTCAGTTCCCATAAAATAAGAATTCATCAATTGACGCTGCGGCATATTGTAAGCATAATAAATAATCATCAATGTGGAAGAGCCTCCGGCAAAGGCCAGAATCAAAGTGTTGGCATCTGTCCCCATCATATCCCGCCCCACATGAATTCCACTTTTTACCAGCTCTTTCATCGACAAGTCCGGTGAATGAAAATAGATCTCACTAATCGCAGATGAGATCGACATGGCAACATCCATAACCGCTCCCAGAGATGCGATTAAAATTCCCGAAAACAAAATTCCGCCTGCCTGAAGCCCTGAGTTCTGTTCAACCAGAATCAGTGTTTCCACTTCTTCCACATTATATCCTGTAATATGCATAAAATGCCCAAATAAAAATGCGATTACTCCGGCAAACACACATCCCACAGTTGTACCCACGATCGCGGAAAGTGTTTTTATCGAAAATCCCCCCAGCAAAATCAGTGTAAACAACGTAATCAGTATACAGCACAAAATTGCTGCCAGGAAGGGCTGAACTCCCAGGTACATCAGAGGCAGATAAAAAAACAGAATGCAGACAGCAGCAAAGATAAGGGCAACTGCCGCAAAAATGCCCTTCCTTCCTCCAATCAGAAACAGCAGCAACAAAAACAGTGCAACAAAACCAATCATGACAGGTGTTCTGTCATAATTGTATACATTGGCTGACAATGTATTCCCATAGGCACTTACGTTTATGATAACATGACTTCCCACCTTACAGACAGCTCCATACAAGTAACCGTCAAGGCTTGTCGCCTTGACGGTCTTTCCCTTATAAGATCCGCTGGTAATCCTGACTTCTACCGTCTGTTCTCCGTTTCGCTCTCCATTGCTTCCAATATTATCCTTTATTATTTTGGTTACCACTGCTTTTTCAAAAGAACTTCCGTCCTCTGCAAGCAAAGGTGTCTTTTGGATCGAGTGGTTCAAAATGACCAGAAACGTCAGGAATGCGGCAGTCAGTAAACTAAAGATGATATAGTAAGATCGTGACTCTTTCAAATTTGGTATCGCTCCTTTTCTCAGTTATGAGTTCAGATAACGGGACAGCATGACTGCAGCCTCTACACGATAAGCACCTTCCGCCGGTGCCAGAGTCCCGTCTTCTTTTCCCTGAATCATTCTCTCATCGACTGCCCAGGCCATAGCCTCTTCTGCAAATGCACTTATCGCCGTACCATCTTTAAAATCTCTCAGAGCATCGCTCATCTTGTACTCCGGTTTTATAAAACGGTATAACATCGTAACCATCTGTTCTCTGCTAATCTCATCTTCCGGCCCAAACTTGGTGGGGTTATATCCACTTACAACGCCTTCGCTTACCCCCCATACTACAGCATCCCCATACCATTCGTTTTCATCCACATCCGTAAATGTTGTCTTTTCTGTAACTTCCGGACTTCCAGCCATCCGGTACAACGCAGTCAGGAATTGTGCCCGGCTGAGTTTCTCACTGGCACCAAAGCTCTCTTTATTCAGACCGGTCATGATTTCTCTCAGAAGCATATCTTTGACTCCTTCATAGTACCATTCACCCTCCTTCACATCCTTATATGTAAATTCAGCTTTTATCAGATTCTCTTTTGCATTTACCAGTGAAGTATATAAATTCTGATATACGGCAGCATTTGTAACTCCCTGGGAGTTATCCATTGTCTTATCCAGAAACGGAACATAGCCGGTTTTTAATCTGGTATTCTCTTCTGCACGATATTCTCCCTGGGCATATCCATAATAGTTCAGCGGATCCTTATCATTATTTCCCTGAATAGAAGAATCGTAGTTTTCAGTCAACTCTGAGGGAACCTCATCCTTCTCTGTCTCAAGGAATTTTCTGGCCTCCTCTGCCGCATCCTGATATGCCTGATAGCTTTTCTTCGTATAATCTTCTGATTTTGCAGACTCAGCCTCACTTAACAGGCTCAGAAGAGACGCCTTGTTCTCTGTCTTTTCAATCGTAAAATCACCGGCGTATTTATTTCCGTCATTATCGTAAGTTTTAATCGTAAAGAAATTCTCACTAAAATCTATGACAGAAAAGGTAGGATTCTTGGTATTGTTCCGTTCTGCAATATAATACTGTTTTACCTGATTCAGATTGTAATATTTGCTTCCGGAAGCAGAACCTGCTGCAATATACAAGGTTCCATCCGGATCCACAACCGATGTCTGTCCATAGTCGATCGCTTTTCCATCTACAATCTGGTAGGTCCTTGCATAAGAGTGATCATGTCCGGTCAGGCAGATATCAATATCAAATTGATCCATCAACGGCGCAAAAATCGTACGGAGATTTGCTCCATCCACATCAGAATGGGGTTCGCCGGAACCATAGATATCGTGGTGAAACATCACAACCTTCCACCTTGCATCCGAATGACTCGCAGCAGCCTGATTCATCAACGCTGTATGCTCTGCAATATTTCTGTTATTACTATTGAGAATGATAAACAGCACATCTCCATAGCTGTAATAATAATCCCCGCCGGAATTTGTTGCTCCAAGCTCACTGGCATTCGGATTATTATAATGATATTGATAATCATCTCCAAGACTCTCATGATTTCCAATAGTTGTTGAAATCGGCAGACTTCTTAATTGTTCCGGAAAAGAGAAGCCTGCGAACTCCAATTCACGGATATAATATTTATTAGGACTTGAATAATCAATCTGATCACCTGCCGATAAGATGAAGCTGGCATCCGGTGCGATTTCTTCCGCCTTCCCAAGTGTCTTCTGCCAACCCGACAGATCATTTGCAATATTCTGATCATCTACGGTTCCCTGACCGGATGATCCGGAAGCGCCAATCTGCGGGTCACCCACCAGTATCGTCTGAAAGTTTTTGAAACCGTGAGACTTATAGGTATATACTTCGGACCACTTTGCATTCTCCCCGCTGTCAGACGTATAGCTGTAATAGTACGTTGTATTTTCTGCGATTGCGCCCTCGCCGGTTGTCACTTTATTGGAAGCCACATACGTTTTTCCCGCACCGCTTTCATTATCTGTCGTTTTGTCTATATCCGTTGCTGTCCCAGTATATACAACCGCATCCGACAGATCCTGTTTTGTCCCAATCTTTACTGCAGGGGTTCCTTTTTCTTCTGAATACCATGCAAAGTTCAATGCCGTTTCATCCGTTCCTGGTGTCAGTATGTTCCTCCCTGCATCAATACGCCAATCGTATCCCTCCTCCTTTTGTGCTTCTTCCATGGGCTGTGTCTCTTCTGCAGCAGCAGTATACTGCTCATCTCCCTGTACCTCTGCAAATGCACTTACACCTGTACCGGATAACACAGACATTACAACCAACAATGCCCAAATTTTTTTCGCTTTCATAATCTGTTGACCTCCTTGTGTTAATTCTTTCAGTCAGTTCTTCTGTCCTGCATCCGTATTATTACTTATTTTCGACCAGATTTCAATCGCTTTTGCATACTCTTAGCAATCTTTAACACATCCCATATTTGCCCTTAACCTGCCTCTTACATTCCATCTGCTTTACGAACTAAGAACCCCAAAACCATACATTCTGCCGCTAATAAAATGTCCAGCACATAAATCATCCATGACATAGTACCCACTATACCGGCAATCAGCATCATCAGAACCGGTACGATATATTTCCGGGGATGGTGCCACAAATCGCTTTCAATCTTCCATCCCCGTACCGGTGCATACCACTCCAGCAATACAGAAGCAATTGCACTTTGCACTGCAAAAAAAGCGGCTGCAAGTATCGCCCAAATCCTCACTTCACCCACCTGTATCCGCCAACTGACAAGATAAATGAGATCGGCTGTCACGTTACATAAAAGGATAAAAAGACAATAGGTCTTGCAAAAGGCCCTCCGCTGTCCCGGCAGAACACGAACAGCCTGTTCTAACGCCGGATCACAAGACAGCAGCATGCAGATTGGCGTATTTAAGGAAAGGATTGCAAGCCCGATAGGCAGGACAAACATTCCCTCCATCTTTCCAAACAGACCCGGAAGTACACAGGCAACGCCCCACATAGCGACTGTATTGACCAGGTAGTTTTTATGATCCATCAGATAGCGGAACAGATACTTCCATATGGAATGCCTGCTGCTTGATTTTATTGTTCGTTTATGCCTCTTTGTCTTATCATAAAATAAATATACATCTGCACTGCTAAGTAATAGAATTGCCGCCAACATATTTCCTGTTACCATTAGCAAAAAGGTCTTGCTGTCGTAGGTCAGAAACAAAAATACAAGAAACGCTCCCGCCCAAATCACCCCCACTTCCCGGTACTTTCCCCGGGAATAGATACAGGCTGTTACCACCACCGCATTACACGCACAAAGGATACTGCCTGCTATTTCCAGACTACTCCATGGGGATATAGCAAATACCACTGCCAGAAGTGCCCCTGTGCGGATGAAAAAAGTATAGGCTCCCAAAGCAGATACATAAGCAAAGATAAAGTCCTTTCTTTCAAAAGGCATCATAAACATATTTCTCATATCCTCCGCAGAATCTTCGGAAGAAAGTACCTGCCACATAACGCCGGCCGTGAACGTACTGACCATCAAATACAGGATAAACGGACTAATTTGTATCTGAAGGTCTGAACTATACAGACCTCCAAATATAATCAGATAGACAGGGACTATTTTCCCCAATCGTTCATATCTGACACCAAACAATTTTTTTGAAAAAGTCTTAAACATCATCCACCTCTTGCAGAGCCTCCCGAATTTTTGCAGCATCGATTCCCCTGTTTTCAAAAGTCCGCCGGATCTGTCCTTCCTCCAGAATCAATACCCGGTCAGAAGTCAAGGTAATACTCTCCAAAATATGGGAGGAAAACAATACCGTGCCATATCTTTTATATCCGGCAATTAGCTGATACAAAAATTCTGTACTCTGAAAATCCAGCCCGTTAACCGGTTCATCCAGCAGAAGCAATTCCGTCCTCAGAGCAAAAGCCGTAATCAGAAATGCCTTTTTCTTATTTCCAGTAGACAAATCTTTCAGCAGAACATCCACATATTCATCAAAGTGAAACCCTTGGATCAGTGGGGATACATCCGACATTTCCTTCCTGTAAGCAGAAAAGACATAAGACAGATATTCCCGGAAAGTAAAATATTGAAAAGAACTGTCCTCCGCAAATACTGTATAACGGCAGTTCTTAAAATCCCTATCCCGGAATTTCAGAGCGCAGCCATGCAGCCAGATCCCATCCGAACGAAACTTGTCATGCAGACCGGACAATGTGTTCAAAAAGGTAGTTTTCCCTGCCCCATTCAGACCAAGCAATCCGACTACCTCATGTTCTTTAAGTTCTATCGAAAAATCCGAAAGTACCGTTTTATCCGGCTGATACCATACATTCAGATTCTTTATTTTCAAAAGAGAATCTCCCATCTTATTTCTCCCCTTTTCCATCCTTTTCCTTTTTCCACATAGCATAAGCAGAATACAGGAAACCAAGTCCTATCCCAACATAAAGTACAGCCATTTCCAGATTTCCGGAAATCCCACAGACAATCGCTGTCACAAACCAGATCAAAGATAACATACTACGAATATAAACATGACGCATCCTCAATTCCTCCTTAAAAATTGTTGTGCATGTATCATAACCCCAATCATCCGCCTCTGCCAAAATGTCCACATTCGGTAGGTTTTTGACCACCAAAAAAAGCTCCACCGGAGCTTTTTTTTGGATACATGGCAACAAAAAACTGCAAGACATTTTCTGCCCTGCAGTTTTTCTGTCATTTTGCAGACACTGTATGATAAGATAGTGTGGCAACCGCCCGAAATCTCGTTTCTGTATACGTTGTCTGTATCATGCCATCATATTTTTCCGCTGCTGTCTGTGCACTCTTCAGTCCCCATCCATGCAGCCCCTGTTCTCTCTTCGTTGTTTTTAACCGTCCATTTTCCTGCCTTAGTGGATCAGCAAAACTATTCTCTACCTTAATGATAAGCATTTGATTGATGCGACGAATCGTAAGTGAAAGAAACCGCTGTCTGGAATCCGGAACTTTGCGGGCTGCTTCCAGACCATTATCAAGCAGATTACCTATGATTGCACACAAATCCGCACTTCGTATATTGGTACGCCGCGGAAACTCCACCTGTACCCGCATCTGAATCTGAGAAGACGCAGCCGCCGCTGTCTTACTATTGATCAAATAATCAACGGTTTCATCCCCTGTCCATACGGTGTCTGTTATCTCTTTTATTGGTTCCTGAAGCTCATCCAGATACTGAAGCGCGCCATCGTAATTGTGCCGGGACAGCATCTGCCTTAAAATCCCGATGTGATTATGAAAATCATGAAAAAGTTTTGCATTCACTTCATAGGCATGATTCAGCGCGGTATAATCCCGTTCTAAAAGTTCCGCCTGTTCTGTTTTGAGCCTTGCCACTTCTTTCTCCGTCTCATATTGACGATTCATGTTAAATACCAGAGCAGACATCATCAGGACAACGGATAAAATCGTCCACATGGTAAGCGTATCGTCAGGAATCACAAGAACTGTCTGTTCCGATAATGTCACCACTGCAAGGAATCCAACCAGGATAATCATAGTAACCAGCCGAAAACCGACCTTTCCATCTATATCGGGGTGTTTTACAATGTAAAGTATGAATGCTGCCAAAAGCAAATGCAGCGCCCAAACAGCCGCCTGACCGTATAGACTGCTGCTCTCCAAATATGCTTCTGACCCCACTGCAATCCCCATACCTGCCGAAAAAAGAAACAGCCAAAAAGAAACCGCAATCTCATAAAATATACTGATAAACAGGCTCATCCGGGTGTCTGCTTTTCGAAATCTGCCAAAGCAGACAACAATCCAGACCGCCTCCAATCCTATCCTGAAAAACTCTGATACCGGAAACAAGAAAAGAACTGCCGTAATTACTCCCGAACCTGCCAGCCCACATAATATACATCTCTTATCCGGCTTCCCTGCTGACAAAAGCCTGTACAGTAAAACCAGACAGCCAAGGACACGCAGACCGCCAGTTAGTAAAGCGGAACTAAAAACTAACCATTCTGTCATATATGTGCCCCCCAATAAGTGTTAAGCTGCTCCTTTACTGCCTGCAGATGAGATCGGCTGATCGGGAGTGAGCTTCCATTTTTCAAGACCGCCATACCATCTTTGACCTGCATGATATGTATGAGATTGACGATACACCCCCAGTCAATATAAATGAATTCCTCTGACGCCAATTCCTCATATACTTGCTGCAAGCTCCTTCTTACCTTCGACACACCGCCTTTTGCGGTAATACTGGCATTCTTGCCGTCGCGCTCAATATAAAAAATCTCTTTGTACGGTATTTTTTCCAGCCTGCTGCTGGTTCGTATTGTATAGACCTCACCTTCCTCCAGTTCAATTAATTTGACAGCATCTGTAATTGCAGCAGGAAGCCGTTTGTCAATATCATTCTTTGGCACATACCGAAAGATAGACAGCTCAAAAGCGTCTATGGCATATTCAATATGAGAAGTAATGAAAATAATCTTTACATTCGGCAAGAACGGCTTAATTTTCTCTGCGATCTCCATACCGCTTTTTCCCGGCATTTCTATGTCCAGTAAAATCAAATCAAAAAAGAAACCATCCTCTGTAATATCATAGAGCAGATTATCACTTCTGGTATACGCCGATATCTCTCCAACACTATGGCACTGTTTCAGACACTCCTTAACAATGCCCGTATTGCTTTGAACCATTTTTTCATCATCATCACATACCGCAATCCGCAGCACTGTGGCCACCTCACTTTCACATTTAACTCTTTCTTGAAAGCATTACAGACAATGCAACTGCATGGATGATCACGATTGCTATACACAAAATCTCAACATAAAATAACCATCCTGTTTTAAAAAGCATATTTTCATTTGTTCCTTTGTCAGCCTTACTAAAATCTATAACAAGATATCTTAGCACGTTATTTTTTTAGAATAACAACCGTTCCATGTTCATCCACTAATCTTACCACTTTTGAAAAATTTTGATTTGCTTCCGTAATGGAAACCATTGTATTTTTACTTATTGTCATATAGATCACCCCCCAATTATATGATATCTACATTATACGCAGAATCTAGGACAACTTCAACCTGGTCAAATAAAAACAAGGTTAGAATTTTCGAAAATAAATATCGACAAAAATAAAATCCGCAAAGGTTATGACACCAATCAATTTGTCCAAAAGTTCCATACCAAATGCCCGAAGTCCCGTCTGTGTATCCGTAACCTTCACACCGCTTAAAAGCCGGAATACCGTCCTTGTAATCTGATTTCCCAATCGGGATTTCAGGGGCATATCCTTTCCTACTTCCCGTACCCCAAGCACCATTGTTTTTCGGTGTGCTCCGGCAAATGTGAAAAGTTTCATCATATCGTCCGGCAAATGCTGACCATCGCAATCCATCACTCCGATCACATTCCCATCCCAAAGTTCTTCTTTCACATAAGCTAATGCTGTTTTGATTGCAGCACCTTTTCCACGGTTTTCTGAATGCCTTAAAATAATGCAGATATCACTGATTTTTTCAAAAATCGGCTGATATTTCTCGCCGCTCCCATCATCTGCTACCACAATCCGGCACCCATATCCCCAAAGCTGGTCTGTAATGGTTACCGATGTTTTGTTCCATTTCAATCACTTCCGACTCATTGCATATCCCATACCTTATCGTTCGGAGTTTGACGGAGCATGCCCACCCAAAGGGCATAAAATACGGTATACCCGAATGGGTATATATCCTGCCGCAAGCCCTACAAAAATGCCTCCTAATATATCGGTTGGATAATGGACATACAAATACAACCTTGAAAATGCAATGAGGCACGCAAGAGCCAATGCCGGTTTCCACAATTTTCTTTCCCCTGAAAAGTAAAGCGCTGCCACCGCTGCAAAAGAAGCCACCGTGTGCCCTGACGGGAAAGAAAAATCATCCGGTCTTGCAATCAATAACTGTATCTGTGTGTTTACATCACACGGACGTATCCGGGCGAACAGATTTTTTAGTATTCCGTTACACACTACAAAGTCTATACATAACGCAGCCATAATTACAATTCCTGTTTTCCTTGTGTCCGGGCCGAATGGGCATAGAGGTATTCCCTTGTGGGATTTCCTTGTCTTTGGAATCAACAGCAATATCACTGCCAGTACAATCCAAATCATTCCTGCATTGCCTAATTTTGTGATAAAACACATGACCGCATCGCCCACTGGTGTCCGCATTTCCTGTAAGAAATCCAATATTCTAAATTCAATTCCCATTTTTCTCACTTCTTTCCTTCATTCGACCGAATGTCCATAGTGGTATTCCCCTGTGGGATTTCCTTTATCATCTGCATCCCTGTCACCAGCGCCACACCAATCAGGCATGGCAATATCTGAAAGTTTCCGAAATTCATTGCCGCTTTCGGTACCTCCAATGTGGTCGGTCCCTGTATGATCGCATAGAAAGATCCAACCATCATACCTAAGATCATGTATACCGCCTGCGGACGGAATTTCTCAAGACAAACCTTAATTGCTTTTACCACTGTCATTGCCCCTGCAAGCACGCCGCACCCAAAAAACATCAGACACGGAAGATAGGAAAAATCCATAGAAAGGAAACCTTTCACTGCTGTAATAACCGGAATATATGCGCCAAAGATCAGAAGTAGCGTAGAGCCGGATATACCCGGAAGAAACATTGCAGAAATCGCAATCATTCCAATAAAAAATAACTTAGCTCCCAACCCGGCAGAGAATTGTCCTAAATCCATAGAGGCTCCGCCAATCCTGCCATTTGCCCATGTAATTCCCGCTACAAGTACAATTCCTATCAGGCAAAAAAGAATCCCCTTTCCGATTTCACGGAAACTATTTTTTCCTCTTCCCTGCCGTATGGCATCCAGGTATCCTTTAGGGTTCTCTTCTTTTATAATCAGCGGAATCGCTCCGGCAATGAATCCAATAAACAAAGAACTGACTGTGTAAATATGGCTCTCAAATAATGTTGACAGCACAACCACCGCCATTGCCATTCCAATTACCCATCCCACACCTAATTTTGCCAGATACATAAGTGCAGACTTTTTCTCTCTCATTTTCCCAAATGCCAGATCATGGATGGAACCGATAAAGCGATCATAAAATCCCATGATAAACGCTACTGTACCTCCGGATACTCCCGGCACACTATCTGCTAATGCCATACAGAATCCATTCATTCCTTCTTTCAACATACTAAAAAACCTCCTGTTTGTTTTGTGTTGCCAAGCATGTGAAAGGAAGCTCCAGGGGAGGTTCCTTTCGCAGGTATCTTAACAACCCACCTTAAACAAACAAGAGGTAAATTTCTAAACAATTCCTAAACTCTAAGTCTTTCAATTCTAAATGATTGCCAGCAAGACCGTTCCTATCGTAATCAACGCCACACCAGCAGCAGCCTTTCCCGTCAGTTTTTCGTGAAATACAATCCACGAAAAAGCAATGGTAACCAGCATACTCAATTTGTCTATTGGAACGACCACACTCGCCAGACCGTCCTGCAGTGCCCTGTAATAGCACAGCCACGAAGCACCTGTTGCCAGCCCCGACAGGCAGATAAAAGCCAGTTCTTTTTTCTCTGTCTTCCGGATTTCTTTCTGTTTTCCGGTGAGAAACACCATCATCCATGCCATCACCAGGACAACGGTTGTACGGATTGCAGTACCAAGATTCGAGTCAATTCCCGCAATCCCGATCTTTCCCAAAATAGCAGTCAGACTTGCAAATACCGCAGATAACACCGCATAGATCAGCCAGCCGTCGCTCTCCTTTTGCCTATCCACTTTCGTATCTTTCTTATCGATCATAAGCAGCGTGCCGCCGCCGATCAACAGGACGGACAGTATTTTTACTCCTGAAATCCCTTCCCGCAGAAAGATAAGCGCCAGCAAAATCGTCAGCACCGTACTGGACTTGTCTATGGGCACCACTTTGTTAATATCCCCTTTTTGCAGGGCATGAAAATAACACAGCCACGATGCGCCTGTCGCCAGTCCTGATAGCACAAGAAAGAGAAACGTCCTGCCATCGATCCGCCTGATTTCTCCCCCTGTTCCTGTAATCAGCACCATCAGCCACGAAAACAGAAGCACAATGACTGTTCGGATTGCAGTCGCTACATCAGAATCTGTTTTTTGGATTCCACACTTCGCAAGAATCGCTGTAATTCCTGCAAAAAAGGAAGAACCCACTGCATAAAGCATCCACATATTCTTCTCCCTTTCTCCTTACTTATTTTAGGCGATTGCGAAACTCTTCCGGAGTGCGAACGAATTCTAAATCGGCTCCGGAAGAGTTTCGCAATCGCCTATTACTTATTTAATCGGTATCCTGCGCCCCATACCGTCTCCAAAATCTGAGGATTTTTACTGTCATCTTCAATCTTTTCCCGGATACGATTAATATGTACCATGACAGTCGCACTGTCTCCTACATAGTCATATCCCCATATTTTCTCAAAAATCTGCTCTTTTGAAAACACAATATTAGGATTCATTGCAAAAAACTTCAAAATCTCAAACTCACGGTTTGGGAATTTGATTTCCTTATCCCCTTTATATACCTTCCAACTGTTGACTAAGATACGAAGGTCGCAGATTCTTATTTCCTCCGGCTCTTTACTGCTTTCTTTTAGAGATTTCCGCTGCAAGCGCTCATACTGCCGCAGGTTTGCATGAACCCTCGCCACCAGTTCCGCCGGATCAAAGGGCTTTGCAATATAATCGTCTGCACCAAGCCCAAGACCCCTGATTTTATCTACGGACTCTGTCCTTGCTGTAACCATAAGAATCGGAATGTCTATGGTATCCCTTATCTCCCGGCATACTTCATACCCATTTTTCCCCGGAAGCATCAGGTCGAGCAGCACCAGATCAAAATGCTCACGTTCCAGTATAGATGCTACCGCTGTTCCTTCTGTTACAATTCGTGTTTCAAATCCCGCAGACTCCAGATAAACCTCTTCCACCATACTGATGTCCGCATCATCCTCCACGATCAGGATTCTTTTATTGTCTGCCATATTCAGTTACTCCTCTCCGGCGAAATGGGCAGTTCCAGATATACGGCAAGTCCATCCGCATTTTCTGCCCGGACGCTGCCGCCCATTGCCTCCATTAAATATTTTACAATGTATAACCCAAGCCCGTTTCCTTCTTTTTTGTTTCTGGATTCATCTCCCCGGTAAAACTCTTCAAAAATGTAAGGCAGTTTTTCTTCCGGCACACCGACGCCATTATCCTTAAAACAAATACTTAATCCTTTTGGTGTTTTCTCCAATTTGATTTTCATTCTAAGCGGTGTCGTTTCCCCATATTTCCTGCTGTTTTCCACAAGATTATCCAAAATCCGCTGAAACTGCTCCGGATCAACCGATACTCCTGCTGTGATTCCTTTCGTATCTACGGTAATTTCTTCCTGCAAGGCCTCTATCACTTCCTGCTCTCCTTTCACATAATTTCTCAGAAAGGCGGCAATTTCTATGGTCTGCATGGAAATCGGCATGTTCCCTGTCTCCATTCTGGACAAGTAGAGAAGCTGGTTTAAAAGCATATCCATGTCTCCTGTCCGCCTGTATGCAACATGCAAAAATTTCTTTTGCTGTTCCGGTGTAGACGCAACTTGGTCCATCAGTCCCTTGATGGTTCCTTTCATTGCAGTAAGCGGAGTACGCAGGTCATGGGAAATCCCTGCAATCATATCTGTCCTTGCTTTTTCATATTTCCGGTTCTTTTCCTGCTCAACCAAAATAGATTCCTGCATATCGTTAAAAACAGAACATACATTTTCAAATTCCAGTTCCCCCGTATACGCAATATCCTGTGTCAGATCATTTTCTTTGATCCGTTTCGCACCTTCCGCCAAAGCGTCCAGCGGCTCCATAATGTGGTCGGTCAGATTTTTCGTAAAAAGCTGGCTAATGATCACAAGAACGATAATGCAAAGGATTCCGTCCGCCCCAAAAACCAAAATGAACTCATTTCTGTGAACGGTCCAGTCCTTCAGCAGATCGTCTAACCCATCCTCATCTGTAACGCCCTCCACAGACATACGAAATTCCGCCTCAATAGATTCCGCATAAAATTTAATCACAAACAGATTTATGATTAAAAAAATGACAAGCGTCACGATAACCATCAGTGCATTTGACAAAAAGATTCTCCTTTTTACCGTTCCTTTTTCCATAAAAACCTCCCGTAACCCGTAATAGGAAGGAAATCTCCCGATTTCCTTCCCTTATACTCCGGCCGAATGGCTATAGTGGTATCCCTTTGCGGGGTTTCCTTGTGTTCCGGCCGAATGGCTATAGTGGTATCCCCTTGCGGGGTTTCCATCCATTATACTTCTTCATTTCCATTCAATTTTTTGCCACAGTTACCACAGTAAACTGCCTTTATATCTACGGTATGTCCACAATCCGGGCATTCTTTTGCAAACGTTTTTCCACACCTGTCACAATATTTGCTGCCACCTGGACGGATTCTTCCGCACTGATCACAAGTGCCTTTCAAAACAGCATAAAAATAAAGGATTGCTATCGCTGCGAGATTAAAAAAGAATGTTGCCAAAACCCACAACGTACTGCCTACTCCCATGCGCTTAGATTTTCGGTATGCCCATACCATACAAAGCAGCCAATACCATAGTACAAGCCCTGCTCCTATTATACCGCAACCTGCTATAAGTGCAATATCTCCTGTTGATAAATACGCTTCTTTCCATATCTGTTCCAACTCCATTTCCGCTTTTCTGTCGGAATGTTCTTTCCCGTAATTTTTTTCGTCAAAATCATTACGGTCATCATGTTCATCTCCTTTTTCTCCGTTCTGATACTCCCGGCTTGTTTTCACAGCAGATTCCCATTGATCCGTTCTATCCTTAAAATTTCCATACAGTGCAGCAGAAAATCCCAAAACCAAAATAAAGCTGACTGCCAGAAAAACAAGGATTGCTTTCTTAAAATTCATTTGAATTGCACGTTGTTTCCATTTTTCCAACATCATGATACCTCCCTTGCGTTCATACTTCCATGATACAATTCACTGTTAAACAAAAAATATCTAAAAATCTAAACATTTCCTAAAGGAATTGCCCTACTGCTTTTTCACACCTGTTAAAATCCAGCTTCCAAACGGTTCCTATTTCTTCCTGTGCCAGCATGACTGCCGCCCTTAAAATATATCTGCAATCATTTTCACACTTCCCTCCTGTTGCAGATATTCTTCATGCAATTTTTTTATACAATCCAGACCATTGCCTCTTCCTCTTTTCTGAATCAGTTGTTTTTGCGGTTCCTGCAACATATATAGAAACCCTTTATGAAGTTCCTTCTCATATCTGCAATGCTCCCTCAAATTTCCTTTAAATATTCTATTATGCGGGAATGTAAAGGCATCCGCTACATAATGCAGCAATTTTCCAAAATGATAATACTCTCTAACTCCCCAATGTCTTTTCCCATGCAGGGAACCAAAAAGTTTCTCCATTACTGGCAGAATATTTTCATAGTTATGTCCATGAAATTTTACTCCTTTTACTAATCCATGCAAATATGTAAACAGATTTTTATCCGGTTCGATATTTCCTAAAATGAATGCTTTCATATAAATAGCTGATAATTCCTGCCCTATTTCTGATACAAAAAATTCAGCAAGCACTTTATGATCCCTCGTCTGCATACGATACACTTCCTTTCATCTTTCAGCACAGCCTGAATAAACTATACTTTATCGTTCAGCGAAGGCTGAACGCCTGCTCCGCAGGAGCCTGTATTGCGGTATGCCCGAATGGGTATAACCATTGATCTGCTAATTGCTGCATTTTATAGTCTGCTGTTGTTACCAGTTCCGCACATTGCTTCAACTGCTTCTGCATACTCTCAATGCGATTTCCGTTCTTTTTATACCGAAGCTGATGCTCAAGGGTTGCCCAAAATTCCATTGCGATTGTCCTAAGTTGGATTTCTACCGGAACATTGCACTTATGATCCGAGAAATATACTGTAACCATTATAATCAAATGCAGACTTCTGTATCCATTTTTTTCGGATTTTTGATATAGTCCTTAATCTGGATTTTCTCAATATCTTCCTGCTTTAACAAAACTTCCGCAATATAATACACATCGGATATAAATGGACAGACCACACGAATCCCTGCAATATCCATGATATTTTTTACCATGCTGCTGATAGTAAGCGGAAATCCTCTTCTTTCCATTTTCCCTTTGATACTTTCCGGCGATTTCACTCTGATTTCTATATTTTCGATTGGATTGCGGTTTTTACACGCCTGAAATTCCTGCTTCAAAATTTCCAATTTTGATGTCAACTGACAGATTCCTGCCTCATAGAAAAAAATAATTTGATTATACTGCTCTGTTATATTTAAGGCGTCGCCCGCCATAGGCAGGAATATAGTTTCTTCCTCCTCCGGATTAAGCTGTTCCACTTCTACGATTTCAGAATTACCGACTCTACGGTTTACGATATTTTTTAAAATATTTTTCATCTAACTGCTTTACCTCCGATTCTAAAAAAATATCAAATATTCTGTTCTTTTTCAGATCATAAGTCTAAATGCTAAATTGACAAGATAAATTATCTAAACAACTCCTAAACATTTTTCTGTCCTATTTCAAAACAGGAGATTTAATCTCTTATCGCAAGAATAGGAAAGGCTATTAAAAAAGGGGCTGTCGGGAAATTGAAACATATCCTCCGTCTTTCCCAAATGACGGATCATGCAGTTCAGGGCGTGTGCTTTTTCCTCCGGTTCCTCAATAAATTCTACCTGTCCGCTACCCATTACACTGTCATACCGCCAACAATAGGCGCAGGGATTTTCTTTCGTTCCAGTTATAAATTCGTTGACACAATCCATCTGAAAATAAACATTTGGGTTTTCTTTCAAAATGTCCATTTTATGCCCCTCATAGGCACTGTGGAAATACAAAACCAGCGTATCGCCCTGTCTTTTCTTCTCATAACTTTTCTTCCTTTCTTTTTAAGCATAATATTTTCCGGTCATTTCGCAAACAGAAACTTTAATGACCGCAGTTCCCTTTAACATATTGGATGGGATTTCTTTTTCCCCTAAATGAGGTGTGTACTTCTGAATAACCGCCGATAATGCGGCTTTCTTTTCATTCATATCCTCAACAAGCTGTGCTGTTCCCTGGATTACAACACTGGCATAAGCCGTATTGGTATCACATGGCTTTTCCTCTCCGTCAATCAGCAATCCCCGCATTTCATAAACATTAAAACAAACGTTTGGGTTCCTTTTTAAATTTTCGATTTTCTGTCCGGCAGGCAGACCATGAACGTAAATTACATCATGACAAAAAACATAGTGTACTGGCACGTTATAGGGCGTTCCATCAGGATTGACGGTTGCTAAAGTACCCGTCAGACAATCCAATAATAAGCGTTCCGCCCCTCTGTCTGTTAATTGGTGTGTTTTCATTCTGTGCTGCATGAGCTAATCCTCCTTTACATCCAATGTTTCATCCTTTTTTTCTTTCAGGTTACAGGAATCACCATCTAACCCAAAATATGTTTTTAAAATATTACTGGTTTCGGATTTACTTGTAAGTTTTTTCCTAAGCTGTACCTTTGCTTTCCGGTATTCCTGAAATACGCCGTTTACCAAAGTGAAATTGCTTTCCCCACTGAAAATAGATATTTTCATAAATTTGTTAAATGTGGAATCCGGGTGTCTTTCACAATAGAAAGAGGGCATAATAAAATCATCATCTATCTGTGTCTCCTCTGTAAATCCATACATGGATTTCCATGCCTTTCCCCGTTCTTTCTGACAGAGTACCCACCCATAAAAGGAATCTCGTTGGAACCCACAGATACCGTCTGACTGTATCTCGTCACATGCAAGTTTCACCGGGATTCTTGGTGATTCACTCCGTATTCCTACATCAGTAAGAAAGCGTTCGTTTCCAATCTGAATAACTAAAACCCTGTGCCTTCTCATCTGCACAATTCCCGGCTCGTCCATAAACCTCGCAGAATATTGTGTAACGTGGAATCCACTGCTGCTTTCAAAGACAACGGAATCCCGGCCAATATATCAAGGTTTTCATAAGGTATATGAGTGATATGCGCCCACTGTAGCCCGGATAATGTATCAAAATCCACCTTGCTTTTTCTGTTTTTTCTTGCATTTTCCCACAATATTTTTTATAATATCATCACATTGGTTCTTCTTAAAGTTCCAATTTTGCAAATTTATATGGAACCAATTCAAAAAAAATAAACAGATAAGGAAGGACAAATAAAATGCTTACGATTGACAAAAAATCCGATGCTTCCCTATATGGACAATTATACGAACAGTTAAAACAGCAAATTCTTTCCGGGAATATGGTTGCCGGACAACGGCTGCCAGCTACCCGTGAACTTGCCTTAGAATATCAGTTGAGCAGAAATACGGTAATCAATGCGTACCGCCAGTTGGAAGTGGAAGGGTATATAAAGCCCATAACCGGTTCCGGGTATTATGTGGAAAACCTTAACTCTTTTAAAATCGATTTACCGAAAATTGACACTTCTCCTGCTGTGCCGAAACAAGCACAAAAACCATACGACTATACATTTACCTATGGTGATTTGGATTACAATTGCTACAGCTCCAAAGCATGGAGAAAATGTATGTTGAACGCTTACGACAATCTTTCTTCCAAAGACAGCATAGCCTATGAAGAACCGCAGGGATTTTCCGGTTTGCGTCATATCCTCGGCGGTTATCTGTATCTGTCACGAGGTGTAAAATGCTCTGCGGATCAGATTATATTTACAAGCGGTCATCAGCAGTCCATGAATATCATAGCAAATCTGTTTCGCTCTTCGGATTGGGGCTTTGCTATGGAAGATCCTGGTTACAGCGGGACACGGCAGGTTATGGAACAAAACAATTTCCATATAACAGCTGTCCCCGTAGAAAATGATGGAATTTCGATTGATGGAATTCAAAACCTTTTTCATACACTGCTGTGCGTTACACCTTCCCACCAATTCCCATTGGGAAGTGTTTTGCCTATAGCAAAGCGGTTACAACTTTTGGAATGGGCAGAAAAAAATGACGGATACATCATAGAAGATGATTATGACAGTGAACTGCGTTACCACAATCGCCCCATCCCCTCCTTGCAGTCCATTGGTTCCAGTGAGCGTACTATCTATCTTGGAACTTTTTCAAAATCACTTTCCCCCGATCTGAGGATGGCTTATATGGTACTTCCGGCGCACCTGTTAACTTCCTACCGGAAAAAATATTTATATGCAAACTGTACGATTCCCGCACTTCTTCAATTAACGCTTGCTGAATACATCAAAAACGGAGAATACCAGCGTCATATCAATGCCATGAGAACGCATTACAGAAAAAAGCATGATTACATCAGAAACTATGTCAAAGAAAATTTATCTGGAAAAGCTGACCTGCTTGGCGAGGATGCTGGTCTGCACTTTGTCCTTTCCATACAAACAAAAAGAAATCAGATAGAGCTGATAGAACATTTTAGACAGAAAAAAATACAAATATATCCTACGGAACCTTTTTGGAGCAATAAGGCTCTTTATCCTCAAAATCAATTTTTGCTTGGATTCAGTGCAATACCATTGACGCAGCTTCCAAAAGCAATGGAAAGTCTGTCAGGAGTTATAAACGGTATAGATTGAACTTTCCCCGCCGAAAAATGAGCATAACAAAGTTTGCTCTGCCAAATAGCTTTATGTTCTCTTTATCCGGGACAAAATACCCACAGATCAGTCCATACGAAAACTTATGATAATTTGGGGATACCCTCTCCCCCAACTCTTCCCCCCAAAAATCCCCCAAATCGGCACTCAAAATACGGTAATTTACGATAAGTTATGAACTTCTCCTAAAAACGCAAAAAACCCCTGAAAATGCCCATTTCATGGGATTTTCAGGGGTTCGTAAACCAATTTTTCTCAGAAGTTTACTGATTCATCTGTTTTGCGAACTTTCCCGTTTTCGTGTTCCGGTCGTATATCCCTGGAACTATGTATTTTACTGGCTTTACAGTCACTTTTGACTGCTCTTGCTTAATGACATTTGAGCCGTATCCCCCAAATTTACTTGACTACAATATTATATTTAATTCCAGAATTCATTTGCATCTTTCATACAAATTTTTTCTTCCATTACTCCAATTGATAGTAGCTGCTCCTTCATGCTATTTTGCTCTTCTTTATCATAATAGTATACATTCCATATCTTTCTATCTGGACTATATAACTGTACTGATTGAAAATACGGCAAATCAACATCTGACATAGAATGTCCAATTATATTTACAGATGTTATATCTGCTAAATTCTCGAAAAATCCTCTGTGAATATTGATTTGTCGATTTGTATCTTTGAAAATCCGTTCATAAAACTTTGCCATTGCATTATATATACTTTTTGCCCCTTCATCAAACTCATCATCTGCTCTTTTTGCTTTTTCCCGATACATAGCAAGTTTATCCGCATTTCCATGTCCAAGAATGGGCTTTTCTTTACAATATGGTGTCAATCCTCCATGAATATGACAAATCCTGTCACTTGAAATTTGATATACTCTTTCTAAAACACTTGTATAATTGAACGTCAAAAAATAATCCTCTGTATTTTCTATAAAGCATGTCTTACGTGGATATGCCTTATTTAGACGAATTTGTTTTGCCCATTTCCATACATAATGATTTAGCATTTCAATAAAATGATACTCATCTTCCCAATAATCATCCATTGTATCTTCAATCCCGATTAGCCCTCCGTCTAAATCCATCACTTCCAATACAGACTGTGATTTCTCCTCCATTTCAACTTCATTCGCATGAGATAGTTCAAACTCAAATGACCTCCACAAATACTTATATAGTGCATCATCCCTCCATTTTTGCCGTTGCTTATTTTTTCCGTTTCTATTATCTTTTCTTTCAAAAGGAGCAAAATCATACATCCTTTCCATTTGAAACAAAAATCTTCCTCATACTTTTCAAGGTATTCTCTAAAATTCCAATAAGAAGTCTTTAATCCATGTTCTTTATCAAATCCATTTCCAATAATATATAATTCTGGCATTTCGAATTTCCCTTCTGAAATCAAATATTTATATAATACTGCCGATATAGGTTACATCCCTTTTCCATACCACATTGCCCCTCTATTACATATTCCTCTGCCTCATCATGATAGGTCAATATATTATATTCAAGCATCATCTCAACATAAATCCATAAATCATCAAACATATTTCCCTGATACTCATTAAGTACACAGGCAATGCCATCGGCAATGTCAAATGCTGAATTGCCACTCGCAGGAAAAATCTCGACCTCTAACTGTTTTTTGAGATTACTCACAAACTCCATATTTTTTACAGTGTTCCTATATGTAAAATCAAACAGTTGCTGTCTGTCAAATTGTAGCTTTGCGTATTCCCATCTATCAAATCTTCCCCAAAAGGGCAATAGAGAATAAAAATGTAGAATATCATAAAATACAATCATAAAATTATGAAGCTGTTGAAATTCTTTTTCTAAAAGGAATGTGTTCTTATCAATAAAAAAATGCATCTCACTATTTCTCAACTTATTTAATAGTGATAAGGAACTTTTTATAGATAGTCCACCATTTTTGACATAGTATTCTGAAAATAACTCATTTGTTATATCAATCATTTTATTAAATTCTATGGAAAAAAACTTCCTCATAGTCTGCTCATCTAAACTGCCAAAATAAACATTTAAATCCTTGGAATTGTAAAAATCTCTTGCTGGCTGTCCATCTGGGCTACATCCATTTTTCAATTGTATTACCCGATAATCTGTATTATTTAACATTAACTGTTTTATAAATAATTCCACGGAATTGTGAAGCACAGATACAAAGTGTTTACGATATTCCAGAGTTGCCTTTCCCTCTAAAATATAATCACAATATCTAATAGCCATTGCCCATGCTTCGATCGCATTATTCTGTAAGATTTGATTTTTTATATAAGTCATTTATTTACCTCATTTTGTAATAAATATAATTTAACCTCCCGCTCTCCATGCTCATATTGCTCTAAACGATTCCAATAAATAATCTTACGAATTCGTCTTTCTGTCACTCTATACCCCGCTCCTTTTATAATATCAGAGACTCTTTGTTTCATTTCCTGACCTCTTTCCAAAGCGTCCAAAACTATCTTCTCTAAATACTCCGGCTTTCGTTTATCCCCCAAATCTGAAAACAAAGCACTTGCCGCAACCAAAGCAGTTCTCATGTATTGTGCATTATCTTTAAACAAATCACTATCTATATAAAATCCTCTACTCTCTATAAACTGGCTGCAAAATATAATAACCGTGCGCGTGTTGCCCTCTCGATACGGATGCACTTTCCAAAGTTCAGCTAAATATTGGGAAAAGATTTTTGCCACTTCTTCAAGCGATGCCTTCTCCCAAGCATATTGATTCATTTTATTTAAGACAAATGTGGCATCCTTTTCAATATCAAAACAATCAGAATACTCTATTGAGATACCCCTAATGCCGGCTCTGGTTTTTCAATATTTATAATTCTAATTTTTCCCGCCCATTCGTAAATATCTTGAAAAATATAATAATGCATATCGCAAAGTGATACAAAATCAAAACGGCTGACGGATTCTCCTATTACAAGTTCCGCAAGCCGTATACTCGTATATTCTGCCTCCATACACGATAAGATTTCTCTGTCCCGTATATCAGCAAGATTCTTCAGAATATCTGTATGTGGATATAAATATGGATCATTCATAATACTTTTCTCTATTCTTTCATCTTATATTTTTTGTCTAAAACCTTACGCATATCCTCCGTGGTCATCTCTCCACGACTTTCTTTCTCAATTAATTTTTTAAATTCTGGAGATGGTTCTAGTCCATCTACTTTAATCATACCTAACGCATAATCCCATTTCTTATCTGTACTGACTAGCATAAAATCAACTCCCGATTTCTATTTTTATTTATTTTACTACATTCTATATACAATATCCATTATAACTTTTATACGCACTGCATAATAAAAACCCCTGCAAATGGCATTCACACACCACTTACAAGGGTTCTCATTCTCATATCTATTCGCCTGTTTTCGACAAATTTCTACGCATTCATCTGTTTTGCGAAGTTTGTGTACCTGCTAGATACGCCAATCTGCCTATTCCCCGGAAATACGGCGTTTCCAGCACCTTCGTTATCCAAACTCAAAGTGTTTTCTCTATTAAGTTACTCAATTTTGTTGAGTATAAGCAAATTGCTACATAATCCCAATCAATCCACTGTACTCAATCGTTTCATCGTTATTCTTATTCTGTAAAAAATCTCCCAACCGCTCCGCTTCTTTTAACTTAATATCATCCAAAACGTGAGTATATGACACGGTTGTATTATAATTCGCATGGCCCATGATTTCCTGGACAGTACGTGGTGTCATTCCTTTTTCAAAGCATCGGGTAGCAAAAGTGTGTCTTAATGCATGTGGATGGACTCTCTCAAACTTTTTAGGGATTCCACCGGTATATAATGCCTCTGTATGGAACATATCATTGATCTGCTTCGTCACATAACGCATATCACTTTCTACACTATAACGTCCTATCGGGGAACCCATAGATGTCAAAAACACTAAATTCCCCAATTCATCTGGCTGCCTCCAGCGTTCCCCTAACTCCACACGCTTTCTCTTAACCTTCTCAAACTGCCTTTCGAGTATTTCTCTTGTTTCACCAAAAAATGGGATTTTTCTCACAGAATTTTCTGTTTTGGGCGATGTCAGCTTCATTGTCTTTTTTCCGTTTTCATACTGGTACGATAATGTCCTTTTTACATAGATGAACTTATTGGCAAAATCAATATCTTCCCATTGCAACCCGCCCACCTCACCTACCCTCATTCCGGTAAGCAGCATAAATTGATACATTTCTTCATACCAGCTTTTTGTCCTTGCAAGATAGTCTAAAAAAATTTCCTGTTCTTCCACAGATAATACCCTGCGCTCAACTTTCTCGCACTTTGGGACAATAACACCAACAACAGGGTTGATTGACATTAAACCATTCGCTATGGCTGCTTCCACACAGTTTTGCAAAATCCCAGTTGCTTCCCTGACTGATTTTGATGTCCTTCCTGCTTCAAGCATATCCGCTATGGCTGTCTGAACATGGAGCTGTCGAATATCTGAAAGAAATTTTGAGCCAATCCTCACGCCATAATAATTCAGGAATTTACGTTTATAAGATGCCGAACCGCCGCCTTTCAATGTTGGCGCTTTATATTTGGCATACCATTCTTCAAACCACTCACTTAACGTGATAGATTTTCCATCCATCCCTGGCAATAAGTTACTCCGTTTTGCTTCATCAACAGCAAAAGCCAGCTCTCTTTTCAATTCTTTCAGTTTCCAGCCATATAAGACAATTGGCTGTCCCTCAACCTGTGCCCTGGCCATGTAACGTCCATCTGGCCGTTGTGATAAGCCACGCCCTAACTCTTTCCCTTTTAAGTCCTTACCCATAATTTTCATCCTTTCATAATTGCCATACACAATCCTGAAGCTTTCAAATTATCAGCAGTCCTCAAAATCATCCGGAAGTTAGATGCCTTATTTTTGTTTCAAATCAGAGTATTTCCCTTTGCTGAATTTCACATCGCCATAAAAATCACTCATTCCTGAGTTTTTTTCAAATGTTTCTAGGCTCATAATCACCATATCCCCATATCCATTTTTAGTTATAAAGACAGGTTCTTCCGAACTATGGCACATCTCCGAAATAGCATTCGTATCTCTTAATTCTCTGATAGGAATTATTTTAGGCATCTCTTCATCTCCCTTCGCTTATAATTGTAGCACAATTATGACACAATAGCAAGTATTCTTTTGAAGACTTCTGATAAAATTTCAAACCAAGATTATAATCACATAGTCAATTGGAATTTTGCATTTTTTCTAAGTTCCTCGTCAAACAATTCTTTATGCACATATACCCTGCGTCCAATCCTAACGACAAATTTACAACATGGATTAGAAATTAATTCTCTGGCTTTTGTTTTTCCAATCCCAACATATTTACAAAATTCATCTATTGTCATTAATTTTTTCTCATATTCCATTCATATCCCTCTTTCCTATAAATCATTCTTAATCCTGCAGGCGGCTGTCAGGAAACAGCGCCATTGGAATCTCACCATCTTTTCAGACCAGATCTGCTTATCTCTGGAAGTATCATTGTCAGAAACAGCATCATCGCCGCAAAGTCCCTATCCCTTTACTTATAATCAAATATCTATCGCTCGTACCTTTACTTCAATGCCAAAAATAACATTCCATCGTTTCCAATACCCGGCACTTTGCGACACGATGTCGCAAAGTGCCGGGCACAGATAGTCATGGCGTATTCATTAGAAGGCTCAACTGTTCCATACGTCCTGCAGGATTCTCAATATGAAATTATCAAGGTACAAAAATACAGCCAGTTTGCTTTATGCTCGCATATTCTTATATGGAGCCGGGCGGAAGTCCAATGTTTTAGCGATCAGCTTTGTTTCCAAACGTCTGCGTAAAGTTTCATCTACACAGTAATGGGTCTGCCCGAACTCATCGTACATTTTCCTGGTGGATAATTTGACTATGTAGCCCTCATAATGTTTCAATACTGCCTGGATTGCCTGCGCATCCCCTTCTGATGCCGCCTCAATAATATGAAAAGGCAGCAAATTTCTTTCTTCTTTATGCTTATTCTTCTGCTCCATCCATATTTTCCTCCATAAGTTTTTTCAGTAATTCCAGCGAGCGTATCCTATGCTCCCGTATCGTGCTGTGTACCAGATTCATTTTCCTTGCGATTTCCACATCGGTCATTTCCAGAAAATAAGACAGCAGAACTACATTCCGCTTCTTTTCAGTCAGAGCCTGCAGCGCTTCAACAAGCAAAGTGTCCTTAACTTCAATGTCATAGCCGAGAACCTGAAAATGGGAATTGTCCAGATTATATTCATCCATTACAAAAATGCTGTCCAATTCCTGTTCCGTCATATCAGAAAAATTTACTTCGTAATTTGCCCGGTACTCCAGATGCCTAAAATAATCTGCGGCTTCGCCATCCAATGCTAACTGGCACAAACGGTCAAACTGGTGCATGACCGTCAGTTCATCCTGGGAAGAAAGCTTCTCCATTCGGTTTCACCTCCTTCCCATTCCAACTGGCAGAAAGGGAGGTAAAAAATCCCCCTCTACTATTTCTCCCGATTGGGAATGCCCGTTTTGACGGGTCTTTCCGAAAATTTTTTAAGAAATTTCCAGAAATATAAAAAACGCCCGGCCGGAGCTGGCTCCACTGGACGTTTTTTAGCGTGACAATATTCTTTTTAACTACATAAACATACTTTGTTGCACTACCTTCAAAGGCGTCTTTAGAAACAGAGTCTGCAAAAATTTTTTTAATTGATTTACCTGCTGTCCGTTTCCATCTGCCAACAATGAACGCCTACTGTTCCTATATTGACAGTCAGGGCAGAAAATTCCTGAAATATGCCTTTCAATCTGCATGTTGCACGTCTGCTCCCACACAATCAAAAGGCATAAGAAAACACTCAAATAAGCCTTTGCCGATTGTGTTTTTTTTACAATCCCAAAGGTATTTGAGTGTCAGTAAGTAGTCTTATACACTACTAAATATTCACTTTTTACACTTTTCACTTTTTAAAGGTATTGCTATACACTACTAAAAAGAAAGCATAAGAGGTGAATGATATGTCTGAAATTGATCCAAAGTTAGGCGAACTGATAAAGAAAAAGCGTATTGAGCGTCGGCTTACACAGGAAGAAGTGGCTGAACTGGTCGGCTGCCATCCGCAATATTACAAGAATCTTGAAAACGGGAAGGGTATGCCAAGCCTTCCTATGTTCTGCAAGATTATGTGGACGCTGCATATTTCCGCCGATGAATATGTATGGCCAGCTCAATACACTGATAACCCTACATACAAGTCCTTGCTGAATTTACTTGGCCAATGCGATGAATACATGCTGTCTGTACTGCTTGCCACTGCGGAAGCCCTTCTTACAAATACACCTAACAAAACAAATGATAAAACTGAAAAATAGATTTTTTATGCCAGAAATTATAGAGCGTATATAGAATTTGTTCATTCTTCCTGAAGGAAACGTCTTGTAAAAATGACTCACCCTTTATTTCGGCGAGTCATTTTTCAGATGTGCTATTATTTTTTCTACATTTTGATTTGATGATATAACACCCAATCCAAACAAGATCTGGAAGGCATCTAACATTCCTTGTAAATATGCCTGCTGTTGTTCAGCAAATGCCTTTGACTGCATCTGCTCAATATAGCATTCCAAGAAATCCCTGGAATGATTTCCTAATCCATTCATTGTTTGCTTGTACTCTTCTTCCAGTTCTGCAAGTCTTTCTGATTCCATCCGGCAGCTATCCAGATGTACCAACGTCTCCCTGCCCATGTCCTCACATCTTAAATTTTGAAAAAACAATTCCAGTTTTTCAGTAACTTCATTTTTCATTTTCTCATTCACCTCTTTCCCAAATACATATTCTTACAATATAAAATAAGCAATGATAATGTATTCCATGCATCACTGCCTACTTTATTTTTTCATTAAATTTATATCCAATACCCCAAATCGTCAAAATGTAAATTGGATTAGCCGGATCTGGTTCTATCTTTTTTCGGATTTTGTTAATATAGGCAATGATATTTCTGCTGTCAGAAAAATAACCCTCTCCCCATACATAGTCATAAATCTGTTCCTTGCTGAATACCTGCCCTTTATTCCTCGCCAACAACTCCAGAATGCCAAACTCTTTATTCGTCATGGGAATTTCTTTCTTATGCAGGAATAATTGCCGCTTTGAAGGAACAATTTCCAATCCATTAAAGGAAAGGATTTCTGTATTGTGGGCAACAACTTTTGGTCTGTAACCATGATCCGATATAAATTTTATTAAGCTTTCATAGAAATCAGTATCTATACTTTCCAATTTTATAAGAAGCAGCTCCACATCTTTTCCTCCTGTCTCCAATTGGATTATGTGTATTCCTTTTCTTATCAGCGCTAGAAATAGTATTTATTCCATACTGCTTTGAGACGGCAACTCCACCGTCCAAAATTCCCTCCCTTGCCTTGATATAAAAAACAGGCTCTTATGAAAATGAGCCTTGTAAGCCGTCAGCATATATCCTGCTAAAATTACTGTTAAATAGATAATATCAGTACTAACTGAAAGTACCTAACCCACTTGTCAGCCTTTGTGTTAATCTAGTTTTATCATATTTCTTGACTATACATGAGCATTCTTCATATAATGCTTTTTCACAAAAATATATCAACTTTCAGATAGTACACCCGACTATAAAAAGCTAGGATGCTGTCCCTCGGTCAACTGTAGACCAGCATATTCTACCAACTTAGCCCGTAACAAGCTAGATTCCAGTTTATCCACACATAATGTTGCCCCCCTGTGCATGGCTTCTTTTTCATGGCATGAAGCCAGGATAAAGGGAAGCGTTCCATATGTCGCCCGTACCATATCCAAAAGTTCTAATCCAGAACCATCCGGCAAATCAAGATCACAACAAATCAGCAACGGTATTTCTTCTTTGATAGCTATCCGAGCCTCTTCCAAGGTGTTTGTCGTTTTCACTCTGTATCCCCGATTTTGTAAGTAATTTTGCAGACACCATGTATAGGCGCTGTCATCATCAACTAAAAGTATCTTTCTCATTTATTCACCTCCAGCATTAGCTTCTCTTTATCATATAATGCAAATGTCACAGAAATGTCCGAGCCTTTCATCCTATTAGCTTAAAAAAGGCCTGAATTGTTACAAAGCTCGGACATTTCCAAATTTTTAGTCAGTATACATGTGTCACTGCTGTAGTTTTATGGTATCCACAATGGACAGTTTTCCGATTTTTTTGATTGGCCGTCTGATCGCCAGCGCCGCAGAGCCGAAACATAAAACGACGATCAGCAGCAGGGATACAGCCGGAAGCTGCCAGCTGGTCCCCCATTTACCGGCAATCAGGAACTGGAACATCATTTTATTTAACGGAAGCCCCAGGACGCATCCGGTGACACATCCCAATACTGCATAGGTGACTGCTTCTGCAGCAATCATCTTATAGAGCTGCCCGGCGCCCATACCAATAGAACGCATCACGCCATACTGCCGTGTTCTTGCCGCCACACTGGCATTCATACTGTTAAAGATATTGAACACGGTGATCAGCGCAATGATGAGCAGGAACCCGTAAATGAACACTGCTCCTGTATAATAAGAACTCTGGGATTCCGAATTTGACAGACGTTTATCTGCAATGGAGCTATCCGGTGGAAAGAGGTTTCGTATCGCTGATACTGTCCCGTCACTGCCGCTGCCTGCAAGCTGTATATCCACAGCTGTATAGCCTGCCATACCAATGCTCTCTGTAAACAGCCGTTCTGAGCATATGATGTATCCAAGGCTTCCGGCCTCACTTGACGCATTTGTGGACGAAAGGATCCCCGCAATCCTCACCTGTTTCTCCCCCAAAGGTGTATGGAGCGTCACAGTGTCCCCGACTTTCCATTGCATACCGTCCCGGTAGGTGACTAAGACATCCCCGGTTCCTCCCTGCACGGACTTGGTATCCCCCTCGTTCAGTTCCTCTTCTGCCCATTTGAACTGATTCTCTTCATAGGAGACCAGTGCAGCCGTTCCGCTCTCGGTATCGGAAGAAACGGATAACCCGCTATATTCCATTCTCCCGAAAGCACGTTTCACACCTTCCATTCCCGCGATTTCTTTTATTACAGAAGGCTCCAGTCCTGCAGCAGCTGTCACAGATACATCTCCTGCCCAGGGAGCTAACGCAGGCATGCCCTGATCCAGGAAGACAACCATTACCTGGAAAGACAGGAAAAGCATGATGCTGATGGCAAAGGAACAGGTCATCAGGAATAAATTCTTTTTCCCGGACAAAGCATGGAACACGCCCATGCCTGTCTCCACATGGAGCAGCTTCGTATTCGCCGCACGTTTATTCTCTGTCAGCTGGGAGCTTCCGCTGATTGCCGTGACAGGCGAAACCCTGGAGGCCTTTTTCGCCGGGGAAAGGGAAGCAAGGAGGACGATCAGAAAGCCCACCACGGCACCTGCCAGGATACCGACGATACTGAATTCAAATAGCGGGACCTCCGAAAAACGGTCCCCGCTGATGGACCTCAGCAGCAGGCAGGCAGCCCATGTCACAATCTGGCCTGCCAGCAGGCCGATGGGGACCCCCTTCGCGCTCTGTCTCAGTCCCTGCAGGATTACAAAATGCTTTACCTGTTTCCTGGATGCCCCAAGGCAGCGCAGCAGCCCATAATCTTTCGTCCTCTCCAATACATTGGTGTTAAAGCTTGCAGAGATCATCACCGTCCCCGCAATCAGGACAAGGAAAACAAGGATTGCCGCAATCAGATAGAGGGCCTGCATGATATTGCTCTCGCTTTGTCCCATCAGGCCTAATAAAGCGGTATTTTCTGAAATCTGGCCGTCAGAAAGGTCAAACTGAGACTTGATTTCCTTTATGGCCTCCTGGATATGGGCGCCATCCTTAAACTGGATACGGTAGGTGGTTCCGTCTGCTGCATTTTCATCTGCAATGGCAAGGAAGCCATCCTCGCTAAGCGCCATCCCGCAGATATCCGCTTTCAGCATGGAACCCATATCCGCAAGGGTCCCGGTAATCCGGTATTGTTTTTGTGAGCCGTCCGGAACCGTAACCGTCATGTTATCACCAATTGACAGGCCCAACTGCTCCATGGCACTTTCATTCAGCAGTGCCTCGTCCGGCAGGGAAGGGTATACCCCGTCCGTCATATCCATTTCAGTCAGGGATTCCATTGTTTTTTCATCTGCCCCTACAAAGCTGACGGTCTTGCCGGATAACATCCCCGTGCTGCCCTGGTAGACCCATCCTGATAAAGCCACGTCAACCCTTGCCGATACCAGCCCAGCTGTCTCCTCATCCACATCATGGAGCGCTGCATGGTATTCGCCATTGGTCTTGATAAAATAATTTTTCTGGGAGCGCATCGCCATATCCGCCATACTGAAAATCGCCATCACAAGGCATACGGAAAGCATAATGCACAATATGGATATCCGGTTGTTTTTGCGGTGTACCCTTTCATACTGGGGTATCAGCCCAAGATAACTTTTCATCTCGCTGCCACCCCCAAATCCCTTAGCCTGCCGTCCGTCATGCGCAGCACCCGGTCTGCCTCTTCCGCATGGTTCTCATTGTGGGTGATCATAAGGATTGTCTGTCTGTATTTCGCCGACATAGATTTTAAAAGAGTGATGACCTCCTGACTGTTTTTAGAGTCCAGGTTTCCGGTTGGCTCGTCCGCCATGATGATTGCAGGGCGGGCAGCCAGGGCCCTGCCGATTGCCACCCTCTGCTGCTGGCCGCCGCTCAGCTGGCTGGGGAGGTGCTTCCTGCGCTCCTTTAATCCCAGAATCTCCAGCAGCTCCTCCACATACTTCTGGTCCGGCTTCTGGTAATCCAGCAGCAGGGGGAATGTGATGTTCTGCTCTACATTCAATTCCGGTATAAGGTTAAAGGACTGGAAGATAAACCCGATATTCTGGCGGCGGAATACCGTAAGCTTTTTTTCAGGCATGGAAAAAATGTCCTTCCCGTCAATCAGCACTTTTCCGGAGGTCGGGTTATCCAAGGCCCCACCACATTTAACAATGTGCTTTTCCCGGAACCGGATTCGCCTACGATTGCGATAAATTCCCCTTTGCCCACGGAGAAGGAAACATTGTCAAGCGCCCGGACCTGCGCTTCCCCTTTTCCATAGGTCTTACTTAGATTCTGTACTTCAAGAATATTCATAATCATTACCTGCCTTTCGGGAACTATCATACCCGATGGGTCTTACTCTCACATGAATTTCATCTTACTCTTTTGTAAGATGGAAAAAGCTTAAGACGAATCTGCTGCCCTGCCCGACCCTGCTGGTTACGGAAACAGTCCCCTGATGGGCTTCCACAATGGACTTTGCCAACGGCAGCCCCAGGCCAATCCCATGGGTATCCTGGGAAAAACGGCTCCGGTAAAACCGTTTGAAGATATTATGGATATCCTCCTGGTGGATCCCTTTCCCATTGTCCTCCACCATAATGTTTGTAAGAAGGGTTGTCCTCTCCCAGCTGACCACTATTTTCCCGCCTCTGCCGGTATGCTCAAGTGCATTTTTTACCACATTCCCCAAAGCCTCCGACATCCAGAGGGCATCACAATAAAGGGAGATATCGTGATTTCCGGATAATACAATCTCCTTCTCTTCCTGGGCGGCCAGTGTCTCAAAGCGTTCCGTCACGTCACGCAGGAGCATTTCAATGTTTTCCTCCGCTTTTTCCATCCTGACCACGCCTGCGTCCAGCCTGGCTATTTTTAAGAGCGTATAGACTACATCCTCCACCCGGCGTATTTCCCGTAGGGATTTCTGGCTGAATGCATGGACTGTTTCGCTGTCCGTACCCTCCTGCGCCATAATCTCATCATACATCTTAAGCGCTGCCAGTGGTGTCTTTAACTGATGGGAAACATCTGAGATCATATCCTGCAAAAATTCTCGTGTCTGTTTTTCATGCTCTGCCTGGGCAGAGAGGATGGCGGCAAGCTCATTGATCCTGTGGAACAGGCTGTACCAGTCCCCGGTTTCCTCACTGTCGATCCTCTGGCCCGTATCCCCCTCCAGGAACCGGGTAATCACGGTATCTGCCTTTGCTATCGCTTTGTTTTGTTTCCGGATGTAGATCCAGACTGTCAGAAAAACAGCCAGAAAAACACAAAAAAACATACCTCCGAACCAGGCGGCGGTATGCTTTCGGTAAGTGTATACGGCAGGAATCAGTCTGGGATCTGCGTTTTCATGGTAGCCCGCTTCCTTAAGGATCCGCCTTCCGGTCTCCAGGTCAGAGTCCGCTTTGTCTTTCGTAAACGCGGCTGCCACATTTGTGTCCGGGTGGTTTACCAGATACCCTGCCGCCCCATAATCATGCTCCACCATTGTTTTCTGGTAATCATTCGTCATATAAGATAAAAGGATGGTCATACCTACCGCCGCAGCCATGCAGATGGCAAACAGCCAACACAGCATCCTCCTTGTTTCTTTTCCCATTCTTTTCATATCGCCTTACTCTCCAGCCCATTTATAGCCAAAACCGATTTCCGTGAGAAGCTTTGTGGGGGAATTCGGGTCATCTTCAATCTTCCTCCGCAGTCTGCGTATATAGACAGAAAGGGTATTGTCATCCACATAACTGCCGTTCCCATCCCAAAGGCGGTCTAAGATCAGTTCCCTTGGCAGGATGCGGCCTGGATTCTTCAAAAACAGGCAGAGCAGCTTATATTCCACTAATGTTAAAGGAATCTCTGCTTCCCCTTTCCAACAGATTCGCTCAGACAGGTCAATCCGGATCCCATCGGATTCCAGAATCATATCGCTCTTATTAAATTGTACAAAGCGGCGCAGCAATGCGTTGATCCTCGAAAGGACCTCTCCCAGTTTAAAAGGTTTGGTAACGTAGTCATCCCCACCCATGTCCAGCCCTCTTATAATACTGATCTCTTCATCCGAAGCGGTCAGGTAAATAATCGGGACGGCAGAAGTCTTCCGTACTTCTTTACAAATATCAAAGCCTGTCCCATCCGGCAGCGTGACATCCAGCAGTAAAAGGTCATACCGGCCTGCCTGGAAGAATTGATACGCTTCCTTTACGGTACGGGCGTTATCCACCTGAAAACCATTCTTCTCCAATGTATATTTCAGTCCTTCAATCAGGCTTAAATCATCTTCAACATATAATATCTTTTTTTCACTCATTTTTTATCCATCACTTCGGATGCCTCCGACATATAAAAAGTAAAATTGCAATTTCCACAACCAGCAAAACCAATAGGACATATAACAGTACCGACCAAGCCGAGGCGGCTCCCGCAAGCAATAACATTACCACTGGAACCACATATTTCCGTGGATGGTGCCACAGGTCGCTTTCAATCTTCCAGCACCGGATGGGATAAAACCACTCCAGCAGCACAGACAGCACCGCGCTCTGCAGGGCAAAGAAAACAGCCCCTGCAATCATATGGGCAGTGACACCGCCGTTTTGTATCTGCCAGCTTAAGAGGAATATCACATCTGCAGCCATATTGCAGGAAAAAATAAACAGGCAGTATGGGATGCAAAAGCGCTGTTTCTGTCCAGGTAGGAAACGGACTGCCTGCTCCAGGTCACGGTCGCAGGACAGCAGGATACAAATAGGGGTATTTAAGGATAGAATCGCAAACCCCACTGGGACAACAAACAGCCCGGCCATTTCTCTTAAAAAATACGGCATTACAATGGCTACGCACCACATCACAGCAGTATTGACCAGATAATTCCTGTGGCAGCTCAGATACCGTAAAAAGTACCGCCACAGGGAAGCTTTTTTCCTCTGCCGGATAGCATGGTGTTTCTCACTCTCCCCCTGATAAAAAGCATATCCGTCTGCCTTCCATAAAATCAGAATAGCAATGAAACTATTCGCAAGCAACAACAGTCCAAACCATGTCTTACTTCCGCAAAATATAATTGCGGATACTATGGCAGCAGCCCAGAGCCCGCCCACATACCAGTATTTTCTCTGGGAATAGGTTGCGGCGGCCATAAGGACCGCATGAAGCATACTGATGGCCATTCCTATCATCTCTATGGGCTTCCATGCAGAAACAGCCAGCAGGACCGCCAGAAGCAGCCCTGTCTTTGTAAGAACCGAATAGGCGCCCAGCATCCCCACATAGGAGAAAACAAACTCCCAGCGTTGATGCGGCAGCATCAGCATAGCAGTAAGCTCCACCGCGTTATCTCTGGAAGAAAGAGCCTGCCACATCACACCTGCAGTAAAGGCGCTGATCATCAGAACCCGGACAAACGATGCAATCTGCACCTGAAAACCGGCAATGTACAGTCCCCAAAATACAATCACATCCATGAAAAGAGTCCGCGGCAACCGCTCATATTTTGCCCCAAACAGTTTTTTGGCAAAGGTTTTACCTGTCATTTTCATCATGCAGAGCCTCCCGGATATCTTCGGCATTGATCTGCCCGCGTTCAAACGTCTGCCGGATCCTGCCATCCTCCAGGACAAAAACCCGGTCAGAGGTCAGCGTAATGCTCTCCAGGATGTGGGAGGAAAACAGCACGGTTCCATGCTCCTTATACCCCGAAATCTGCTCATACAGGTATTCCGTGCTCTGGAAGTCCAGCCCGTTGACCGGCTCATCCAGAAGGAGCAGTCTGGGTTTTAGGGCAAACGCCGTGATCAGGAATGCCTTTTTCCGGTTTCCGGTTGACAGCTCTCTTAACAGGGTATCTGTATACCCTTCAAAATGGAAGCCCTGTATCAGCTCCGACACATCCGGCACCTCTTTCCCATAGGCGGCGCATACATAGGCCAAGTATTCCCGGAAAGTAAAATACGAGAAAGAATTGTCCTCGGCAAACACCGTATAGCGGCAGAGCTTAAAATCCTGCTTCCGGAAATCCACAGGAGCACCGCCAAAGCAGATACCGTCTGAACGGAAAGTAGTGAGCAGGCCGGAAATCACCTTCAGAAATGTGGTTTTCCCGGCCCCGTTCAGCCCGATCAGACCTGCCACTTCATGCTCCGCCAGCGAAAAAGAAAACCCCGAAAGTATCCTTTTTTCTTCACTGTACCACGCACTCAGATTTTTAATCGTCAGGAGCGTTTCTCCCATCTTACCTTCCCCCTTTGCCGTCCTTCTCTTTTTTCCATGTCGCATAGGCGGAATACAGGAATACACCTGCCAATACCAGATAAAGTCCCATCATCGGGAAGTTACCAGATACCCCGCATACAATGGCAGCAACCAGCCAGATCAATCCCAGACTTCCCCGAATATAAATATGACGCATTGTTTTTTACCTCCTTCATCGTCTCTTTGTGTTCTCTATGTATCCAATTATTTTAATTCAAAGTGCGCAGCAACCAGATTGGCCAGTTCATCCATTTCCATGGTTCCATCATTTATCACTGAAATGTAGTTCTCTTTCTGGCATTGCCGCTGTACTTCCTGAGCAAACAGAACATCCCTGTCCATCCAGTTACGGAAAGCCTTTTCCTTATCACTGCACCCCTCCAATACCAAAGGAACAAAGTCTCTTTCTCTATAATGCGTTATTTGAAATTCTTTTGCAGGTGTAATGGAGATATACCGGCTGTCCGGAATGCCAGACTGTTTCATCAGCTCTGGAAGATACGCCGCCCCTTCTGTGATAATGCCGCCTTTCCAGTCAATCTGCTTCAGATCTGTTTCCACAAATTCAAAGATTTCCCTGTAGATATCAAATTCCTCTCTGCATTGGATGAACGGTTCCCGCATCCAGATCTGCTCCGCATTCATACTGGTGACCTTCCTGCAAACGGGATACCCTTTTCTTGCCCCTGTCTGCATATATCTGTCCAGAAAATCATCTGTTTTAAAGTAGTATAAATCATATTTTTTTGAAAGAATCTCGGCAACACTGCTTTTTCCCGCGCAGGGGGAGCCGCCGATATAGTATATATCCATTTCAAGTTCGTCTCCCGTTTCAGAAAAGTGTTGATTTCCATACATCCGTTTCTTTCAGCAGGCAGCTTGCAGCTCTGCCATATCCCTTGTACCAGTATGGCTATTCCGACAGGACGATCCTGTAAATATCCGCCTGTTCTCCATCAATTTCAAAGCTTCGCTCATAGACTCCGCCATTCCGTGTGATTGTTTTTACCGAAGGTCCATTCTTCCTTTCCACAGAAAGATACAGTTCGTTCATCCCCGCCTTCTTTGCAACCTCCAATAACTGCCGCAGCATTTCCGTAGCAAAACCATTTCTTCTCTCTGACGGACGGACGCTGTAACCGCAATGACCAAGATTCTTCAGGAAATCGTTCAGCGTATGCCTGAAATCAATGATTCCCACAATTCTATCATCATCGACAGCAAAGAATGTGTCCGTTATAACCCAATTCGGATTAACGGTCTCTTCTTTCGTGTTTGCGTCTATAGATCTGCACCATTCTGTGTAATCATCCGTTTTATCAAATAATTCACTTCCGTTGATGACAAATTCCCCATGTTCAAAAAATTCCTGTCTGAACTCTATAGCCTGTTCTTTCATCGCTTCTGTTGGTCTGACTAATTGAATCATTTTTCACACTCCTTTATCTGCTAAGATTTTATCAAATTTTTTCTCCGACAGGATTTCATGTGTCACAAACTGCCCATCATAGAAAAGGGAAAAGGTTGTAAAAGGTGAAGGGGCATTCTGCGCATCTTCCCTGGTCTGAATATGTACGGACTGGAACACAGCATTCCTGTCCTTTGCCATTTTCTCCAGTATCGGTACATATTTTGCCGTAAAAGGGCATTGGTTTGTGTAATACAGCACAAATCCCTCCGGCATATCTTCATGCCTGCCCACGCTGTTCCGGAAGCGGGGAAGAGGTGCGCCCTCCTCAAATGGCAGGTACATCAACTCAAAATAAGGTTCTGCCGTATCCGCGGTCTGAAAGCCCTTATAGCCCATATATTTCGGGTCAGAGAGGAACCCCATTTTCTTTTTGGAGGACAGGATCACAAGACCCTTTTTCCCTTTCTCTTTACTGTCCTTGATACATGCATCCAGCAACAGGTTCGAATATCCATGCCCCTTGAACTGCCCGGATACCCACAGGCAGTCAATATACATATAGCCCTCCGCCTTGATGGGCGCCCATGCGTATTCCGCAGGGATATACTCAATGAAGCATTTTCCCCGGACATTGCCTTTTAAGAATACAAGCCCTTCGTCCAGCCTGTCTTTCAACCAGTTCTTTTTGGACATGACCTGAATATCTTTGTTATTGGAAATCGCGCAGCAGATGTGCTCCTTTTCCATATTTTCGTGTGTCAGTTTTACAAGTTCCATACTCTATTGCCTCCTTTGTCCCACAAACATGAAGTTGTCTATTTCTTTTTCTTATGATTGATTCGCTATCCATATTGCCATAATTTTCTCCTTTTCAACTTTGAATTTAATTCTCAATAAAATTTTTTTCTATTTCCGAATCAGTTTTATAAAATCCGAAAAGCAAGAAACCAACTCCTACACAACCTCCGACAGTAAAAGCAACTTGGCTTGAAGTATGAAATAAAAACATCATTACACTTAAAATAATCTCGATTATTCCCAATATTTTTCCGAGAGATATGAAAATATTAGGTGCGATACTTTGTGCATAGTCCCAATGTGCTTGCGATTTTCGTGAAGTTGGTGTGTTATATCCGTTTTGTGACTTCATATCTGATACAGAATGTTTCTTTAAGATAGAACCTGTCAGAATCATTACATATGGAATAATTAAATTTAAGAATAACAAAAATGGCATACTTCTTCTTTACAAATTTCCGATTTATCAATTTCCTTTTCTGTTCTTGTAATAATAAACCATCAACACAAAAACGAAAGAAATAATCTGTGCAGCCATGATCCGGACAATCTGTAATTCGTCTGCGCCATTTTGCGAAACGACATGAAGCATGTTTGTAGCAACGGTATTATTGAACAAATGGTCGCCAAGCCCTGCCCACAGATTTCCCGTAATGCGGTAAAGAAGCCCCCATTTGATTCCCATAATCCCGGCAAGGATAATATAACCGATCCCCATCAGGGCCATTGCCGCAAATGACATTTCGCCATTCACATAGCTTCTGATCGGCATTACAATGTGCCAGATACCAAATAGAAACGCGGCAATAAAATTAGCCTGCATAAATGGCTTTGTTTTAGAGAGCATTTTAAGAAACAGACCGCGAAAAACACCTTCCTCCATCCATACGTTGATAACATTGAACAGTACGCATAACAGAAAGAAAACAAAATCCGTATTTTTGATCTGCGAGCCGGTTAAAGAAAAACTGCTGATATAGATTTCCAAATGCGCAGGATTGCCTTGCAGAACTGAAATTGCCAATTCCAACCCAAACGAAACGGTAAAGCACACGCTTCCCAATAACAATCCTTTCAAAATACCGCTTACAAAACCGTTTCTTTGAAATCCAATATCACGCCATGTAAGATTTATCTTTTTCAATGCCAGCGCCAAAAAGATAATTCCAACGACTTTATGGAGCACATTTTCTCCAATAGCTGTTTTGTCTGTTTCAATTAGAAAGTATTCCACAAACCTTACAGACAAGCAAAGCATGAAGACTATCATGCATAAATTAGTTGGTTTGCATTTTATGTTTCTTTCCATATGTAGCTACCTCCATCAGCACCAATTTCTTTTTCATATGCGACTTCCTGTCGAACTGGAATTTGTCAATCAAAAAACTTTTTTCCCGATTTTTTATATAACAGAGTGCCAGCAGAAATTACAATTGCCAATATAACAACATTATATTGCATTGGTGCCAAATAGCAGATATTAAAGGCTGCGTGTATCATAGTAGTAAGCAGAATATTTCTGCATTGGTAATAGGTCATTCCCAAACCGACAGAAACAATTACTGTCCATATACAGAGCCAAACAATCTGTCCAAAACTTAATGAATTTCTGATTATCCACATTGGCATATGCCACACTGCCCAAACAGCGCCAACAAATATAACGCTGATGATTTTTTTCTTAAAAGGCGACCGTTCAAGCAAAAATCCCCGCCATGCTATTTCTTCAACAAGTGCTGTTATCAGCAGATATATACAGTTTGCCAATAGTGATGCTGATGACAAATAAATATTTACGTTCACTCCCGTTATAAGCGAATAGCAATAAGAACAGAATATCCCCGCAGCCATACATACAGCCCATATCAAAATATGTTTGGCCGTTATTTTCCCTGAAAACATCTGTAAAAAGTACACCTTGACATTCTGCTCGCAAATCAGCAGAAAAACAGCAGCTATCGAGGGGATGCACACATATAAGTATTTTACGTATAACAATATATTGGGAATAATAATTCCGTTTTGCTCTAGCAATGTAGGTACATAGCATATAAACGATAAAACATATACAACAGAAACCCATAACGTGAGTTTCAACTTATTTGTGTATCTCGCCATCACAATTTCTCCTTGCAGTACGAAAATCTTACAGCAATTCCGATTTCTCATTCTCGGCAAATTCCCGATAAACTGAAATTTAACGCACTCTCTCAGTATTTGTAATATCAAATCCGACTTTTTCGTATAGTTTTAAAGCTTTTTCATTCCATTTAGCAACATGTAACAAAATAGGCCCATTACTAATTTGGCGAATATGGTTCATTCCCCATAATAAAAGCTGTTTTCCATATCCTTTATTTTGAAATTTCTTATTGACTATCAAATCGTCTATTTCACTTCCATAACATGCGACAGAACCAATAATTTCTTCCTCGCTTACAAGTAAGAAAATATCTTTACTTTTTTCACGGATTTGTTCATAATCGCTCAAAAAATTGTATGGCTTAATATCAAGTGATTTTCGCATTTCATAAAAGCATGCATTATATATTTTCATGTATTGTTGAAAGTACTTTTGCTCAAAGGTAATACACGAAATACTATTTTCCCCAATACTGTCTTTTATATATTTCATTTTATATACCATTATTTCCATACTGCAATCTTCCCCACAAATTCCGATTTCTCTTTATATTTCCTCAGAAACTTCTTTGTTGTAATCCTCTGCATATTCTGTCATACTCTCAAAATGCTTTGGACAAATTCCCACTTTTTCATATTCTGCAAGATACTTATTCAGAGCCTGATTGAAGGCATCCGCATTCTCTTCCAGATTTTTTGGGTTAAATTTATCCATAATTTCAAAGCCGTCCACTGCGATACATTCTGCAATCTCATAGAACATCCACTGTAAAGACAATAAATTCATAAAGGAAGAATACACATCGTTTCTGCCTGCCGCCTCGGCCATTTTGTTTTTCCAGTTAGAATACATTTCCTCATACGTTCCACGCAGGTTTTCTACAGAAGGAGGTTCCTTTTTCTTCGGAACCTGCAGATACCCGTCTGTCAAAACAAAAATTTCCGTCAGTTCTGCCCGTATCTCTTCCACTGTCTCTGCCTGAATGACGGCAAGAATCCTAGTTTCAGGATCATAAGGAAGTCCAAGCTGTTTCAGCTCATCCAAAGCCCTTTTTGTTCCTTTTCTGAAATACTGGCCGTTATATAACATGACAGCATTTTCTATAAACTCAATAGCCGCTCCAGCGTAGTTTCTGGCTTTTGATAAAGATTGTGCGAGATATACCTCTGCAAGCATCTTTTTTGCATCGCTGTACGCCTGGTCCGCCTTCTCATATCGTTTATCCGATGCAAGCAGTTCTGCTGCCTTTCTTCTAATCTCATCCAGCCTTTTCAATGCGCTTTTATCTTTGCAATAGACAATCATCGAGTCGAACAGCTTGGATAAATGTGCATGGCCACACTGCGCATCATTTTCAAGCATATCCCAGCTGGTACAGTAAAGATCATATCCTATATCAACATCATCTATAATAAAACCATCGGCCAGAACCTGTCCGTTTTCGTCATTAATCAAAATTATCAAATCAAGGTCGGATTTTCCGTACTCATCTCCGGTAGCAACCGAACCATACACACCAATCAGGGCCAGAGAATCAGGGCACAAAGCATCCGCTTTTTTTATGACAGCGTCTATCATTGTTTCATTCCTATCATTCATTCCATATCCTCCCGATACAAATCCCGATTCCAATTCTTCACTTTTTTTGCTTTAACTTTCTCCAAAGGAACAGCTTTATGATAATGGCAATTATCAAAGGAACAGTCGTAAATATGCCATAATACAAAATGCCTGTGTACCATGGTGCCGATTGCATATCATATAACCCAGGACGTGTCCTGTAATCCAGACATACATAGATTACTTGCCCTGCAAAAGCTCCAATCAATGAACTGATCAGTATATTCAAAATTCCGTTCAGCTTCTTTAACATAGAACAAGCCCCCATACCCTGATTTTCTCTAAATTCCTTTGATTCAATGCATTGGTGAAACTTTCCATTACGAAGGCTCCTTGCTTTATTCATCAATCTCGATCATTCGTTTATATACACCCGAAGATTTTTCATCAATCATAATTGCGCCCACACATTTTTTATAAAAGCTGACGGCAGAGTTTGTGGGCCATCCAATAATGGCATACGCATAACCAAGTTCCCGCATGGATTCCAGAGACTTAAGTAGCAAGGCTCTTCCTACACCCTTTTTTCTTTCACTTTCCACCACAGCCATAGGGCCGAAAAAATTTCTGGCTGTCGCCTCATAACATGCGAAACCGATAAGTTCCTTTTCTCTGGTCGCAATATAACAGGTGACAGGGTTATTAGAAAAAGCGGCCTGTACTTCATCTGAATAATCATCTTTTGCACATGCCCTGGCGAAAGCGATAATCCTGCTCCTGTCAGGTGCCAATGCTTTTTTGATTCTGATGTCGTTTTTCAATAAATTTTCTTCTATATCATGTGAATGGGGTATATTGTATAGTTTAACAAGCATATCCGCCATATGATTACCTCCCAGGATACCGGTTATAATTTGTGTTTCCCGGAAAACGGAGGTAATTAGTCAACCTTATGAAAGAATACTGTCTGTTCTTTCATGGATATTTTTCCGACCTGCCAGCCATATTCCACAAGCTCTTTCTTATATTTCAGGAAAGAGTGGTCAATCGGTATCCCCGCGATCTTCTGGATCTCCTCAAAAGTCAACTGAAAAGATTCTTTTCCGTTTTTCTGCACATATTCCCACAAAGCGCTGTATTTACTCATTGCCATTCTCCTCTCTAATGATTCCAAAATTCAGAACTTTCTGAATCTATGTCCTTCTTTACAGAACCTGAAAAAACACGGTCACGAACATGATGATTCCTACCACAATGGCTGCTATGCCAAAGAAACAGCTTCTCCTGTTTCCATTTTTTCCATTGACAATCCAGAGCAAACCGCGCAGTATAAGAAGCAATCCTACAAAAATCGGAATAAACTTATTAACAGCTTCTATCATTCCTTCTAACCTTTTCCTTTCTGCCCTCTCTTTTTCTTATCCATTCTCTTCTCCAATTCGACCATCCGAAACCATGCCCCGGCCATCAGGCTCCCTGGCAGCTATGCTGCCAGGGATTACCTTTTATAATCCAAAACAACCCGTTGACAATGTCTATACTGAAACAGAAATATTCGTACCGGATTCCGATTTCAATGCTTCTCCGGTTTTCGTATAGATTACAGGCTCTGTCTTAACAGCATCCGCTGTTTCTTCGATAGATACGCCATTGTCTGCACCTGTCTGAACCGAATCCGTCTTCTCGTCCAATGCGGCCTTCCCATTTTCGCTGATGCTGCCATTTCAAAAATACCGGAAAACAGTGCGCATTTGCCACCATCTCCCGGTATTGATACCACACTAAAAATCCAAATCTCTTTTATTCTGATACAGAAGCATTCTGCCGCCTGTAGGTGTCATTGTCTTTCTGGCTTAACTCGTTTTCTATCTGCGCCAGCTTTTTCTCCAGTTCCCGGATTTTCTTTTCATCTCCGGAAGCTGACTGGATCTGCTGTTCCAACTGTTGCTTTTTCTCTTTCAGCTTCTTGATTTCCCTGTCAACCTTATCGGTATTCGTGACGCATTTCTCCGCCGGCTTTCCCTGATTGTCTCCGCTTACCTTCGGCCCTTTTCCATCTTCGCCTTCCCCGGAACGGTCATCCTTTCCATCTGCATGGTCAGCTTTCGGGTCATCAAAAAAGATTTTCCGGTTGCCGTTCTCGTCCTGGCCTACCCGGTACAGTCCCGTAGGCTTTTTTCCCGACTTTTCACTGCTGATGTATTCATCCTGTGGTTCGGACAGCCTGCCGGATTTTTTCTCCTCTGCAGCCTTCTCGGCTTCCTTTGCTTCCTTCGCCCTCTCGGCGGCCTGTTTTTCCTTCACCCTTTCTGCGTAGTCGGTTCTGGAATGTTCATAGTTTCCATTCATCTGCATTGCCATAAGCATGTTCCTCCTTCAATTTGATATTGTCAGGCAGTCGCCCTTACAGACAGCTTCCTTTTTCTTTTTTCGGCTGTAGAAAGTAATGCGTTAATCCATTTGCTGCGGGATACCTTCTGGATGCTGTGAAATGATCAGCAGCACATGGAGGACAAATTTATTCTCCTGTGTCTCTATACTCATGGCGCCGCCATATTTTTCAGCCACCTTCTTTACGTTTGACAGGCCTGTCCCTTTTTTGAACGCGCCTTTCCCATGGAAGCTGTTTTCAATTTCCATCATAAGGAAATCTCCCTGGATACGCCCGGACACATGGATATATTTTTCCATACCGGCATCCAACCTTTTTACTGCCTGAATCGCATTGTCCAGTGCATTTGACAGGATAATGCAGATATCAATGTCCTTAAGGCTGCAGGGATATGGCAGAAGGAGGGAACAGTCCACATCGATCCCCATGCTTTTGGCAATCCCTAGCTTGTTTCCCACCAAAATATCCACTACCGGGTTATTGGTACTGCAGGGGAATGACATTTTTTCCGCCATATCGTCCATATCTTCCATATAGCTTACCGCTTCTTCCAGTTTCCCGCTCTGCAGAAGATTTTTCACCACTGCGATGTGGTTCCTGATGTCATGGCGGAAGGACTTTGTTTCATCGTAACGTGTCTTCGCTTCCTCCACATACTGGTTCAGGGAATGTTCTTCCTGTTCCAGCAACGAAATTTCAGTGCTGAGGCGGAAATTTTGCTGCAGCTTCCTATAAAAAAACAGAATGCAGAACAGGCTTAAAAGTCCCAAAAGATGCATTACAAGCAGCTGCCAGTGACTGAACAGATACTCGAAAGATCCGTCCTCCTCTAATAATATATACTGGCAATCAAATGAAATCATATTAATGTACTCACTCATAATAAAGATCATCAGGATCGGAATGAAAACCAGAAACATTTGCTGCATTTCCGATGCGGTATAGTCGGAAAAATAGCGATACACCATATAATAGCAAACCCCTGTCAGCAAAAGTGACGCAGCCTCACTGGCCAGCATGGCCGCAATACCGGCCGTATCATAGAAAAAATTTGGCAGCCATGCGTATAACAGACCTATCAGAGATTTCACAATCCCATAGCAGAGCAGCATGATTTCAGTTGTCAGGGCCGCATACAGAAGGGAAGACTTAAAATCCGCATGGCAGACCAGGATCCCACATACCGTAAGAAGAAATACCATCGCCACGAAGCCGGTCACCGTGCCAACTGAAAGAAAGCGGGTGACAATCACCGCACATACTCCAAACAGGAAATAAAACGGGGGCAAAAGTTTCTTTTTCAGGATTTTTGCCAAAAAATAAAACTGAAAGGTTCCCTCAACGAGGCCTATTACATATATATTGAAAAAGTCTAAATACTCAGCCATGTTACCAGCCCCCATATCTAAAATTCTCAAATGTTCTTCATATACTGCAGAACAACGCCGGAGAACTCCTTGCTCCGCAGCCGTGATACGGGAATCTCTTTGCCATTATCCATACAGGCCATCCCGTTTTTATAGCCTTTTAAATGTTTCAGATTGATAAGATAGCTCCTGTGGCACCGGTAAAAACGGTTATCCAGCTTTGTTTCCAGATTTTCAATCCGTTCATAATAATCAACAACCTCGCCGGAATCCAGGTTCAGATATATTTTCCGGTCTATGATCTCACAGAAGACAATCTCATCCTTTGGGATGATGCGCCCCTCATATCCCTTTTGCACCAGCAGGCTGTCTTCGCTGGCGTTCTGCATGGAAGCGTAGAGGCGGTCCATTGTCTTTTCAAACTGTTTTTTATCCACCGGCTTGACCAGATAATCGTAGGCCTGCACCTCAAAAGACTGGAATACCATCTCTTTCAGTACCGTAATAAAGACTAAAAAGCCCCGGAACTGATCCGCCCTGAGTCTCCTTGCCGTCTCCATGCCGTCCATATCCTTCATCTGGATATCCAGAAACAGGATGTCGATCTGCCCATTGTAGCTTAACAGCTCTTCGCCGCTGGAAAACATACGGAGGCTGATCTCCCGGTTCTTTTTACGAAAGAAATCAGAAACAAAAGACCTTATATGCTCAGACATATGTTTTTCATCATCACAGATTGCAATACGGATCAATGCACCACCTCCTCGTCATGATCAGCATTCGCCGTTCGTCAATCATGCAAGCATGTTGACTCACTTGCGCTCATGATATCGCCAGCGGCAAAAGATATACTTTTGCCGCTGCCATAGACAGACATTTTATTATAGCCTGTCGGAAACGCCAAAACAATTTGATTGCTGTGAAATGTTTATCTGTTGCTGTGAAATGCTGAATAAAAACCGATCAATCCCTCCATCGGAATCACTCCATCGCCCGCATCTGCTCTACCAGGGATTGCTTTTTCTGCCTGCGAACCATCCAGACAGACAGGATCGCCTCCATGCCAAACAACACAAGGAGGAACAGCCCCATTTGCAGGAATGGGAACTGATATGGGACAACTGTACCGGCAAAGGATTTTTTACTTACTTCCGCACAGACTGCTACGGAAAGCGGCAGCCCCAGAATCAGGACTGTAAGCTCCGCAAAAAATGCATAGCACATCCCCTCAATGATATTCATCCGGCATAGCTGCTTCCCGGTCAGGCCAATGGAACGCAGAATACTGTTCTCCTTTTTTCTGGACATCTGGTTGGAAAGTGTCGTATTGATCAGATTGACGACACCAAACAGGAAGACCAGCCAGGAAAGAGCCTGCAGGCTGCCAAAAATAATGCTGCTCTGCATTTTCTCATATTCGATGTGCGCATCTATGGTATCCATTCCAAGATTGCTGCGGCCCGATACCAGCTCCTGCAAGCTGCTTTCCACAGACGCTGCTTTTTGGGGATCATTCACAATGCTCCAGGAGTAGTCAAAGCTTTCGATTTCAGGATGTATCTCATGAAATAACTCCTCCGGTGCGAACAAGGCTGCGGAATCCATGGCAAGCGCGCCATGTCCGTTTGTCGTCTTCGATGCATCGAACAGTCCGGATATGGTAACTTTCACAGTTTCCTGACCCAGAATCAACTCAATAGTGGCCCCAACATCCATATCAGTATGGCGCTTCTGATAAGCCGTACTCAGCAGGATGCTGTGGGTATCTGCCGGCATGGCGCCGGATACCAGTGCCGCTTCCACATCCATACGGTTTGTGTCCGTCAGCATGTCGCACATGCCGGCCTCGGCGCTTTCGGAAGCCCTGAATTTTGCGTGCAGAGACCGGCGGGGGGCCAGCACATCCGTCACCCCGTCCACAGAAAGGATCTCCTGCCTTAAGTTTTCATCCAGCGGATTGCCGGCAGCCATAATCTCTTCCTCCGGCTGCTCTGAGGACAGATATATCTTTATATCCCCGTCCGGGAAAAACAGCCTTGCAGCCTGCTCCGGTGACCGGGTCAGGACCATGGAAGACACCACCAGAAGAAGGATCCCGCCCAGGCTTAGGGACACTGCAATACTCACTGACTTTTTGCGGTCACGTCCAAAATTTGCAAATCCCATGGATACGGGATTAAGTTTCCGGTGTTTCTTTCTGTTGTGTACCTTTTCCTGACCTACGAAAAAACGCATTGCCTCCAACGGTGAAATATTGGCAGCTATTTTGACCGGTCTGTGAACTGATATTGATACCATGACCCAGCAGACCACCACGGTCAGAAGCACAGCTATTCCATAATACCCTCCATGGAAACCTTTTGGGAACAGGAGCAGGCCACCGCCCACACCCAACAGGACACCCAGCAGGATTCCAATACCGCCCAGCTTCCGGCTCTCCTTTTTCACAATGCGCCGAATCTGTTTCGGTGTTGCGCCGATGGTGCGGAGCTGCCCATAGCTTTGTATTTTATCGTTCACAGAGATACGGAAAATGCTCTGGATGACTACATAGCCGCCGGCAAGCACAAGGGCGGCTATACCGAAAACAGTCACAAAGTCAATAGACTTTGAGTTAGAAGCAAAATAATTGCTGTTCATCCCTACATGCGCAGAACCAAACTGTGCGGCAATCTCCCGGCAGTGGGCAGCCATGGCCTCCTGGCCCAGCTGCCTGTCATTTTTGAAATGCACATAGGCACGGTACCCGTAAGGCTCAAATCCGGCCCACTGCGTCAAGGCCGCTTTGGAAACGGCAATGGCACATAGATTCGCTTCCTTTTCCCCAACATTAGACAGGATTCCGGTCACGGTATAGTCGCCATGAAAGCTCTCGGTATCCAACCGGACCGTCTCACCGATTTTGGCATTGGAACCGTAAGCGGAGAGAAAATATTCACTGACAGCGACTTCATTCGCCTGTGTCGGGAGTTCTCCTTTTATAAGCTCCATCTGGCTGCGGGCAATATACATCATGTCACTGTCGCAGTACACATAGGAGGCGTTGTATCCCTGCATGGAATGCTCCTGCCCCAGCAGATAGTATTCGCCCACGCGGGCAAACTCCGGCATATCTTTCAGCACCGCCACATGATCCGCCTCCACGCCGGTGAAGACCGCCTCATAGGTGTCGGCCACCTGATTACGCTGGATCTGTGCAATGGAAACGGATATAACCGCTGCAAAGCATATCAGAAACGCTGCCAGGGCGACGGCAATTACCACCATCAGGTTCCGGCGCTTCTCGCTTGCGAGACTGCGCTTCGCAAGTTTTTTCACAATAGCGCCGGTATCATTTTCAAAAGGCCATGTCATGCCTGTTTCCTCCTATCTCAATATCGCTATTTTAAGCGAAGTCATTCTGTCGCCTTGATCCGCTCCACAAGGGAGAGCTTTCTGGCATAACGGACCGCACAGGCCGAAAATACTGCCTGCACCAAGAGCAGCGCGGCTGCAAACAGCAGTACCTGGACTACCGGAAAACGATAAGTAATCTTCCCAAACATGCCTACTTGTTCAAACATATGACACACAGCCAGGCTGCCTACTGTGCCCACTGTCAGGGTAACAAACAGCGTGATCCCAATATAATACAGACATTCATAGGACAGCATCCTGGACATCTGCCGTCCGCTCATCCCAACAGACTGGAACACGCCCAACTCCTGCTGACGGGCTAAAAGGTTCGTGATCAGCGTATTGGCAAGATTTATCAGCGAAAATATAAAGATAAAGATCAAAAGGCTGTAATCCCTTTTCAGTTCCCCCTGCATTCCGCTCTTAAGAACCGCGACGGTATCCTCCAGCCCTAAAACCGCCACCCGCTCATCGGATACGGCTCCAAACACCGCTCTGCGCAACTCCTTGCTGTCCTTTTTGGTATGGATGTTCACATAGCTGGCAAAATCCGAAATTTCCGGGTAAAGGACGGACAGTTCTTCCTCCGGCAGAATAAAGAAATGTGCGGAGCTGCCGATGGGGATATCTTTGACAATGCCCATTACCGTATATGTCTTCGCCTGCCCATTGTAACAGGAAAGGGTAACGGTATCTCCCACCTGATAGGTAGTCTTGTAAATTTCTTTCAGGGAGCTGCCAGACGGGCAGACCAGGATACCGCTTTGTTCCACTAATTGCCGGTAATCCACTTTTCCCTCCAGAATTGCATCGCCAGTATACATTTTTTCCATACTCTCCTGGGCAATCCCTCTGACAATAAAAGCCTCATGCTCACGGTTGCCCGGAACCTCGCTGATGGCAGGGATTTCCACACAGGCTGTGCTGTAAGCCGTGACGTGATCCACACCGGGAATCGCTGCAAGCTCTTCCCGCAAAGTCTCCCCCAGGGGATTTTCTTTCTGCATCTCATAAAATTCCCGGCCCGCATAGTCCTCATATTGCAGAAGGTACTGGCTCCTGTCCCCAAACTGGGACTGGGCCATTTCTTCTATATCCACCGAATTTGCATAGGCAGAAATGCAAAGCAGCAAAATTCCGGTCAGGCTTAAGGAAGTGGCCGTTACAAATGCCTTTTTCCGGTTCCTGGTAAAATTCATCCGGGCCAGACAGGGCATGGTAAGACGGCGGTGAAGCTGCCTGGAAGCACTCAGGTACTGCTGTTCGGAATATGCAGTCGTCCGAATCGCTTCAATTGCAGATACTTTTCCCACCATGGATAAGGGCTTCCTGGTAGCAACCAGAACCATCCCATAGGTTAGCAGGGAAACCATCAGCCCGGATCCGATATTGTCACGCCAGGACCAATAACCGGGCACAGCGATAAGCGCGATTCCTGCCGCCAGGAGCAGTCCAAGGGGAATGGCTATGGCAGTCAACAGACGCCGTTCCCTCTTTACCACCCGCTTTAATTGCCCCGGCGTTGTCCCAAGAACCTTCAGTCGGCCGTATTCCCTCATTTTTCCCATCACAGAGATATAGAAAATGTTGTAGATTACGATAGCACAGATAACAGCAATTAAAATTGACAGGGCATAAATCTCCATCCCGTTTCCCAGATAAAGATCCAGCATTCCAAAGTAGCTGGAGCTATAAAATGTCCGATCCTCCGGGATACCCATTTCCCGGAAAAAGGCTTCCATATCCATGCGCAGCTGCTCCGGTTCCATCCCCTGGCTTCCGGCAAAACGGAACCGCAATTCATATGGCGCCTGATTGCCAGATACATCCACGCTGCTTTCCGAAATCCAAGCCGTGAAAATCCGGCTGTTGTTCTCCGATTCCAGAATGCCTGTTACCGTATATGCCTTTTCTCCGTCGCCAAGGTTCAAGGTGAGAGTCTGTCCCACCTCTGCCGGAAGGTCAAAATAATTGAGAAAAGACCGGTCTATGCAGAGTTCATTCTCTTCCTGGGGATAATTTCCAACAATCTCTCCGTATCCCATCAGGTCGATCATCTCTTTGCTTACGAAGCTGACATTTAACGTACTGTCCCCATGGCGGACCGAACCGGCATCAGCGGCATAGCCCCATTTTTCAAACCTTCCCGTGTCTGCAAGCCCTGTGACCTCTTCTCTGGTGAGCCCGCTGCACCCGGCCTGATACTGTCCCAGGATATTGTCCAGCGTCTGCTTCTGCTGTGCGGAATAGATAAAACTGAGGGTTCCCATAAGGCAGACAGCAAGAGTAATCGTAAGGACGATAAAAATGCTCCGGCGCCTGTCCGCTTTCATACTGCGGTTTGCCAGCTTCTTTTCTACTATACTGGTATCATTTTCAAAAGGCCATGTCATGGTCTGCCACCTCCTTCTATTATCGCAGAGCTTCCATCATGGATGACTTGCTTTGCTGCTTTAAGGCCCCTGTTGTAATCAGCACACTACATAAAATAATAATCGCACAATTCAGGATTGTAATACCAAATGGAAATTGATAATTCAAATAGTTCATCAGGCTGTTCTTCAAAAATGAGCAAAGAGCATATCCAATTCCTCCGCCAATTATCACAGATAATACAAGCCCCATGCCGACTACGATCAGTCCCTCTTTATGGACCATCACGGATAATTGTTTTTGGGACATTCCCACGGAACGCATAAGAGAAAACTCCCTGCGCCTTACGATAATTCCCGTCAAAGTTGTATTCAACAGATTCATCACGGAAAAACAGCCAATTAAGACAATGGCTATTGCAAGGGCTAACTGTGTCCCCTGCAGGAAGTTTTCATTCTGGGCAATGGCAGCAGAAAGGGAATCCACACTCAGCTGTGGGTTATCTGATACAATCTGGTCTATTTCATTTTCTGCCTGCTGTTCAAAAGAATCCTCTACACGAATCACATACTGATATGTTAGATTGCTGTGTGCGATTTTTTGCATGGAATCAACCGGCAATAACAGCATATCTATTTTATCGCCATTATTTCCAATCTTACTTTCGTCAAGGACTGCCGCAATCTCAAATTCCAGGTTCTCCGTATGCTGCCCATCAAAAATCTTCAGCGTTACAGACGAGCCGACTTTTGGATGAATGCCAAAATACTTCTCAAAGTCACCCGCTCTGCCAATCACCATCTGATCCTCAGATGCCATTTGCCCATAATCTGATAGGTTTCCATTTAAGAGACAGCTTTGCAGCAAATCCATATCTGCTTTCTCAAATCCTACAATTTCAGCATCTGATTCCAGGGCCTGCAAATCATAGGAAACCGGGAGATGCTGATCCTTCATAATCTTTTGCACACCTGATAATTGCGAGAGTTCTTTTTCCACTTCCTCCGTAAAAGGGCTTGAACCCTGCAAAATCTCCAAAGGATTTTCCATCAGCTCCTGATTCGAGATCTTTAGAACGAACTGTCCTCTTGCAAATCCGGATAAAGACATATCTTCTGCATTGATAGAAGAAAGGAAAGAGGATAAACCTAACAGCAGGACGCCAGTCAGGACAAGGGAGGCGGCTGTCAGTATATTCTTTTTCTTATAACGCAAAACCTGGTTGACTGCCAAAGACCCCGGCGTCAGCTTGTGCTGCCTGTGTTTACCTTTCGGCCCCTTATTTTGTTCATAGCGGGAAGCCTCTATAGGTGAAACGGCCGCGGCTATCTTAGCAGGCTTTTTGATGGACAGGCGTACAGTGGCATAGGTTAGCGCAACAACAACCGGGCATATCCATAGCACATTCCATAACCCAAATCCATGTGGAATTAAAAGATAAGCCACTGCAATTCCCGCAATCAGCCCAATAGGAATTGCAGGCAGCATCAGCAAAGTCCCCTCCCTGAGAACAAGCCTTTGAATCTGTTTTGCTGTCATACCTATTGTGCGGAGCTGTCCATATTGTTTAATGGAATTGATAATGGAAATATAAAAAATGTTGTATATAACCAAAACACCAGCGATCACGATAACAACCAGCCCGGCAACAGCCGCCAGAACCATCAATGCCGAAGGCTGGCTAAGGTTCAGATACGCTTCATTATAAGAAGGAGTCGCCTTACAGCCTGCATCAGCCGCTATCTGCGATATTAAGTTTTTTACATCCCCAGAGTCCGTCTTTGCATCTAAATTTACACGGAGCATTACTGCCGGTGAAAAGTTATCCCATCCATCCATTTCTAAGAAGTATTCTTCAGAAACCATAGCCGCATATAAGGAACGGTCAGTGCCTTTCGCCCCTGTTTTCAAGTATCCTGTTATAAGAAAGGATTTTTCTTCGCCGTTGTTTGGGTCTGGCAATCGAATGGTATCTCCAATTTTAGCATTTATCTTCTGCCGGATTAAGTATTCCTGTTCAATCAGGATCTCATTTGCTTTCTCTGGCATTGTCCCCTGGTCAACAGACAGCCCATTTAATGTAAGTGCATCATTGTTGGAATACGAAATATTAAGGCGGTCATTTCCAGATTTTACACTGCCAATGGAAGCTATCAATCCGCATAAATCCACCCGCACATCATCAGACAATTTTTGGTATTGTTCTTTTTCTATGCCGGAAATAAGCGCATGATAAGACCCCGTTATGTTATTGCCTCCATTTTGGTTCACTGTAATAATTCCAGAAACCAGGAGCAATACGGACGCCATCAAAAATGTTGCCAATGAAATTGCAGTAACCGTAAAAATTTTCTTCAAACGCTCTTTCTTTAATTGAGCAGTCGCTAATTTTTTAATGATAGCGCTGGTATCATTCTCAAAAGGCCATGTCATAGTCTGCCACCTCCTTACTCCACGATCCTGCCGTCCTCAATCCTTACGATCCGGTCAGCAAGCTGGGCAATCTCGTTATTGTGGGTAATCATAACAATGGTCTGGTTAAACTCCATGCTGGTACGCTTTAAAAGCCCCAGTACATCGGCGCTGGTCTTGGAATCCAGATTTCCGGTGGGCTCATCGGCCAGGATGATGGCCGGTTTGGTAATCAGGGCGCGGGCGATGGCAACACGCTGCTGCTGTCCGCCGGAAAGGTTATTCGGCATATTCTGCAGTTTATCTTCCAACGCCAGCATCCCCACGATCTCGTCCATGAACTTCTTGTCTGCCACATCTCCGTCCAGCTCCACAGGCAGGACAATGTTCTCATACACATTCAGGATCGGGACAAGGTTATAGTTCTGGAAGATAAAGCCGATGTTGCGGCGGCGGAAGATGGTCAGCTCCTCGTCGCACTTTTGTGCCAGCTCATCCCCACGGACAATCACATTGCCGGACGTGGGCGTATCCAGCCCGCCCATCATGTTAAGCAGGGTGGATTTACCGCTGCCGGACGTTCCGACGATTGCCACAAATTCACCCTGTTCTACTGACAGGCTGACGCCATCCAGGGCACGGGTGATGTTGGGTTCACTGCCATAATACTTTTTCAGGTCGATTGTTTGTAATACATTCATAATCAAATGCTCCTTTTCTTAATTGATAAGGACATTATAAAATCCAAATGTCACAGAAATGTCCGAAGCAGCATAAAAAATGCGGCTGAAATGTTACAAGACTCGGACATTTCAAAATCCTTATTTATAATACAGAGCCTTAACCTTTTCCAATACCCAATAGAATATTCACAACCTTTTTCCAGTAATAAATACACTTACCAAAAAAGAAATCCCTAAAATAATCAAGCATAATAAAATTAAAACTGGAATCAATAGGGCATTTGAAAATATTACATCATTTTCCGTAAAATTCCGTAAAAGAAATAATGCTGGAATAAGTAGGAACCGAAAATAAGAAGCAGATTGTATTCCAAACTTAAATGCTGCTGGCAGAAAAATACTTGTCCAAATCAGAGGAAAGACTACTGCAACGCAAAGCGATATTGCAATAACATCTAAAGAATAGGAGTGCGTGACAACGGCATAAATGATGTTACAAACAATTCCACCTAAAACTGAAATTATCATAAAAATCAGACAGCTTAAATATTTGCTTGCTATGTTTTCCCATTTCTTGAGAGGCAAAATGTTTCCATACCTATTCCACTCACACTTATACTCAGGATAGAAGCAATATGTGGATACACTACTTGCTACAAAAGAAAAAAATAATGCTCCAATAACGGGAGAAATTCCAATAAATGAAATTCCAATGGCGAATATACCGAACAGCAGATTTATTTTAGGCGCTTTCATTGACAATTTAATGTTTTTATAAATCAATCCTCGCATTTTGTATCCCCCCTCATAAAAAAGAGTAAAATTTCTTCTAAAGTAGCAGTGCGATATTTTAAGTCTGGCTGTGCATCTCTCTTATCAATCAGATATTGAACACCTTTTTCAGTTTCTTTTTGAGAAATGTGTTTTATAGGAATAGTTGTTTTACATTCACAAATGCAGTATCGTTGAAGTAACTGCTCTTTCTTTTCTTGAAAAATAATACGGCCCCTATCTATCAACACGACAATATCCGCAGCCTTTTCAACATCCGAAATAATATGTGAAGAAAATAGGATTGAAGAATTTTGGGATTTTACATACTCTATAAACATATCCAGTATTTCATCACGAACAACAGGATCAAGACCTGTTGTAGCTTCATCTAAAACCAACAGTTTTGCATGATGTGACATAGCTGCAATAATATCTAATTTCATTTTCATTCCCCTGGAAAAGGAAGAAATTGTTTGCATTTTAGGAATAGAAAACCTTTGTAAAAGTTGACAATATTGTTCATTGTCCCATTCTTTATATGCTCCAGACAGGATGACACCCATATCATGAGGTGTCAGTTCTTCAGGATAAAAACATTCATCAAAAGCAACCCCTATTTGTTGCTTGATTTTCGTTTCATCCTTCGGATAATGTAAACCCAAAATCTCAATTTCTCCCGAATCTTTATCTATGAGATTGAGTAATAAATTTATTGTAGTGCTTTTACCTGCGCCATTTTCTCCAATGAACCCTACAATTTTTCTTTTCGGAACCTCCAGACTGACATTATCCAACTTAAAATCACGAAACTTTTTTGTTATATTCCTCATTTCAACACACTTCGTTGTCATAAAATTATACCTCCATATTTGATAAGAGTATTGTAAAACCCAAATGTCCGCGAAATGTTACAGCGGCCAAAAATTCATAAAAATACGGCTCAAATGTTACAAGTCTGGTACATTTCAGCCGAAAACCTGCCACTGGCAGCTTTATCGGCACACTGCTGCGAAAATATTTACGCCAGACAGCTTGGAATGTCCCTCTGCCATGTGCTATCTTGTAGGGAGCATAATGGAAAATTCCGAACCCTTGCCCGGCTCCGAAACCACTTTGATATAGCCGCCCTGCCGTGTTACGATCTCGCGGGTCAGATACAGGCCAATACCCACGCCCTGCTGCTCGTGTACTTCCTCCTCACGATAGAAGCGCCGGAAAATAGCGGCCTGATTGCTCTCGGAAATACCCTTTCCAGTATCAGACACACTCAGTTTTACATACATTTCCCATTGTTCTACAAAGACCCGGATAGCGCCTCCAGCCGGAGTATATTTCACCGCATTGTCCAGCAGATTGAACACGGCTTCCGCCGTCCATTTGCTGTCGTGGGAAAGGCAAAGATCCTCCGGGCAGTCCACTGTAACGCAAATATCTTTTTTCTCCGCCGCATATACAATACCGCTTAAGGCCATCGCCAACGTATCGATCAGCGGGGCGTCTTTCTTTTCCAGCCGGATTGCCCCGGTTTCCAACCGGGAGGTCTTCACAAGGGCCTGGAAAAGAAATTCCAGCTTGTCCGTCTGGTTCCGGATGCCTTGCAGGAACTCCAGCTGTTCTTCTTCTGTGACCGGCTTTGAAAGCAGCGTGTCCGTCACCATTTTCAGATTTGCCACCGGTGTTTTTACCTGATGGGAAACATCCGACACCAGCATCTGCAGCTCCTGCCGTTCCTCATCCACCTTCCGCCGATTTTCCTGCATAATCCCATACAGCCGCGAAAGACGGTAGCTGATACGGGCAAAGAGTGTTTCACTGTCCGCAGTGTGCACAAGCTCTCCGCTTCCGCTTATCATCTGATCCATTGCCCGACACAGCTCCCCGGTAAATACGGAAAGCCGTTTGCTGAAAGCAACCGTCAGAAGGAACATCCATGCAAGGGCGCAGAGCATCAGTAATATACCGACAATCAGTATCCATATCTGTCCTGTCACCACAAAGAAAACCGCACAGATGGCCAGCATGGAAACCGCCATACCGCCGCTAAGCAGCAGGAATATCCTTTTTACAGAGATTTGCCCCAGATTCATTTTCTCTCGCCTCCCATCCACTGATACCCGATTCCGTAAATCGTTTTTATATAAGTATCGCCATCCGCCTCAATCTTGCCCCGTATGCGGCTGATGGAGGTTGTCAGTGTGTGTTCGTCCACATAGTTTTCATCCGCATCCCACAGCCGCTCCAGAAGGCGCTGTCTGGTTAGGATCTGTTTGGGATTTTTGCAGAACAGGTACAGCATCTTATATTCCATGGGGGAAAGGGTAAGAGGCTTCCCATTCAACGAAGCTGTCTGTTCTGAAAAGTCCAGGAACAGCCTGCCGTCATCATAAAAATCCTTTGCCAGTCCTCTGTGTTCCAGCATAGCGAACATGGCCCGTATTTTCCGCAGCAGCGCCCCAATGGAAAAGGGCTTGGTAATATAATCCACAGCTCCCACTTCATACCCCCGAATCTGGTCACTCTCCTGGTCATTGGCCGTCAGGAAAATCACCAGCGTGTCAGGGTTCTCCGGCTTTATGAGCCTGCACAGGTCATAGCCGCTGCCATCCGGTAGGTTAATGTCCAGAAGTACCAGGTCATATTCCGTCTGCGCCAATAACTCGGTGGCTGTGCCTGCATTCAGAGCTGATGCAGTATCATAACCCTCAGAAATCAGGTTGTAAGTCAGCGTTTTATTTAAAAGATCGTCATCCTCTACCAGCAAAATCTTTTTCATATCCACACTCCTCTGCTTTTTTACATAGTATAACAAGCAAATGTCCGCGAAATGTTACAGCGGGCAGATTTTTGTTCATGATAATAAAATCCTCGCAAAGCGTAGGTTCTATTATTCATGACAATAGAATTTTCGCAAAGCGTGGATTCTATCATTTAAAAACAAAAATTTCTTCAATCGGGGCTTCTACAGCCCTGGAAATATCAATTGCCAGCTTTAATGACGGATTATACTGCGCTTTTTCCAGACGCATAATTGTTTCCCGGCGCACACCTACTTTTTCTGCCAGCTGCTCCTGTGTCAGATCTTTCATTTGCCGGTACTTTTTTAATCTGCATTCAAATTCTGCCATATCCTATTCCTCGCCTTCCTCTGCCTGGTCGTCATGGTCATACCGGTACAGCAAATATTCAGAGAGGAAAATCCCCAAAGCCAATGCAAGGGAAAGAGTAATAATTGAAGCAATCAGGGTGTACTCAAGATTTCCAAAAAGTTTTCCCTGACAAAGAATTATCAGTGCAATAAGCATGACTCCAAAAGTAATTTTATATGCTTTCAGCTTAGCGCGGGCAATGTTCTCACGAAAGCGCTCATCCATAAATGTCCCTGACATCTTTCCCTCATAGTAAAAACCAAAAAAACCGAAGAACAGGAAAAACGCAAACGGAAAAACTGTACCATCCACAGAGTATGTCCAAAAACCGGCAAACCCCAAAAATCCCAATACTCCCAAACACCCCAGCTTTGGATTTATTTTACGGGTGACGCCTGTTTCTACTGCTTGTTTCTGCTTTTTTCCTGCATGGATAAAAAGCATGACAAACAGTGCGACAAGATAAGCACAAGCGAGGGAAATCGAAACAATCATCGGCAAATCCTTTATATCAAATACATAATCCTTAAAATCCATCGGAACTACCAGACGGGAATCATTATAAGCTACCGCATACCATGACGAAAGAAGCACGCTCAACACACACAATATCCCACAGCCAATCCAGATTTTCTTTTTACTTGTTTTCATCTTAATCCTCCTATTATTGAGATATATTTATCTCTTTATGTGATAAATATATCACTAATTTTCCTTTGTGTCAATAGAAAAGAGATAAATATGTCGCATTATTTATCATGAAAAATAAAATCCACGCTTGGTGATCCTTCTATTGCATGAATGAATAACGGGATGCACCGTTGTCTGCACCCCGCCTCTTTCATCCTATATTCATCAGCTAATATCCCGCTTCCGATATACCTTTACCGCAATCCGGTATGAGATAAAAAACCAGATAACAGAAATGATAAATACAATATGGAAAGCCAGAAGGATATTCTCCTTTACAGGAAAAAGCAAATTGATAAGAAGAACAAGCCCCGTAATAATCCCTGTTGACGCCATAAATGACATCATAAAGACAATCTGCGATTTCTCCGGGTCAAACAGATATGCACACGGCAGGCTGATGCCGCCTGCCAACAGGGTAGCGCTCATCCCGATAGATCCGTATAGTAACAGCGAGTGAATGGTGATATCCATACCGAAACAGGCAAGGACGGCGCAGGGTACCAGCGCTGTCAGCATTCCCAATACGGCAAGCAGGATATAAAACAGAAACTTCTCACCAATGATCTGGTTCCTTGATACCGGCATGGTAATGACATTTTTGTTCCATTTGGATGCCGCGTCACTGGTAATGCTGATAAAGACCGCTGTCGTGGCGGCAACCGGAGCCAGAACCAGAAGTGCGCTGGTTTCCAGCAAAAAAGATAGCCCAAAGCCCAGAACAACCAGACTGACGATAGTTACGAGGATATTGCTCCTGGCTATATAGAGATCTTTCACCAAAACGCCTTTCATCACTTTTCCCCCTTTACATAAAGAAGCATAATTTCATCAATCGTTGCCGGGACAACCAGGGCTTTCGGATATTTTTTCTGCATCCTCTCCCGGTCTGAAACCAGTATCTGCCATTCATAGTCCATTTTACGGTACGATATGATATCGGATTTATCCAGCGCGTCAAACTGCGCCGCACCGCACTTGATGATGCCATACCGCTCGGTCAGTTCGTCTTTGGGTTTCTCAAAAACCACTTTCCCTTCATGGATGAATACGATATAATCGGCAATCTTCTCCAGGTCACTGGTAATGTGGGAAGACACCAGAATGGAATGTTCTTCGTCCTGCACGAAATCTAAAAGCATATCCAGAATATCATCCCTGACAACCGGGTCTAAGCCGCTGGTGGCTTCGTCCAGAACCAACAGCCTGGAATGATGAGAAAATGCAACGGAGATTGCCAGCTTCATCTTCATTCCTTTTGAAAACTGTTTGATCTTCTTATCCGCCGGCAGGGAAAACTGTTTCAGCAGACGCAGATAAGCCTGTTCGTCCCATGTCCTGTAAATGTTTTTCATAACTCGGTTCAATTTCCGGGGAGAAAGAATTTCCGGGTAATTGCTGCCATCAAACACGACGCCGATCTGTTCTTTGACATCCCCGTCCAATTCCTCGCTATCCAAAATGGATACAACACCGTCTTCCTTTTGAATCAGCCCTAAAGCCGCATTGATGGTTGTGCTTTTTCCTGCGCCGTTTTCTCCAATCAGTCCGACAATGGACCCACTGGGAACGGTAAACGAGACATGATCCAAAACAAAATCCTGATAAGTTTTGGTAAGCCCTGATACCATGAAAGCATTTGTCATCGCTAATCCTCCTCGTACAATAATGTTAATAAGCTAATTAGTTTATCAAGCGGTATTCCGCTCATACGCGCAATTTCTATCGCATCATTGAAACAGCCCTCTATCTTTTTTTGCTGTTCTTCCAAATAGAAGTCCTGATTTTGGACAGATACATAGCAGCCTTTCCCGGCCGTCGTCTCAATAAAGCCATCTTCCTGCAGAATGTCATATGCCTTCTGCACGGTCAGAACACTGATCTGCAGCGATTTTGCCAGGGAGCGGATAGAGGGAAGCGCTTCACCCGCTTTCAGTTCGCCACTCATAATCTGCGTTTTTATCTGTGACACGATCTGCTCATACAGAGGACGACTTGCCTTATTACTTACAATAATCTCCAAACCGTCACCGCCTTACCGTCTTTTACTGTATTTCATTAACAAGTACAGTATAATACATTATAGAGCAGTTGTCAAGGCAGTCCCGGAATAATCACAGCTTAATATTGATACCGCTTTCGATATCTTAAGAACATGAACGCAGACAGGATAAACGCCATAAGCTCCGCTGCCGGCGTAGCCAGCCAAACGCCGTTTACGCCCAGTAGCGCAGGCAATACGAGCATGCGATCATCATAAATGCAAAGGAGCACGAAAAAGCAAAGACTGTAGAAACATCCCCTTTAGACAAAGCCGTGAACAGTCCGCTGGCAAGAAAGACGCTTGAAGAAACATTACGGTTCCTTGTTCGCAATATAAATATAAGCATCCTCAAGCGTTGCCTCACAGGGGCTGCATTTCATCCGGGGCGGCGCTTCGCTGATCAATTTCACCTGCAAATCATCTCCCACATACCAGGGCAGGTTACTTTATCCCGTATCCTTCTGCATACCTCTATCCCGTCAATGTCCGGCATATTTACATCCAGTAGTATAAGATCCGGCTTAAGCTTTATCTTCTCTAACCCTTCTGAGCCATTCTCCGCCGTAATAATCTCATACTTTTTTATCTCAAAATATTTTTTCAGCATCCTGAGAAGTTCGGTATCATCATCAATAATCAATATCTTATAAGCCATCTTTTGCTTGCAATTATCAAGCACACCCTATTCCATCATTTTTATCTCATATACGGTCGGATAATAATATGGTGTTTCTTCTGTAAATGCATCTTTGAGTTTTACTGTAACTGCATTCCCTTGTTGAAAATCGTTAATTGACAGTTCTTCCCCATCTTTACCAAACAGTTTTGTATCTTCGCTAATGCCAAGTGAATTGACAGGACTGCCGTAGACTTCTGTTGTCCGTTCGATTACCAGCCGGATCTCTCCATCCGGCTGTGTGACAGTTTCCTGGACAATGGCCTTAAATGATTTTTCAGACCATCTCGGGGACTGGCTGACTGCCGTTACGCCAACGACAATGGCCGCCAAAATTATCATAATACCTATAACCATTCCTTTTTTATTTCTCATACGTTACCTCCTTACGCAACCTGATGTTTCTTAAATCCTGACCTTGCTAACAGCAGCATGATTACAGTTAAAACAGCATAGAGTACTGCCCTTACGGTGAGTGCATCCAAAACCAGGCCGCCGAACTGATACGAAATATACTTGCCAAATTCCGGCATTGTTGAACGGTAGGGCAGTAAAAACAACAGCAGATTATATACCCCTGTGGTTCCGTTAGGAGTTAAGAACATAGGGATGAACAGGATTGGGACAAGGATCATCAGCACAGCATATGGGCTTTTCATCTTTGTGGACAAAAGAAGAGTCACCCCAATCATTGCGAGCAGCACCAGATAAATAACGCCAATACCCGTCAGCGCAGCCTGTAAAAATGTGTATGGGTAAGGGATTATCGTATTTGCAATCTGAAGCGGCAGATTCCATCCGTCTGTCCCAAACGCTGCAAGGGGCAGGCCGCACGCCACAACAACATGAAGGATAAATGCCGCCGTTCCAAATAAAAGCGATGCTGCGATCTTTGCCGTCGTCAGCTTTGTCTTCCCATACTTTGCAGATAAGATCACCGCATCTGTCCCCGCCTGGTATTCTCCGGAAAAGACAGGGGCAATCACAATGCAGATGGCCAACAGTGCAAACATCAGAAGTTCAAAGCTGCTTATAATGATCTCCCATCCTCCGTGATATCCATACCGCAGCGGTGTATCTACCTTGTCAGCCATACCGCCCCAATACTCTTTTTGTTCATCGGACAATGCCCGGGACGGACTGTCGAGCAGGGTCTTAATCTTCCCTTTCACCGCCTGGTAAAAGGGTTTTCCCTTTTTTACATCCAATTCAGGGAAATGATTGTAGCCCCAACTGTCATTTGGGCTGCTATAAGTATCGGCAATCAGGTTCAGCAGTTTTTCCCTTGGCGCGACTCCATTCCAATAGGCATCGCCAACTAAGAATTGCTCGTTTCCGTCAGTTCCGATATTATCCGGATTTTCAAACAACTCCTGCACTTCCCGGATTGTTTCGGCAACATATTCGTCGGATAAAGGGACAGACAGATCTGCAAACTGCTCCTTTTCATACGCAATCCCCTTTGCCCCTTTTATGACGCCGTCCTGATCGTAGATCTGGTACTGTATCATGGGCAGCCCAAAAAGAAATCCTGTCAAAACCAGACTGACCGCCATCACAATTAGCGTAGTCTTTTTACGAAGTATTTTCAAAAATTCATATTTTACCAGCATATTACCTTTCCTCCTGTCTCCCTGCTTCTTCGCCAAAATGATATAAAAACAAATCTTCCAGACTCGGCTCCACGGCCTGCGCATCTTTCCCCGGCGCCGTTTCCTCTATCACACGCAACCTTACCATATTGTTTTCATGATGAAGATTCACAACAGAAAATTTCCTGCTGTATTCTGCCGCCGTCCTTTCATCAACCAACAGTTCCCATACCTTGCCTTTGATGTTGTCTGTAACTGTACCCATCGGCTCCTGCAGAAGGAAACGCCCCTGCTTCATCATTAAGATCGTGTCCGCAATATAAGAAACATCAGAAACAATATGTGTGGACAGAATCACGATCTTTTCTTTTGCAAAATCAGAGATCAGATTGCGGAAGCGCACTCTTTCTTTTGGATCAAGCCCCGCCGTAGGTTCATCCAGTATCAGGATGGACGGACGGTTCAGTTCTGCCTGCGCAATACCCAGACGCTGCTTCATGCCACCGGAGTAGGACTTGATCTTCTTATCCGCCACATCGGACAGGTTTACCATATGAAGCAGAGATTCTGTCCGTTTTTCTGCCTGTTTTTTATGAAGCCCCTTCACCGCAGCCATATACAGCATAAATTCACGGGCGGTGAAATCAGGATAAAAGCCAAAATCCTGCGGCATATATCCAAGATGGGCATAATACCTCTCCCCCAATTCTTCTATCGTCTTTCCATTTAGGCGGATACTGCCCGAAGTCGGTTTCAAAACGCCGCATATCATCCGCATGAGCGTCGTCTTGCCTGCGCCGTTCGCACCAAGCAGCCCATATACCCCCGGCGTTAAATTGGCGCTCACATTATTGACGGCACATTTTTCTTTGTACTGTTTTCTTAAATCCTGTAACTGTAATTCCATACATAACCTCCTCGTTCATTTTAAGGGCATAAAAAATAGATGACCTGGTTTTTAGCATAGATCATCTATCTTAGGCAGTGCTTTTTTGTATCTTAAGTCTGTCTTAATTTCATACCTCTATCAAACTTCATCGTGTTATTGATTTTCCAAAGAAAGAACGATCGTAAAACATGTTCCTTCACCTAACCTGCTCTTGACATTAATATTGCCGCCATGGAGCGTGATAATCTGCTTTGCAATCGCAAGTCCGAGTCCGCTCCCTTCTGGTTTTTCCTTCGTGTTTGTTCCTCTATAATACCGATTGAAAAGCTCCGACTGCTCCTTATCACTCATGCCTGTCCCGTTATTAGAAATGCAGATCAGCGCCTTCTTCTCTGAACCAGAATCTATACGTATCGTCACTTCTGTTTCCGGCGGGTTATGTGTCAAAGCATTCATGATAAGGTTATTCACCGCACGACGGAACAAGCCGATATCAAGGCTGACCGCACATTCCTGTATATTGTTTTCAAACTCAATCCTACGGTTTGTAAAAGCGGGATCATTTACAATATCAATGACCAGCTCTTTTAAGAAACGGACAAGTCGTACCGTCTGCGGATGATATGGAACTGCACCCGAATCCAGCTGATAGGTCAGCTTTAGGTCATTCATCATTTTCTCTGTGTAATTCGCACTTTTTAAGATAATCCCGCCGTATTCCTGTACAGCTTCCTTATCAGGGGCAGGGTTTCCCATAAGCAGCTCCGCATAGCCTTTAATCGGTGATAGCGGCGTCTTCAGGTCGTGGGTAATATTTACAATCCATTCTCTGCGGAGCCGTTCCGTATCCTCCTGAACCTTATCACTCTGGCGGATCTCTGTATCCATCTGATTCAGCGCCCCGTAGACTTCGCCAAACACTCCTTTTTCAGTCAGCGGAGCAAAGGAACGCAGGAAAATATCCCCGATACCCTTTACAATCCTGCCAAGATGCCTGGTAAGCCAGAAACCATAACAAACCATGAACAGAAAAACGAAGCACAAGATAAAAGAGATTCCCATGAGGAACAAAAGCGAAAGCCGTCCGACATGCTCCCCGTTGTAATAAAGCATATGTTTTCCTATGGCATAAGGAAACCCGATCAAATAACTCCATGTTCCTTCATGACTTTCATAACTGCTCACAAAAACCGTATATCCCTGCTCATAAGCACCCTCGGAAAGTGAAATCAATTCAGACGCAGAGTATCTTGCCGGGTAATTCTCAGGCTTGTTGTGGCAGAAAACCTCCTGCCCTGTTTCATCAATGACCTGAAGCCACAGTCCATATTCATCCAGCCGCTCAAGCCCTATTTCTTCTATCTTGATCCCGCCGTTATCGTTCCCCATCCATATGGAAAAATTATCCGTAAACCGATCCGGCCATGAAGCAAGGCTTAAGCCCTCCGGCTCAGTGATTCCGAAAAAATAATAAAACATCCCGATTGCGGCAGAGGCTGCGATAAGAAGCAATACTGCCACAAAAATGAAGATTCGTAAAAATGGATTTCGTTTCTTTTTATTTTTCATATGGATTTACCAGCTTATAGCCTAAGCCTTTCATCGTAATAATATATTGGGGCGCCGCGGGATTCTCCTCTATTTTTTCACGCAGATGACGGATATGCACCATCATCGTATTATCACACCCAAAGCTGTCCTCACCCCAGATCGTTTCATACAAGCGTTCCCGGCTGATCACCCGCCCCAGGTTCTCCGCCAGATACCGCAAAATCTCAAATTCCCGTGCAGTCAGCCCGATCTCTTTTCCATTCTTCAAAACCCTGCAGCCGTCAGTGTCTATCATCAGTTCGCCGATTTTAACAAAAAGATCCTGTATCGGAACTTGCCTGTATTCTATACGGCGTAACTGTGCTTTTACCCTGTATGCTATCTCTTTCGGGCTGAACGGCTTTGTAACGTAATCATCGCCTCCGACAGCCAGTCCCAGTATTTTATCCAGTTCATCGTTTTTTGAAGAAAGGAACAAAACAGGGCAGTGGGAAAACTCCCTGACCTGTTTACACACTTCATACCCATCTATATCCGGCAGCATGACATCTAAAACCATCACATCTGGCCGCATTTCCCTGCACGTAGTTACAGCAGAAATCCCATTGTCAATTTTTGTAATATTGAAAAAGCCCTCTATGTTTAAGGCTTTTTCAAGCAAATCCAATATATCTGGCTCATCATCAACGAGCATAATCTTATATTGATTCATTTAACAACATCCTCCCACAGCATCATATTGTCCCAATTTAATCATCTCCTCCTCTTTGTACATAATAATATTACTATATTCATCTTGCAATACCCACTTAATAGTAAAAATCTGTAGTACAACATAACTTATCCATACCATAGCCTTTTATTCGCTGTATTTTCTTTTATTGTCTGTTATTCCCAAAATATAGTCAACAGTGACATCATACCGCTCTGCCAGTTTTATCAATACCCATATTGATATTTCCCGTGAACCATTTTCATAAGAATTCGAATCTTTCCTGTCGGTCTTTATAGCAACTCCAACAGAGTTATACCGAAGAATGCCTTATCCCGAATTTTGTTCAACGCCCCTTATGTCAGTTCTGAAATAAAGGGTGAAATAAAGGGCAAGTTTCGCCAGAGTAACTCAAAACCCACTTTGTGGATTTTGCTTACCCGGCAACCTTGATGGGGATTCCGCTCCCCATGCCCTCGGTTATTGCATATTTTCCAAATATGCAGTTTAGCTCCTATTGTAAATAGTCGCAGCGTGATTGTCCCATCACGAAAAAATCTAAAATATTTCTACAAAAAGTTTCTTTTCATTTCCCACTAATACTCTCTAATCGGCTTATATTATGAATACATTTTTTTCAGAAAGGAATTATGGAATGGCAAGACCAAAGAAAGAAAAAGAACTGCGGCACAAACATCAAATCATGCTCCGGCTCACAGACACGGAATATGAAATCGTATCTGAAAACGCAAAATTCGCAAACCTCCCACTGGCAGAATATGTCCGAAAACAGGTTATGAAGCAAAAAGTAATCGCAAAATATGAGATTGTGGCAGACCTGCCGGAACTGAAAAAGCTGGTTGCAGAGTTTGGAAAAATCGGCAGCAACTTAAACCAGATTGCAAGGCATTTCAACAGCGGCGGCATCCATTCACAGGCAATGCGTAAGGCAATCGAACAGAGTGTTTCAAGAATTTATGAACTGAAATATGAAGTATTAAAGATGGCAGGCGATTTCCACTCTGTTGCCGAATGGCATAAAGGTATACCCGGAGGGTGTTTTCATGGCAATACTGAAACACATAGCGAATAAAAACGCCGACTATGGAGAAGCCCAGCGGTATCTCATGTTCCAGTATGACGAAGATACGAACAAACCGCTGCTTGATGAAAACGGCGAATTGATTCTACGCAAAGAATATATCATGGACGGCATAAACTGTGACTCGTTCACTTTCGACATGGAGTGCCGGGAGCTGAACGCCATGTATCACAAAAATGAATCCTATGATGATGTAAAATCCCATCATTACATCATCAGCTTCGACCCAAAAGACGTAACAGAAAAGGGATTAACCGGGGAGCAGGCACAGCAGATCGGTTTAGAATATGCCCGAAAAAATTTCCCCGGCCACCAGGCTCTTGTCTGCACACACATGGACGGACATAATGAAAGCGGCAACATCCATGTGCATATCGTAATCAACAGCCTGCGTAAAATTGATGTAGAACGCCAGGACTTCATGGAGCGGCCATGCGATTCCCGCGCCGGATACAAACACCATGTATCCAAAGATTACATCACACATTTGAAGCAATCCCTTATGGATATATGCCATCGGGAACATCTGCATCAGGTAGATTTGCTTGCTCCTGCAGAAAAGAAAATCACAGACCGGGAATACCGTGCAAAACGCAGGGGACAAAAGAAATTGGATGAGCGCAACAGCCAAATTCTGGCAGACGGCCTCACCCCACGCAAAACAGTATTCCAAACACAGAAAGAATTTCTCCGAACCGCAATCGAGGAAGCCGCCGACAGCTCCTGCTGCTTGGAAGAATTTCAAAGACTGCTTATGGAAAAATACAGCATTAAGTTCAAAGTCAGCCGGGGCAGGTTCAGTTACCTCCACCCCGAACGCAACATATATATTACGGAAAGAATGCTTGGCACACATTATGGAACCGATTATCTTTTGAAACTGTTTGAAGAAAATGCAATCAAAAGGGAAGATAGAAAGAGGCTGAATGTGCCGGAAGAGTATGATACAGCAGTGAAACCATCTGTAAACCGGGATTCCACCCCTGAACAGGAAGAACCCATAGCAATCCTGTTTGTCAGATCTGACCTGCGGCTTGTGACCGACCTGCAGACTTGCGTGAAAGCACAGCAGAGCGCTGCCTATGCTAATAAAGTAAAACTTTCCAATCTGAAAGAAATGGCTAAAACTGTCGCTTACATACAAGAGCATGGTTATGATACGAGGGATTCCCTGGAAGATTCTTTTTCGGAGATTAAGAACCATGCTTCCGGTTCCAGAAAGGACTTGAAATCTGTAGAAGATAAACTCCGAAAGGTTAATGAACAGATCCATTACACAGGCCAGTATCTCGCAAATAAATCTGTCTACCAGCAGTTTTGTAAAGCAAAAAACAAAGGGCAGTTCCGGCAGGAACATTCTGCAGAGATCGCCCTGTATGAAGCTGCAAGAAAATTTCTGAAAGGCCAGTCTGCAGACGGCCGGCTTCCCTCCATGAAACTCCTGAAAGCAGAAAAAGATAATCTTCTGCTGCAGAAAAAGGAAGCACAGAAAACATACCATTACTACCGAGATTACCAGAAAGAATTGAATACGGTCTGCTCCAATGTAGATATGATCTTAGGCAGGCCGCACAGCAGACAGACGGAAAAAGAAAAAAACGCCAATATTTCTTAATTCTGATAACATAAAATGCCCTGGGATTCTTCTGCACAAAGAATCTCAGGGCTGCCCGGAAAAGTTTACCCTTCCCACTTTTCAACTTTTGGTATAATTGCGTCAAAACTCTTATCGTTCTCCCTTATCGTCCGGCACATCTCTTCCCATTTCTTTTCCATGTATTTTCTCATTTCCTCTAACGCCGCTTCTGTCGGTTCAAATGAATAATAGAGCGGCCTATCCCATCCATCCCGGAACGGATATGGAAAAACATATAATTTTTTCACTTCCGCCATATCCGTAAATAACTGAAAAACCTCATAAGGCAGGATTTCCCCACATACCAGGACAGAGGCGGTGTCTTTATAATAAATCTGTTCTTCAAATACCGGCGTACCCATACATACGAACTGCTTCAAAGCATTCATCCGTATCGCTTCTATCTGTGTACGCTGCCCGACACGCCATCTTGTCTGTGGGGCAAGCTCCTGATAAATCCGGACAGCTTCCCCATCCTCCCGGATGTCATCATCATAGTCATACTGGTAATTTCCCACCTGGATCTGACCGTATGCCACAAGACTTGCGAACAGCGCAAGGGAATCCAGGTCGGTATATACAGACAGATGCCCCCTGCCCTGATAGGAACATAATATATCTTCCAAAGCATCCATAATCGTTTTCATAACTTTATATTTTTTATCCGTTCCTTTTTCCATCCGCTTTCCCCATTTTATCAATCATTGTTGTTTTCGGAAATATTCATTTCTGGCATACCTGGTGTCTTATCCAATCTTCCTGCCTGGATCGCTGCAGCCTTCTCCGTCTTTTCCTTTTTTAGCTGCTCTACCCTTCCCAAATCCACATAGTGTGTTGCATAGGCTTTTTCAATTTCCGAATTTCCGCTTTTGCTAAAACGTAAGGGGATTACCGGCCTATGCCCATGTTTTTTCTTTACGCCCCACCGCTTATAATAGCAGAATGACGGTTTTAAATTGGATTTCTTTGCATAGGAGCGGATCTGTTTCATAATAAAAGAGAGTTTCTTCAAATTGCATGTGCAGGCTGCTTCCAGATACCGCACTTTCCCGAATCTCCAGTCCTCATATTTCTGTTTAGGCAGCACTCCTACATCAACCAGCACGTCAGCCGGGGCTGCATATCCCCTCTGCTGGCACTGATGGTAGACAGCAGAATGTACTTTCCCTATCAGTTCTGATTCTTTCACTGTACCCTCCATATGAATAACCCCGGCTGTATTCATTTACAACCGGGGATTCTATATATTTTTTCTTTCTGTATCGGCTTACCCCAAATGCTATACTGTCTGAAGCAGCCCTTTTTCAATTTCCTGAATATCCTCTGCCGTAAGTTCTGAAAAATATTCAGCAATTTCGTCTACCGATATTTTCCCCGCCTTTAACATCTTTTCTGCAGCCTTTCGTGCAGTCTCTTTTGATGCCTCTTTTTTTTCATTTGCAACATGGATACGCATAATCTCCTCATTATCAAATAAAGCCATCATAATAGATATAACCTCCTTTTCCCTGCCTGCTAAAAATTCACGGAGAACGTCCCTGTCCTTGCAGATACGGATGGTTTCCATGACCGCCTCCCGGCTTCTCCCATACTGTTTTACCTGTTCATTATATACCTTTGTAAACGCAACATACTGGCTGATAATGTCGTTTCCTTTGCCACCATAAATTACCTTTACCTTTACTTCTATGGCACATTCCTTCCCGCCGAAAAATTCTTCGGAAAGTGAGATGGCTTCCGGCCTGTTTACACGCTCCCCGGTATAAATCATATACACTTCCGCTTCCGGCACATGGACTTTCCTGCTTCCATATAAGTCTGCCTCATGTTCTTCAAAATAATCGTGATACGTCTGCACCAGATACATAAGCGCACGTATAATGATATTCATTGTCCATGAGGACTGCTGTTCAACAAGAAACAGGATCTTATCCCCAACCCGGAACCCCAGATCATTAAAAATTCCATTCGTAAGCACATTCCTGATCGTAATATCCTTAAGCGCATCTTCCGTAGTCTCCGTGTCCTCCGGATGGAGCGCACGGTATAGCTGTATCAGGTATTTCTTATCCCGGAAGATCGTCGTGAATACGCTGTCTTTCACCGTATATTTTGCAAATGCTTCCTTTTTCTCCACAGTTTTCTCTTTTGGTTCTTCCTGCACTGTTTTACCCTGCACAATATCACCTCGGTTCCGGCTTCCGCCTGTCTGACAGGTTCGCTATTCCTGCTATGATTTTATTATACAGAGAAACTCCCCACTATTCAAGACATAAAAAAAGAAGCATCCGGCAGCACAGGCCAGACACTTCTCTTTTTTATTTCCGTCTACGCTCCATATCCTCTGCCGCTTCCATCTGTTGCGCCGGCTTTCTGCTCCGCTTCGCAATCTCCGCCTGTTTCTGCCGCAGCTTTTTCAGGACGGACACCCTACTGTTTTTCTTTTTACCATTATTTTTGTTCCCGTCAATAAAGCTATAATTTTGTTCTTCCCCACTCTCAATGCTTCGGAGGTACTCGCCATTTTCCATATATTTCTGCCAGTTTTCAAGGGACTGCTTTTCCTTACTGTTACCAGAGGGCGTTTCCTGTATCTGCGGCTCTGTAATACTTTGCGTCGGATTGAGGTAATCTTTGATCTGCTGCAGGACGGACTGGTCAAATCCCTGATACACATTGTCCACAATCAACTTTCCGTCCTCATCCAACACAACCCATGCCGCTTCCTTCCCATAGGTTTCATGCTCCATTAGGAAGAACTGCCTTCCGTCTATAATAATGCTGTCGAAGGCAAGCCAGCTCCCTTCTTTCCCCTCGATATGAAAGTGTGTCGTATCGAAAGATACAAGCGCACCGGAAGAACCATTCCGGATAAACCCGGCTATGACAGCAAACCCTTCCTTTTCCACATAATAAGATGTCACAACGCCCGCTTTATTCAGCACAAGCACGTCGCTGACGCTGATCGAATGTCCATGAAATGTCCGTGGCAGCTTCCGTTCAAACCGCTTGCGGATTTGTTCCGGCCCATCTTCCGGCTGCATCCGTCCTAAATAAACTTGTTCATAGTCCTTGCACCGTATCTGGATTCCTTTTTCCTGCAGCGCACTGTATGGGCGGAACCGCATCTGCCTGTTTTCCGGGATATTTTTTAACTGGTAGACTGCAAATTGATCCACATCCATCATTCATCCTCCATCGGTTCCTGCCTGTACGGTTCCAAATCCATACTTAAGAATGACTCATCCGAAAGGAACCACAGCTTTTCCAGCGTACTGCCTACCAGCGCCAGCATTTCTTCATCCCTGCCTATATAGGGGATTGCCTTATGTATTTCCTCTATGGTTGCCTGTCTGCTTTCCTTCTGGAACATTGCCGTCAGGAAATATTCATTTTCCTCAAACCTTACCATTACAATTCCTGCTCTCCTTTCTTCCTTGCTATTTTCTCCTGCCCCTGCTTTTCTTTCTCCTGTGCCTTCATCCTTGCCTGCCGTTCCCGGAGTGCATTTAAAACAGACTGTTTCCTGCTCCCGCCAGATATGCCTTTGTCAGCTTTCGGGGCATTTTCAGCGGATTTTTCAGGTTTTACAGCCTTCGTCTCCACTGTGCCAGTATCTCTGCCTGCTTCATATGTCGTGGAATTTGATTTCTCTTCTTCATACATCTGCACTGCTTTTTCCTTATTTCCCAATGACATTGGCGGCTGTGATAACTCCTGTTTCTTATCCGTTTCCGACACATCCCTTTCCTTTTGCTTAGAGAGGATCTCTTCCATATCTGAAATTGCTTTCTGTACCAGGGGGCTTTCCCGGTATTGGGGGATTTCATTGATAAATTCCGTCTGCATCTCCCCCATCACCATTAAGTCAAAATTCCCATCATAGATGCTGCCATCCTCCAGACGGAAACCAATCCCTTTTATACCACTCATCCGTTCTGCCGGAATCTTCTCATACAATTCCATAGCTTCCTGCAATGTTTCCAGCCGCTCATGGTATTCCCCCAGCACAGGGAACTCCGTACATTCCGCCACATAAAAAGTAATGACCGCTTCCTGCCCTGTCTGCCCGCCCTGCTCGTTTTCAGGAATCTCCATGCGGCTCTGCTTTTCATCCAGATATTTCTCCGCATTTTCCAGATATTCCTCCAAGGTGCCGGTTTTTTCTGTAGAAATTGGATTGATGTCTACCGGGATTCCCGCTATCATTAAGCCCTCCTCATGGAGAGCATTGAAAAAAGCATCCTCCCTTAAGCTACCGCTGTAAGACACCACAACATCTATATCCGATCCTTCGTGGTACAGCCCTTCCCTGGAACGGCTCCCGTAAACCCTTGCGCCAAGCAGTTCCACTTCCTCCGCCAGCCCCATTTCATCAATCTGCGCCTGGGCATAGCAGAGTACTGTTTCCTCTATCCCTGCACGGCTCTGGCCGTTCAGGGCAGGCTCCGGCTCTGTCATATCGAAAATAAGCGAAAGTTTCTCCTTTTCTTCCGCCTGTGCTTTCTGTATATCCTCCTGTGCTGCGGCTTCCGCCTTCTCCTGCAATTCCTCATAATCCATAACCTTGCACAATGCCACCTGGATGCCTTCATCAGAAAGAATCGCCTCCATTGCTTCACCAATGGTTATATCAGGATTGTCATATACACCCCCGTCAATCTCCCGGAAATCTTTGCCATAAATGGTATAATCATAGCCATCGGAAACAGTCTGGATGGAAAAATACCCTTTCCCGGTCTGGTATGCGATCCCACTGTCACAGTTATCCAAATATTCTTTTGCTTTCTGCGACGCTTCCATTGTTTCTCCACGCACCCACTTCCCGCTCAGGGAATATTTTTCTATGTCTGTAAGCGTTTCTATCCCATTCCTGCACTCGATCAGGGACATCCGGGAAGGCGGCTGTTCCGTGCTTTCCATTCCAAGGCGCTTATCCAAATGGTTCGGGATCTGATGATAGGCGGTGACCGCCGCATCTATATCCGGAAAATATTGATATTCCCGTTCTGCTTTGCCGCCTTCGGCATTCTGCATGACATAATATTGCGCAATAAATGGCGGTTCCGGCTCCATCTCTATTCCCTTTTCTGAAAAATACTCGCCAATGGCTTCCATTGCCCCCGCATCAAACCCATGCTCCAAATCCTCCGCCACCAGTTCCCCTTCCTGGCTGACGATAATGGAAGCAACCGAATTCCCATACTCCTCATGCTCCATCCGGTAAAACAGCTCGCCACTGATCTCTTTCATTTCTGCCGTATGCCATGTGCCGAAATGCCCATTTGCAATAAACCCTTTCGTTTCTTCATCAATCTGCACTTTTTCTTCCTTTCCCAGCTCCTGTTCCCGTATCCCATCCCTGGCAAGCCCGATAAAACCATCTAGCACAGCCGGATGGCTGTTTACTACATAATCAGCGTTCATGTCCATTCCCCGGTTTACATTCTCCGGTATCTCATATCCCTTTGCCCACGCTTTGTTCCCGAAAGAAAACCGCCCGTCATGCTCCAAATGCTGTACGGTATTGGCAAGGATGAATGCCACACGCTCTGCCCCATATTCCTCCAGGACTCCCTCTGCAGTATCATGCGCCAGGTGCATCCCGTCAAAATTCTTCCGGATTGCATCCTCGATGGCCTTTTTGCAGTCCAGGTTCAGCTTCCTTGAATCCAGGTAATCATCCGCCCTGCCATGCTCCATTGCATAGGTAATGGTATGGGTATAAAGCGGCGGATATATTTTTTCATTCATCATCCATTGCTGCACTTCTGCCTCTAATAACTGTTTCCTCTGTTCGATAAACCCAGGCATTTCTATCGGGCCATGAGTATCCAGAAAGTATGCTTTTGCCTCCCCTTTCCGGTTCATAACTATCACCGTACCGATAGTCGGATAATGCCCTTTAAATTCTTCAGGAAGAGAAAAGGTTATTCTTGTGCGGACACTTTCCAAGTCATCTGTCAGTTTGAGCCTGCCCCCATAAATCAAAGAATAATCCGCAACATCCACCTCTAAACCGTCTCTCCTCATTATATCCATGCCTAAAAGGACAGAATCCAAGCTTTCCTTATCCTCATTAATCTGAAAAATGGCATAACAATCATCCGTGTCTGTATATAAAAGCTCCTCATTGGAATGAATTACCGCATTCTGTATCCGTTCTTCCAGCTCTTGTTTCTTTTCTTTTGTATTAAGGCTTTCGTTAAGCGCTATTGCAGATTGCTGTAGTTGTTCGATTGTCCCTATCCCACCAGTAAAGTTTAGTCCTTCCCCAAGATTTAAAAACCCTCTTTTTGGAATAGGAATCGGATAGCCAGAGAGAACCGTGCCGGCATGGTTGACGGCAACATGGGATTCCAAAGTGATCGGTTCTACGGGATCATGATCAGAACCCCGCAGATCATAATGGTAAAGCCCCATCGGTACTTGCTTTTTTGATATTCTTCCATTGGAAAACAGTGCCGGGGCTCCAAAAATCTCCACTTCTTGATATTTTTCTTCTATATCCTCATTTTGCGGCTCCTGCAGGCCGCTCCCCTTTGATTCTTTTCCCTGCTCTATCATTCTCTCCTTTTGTTGGAAAAATTCCGGCAGCTCTGTATACCCGAAAGAATCCACATAATGCGCTGAAATCTCCCCATCCTTTTTCAAAGCAACTACATCACTTACAGAAAGGGAATGTCCCTTAAAATCAAGCGGCCGCCTGATATTGAACTTCTCATACAGGGAATCCAGCGTTTCATTTTCCCCAAGCACATCACCGTAAACCATCTGGTAATCACCATATTCCACCGAAAGCCCCTGCTTTTTCAGGTGCTCCATACCCATAAACAGATATTCCCTGCCTTTGCTGTCATCCCTGATCTGATAAATGGCGTAGCGGTCCTGGTTACCACTGAAAAGTAAATCTTCGTTCTGGTGTTCCTGCTCCCCATTTTCTTCACGCACAGCTTCCATCACCCGGTAGCTTTCCCACTCCCTTTCCTCAATGCCAAAGATTCCTTCCTGCCCCCGGATATCGGCTTCTGCATTCATCAGGGTACGGCTCCCGTCCTTATTCAGACTGTAAATGTTGAGTCCTGCATTATGCAGGGCAGACGCCCGTTCCGCCTTGAGGGGAAGGACGGAATCATTGCGGTAGCCAAAGTCATGCATCTGCATAAGGCCGATCTGGTTATCCGGCAGGAAATCAATCTCAGCCTGCGCATCCTCCATGATCTCCCGGATATTATGCTCTTTTGGATTCTCCACAGCCTCCGCAAGTTTCTTTACCAGCTCCCTTGTGTCCCCTGGATTGTCCAGCTTATAGGCATACAGGACAGCCAGGTTGTGCGCTTCCTTTCCCAGAGCCGTATGCCCATACTCGGCACGGCTGATCATCATCTCCACCTGTATCAGAGTGGAAAACCCTGCCGCATCCACGATATGGTCTGCATCCATATACAGGACATCATAAAATCCCGGCATCTCCTGGTTTTTCTCCGCATCTTCCGAATCACGCCACAGATCCAGATGCACGCCGTGGCTTTTTAGGAACTGTACCGGATCTCCGTTTTCCCCCTTTTGCTCAGCAAATGTATGTAGCAGCCTTAAAAAGTCCACCCGCCCAACATTATCTACAAGGTAGAACTTTTTTGTATCTTCCCCAAGCGGAGCCACCTGGAATACCAGGTCATCCTCTGCCAGTTCCCTCTGTGCCGCCTTTTCTCTCTGCAGTTTTTGGATATTCTCCACCATGCTGTCAATGAAAGAGCCTGCCGTTTTCCGGATAAAATCCATAGAACTGCGCAGCTCCTTCATATCCATATCGCTTGACCACCCGGCAATATACGGAAATGAGTAGTCTGACGTATCTAAATTGAAGAAACTGCAGACCGTGAAAGCTACGCTCTCGGCCTCCACCTCCCTCGTCATCTGGTTTTTCTTCTCCCCTAGCTCCTCCATCACATCCCGGTCATGGCACATGGCATGGGTCACCTCATGGACGGCAGTTTTCATGGTCTGTTTCTCGCTCATGCCCTCCCGGATTACGATTTCTTTATTGGCATTGCTGTAATACCCCTTGGAATCCCCTTTAATCTCCGCATATCGAATAGGAGCAGAGGACACCATCCCAATCGCCTCCATAAAGATTTCAAAGTTCTCCACACTGCCCATTAGTTCCGGCGTGTCCAGTTCCGGAAGCGGGTCGCCGTAAGTCTGTGAAATGTCAAATACCGTTGCCACACGGAACCGTGGGATGATATGCTCCACTTCCTCCGTTTCCGGCTGTCCGTCTGACCGTAGCACAGGCTCGTTTGTTTCCGGGTCAAATTTCTCTATTTCTTCTTTTTCCTTAATTGGCGCAGGGGCAATGATCTTGATCCCTTTCTCCCCACGTTTCACCTGCCGGTGAAATTTTTTGCTCCAGGTGCCGTAGCCTGCGACCAAAGTTGACTCCGGCTTTTGCATCGCTATCAAAAGCGTGTTGTTAAAACTGTAATTATGGAACTGCGACATGGTTTTCAGGTGCTCCGTATATTTTTCCGAAGTAAACAGATCCTTTACGCCCTGTTCCAGCCGCTCTGTAATCTCTTTTAATTGTTCTTCCCGTTTTCCGGCCATAAATTATAAATTCCCTCCATTCTTTTCCGCCATATGCCATAGAACCATCCCTAAAATACAAAATAGATATCCGGCAAATCCGGCCTGTTTTACGCTTTCTCTGACAGGCTTTACCCTGCCTTACAAAACACTTTGCAGATAAATAAAATAGACAGACAGAAAAACATATCGCAGCTTTCCCGTCTGCCCACATATACAATAGAAAGCACGCTCCGCGAACTTTCTATTGTCATGAATAATGCCACCCCATCATCTATTGACGGCATGGTTTCCTAATTATAATTCCTGTTCTTTTTTCTTTGCTAACCTCTGGCTGTCCCTATGGTTCCCGGCAATCCTGTCCTTTGCCTCTTTCAGCTTTCCAAGCACGGAAGGTTTCCTCACTTCATCCGCAATCCGTGAAGCATCCGACACCCGGCCTGCATAGCTGACTGTTCTCCTCGGACGGTCTGCTACATCCTGCACATCTTCCTCCATGCCCAGCGCTTCCGACGGACCTTTCTCGTCCATGTTCAGCAGGACATTTAATTCTGACAGGCGTTCCATCTTCTCCGCCAGCTCTTCTTCCTTTACAAACGGCTTCTCCACTTCCTCCTTTGCCGTGGCAAGCTGCTGTTGCACGGTTTCTAATTTCAGCTCCGATTCCGCCAGCTTCTTCTCAATCCCGGAGAGTGCGTTGCTGATACGCTGCAGGTTCCCTAATGGGTCTTTCCCCACTTCGATCTGGTAGCTGCACTGCCGCTTAATCGTCAACTGGTAGGTCTGGTTAAAGCTGTCAAAATTCGCAGACAGGGTAAACCCGTGGAACTCCCCAATCTGCCCGGCTGTTTTCACCGCTTTTAACCCAGCGCAGGCGGCGATGATCGCTGTGCCTGCTTCTTTCCGGTCGGTGTAAGTTTTTCCGCCGATGATCATGGAGAAATCGTCTTTTTCCTTCTCTTTTTCAAGGATTGGCTTCACCGCCTCCGCATCTGCCTTTAAGCCTGCAATCCGTTCCTTTAGCGCCGTAATCTTCACCGGGTAATTCCTTGCGATCTCCGTTTCCAGGCGGTACTTCTGGCTGGTATGGTTCGCCTTCAAAAGCTTCAGCTTGCTTACCTGGATGTCGAGATCCATCTTCTCTTTAATATAAGGATTGCCCGTAGCCAGGGCTTTGATCTCTGCATAACTTAATGCCGTATCGTCCACGTCCTCACAGGCCCGCACCGGGGATTTGCTTGTCATGATCTGGCTGATGAACTTCTGCTTATTCTCCAGGATCTGCCACATGTACGCATCGAATGTATTTTCGGTAACGTAGCGGTAAATCTGCACCTTGTCATTCTGGTTCCCCTGACGAAGGATACGGCCCTCCTGCTGCTCCAGATCAGTCGGTCATTTTTTGCGGACAGTTCAATACATACCATCCTTTTCTGCTCCCTGCTCCTGCGTCTGCTCTCGTTTGACTTCTCCCTCTGCACCTTTTTCGCACATATCGGGCAATACTTTGAGATAGCAGAGCCGGGGACGTATTCAACACCGCACACCATACAATTCTTTGGCGGCAACGCTGTCCACCGCTTTGTGGGTGTGATATGTAATTCACCGACAAAGCCGATGA
>OLGD01000434.1_pt1 | contig 85556 bp, 67 predicted proteins | sample 1605311 | NCBI WGS metagenome assembly OLGD01 (sample SAMEA3888917, study PRJEB22519) | human gut metagenome | biome: human gut; feature: human-associated habitat; material: faeces | place: Denmark | collected 2010
GTGCCAATCCGCCGAAAGGGGGGCTTTGCCCCCCTTTCATTAAAAGATGTAGCCGACGCCGCCGCCGGTCCAGACGAAGTTGTCTGGGCCCATGTTTACGTTGTCCGGGCCGGCTTTGCCGTCGTTGTGGCATGCCCAGCCTATGCCCACGAAGACGCGCCAGGAATTGGTTTCGTATACGAGGTTGCTTTCGGCTTGTATGTAGCCGTAGGAGTTGCGCCAGTAGTTGCCGTCGGAAAGGCGGGTGTCGCCGGCAAATCTGTTTGCTTTTACATATCCGAAGATAATTTGCGACTGTATGGAAAGCCCCCTGATTGCCGTGAGTTTTTCGAGGCTGAATACGGGGTTGAAGCCGCCCTGAAATTTGAGGGAGTCGTATGTCGGGTCGTAGCCGACATAGGCGAACGGGCGCAGGAAGATTTCGTTTGTGGAGAGGCCCGCGTAGACGTCGCCGCGCCAGCTTTCCCCTCCGAGGCCGACGAGCCCGGGGCCGGCGACTTTTTTGGTTGAATAGATTATGTTTCCGCCGAGGTCGATATCGACGTATTTTGTGATATTGTATTTCCAGCCGCCGAAGAATACCGCTTGCTGGGCGTATTTTGAGTCTACCGGCGCGGAGTAGTACAAATCCATGTAGCCGTCTCCGCCGAAGAATGCGCCCCTGTCGGTTAGCGACGCGACGGGGGTAAATTCGCCGACCCTGCGGCCCTCCATGACAGAGGCGGAATACGCTTCGAGCTGGAATACGGTTCTGCGGGGCTCTTTGGCGCCTATGATTTTGTCGCCGTCGAAGCTCGCGAAGACTTCCCACGTATAGGGGTTGATGTCGTAAAATTCGGCGGATTCGGGCAGGGGCTTTATCCCGTACGAGGCGGGTTCGCCGAATGCCGTGACGCGCGCGTGGGAGGCTGCCGCCAGCGCGGCGCAAAGCGAGGCCGTGAGTATGAATTTTTTCATTTGCCGCCGACGATATTTTTTGGAGACGCCGATTTAAAGCTTATTTTTATATGGGGCGGGATTTTTTTGAAAAACGCCGCCGCCGGCAAAAAAGAATTGCGCCCCGCCGCCGTATTTGCGAAATTCGCCGGATATGATTCGCAGAGTATTTGTTGAAGACAAAAGCGGGCATTCCGCGCGCGCCCTCCTCGGCGATTTGAAGGGCAATTTGAATTTGGAGGGGCTCGAGTCCGCGAGGATTTTGCAGAGGTACGACATAGAGGGGCTGGACGACGAAGTTTACGCCCGCGTCAAAAATCTGATATTTTGCGAGGCTCCCGTGGAGAATATTTACGAGGGGGCGTTTCCGCTCGCGGAGGGCGAGAAGGCGTTCGCGATAGAATACCTGCCCGGGCAGTTCGACCAGCGCGCGGACTCGGCGGAGCAGTGCGTGCAGATAGTCGCGTTCAGGCGCCCGAAAGTCGCGTGCGCGCGCGTGTACGTTTTGAAGGGGAAACTTTCTGATGCGGAGATCGCGGCGGCGAAGGCGTACCTCATAAATTCGGTAGACAGCCGAGAGGCGTCGATGGAAATGCCGGAATCGCTCGAAATCAAGCCCGAGCCCGCCGCCGACGTCAAGGTTGTCGAAGGGTTCGTTTCGATGGGGCGCGGGGAAATCGCGGAACTTCACAAAAAGATGTCGCTTGCGATGTCCGTTGCCGACCTCGAATTTTGCCGCGGATATTTTGCCGAAACCGAGCGGCGCGACCCCACCGTCACCGAAATCCGCGTTCTTGACACTTATTGGAGCGACCACTGCCGCCACACGACTTTCCTCACGCGCCTCGAAAGCGTAAAAATCGACAATGGCAGGTACTCCGCGCCGATAGAAAAATCATGGAAATCGTACCTCGAATCCCGCAAGGTTCTGGGGCTCGATGCAAAGGGCAAGCCGGTGTGCCTGATGGACGCGGCGCTGATAGGAATGCGCAGGCTGCGCGCGGAGGGGAAACTTGAAGACCTCGAAGTCAGCGAGGAAATCAACGCCGCGAGCATAGTCGTAAGCGTGGACGTGGACGGAAGGGACGAGGAGTGGCTTGTGATGTTCAAGAACGAAACCCACAACCACCCCACCGAAATAGAGCCGTTCGGGGGAGCCGCCACATGCCTCGGCGGGGCGATTAGAGACCCGCTTTCGGGGCGCAGCTATGTGTACCAGGCAATGCGCGTGACCGGCGCGGGCGACCCCCGCGCCCCGTTTTCGCAGACGCTGCCCGGCAAGCTTCCGCAGCGCAAGATAACGGTGGGGGCGGCGAACGGGTACAGCAGCTACGGCAACCAGATAGGGCTCGCCACGGGGCAGGTGACGGAAATTTACAACTCGGGATACGTCGCAAAGCGCATGGAAATAGGCGCGGTAGTCGCGGCGGCGCCCCGCGGAATGGTGGTGCGCGGAACCCCCGCCAAGGGCGATGCCGTGCTGCTCGTCGGAGGGCGCACCGGCCGCGACGGGATAGGAGGGGCGACGGGATCGTCAAAAGACCACACGGAGCGCGCCCTCGAGAATTCCGCGGAGGTTCAGAAGGGCGACGCCCCGATGGAGAGAAAGCTCCAGCGCCTGTTCCGAAACCCGAAGGCGAGCCGCCTCGTCAAGCGGTGCAACGACTTCGGAGCGGGCGGCGTTTCGGTCGCGATAGGAGAGCTCGCCCCGTCGCTCGAAATAAACCTCGACGCGGTTCCCAAGAAGTACGCCGGGTTGGACGGCACGGAGCTGGCGATTTCGGAATCGCAGGAGCGCATGGCGGTAGTGGTCGCGCCCGAAGACGCCGAAGAGTACATAAAGCTTGCGGAGGAGGAAAACCTCGAGTGCACGCGCGTGGCGGAAGTCACCGACAGCGGAAGGCTTGTGATGAAGTGGCGCGGGGCTCCCGTGGTAAGCCTGCTCCGCGAATTTCTCGACACGAACGGGGTGACCGCCTCGGCTTCGGCGGAGGTTGAGGCTCCGTCCGAATCGTCGCCTTTGGCCGCCCCGTCCGGGCTGTCCGCCTCCGACCCCGCGGCTTGGAAAGCTGAGCTCTCCAAACTCAACTGCTGCTCCCAGCGCGGCCTCGTGGAGAGGTTCGACTCTTCCATAGGCGCGTCCGCCGTCTTCCATCCGTTCGGCGGGAAAAACCTCGCCACCCCCATCGACGCGATGTGCTCGAAAATCCCGCTGCTCAGGGGCTCCACGAACACAGGCACGCTCTTTGCGTTCGGCTTCAATCCGGAAATTTCAATATGGAGCCCATACCACGGCGCGATGTACGCGGTTCTCGCGTCGTTCGCGAAAATTGCGGCTTCCGGCGGGGACGTCTCGCGCATAAGGCTGACGTTTCAGGAATATTTTGAAAAGCTGCGCTCCGATCCGAAGCGCTGGGGCAAGCCGCTCGCCGCGCTGCTCGGCGCGTACGAGGCGCAGATGGGGCTCGGGGCGGCGGCGATAGGCGGGAAAGACTCGATGTCCGGATCGTTTAACGACATCGACGTCCCGCCGACTCTTGTGAGCTTTGCGATTGCCCCGTGCGACGTGCGCTGCGCGCTCTCTCCCGAATTTAAGAAGGCGGGCTCCCGCGTCGTCCTCGTCGAAGTCGGGCGCGACTCCGCGCTCGTACCCGACTGGGCGGACGCCATGAAAAAATATTCCGCGCTCTTCAATGCGATAAGGGCGGGGAAGGTGCTCGCGGCGCACGCCGTGGGGTTCGGCGGAATCGCCGTGGCGATCGCAAAAATGTGCTTCGGCAATTCGATTGGCTTCAAATTCGACGGAGGATTTTCCGGAGACGTATTCGCGCTGTCAGAGGGCTCGATAATCGCCGAGCTCGCCGACGGCGTTTCCGCGGATGAGATACTCGGCAGGGAGATCGGCGCGACGACTTCCGCAGAAAGCGTTTTTGCCGACGGGATGGAAATCGCGCTTTCCGAGCTTTACGGCGCGTGGAGCGGGACGCTCGAGGGCGTTTTCCCGACCCGCGCGGAGGATTCCCAGGCGTCGGATATCGTGAAGCCGTCTTTTGAAAAACGCGCCCCCAACATCGCGCGCTCGAAGGTTGCCAAACCCAAAGTTTTCATACCGGTTTTCCCCGGCACGAACTGCGAGTACGACACCGCCCGCGCGTTCGAGGCCGCCGGAGCCGCCGCCGACACTTTCGTTTTCAACAACCTTTCCGACGGGCGCGTTGCGGACTCCATCGCCGAGATGAAGCGCCGCATAGACGCCGCCCAGATTCTCATGATTCCCGGGGGGTTCAGCGCGGGCGACGAACCCGCGGGTTCCGGAAAATTCATAGCGGCGGTATTCCGCAATCCCGCCCTCACTGACGCGGTGATGTCGCTTCTCAAAGACCGCAAGGGGCTGATATTGGGCATTTGCAACGGCTTCCAGGCTCTGATAAAGCTCGGGCTGGTGCCGTTCGGCGAAGTCAGGGAGCTCGGGCCCGACAGCCCGACGCTTACGTACAACAACATTTCGCGCCACGTCTCATGCTACGTCCGCACGAGGGTGGCGAGCGTCCTGTCGCCGTGGCTTGCGCATTGCAGGGTTGGAGACATCCACTCGATACCCGTCTCGCACGGCGAGGGCAAGTTCATCGCCTCCGACGCCCTGATTCGGAGGCTCGCCGAAAGCGGGCAGATCGCAACGCAATACGTCGGCCCCGACGGGGAGCCGAGCGCGTCGGTCCCGTTCAATCCAAACGGCTCCATGCACGCGGTGGAGGGCATAACGAGCCCGTGCGGGCTCGTGTTCGGCAAAATGGGCCACAGCGAGCGGTTCGGCGAAAACGTCGGCAAAAACGTTTCGGGCAACAAAATCCAGCCGATATTTTCATCGGGGGTGGCATATTTCTCCTGACGCGCTGGAATGACCGATGGAGGCCGCAAAATATAAAGTGTTCGTGATAAACCTCGATTCTCGAAAGGACAGGCTTGCGAGAATAACGGGGAATCTGAACCGGCTCGGGGTGGAGTTCGAGCGCATAGACGCGGTTTACATGAAGCGCGACGGCGGCTCGCCGCGCGTTCTGGAGGCCCCGCTGAAATTCAATCCCGCAAAGAACAGGATGTTCGACTACAACCCGATTTCAACGGGGGCGCTGGGGTGCTATTATTCCCACATGCTAGCATGGAAGAGGATAGCGGACGAAAAGCTCGACTTCGCGGTGATCTTGGAGGACGACGCCGAATTGGGTGCGGATTTCCCCGAGGCCGTAAACCTTTTGAAGCGGCTGAAAAATTGGGACTATATAAAAATTCCGCCGTCGGGGCTCGCGCTGAAAATATCGGATAGCGCCGCATTGTGCCGCGCTCCGTCCGGCGCGGAGTTCCGGCTGGCGGCGTGGAGAAAAGTCCCGTTTTTGACGACGGCCGAGTGCGTCTCCTTTCAAGGGGCGAAAAAGCTGCTGTCGGTTGGCGAGTTTTATCGGCCGATAGATTTCGATCTCCAGTTTTATTGGAGGTTCGGCATAACAATATTCGGGCTGGTCGGCGGAGACGCCGTGTCCATGGCGCAGAGCAGATCCGACATTTCCGCGACAGCCGACCCGAAGGCGAGGCCCAATGTTTTTGTAAAGCTGTATTTGAAGGCGTATATGTATCTTGCCAATCTCGCCTGCCGGATATTGCGGGGGAATTCCCTGCGCAGGGTGGCGTTTGAAAAAGGCGCTTGAACCCCCCCGATGCGGATTGTGCCGGAGCGTGCCCGCGCAAATGCGGGTTCGGGCGGTCTTGCGGGGCTGACCGGCTCTCCATGCCGTGCGGGCTGGCGCAAAAAACCGATTCGCGCGGCGGGGGCTATTTCCCCCGCGTTCGGCGAATGGCCGTTTGCGATGCCGCCCGCCCGAACTGCCGCGCGCTGAAAATCGCGCCCCCAAGTATTACGGACGGGTCGGAGGCGTCGTGGATTGCCATTATCTGCCCGGGGGCTATCGCGCGCTGGGGGGTTTCAAATTCCACTTCGGCGTTTCCTCCGCCGAGCGGGGTGAAAAACGCCCCGACGAGGGCGTCGCGGTACCGCGCGCGCGCGAAAATTTTGCGCGGCCCTTCAAGCGGTTTGTTTATCCAGTTGACGGATTCGAGCGCGGCGCGCCCCGAATATAGGCCGGGCGCGTCGGGGGAGTCGAAATCGACCACGAGGGTGTTCGCCGAAAAGTCTTTTGCGACCACCACATACCGCTTCCCGTCCGCGTTGGACGGAACCCCGATACCCTTGCGCTGCCCGATGGTGTAGTTGTGCAGCCCCTTGTGGCGCCCGAGGATTTTGCCCGAGGGATTGGCGATGTCGCCCGGCTTTTCGCCGATGTGGTGTTTCAAAAAATCCTGTATGCGGATTTTGCCGAGAAAGCATATCCCCTGGGAGTCCTTTTTTTCGGCGTTGGGAAGCCCGTTGAGGCGCGCGAGCTCGCGAACCTGGCTTTTCAGGAGCGAGCCTATCGGAAATTCCGCGCGCATGAGCTGCTCCTGGGAAATCATGCATAGGAAGTACGATTGGTCTTTGCCCGGGTCGGCGCCCGCCATGAGGTCGCGCGTGCCGTCGGGGTTGTCGCGCAGGCAGCAGTAGTGGCCGGTCGCCACCCTGCCGCAACCGCGCGACTTTGCGAACTCCAAAAACTTTCCGAACTTCATCCGCCTGTTGCACATCACGTCCGGATTTGGGGTGCGACCCCTCCGGTATTCCTCCACCAGATATTCCACAATCTGGTTGCGGTACGCCTCTATCATGTCGGCGACCTCAAATTCCACGCCGAGCTTTTCGGCGCATGCGGACGCGTCGATTATGTCCTGGTGCCACGGGCAGTCGCCGAATACGTCGATGCCTTCCTCGTTCATCCACGTCTTCATGTACGCCGCGCGCATGTCGGCGCCCTCCTGCTTCAAAAGCGCCATCGCCAGCGCGCTGTCCACGCCGCCCGAAAGGGCCACCATTATCTTTCCGCCGCCTGTCATCTTCCGGATTTGTACCACGAAGTCGTAATCGAGTACTTTTTGATTTTGTAGTTTATTATGCGCTCGGTAAGGTTGAGCCTGCGCGCGGCGGCCGCCGCGTTGCCGCGGTTGGCCTTTAAAGCCTCGGTGATGAGCTCGCGCTCGAACGACTCCACTATTGAGATGAAGTCGACGTCCTCGCCGTACGGCAGTTTCCGGTGCATGTACGCCGAGCGGACCGCGGGGGTGAGGTTGTAGCCGGATATGGCGGAGTCGTGCGAGGATATGACGGCGCGCTCTATGCAGTTTTCGAGCTCCCTGACATTGCCCGGCCACGTGTAGATGCTCATCATGTTTATGGCGGGCGTGGAGATTCGGCGTATGTCTTTGCGGTGGATTTTGCTGTACTTTTCCACAAAGTGCTCGGCGAGCAGCAGAATGTCGCTCTTTCTGTCGCGCAGCGCGGGCAGGTAGATCATGTTCTGGGAGATCGCCGCGTAGAGGTTTTCGTCGAACAGCTTTTGCTCGAGCAGCTTTTCCACGTCCGCGGAGCTGGCGAATATCATGCGCGCCTTTGCCGTGATCTCCTCCGAGCCGTTTAGCCTGCGGAACCTGCCAACGGAGAGAAAATCGGCTATCATCCTCTGGGCGGGCAGGGCTATTTCAGTCACTTCGTCGAAAAAGAAGGCGGAGTTCGGGTGCTTTTCGAGCAGCCCCTCCTTTGCCGAGACCCCGAGCGATAGGGAGTCCTTTTCGTACCCGAAGATTTCTCCCGCGAGCGAATAGTCCGGAAGCGCGGCGCAGTTTATGACGTTGAATGTTCCGGCGGGCGGGTCCGCGGACTCGCACAGGGCGCGCGCGGCGAGCTCCTTTCCCGTGCCGGAGGCTCCTCGAAAAAATACCGGCGCGGACGACGCCGAGGCTTTTGCGAGCTCCCTGTAAAATTTCTGCATAGCCCCCGAATTGCCCAAAATTCCCTTGGGGCGCATAAGCTCCGTGCTGAGCTCGAGCTTCAGGCGGCGGTTTTCGTCGAGCAGCCTGTTGCGCTCCTCTCGGCGCAGGTATATCATCGCGAGCGCGTCGGCGAGGATGTTGGAGACGGTTTCGAGCAGCACGAGGTCGCGCTCCAGGTCGGTGTCGGACCCGACGATTCTGTCTATGCTGAGCGTCCCGATGACCTGCTCCATATAGGTTATCGGAGAACAGACGAAAGCGGTTTTCCCAGGGCTTCCGGCCCTCGTGCGGGTTCTGTCCAAAAATCTGTCGCTTTTTGATATGTCGGGAATTACGATAGACTTCGCCTCCGCCGCGACGAGCCCCGTGACGCCCTCGCCGATTTTATAGACCCCGCGGCGTATGCTTTCGGCGTTCATGCCGCTTGCGGCCTCTATGAACAAATAGTCGCCGTCGCGCAGGGTGACGGTCCCGCGCCTTAGGCCCATTTCGCCGTCGAGAATTTCCAGCGTTTCGGATATGAGGTCGTGGACGTTTTTTCGGCGGGCGACCGCGCGGCTTATCTTGTGCAGCACCGACATTTCGAGGTCGTCGTACGCGGCTTCCGCGCTCTCGCGCTCTGTCGTTTTTCGCGGCATCTTTTTTTCGTTTTGGCGGGAATTTTCCCCAATCGCGGGCTTCTTTCAACAATATTTTGGGGCAAAAAAAACTTGTGTTCGCCGCCGCCGGCGGTAGGTTTGGAGAGAATGAGCGAAGGTTATCAGGTAATAGCGCGCAGGTACCGCCCAAAGCAGTTTTCCGAACTCGTCGGGCAGGAGCACATTGTGCGCACGCTCACCAACGCCATAGAGTCCGGCAGAATCGGCCACGCATATCTCTTCGTGGGGCCGCGCGGCACGGGCAAAACCACCGTTGCGCGCCTGTTCGCCAAGGCTCTCAACGCCAGGGGCGGCCCGAACGTACATCCGTCCGACGACGATGAAATATCGCAGGCGATAATGAACGGCTCCTGCATGGATGTTGTTGAAATAGACGGGGCGTCGAACCGCTCGATAGACGAAATCAGAAAGCTGCGCGAGGACTGCCAGTACGCCCCCGCGCAGTGCACTTATAAAATATACATAATAGACGAAGTCCACTCGCTGACTTCCGACGCCTTCAACGCCCTCCTCAAAACGCTCGAAGAGCCTCCGAAGCACGTCAAATTCATTTTCGCCACCACCGAGGCGCACAAGGTTTTGGGCACGATAACATCGCGCTGCCAGCGCTTTGAATTCCGCCCGATACCGGAAGAGCTTATCGCAAAACACCTGTCGGAAATAGCCGCCAAAGAGAAGATAGAGGCCTCCGACGGCGCCATACGCGCGATAGCCCGCCTCGCAAACGGCGGCATGCGCGACGCCCAGAGCATTCTCGACCAGATGATTTCGTTTTGCGGGACCAAACTTTCGGTCGAGGACGTAATCGGAGTCTACGGGCTCGCGTCCGACGGGCAGATTTCCGACATACTCTCCAATATGGCGAGGGGCGACTACGCCGGCGTCGTAAAATGCGTCGACGGCCTCGTCGAGAGCGGCTGCGACCTCTACCGCGCGATGTGCGACATCCAAATCCGCCTGCGCGAGGCCATGATAAAGTCATTTTCTTCGGGGGAGTCGGATTTCGGCGGCAAGCCGCTTACGAGCGAGCAGATGATGCGCATGCTCGACGCCCTCCAAGGGTCGGAAAGGGGGCTTAAAAGCGGGCTATCGGAAAAGGCAAACTTCGAGGTCGCCCTGTTGAAGGCCGTTGAGCAAAGCAGGGCGCGGGCGATAAACACGCTGATAAGAGAACTCGACAGGCTTTCTTCGGCGCCCGCCGAGACGCAAAAAAAAAATAGCCCTGCTGCTTAGGGAGGTTTTGCGCGAATCGCGCGAGTTCGCCTCCGCGTACACCGAGAGCGTCGAGCGGCGCGCGCCCGCCCCGAAAGCGGAGGCGGGCGTGGAAATCCTCTCGGACCCCGCGGCGGGAAAGGCGTTCGGCGAGGGGACGCCGGAGTTTGAAGAGGGCGTTGACAAAATACCGAGGGAACTTTTGAAGCTTTTTGAGTCGCAGTTCGATTCGCGCCCGCAGGCGCTCGTCCGCGGGGCTTTGAGGTTTGTCGGGCGCGAAGATGAATCGGCGGGGGCGTCGTCGCAGACCGAAGACGCCGAGACCATGAGGGAGCTGGAAGAGGAGGAGTCGGAATGACCGTTTTGGTGTTTGCCGTATTGTCCGCCGTTTGCGTTGCGGGGTTCGTTTTTGCGGCCGTTTTTTGCGCGGGAAAGTCGCGGGCTTCGGCGGAATGCGCGAGGACGCGCGAAGCCCTCGCCGAATCCGAGGCGGGCCGCAAGTCGGCGCTGGAATCGCTCGAGAGGGTTCGGCGCGAATCGGAGGAGAGGCTCGCGGCAAAGGCGGAGGCGGAAAAGGGGCTCGCCGCCGCCAACCAGAAAATTTCCATGATGCAGGAGAGGCTCGCGGAGATGTCGGGGCACCTCGACGGAAAAATCTCCGCGGAAAAGAGCCTCGCGGCGGCCCGCGGAGAGATAGAGTCGCTTTCGGCGCGCCTTAAAGAGCGCGAGAGCGCGGAAATGGAAATGCGCGGGAAGCTCGCGGCGGAATTTGAGGCGATGTCTTCAAAGCTGCTCGAGGACGCGCGGGCGAAGATGTCGTCGGCAAACCTCGAACAGCTGTCCCTCGTCTTAAAGCCGATGAAGATGACTATTTCGGATTTCCGCGAGCGCCTCGAATCTCTTAGCGAGATGGGCCTCAAAGGCCGCGCGGGGCTCGAGAAGCACATAGAAAGCCTCGTGAAGATGAACGCCCAGCTGTCGTCCGACGCACGCAATCTCGCCGAGGCGCTGCGGGGCGAAAACAAGGTAGCGGGCAACTGGGGCGAGGCGGTGTTCCACAGGATTCTCGAGGCGTGCGGCTTCAAGGAGGGCGTCCATTTCCGCTCGCAAGCGAACTACGCGGATTCGGACGGCGAGCGCAAGAGGCTCGTGCCGGACTTCGTGATAGACCTCCCCGGGGGGCGTTCCATAGTGGTGGACTCCAAACTTTCGCTTTTGAGCTATTCGGACTACTGTTCGAGCCAAACGCCCGAGGCCAAGCGCGCCAACCTCGACAAGTTCAAGAAGTCGGTGCGCGCGCATTTGAGGGAGTTTTCCGGAAAGTACAACGACCTCCCCGACGCCCGCTGCGGGTTCAAGCTGATGTTTATGCCGGTCGAGCCCGCCTACGAGCTCGCCGTGTCCTCCGACCCCGCGCTGCTCGAAGACGCCTACGCCGCGAACGTCCTCGTCGTCGGGCCCGCCACGGTGATGTCGGTTTTAAAATACGCCGAAATATTGGTGAGGAACGAGGCGATTGCGAAGAACACGCGGCAGATAGCCGAAATCGGCGCGCGCCTCTACGAGCGCGTAAACCTTTTCATCAAAAGATTCGAAGGCGTCGGCGAGCGCATCAGGATGCTGTCCGAAGACTACGCCTCGGCCAAAACCACGCTCATGGAAAGCCCCAGGAGCGTGGCGGCGACCGCCAGGAGGCTCGGGGCGAAGTCGGGCGTGCTCGCGCTCGAAGCCGACGAACCGGAGGAAAGCGAAAATGGAAAATAAAATTCCCGAATGGGTCCCGGAGGGGGCCGACAAAAAACTATTTGCATCGTCCGTGATGCCCGGGCTGAACCTGCGCAAAGACAGGGAGCGCGACGACACGGTTTCGCTGCGCCCGCGCCCTAAGCGGCGCGAGCTTTCCCTCGAAGACTACAAAAAAGGCGTGCTGGAATGCGACAAGACCGTCCTCGCCCGCGCGATTACCCTGATAGAAAGCAATTCCGACGCGCATTTTGAAAAGGCGCAGGAGCTGTTGGCGTCCCTTTTGCCGCACAGCGGGAAATCTTTCCGAATCGGCATAACCGGCGTGCCCGGGGCGGGGAAATCCACGTTTATAGAGGCTTTCGGCACGATGCTTTGCAGGGATTTCGGCAAGAGGGTCGCGGTGCTGGCGGTGGACCCGTCGAGCACGGTGACGGGCGGAAGCATTCTCGGCGACAAGACGAGGATGGAAAATCTGTCGCGCTGCGAAAACGCCTTTATCCGCCCGTCCCCGTCCGGCGGAATGCTCGGAGGGGTGGCGCGCAAGAGCCGCGAGACCATGCTGCTGTGCGAGGCCGCGGGCTACGAGATAATCCTCGTCGAAACCGTCGGCGTTGGACAGAGCGAAGTGACGGTGAGGTCTATGACGGACTTTTTCCTGCTCATACAGCTCGCGGCGCAGGGCGACGAGCTCCAGGGCATAAAGAAGGGCGTGATAGAGCTCGCCGACGCAATACTCGTCAACAAGTGCGACGGCAATATGGTGGAGCGCTCCAACCTCAAGCGCGCGGAGCTTTCGGGGGTGCTGCACTACCTCAACTCCCCGACGCCCGGGTGGTCGCCGTTTTGCGACGTGTGCTCGGCGCAGACCGGCATGGGCATACGCGAGGCATGGGAAAAGCTCGACGGATTCCGCGCCAAAATGGAAAAATCGGGCTTCTTCGCTCGGCGCCGCTCGAGCCAGAAAATAGAATGGTTCAAGTCGCTTTTGGAAGAGGAGGTTCTGCGCCGCTTCTACCATATCCCGGGCGTAAAAGACATGATATCGCACTACACGTCGCTTATTTCGGCGGGTTCAGTCACCGCCGCGAGCGCCGTGAAAAACCTCATAGATTCCGCCTCCAAATAGCCGTGCCGCGCCCTCCGTCATCAGCCCGTCAGGACGGGCGGAAAAAGGCCCGCAGCCTCCCGCCGCGGATTGCGGAGATTTTGGCGGAATACAAAACCTACCTGCTTCTCGAGCTCGGGCGCGGAAAGAACACAGCCGATTCCTATCTGAGCGACATCGTCCTGTTCTGCGAGTTTGCCGGAAAGCGGATTGAATCGTTCGCGGACGTTGACGCCGATTTGCTCGCCGACTGGCTCGCGTCGCTCAGCAGGGCGGACAGGCCGTCGACGCAGTCGCGCAAGCTGAGCGCGATGAGATCCCTTGCGCGCTTCCTGATGGAGGAGGGCGTTTGGGAGAAAAACCTTTGCGACTTTTTTGCGCGCCCCAAGACGCGGCGGGCGCCTCCGGAAATTCTCGACACCGGCGAGATAGACGCGATGGTTTCGCTTCCGCCGCCGGACTCGCCGGAGGGCGTCCGCGACAGGGCGATGATGGAGCTTATGTATTCGAGCGGCCTGCGCGTGTCGGAGCTTTGCTCGATTTCCTACGCCGACATAGACGCCGAGCAGAGAATAATCCGCGTGCGCGGCAAAGGCGGAAAGACGCGCCTCGTGCCGGTGGGCTCCATGGCGCTCGACGCCGTCGAAAAATACCGCGCCGTCCGTCCGCTGCTCTGCAAAAAGGCGGCGGCCCCCGAGCTTTTCATCACCCGCCGCGGGAAAAAAATTTCGCGGAAGACTTTCTGGTACAACCTCAAAAAGTACGCGCGGCTCTCGGGCGTGGAAAAGAACGTCAAGCCGCACATGCTGCGCCACTCGTTCGCGACCCACCTGCTGCGCAACGGCGCAAACCTGATGCTTATACGCGAAATGCTCGGCCACAGCGACCTCTCCACGACGCAGATTTACACCAATCTGGCAAACGACGACATACGCAGGGAGTACGAAAAAAAGCATCCGCGCTCAAAGATGGACGTCGAGCCCGACATTTAGCGGGCGGCTCACGGGGAAATCCGCGGAATTTTTGCAGCATTTCCGGCTTCTAAGGGCTAAAACAGCAGTATCTTGACCCCTATGCCGATCAGCACGGCGCCCCCCAATATCGCGAATTTTCCGCCCGCGGACTTTCCAAGCGCCTTGCCCGCGAATATGCCGGCGAGCGACAGGGTGAAGGTAGTCGCCCCTATCATGGCGGAGGGCGCGAGCACGGGGCAGTCCACTATCGAGAACGATACGCCCACCGCGAGCGCGTCGAGGCTCGTCGCAACGGAGAGCATCATGAGGGTTTTAAACGGCAGCGGCATTACCATGCAGGGTTCTTCTCCGCGCAGGGAGTCGAATATCATTTTGGAGCCGACCGCCGCGAGTATCGCAAACGCCGCCCATTTCGAAAACGAGCTGACGAGCCCATAAATAGCCTCGCCCATCCACCAGCCGGCGATCGGCATCGCCATCTGGAAAAATCCGAAAGACGCGGCTATTTCGAGGGCGTGCCGCAGAGACATTTTTTTCGGCGATATGCCGCAGGCCGCCGACACGGCGAACGCGTCCATCGAGAGCGCGACCCCTATTAAAAATATCTCGAAAAAATCCATTTCCCGAGTATCGGGGCGCGCCGGAGTTTCTCAAGAAAATTCTGAAAATGGTTGAAAATTCGGCCCGAATGTCGGGAAATGTGCGCATGGAATGTTTTGAGGACTCCGGACAGAAGCTTTACAGATTTTCGCGCGGGCCGTCGGCTTTCGTGGCGAACATAGAGTGCGGCGCGCGGCTGATGAACTGGTCGGTTTCGCTCGCGGATGGCGCGGTGAGGGACATTGTATATTGGCCGGAAGACGCGCCGCGCGGCGGCGCGGGGGACGAGTTCGGCTCGGTTCGCGGGGGGATTCCGGTGCTGTTTCCCTTCGCGGGGGCGTCGTTCGCCGGCGAAAAGAGGGATTTCTGGAAAACTCCCGAAGGGGAAGTCAGGCCGATGAAAATGCACGGATATGCCAAGTGCGGAATATTCGAGCCGGAGATGGTTTCCGACTTCGGCTTTACCGCGCTATTTAAGCCCGACGCGGAATGCGCCGAAGCGTATCCTTACAAATACGAGTTCAGGGTCTCTTACAGGTTCAACGAGCTCTCCCTCTCCTGCGAGCTGACGCTGAAAAACCTCGATTCGCGCAAAATCCCGTGGTGCGCGGGGCTGCACCCTTACTTTTTGCTGCCGTGGGGTGCGGGGCAGACCCGCAAGATGTACAGGCTCGAGTGCGACGCAAAAAAGGCCGTCCGCTTTCTGCCCGATTCCGCTTTCATACCCGAGGACATTTTCAAAAACTGCTTTGCCGACCCGGAATTCAACAACAGAATTTTGACAAACTTCAAGACGGCAAAGGTTGCGTTCGGCCCGAAGAACGGCGAGGAGGACATTTTTATAAAAGTAGGCGGAGGAGGAAAGCCCGAGGGGGGATTCTGCCTCGTCACGTGGTCGGAGTCCGACACAAGCCCGTTTTATTGCGTCGAGCCGTGGATGGGGGCTCCGAATTCGGCGGCGAATCCAAAGCACTTTGTCGCCCCGGGGGCGTCGAAAACGTTTTTATCGGAAATTTCGCTCTTTTGACCGGCGGGGATATGAGGGCGGTAATACAGAGGGTGAAGCGCGCGGGCGTGAAGATTTTCCCCGGCGGCGCGGAGAAGGGAAGGATAGGCGCGGGGCTTCTGGTTTTGGTCGCCGTGGAGGATTCGGACTCTTCCGCGGACGCCGCGTGGCTTGCGTCCAAAATCTGCGGGCTCAGGGTTTTTGAAGACGGCGACGGCAAGATGAACCTCTCGGTCGCCGACATCGGCGGCGAGGTCATGGCGGTGAGCCAGTTCACGCTCTACGGCAATGTACGCAAGGGCTTCCGCCCGTCCTTCAACCGCTCTGCGCGCCCGGAAATCGCCGAGCCGCTCTACGGGGAATTCGTAACGCTGCTCTCAAAAGAGCTCGGCAGGGAAGTCCCGACCGGAGAGTTTGGCGCGATGATGGAAATCGACCTTTTAAACGACGGGCCCGTCACGATAATCATCGACACGAAAGACAGAAATTTCTGATCCTGCGGGGGATTTTTTGCGGCTTGAAATCCATTCCGCCGCGCCCGAAATGCGGCGGCGCGCAATCGCTGGCGTTCCGCCGAAAAACCGGCGCGGGCGGGGCGGATTTTCCAAAGGTTAACCGCCAGCAAGAAGAGTTCCGCAATGCGGGGTTTTTCAAGAATGCGGGCTTTCCCGAGCGCGGATTTTCAAAAAATCGACAATTTGCCCAAAAGCCGAAGACTTGCAATGGCGCTGCCGTTTTGCCTAAAACGCGAGCGTTTGCAAAGGCTCAGTTTTCCCAAAACGCGCGCTTATTCCGCAAAATGCGGGCTTGAAAAAGAAACGCGGGTTTCCCGAAAGCTCCGCGCGGTTTCGCCGCTATTGCCCGGCCGGATTTTTGTCATCTTTTTCGGGCGCGAAATATTTTACCATCACAGAATCTCCCACAGCCGCGGAGCCTTCCGATATTTCAAACGCCGCGCAGGTGCGGTGCGTTATTCCGAGGGGCCTCAATATGGAAGTCGGCGTCATCGAGACGTCGCAGCCGAAAAATACCGCCTTGCGGTCGGGACTCCTGAAATTCGTAACGATGTTTACTATCGCCACATTGCCGTCCTTGCGCACGATTTTGCCCAAATACACGTCTATGTCGCGCTCCGGCGGCGGGTTGAGCCTTCTCGCGCGGCGCGTGGGAGAGGGGGCGTCGAGGCCGCGCCTCATGGAAACCGCGTCCGCCGCTGGCGAGAGCGCCGCGGCGAGCGCGAAGACAAGCGCCGCCCGCGCCGCGAAAGCCGGCGCGCGCAAACTCCCGCACTTTCCGCGCAACGGCATTTTATTTTTCTTCGCGGTTGGATTTCTTAAAGTGGTCGAACCCGGGGCCTGCGGTGTTGATTTCCGCCTCAAAGAAGCCCTGCAACTGGCGTATGCGGGTGGGGTGGCGCATCTTGCGCAGCGCTTTTGCCTCTATCTGGCGGATGCGCTCGCGCGTGACGTTGAACTGCTTGCCGACTTCCTCGAGCGTGCGCGAATAGCCGTCCTGCAACCCGAAGCGCAAGCTCAGAACCTTGCGCTCGCGCGGGGTGAGGGATTCGAGCACGTCCATGAGCTTTTCGCGCAGGAGCGAATACGCCGTCATGTCGTAGGGATTTTCGGCGCCCTTGTCCTCGATAAAGTCTCCAAAATTCGTGTCGTCGGAGTCTCCGACGGGGCTTTGAAGCGAGATCGGCTGCTGCGCCATTTTCATTATCTGCTGCACCCTCTCGACGGGGAAGTTCATTTCGGTCGCCACTTCGTCGGGGGTGGGCTCGTGCCCGAGCTCCTGCAAGAGCTGCTTTTGCACCTGCATGACCTTGTTGAGTGTTTCGATCATGTGGACGGGAATGCGTATCGTGCGAGCCTGGTCGGCTATCGAGCGGGTGATTGCCTGGCGTATCCACCATGTCGCGTAGGTCGAAAACTTGTAGCCGCGCTTGTACTCGAACTTTTCAACGGCCTTCATCAGGCCCATGTTGCCCTCCTGGATCAGGTCGAGGAAGTTCAGCCCGCGGTTCGTGTACTTTTTGGCTATGGAAATCACGAGGCGCAGGTTTGCGCGCACCATTTCGGTTTTCGCCCTGTGGGCCTCGCGCATGTCAACGCGCACTTCCTTGACCAGGTTTACGAGTTCCGCAGGGTCGAGCCTGTAGGTTTTGCGGATTTCGTCGAGGCGCTTTTGGATTTGGGCGGTGTCGCCGATTCGCGTCTTTTTGCCTATCCTTTCTATTGCGCGCAGCTTGTACTGGCAGTCCTCAATCTCGCGTATGACGGGCGAGAGGCTGTCGAGAAATTCCTCGAAAATCTTGAGCTTGAATTTCAGCCCCTTTACGTAGATGTCTTTCAGTTTGGATTCGAGGTTTTTGTAGAGGGTCTGGTGGCGCTTTTTGATTGACGGATTGTCGCAGTTTTCCGCGCTGTCCCACGCTTTGGCGAGTTTTTCTTCGAGATTTTCAAGCTCCTCTATGTGCTTGGGCAGGTCTTTGAAATAGTTTTCGCGGCTGTCGACCTTTTTGTCGATTACGATTTTGTCGAACCTCTCCTCGCGGTCGAGAAGCTTTTTGGCGACGTCTATCTGGAATTTGTTTGTCAGCGACACCGAAAACAGCAGGCGGACGGCCTTGTTTTCGGCGGCTTCGATGCGCTTGGAGATAGAGACTTCCTCTTCGCGCGAGAGCAGGGGAACTTGCCCCATCTGCTTTAAGTACATTCTGACGGGATCGTCGAGCGAGTCCGACTGTAGGCTTTTTGCCTGCCTTTCCTCGCTTTCCTCTCGGCGGTGCTTGAAATTTTCTATCTCCTCGTCGGTGTCGAGTATTTCGACGTTCAGGGACTCGAGGATGTTGCGGACGTTTTCGTATTCTTCGGGGCGGCTGAGGATTTCCGCCAGATATTTGTTGATGTCCTGGTTGGTGAGGTATCCCTTTTCCTTGGAGAGGTGTTCGAGCTGGCGGATTTTTTCGTTGAGGCGCTGCTGGTGTTCGGAGGCGAGCGCCGCCGCCTTTTTGGATTTTTTGTTTTCGGCGGGCTTTTTTTCCGGCGCGGGGGCAGCCGCGCCCACCTTTATAACCACGGCGCCCGGGGAGGCCTTCTTGCCGATCTTCTGCTTTACAACCGTTTTTACCGAAGTCTTTTTGGCGGATTTTTTCGCGGGTTTGGATTTCGCGGATTTTGAGGTTGTCGTTTTGCTGTTGGTGGTTTTTTTGGTTGCCATGTTGTCTCGAAGAAATTGTTGTGCGGTTTTCAGGCGAGCTCTATTCTCGCGGGCGGGGTTGCGGAGAGCTTTCTCAGGGCGCTTATGCGCTTGAGAATTTCAAATTTCTCGGCCGAATCATTATTATCGGCAAGAACCAATTGCGCGTTAAGGGCTTCGATTTCCCTTTTTATGAAATTGTGGTATATTTTCGCGATGCATTCGTTCGCCACTTTTGCGGGGTTGTCGATCTCGGAGCTTTTTTCCGACAATATCTTGTATATGATGTTTTTCTCTTCGGGGTTTTCAAAATATGTCTCTATGTCGGAAACGGAGAAGCCGATGCCCTCGCGGTACAGCGCGAGGATCTTTTTAAGAACCGCGGCGGGCAGCGAAGCTTCTTCGATCCATGCGTCTTGCAGAATGTCGGCCATTCCCTGCGCGACGCCGTCGTTGTAAAGGCAGATCATTAAGGAATCATAAACCGCGTTTGTCAACATCGCAGACGAATCTTTTTTGGGCGGGTTTTCCGCGGGGGAAGCGCCCGGGGCGGCGGGGGACTTGCGCGCCCTATAATCTTCCGCCACCGACGGGTAGTCGAGCACGAGGGCGTTGGAGATTTCCCTCAAATAGTCGTCGCGCAGCACGCGGGAGGCGGCGTTGTCGACGATCTCAAAGAGCTGCAGCATGGCGGCGCGCTTGTCGGAGGCCGTCGGATTGGGCGTGTCGGCGAGAATCGACCGCGCCGCGAAGGAAAGGGCGGTTTGCAGCCTGTTGCCGACGAGCTCCGCCATCGCATCTGTCCCGAACTTTTTTATAAAGCTGTCGGGGTCCTCACCGTCGGGCAGGGGGGCGACGAACGGCTCGATGTCGGCCTTTATGCATATCGGTATCACCCTGAGCGCGGCGTGCCTTCCCGCGGCGTCCCCGTCGAAGAGCAGGACGACCTTGTTCGCGAATCTCCTTATCAGCGCGAAGTGCTCCGCGCCCGCCGCCGTGCCCTGGGTAGCAACGGTGTTTTTGAACCCCGCGCAGAACATCCTTATCGCGTCGAGCTGCCCCTCTACCACTATGCACGAGTTTTTCTCGCGTATGGCGGACTTGGCCTTGTCGAGGTTGAAGACCACGGCGTTTTTCTTGAAGATTTCGGTCTCGCGGGAATTGACGTACTTGCCCTCTTCGGACGGAATGTCGGGGGTGAAGCGCGTCTTGCGGGCGGTGAAGGCGATTACGCGCCCCTGGATGTCGGAGATGGGTATCATTATGCGCGCGCGGAAGCGGGCGTAATAGTCGCGCAGGCGCTCGCCCGGCCTGCCGTAGAATATGCCGCTGGCGAGTATCGCCTCCGGAGAGTAGCCCTTTTGGGCGAGAATTTTTTTGAGCGGGTCGGAGGAGGGCGGGGCGTAGCCTATGCGCAGGGTTTTGGCGTCCTCCAATGAAAAACCGCGCTCGTTTGTCCAATAGCTGCGGATTTCCGCCGCCTGTTCGCCGCCGGCGAAGAAATTTTCGGCGTACCAGGCGGCGGCGTCCTCGTGGATGTCGTAAATCTGTTTGCGCAGGCTCGCCGACGCCCCGTCGGATTTCCCGCCCGCCTCGTATTCGAGCTTTACGTTGAACTTGTTCGCCAGAAACTCCACCGCCTCCGAAAAGGAGAGGTTTTCCTTCATTCTTATGAAGCTGATTATGTCCCCGCCTTGCGACGTAGAAAAGCAATAATAGTAGTTTTTGTCGGGGTGGACGAAAAACGAGGGGGTCTTTTCGGCGGTGAACGGGCTCAGCCCCTTGTAGGACGATCCGCTCTTTTTGAGGGACACGTACGCCGAGACGACGTCGTAAATGTTTACGCGCGCCTTGAGCTCTTCGATGCTTGAGGCTTTTATCTTCGGCATCTCTTATTTTTTGCCCGCCGCGACGTATTCCTCAAACTCCTCGGACACTTCATTGTAGAGCGGGTGCTCTTTGGGGGTGCCGTTGAGAAAGGCGTTGTAGAAATATTTTGCGTTGGGCCTGTCGCCGATGAGCTTGTAGGTGCGCGCCAGCCCCAGCATTATCTCGGAATTGTTGGGGAATTTCCTGTTCGCGCGGTAGAGGGTGTTGAGGAACTGTTCGTTGTTTTGCACGCCGCTTGCCGTGCGTATGTATAGGAGCGTCGAGTTTATGTCGTCAGGGCTGCGCACATACGCTTCGCGCGCAGCCATGTGGGAGTCGAACGCGCGGCCCTCGGCGTCGTAGGCGAGGGCGAGGGCGCGCCACGCCGCGGCGGAGTTCCTGTCTTCCGCCACCGCGAGGTTTCCGGCTTTCGACGCCTCCGCGGGCTTCTTTTCGGCGATGAGCGCGTAGGTTTTTTCTATGAGCTCTTCGACGGGGGACTTCTTTTTTTCGCCTTTGGCTTTCGGAGCCTCGTCTTTGAGCTCGGCGCCTTCCGCTTTTGGGGCTTGGTCCGCAAAATCCTTCGGCCCTGCCGCGGGATTTCCGGCGCTTTCCGATTCCTTTTTTGCCTTTTCCGCAGCCTCTTCGGCGGCTTTCTTCTCTTCGGCGAGCCTCTTTTCCTCTTCGGCTTTTTTTGCCTCTTCCGCCTTTTTGAGCTCCGCGGCTTTTAGGGCGTCCTCCGCCTCTTTCAGCTTGCGCCTGAATTCCGCGAGCTGCCCGTGCAGCTGCGGGTATTTTTCCTTCACGAATCCGGGGGAGGTTTTGTCGAGCTCCGCCACCGCCCCTTCAAGGGCGGCGGTTTCCCTCTGCGCCAGATAGACGGCGACCAGCCCTTTGAGGATGTCCGCGCGCGTCTGCCTGTTTTCCTCGGAAGTTGCGGCGAGGGCGGCTTCGAGCCACCGGCGGCCCTGTACGGCGTTGCCCACCTTCAAAAACAGATTTCCGATGTCGCAGGCTTCGCGCGTGTCGGGGTTGCGCTCCGACTTCTTAACCCCTTCCAGATAGGCGTTGAGGGCGTCCTGGTATTTCGACATCTTTTCATGGCACTTCGAGAGAGATTTCCACGCTATCATGTCGCGGGGCTTGAGTTTCAAATATTTTTCGTAGGCGCGCGCCGCAGACTGGAACTGGCCGGCTTGCTCGTATGTTTTTGCGGCGTTTGCGAGCATCTGCGCGCTTCCGCCCGAGACGTCTGAGGCCTTTTCGAAAAATATGGCGGCCTCCGCGCCCCTCCCGAGCTGCGCGTATGAGTATGCGAGCGCCTCGCAGAGAGCCGCGCTGTCGCCGCGGCTGCGGGAGGTTTCCTCGAGGAGCTCGGCGGCCTTTGCGTAGTCGCCCTCAAACATCATGACTTGGGCGCGCTTTACCGAAATTTCGACGGCTTTTTTGTTTTCCGCCGCCAGCTGCTCCGGAGTTTTCTCGCCGCATCCGGCGAAGAGGCACGCGAGAGCGGCGGCCGCCGACAGGCGTTTAAAAATAAACTTCATTGCTTGCATAATCGAAATTTTTGCGCTCTAATTCACAAAATTTTTACCTTTGCCCGTCGCTTGCGGGATTCCCATTTCTTTTATCATGTTCAATATTTCCATTAAAAAAGCCCTATTGCAAACGTTTTTTGCGGCGTTTGCGATTATGCCGCCCATGCCCGCTTCCGCCGCGCCGGACGCGGCGAATCCCGAAGACGCCTGCGAAATCTTTGAAGTCCGCGTTCCGGAATTTTCGCCCATAGCCTACGCGCGGGCGACGGCCTCCCTTTTCCGCGCCTACGAAAAATCCTCCGGCGAGCCGATAAAAAAGGGGAGCAAGGGCAGGGTTGGAATCAAGGTCTACACCAATTCCGGCCCGGGTCTGTGCACGCCGACGGAGCTTGTGGACGCCGTAATCGACCAGCTCGTCCGCCGCGGATACGACAAGAAGGACATCACCATTGTGGACATGTCGCGCAGAAAGCTCCGCGACTGCGGGTATCTGCCGAAGCGCTCCCGGCTAAAAGCGGGAATGGCGGACGACTACAAGGGCGTCCCCGTCGCCGACATCGAGAGCGGAAAGTTTTTCGACGCGCGCTGGTATTACGACAATCCGCTCTCGCCGAAGAGCGTCAGGGGGGAAGCCTCCAACGACATCTACAACCCCGAGCTGCGCAAGAGCTATCTGCCCGTCCCGCTCTTTCTGTCGGTGGATTTTTGGATAAACCTGCCGATGGTCACCGACATGGAGGGGCTCGGGGTATGCGCCGCGCTCGGGAACGCGAGCATCTGGAACATGTCAAACAACGAGAGGTTCCTGAAATCGCCCGCCAACGCGTCGATGGCGGCAGCCGAAGTATGCTCCATTCCGGAGCTCAAAGACAGCAACCTGTTTACGATTCTCACGCTCGAAAAGGGGCAGTTTGTGGGGGGGGCGATATTCAACTCCCGCTGCACCTTTTCTGAAAACGCGATTCTCATGAGCCGCAATCCGGTCGTTCTCGACTACGTTGCATGGGAGCTCATAAACAAGTACAGGGCGGCGGACAAATTCGACAAGATCGAGCCCATGCCCGCGCTTCTCAACTACTGCAAGGAGCTCAAAATAGGCGACTGGGACCCCCGCGCGGCGCGCCGCGTGCTGATCCCGTTCCGCTCCCGCTAACCGCGCACGCCGATGCCCGACGACATTTTCGACATAGTGGACGAAAACGACCGCGTTGTCGGCTCCGCGCCGCGCTCGGAAGTCCACGCGAAGGGGCTTTTGCACCGCTCGGCGCACGTGCTGATTTTCTCTGACTCGGGCGGAGGGCGGAAAATCCTGCTGCAAAAGCGGTCGAAATTCAAAGATTCCCACCCCGGAATCTACACGACATCGTGCTCCGGCCACGTCGATTCCGGCGAGACGTACGACGAGGGCGCCGTTCGGGAAATGCGCGAGGAAACGGGCGTCCGCGTCTCGCCCTCCGACCTTTTGAAAATAGGGAAAATTCGCGCTTGCCGAGATACCGGCAATGAATTTTGCTATGTCTACGAGCTGAAAATCCCCGAGTCCGCGCCGCTGGAATTCCCGCCCGAAGAAGTGGAGTCGCTCGATTGGGTGTATGTTGCGGATTTCGAAAAATCCCTTTCTGGGCACCCCGAAAAATTTACGCCGGCTTTCGCCCGCGTATACGAATTTTACAAGGAGCGCGCCGGCGGCGCGCGGCAAAATCAAAAATCCAAATGAGCAAGACAAGAGTCAGATTCGCACCGAGCCCGACGGGCTTCTTCCACATCGGCAGCGCGAGAACCGCGCTATTTAACTGGCTGTACGCGCGCCACACGGGCGGAACATTCGTCCTCAGAATAGAGGACACCGACAGGGAGCGCAACAACGAGGAGTATCTGAACGTCATAAAGGACGGCATGAAGTGGCTCGGGCTCGACTGGGACGAAGGCCCGGACGTCGGGGGAAACTACGGCCCCTACTTCCAGAGCGAGCGCGACGACATCTACAAAAAGTTTCTCGAAATCCTCCGTCAAAAGGGCAGGGCGTACGACAAGGACGGCGCGGTGTTCTTCAAGGTTTCCGGCCGGAAGCAGGTTCTGCACGACGCCGTCTACGGCGACGTCGAGCGGCTCGAAGAAAAGGACTTTCCGATTTTCCGCTCAAACGGAACTCCGGTTTTCCACTTCGTAAACGTCGTGGACGACATCTGCATGGAAATCACGAACGTCATACGCGGGCAGGACCACCTCACGAACACCAACAAGCACATAGAGCTCTTCAAGGCGTTCGACGCCCCCCTTCCGCAATTCGCCCACATTCCGCTGATTCTCAAGACGGACGGGCACGGCAAAATGAGCAAGCGCGACAGGGGCGCGCTCATAGAGGAGTACCGGCAGAAAAACTTCCTGCCCGCCGCCGTGCGCAACTATCTCTGCCTGCTCGGCTGGAATCCCAAAAACGACAGGGAGATAATGGACATTTCCGAAATCGTCGAGCTGTTCGATTTCCCGGGAATCGTGAAGAGCAACGCGCGCTTCGACGAGCGCAAGATGGCGCATTTCAACACCGAGCACATACGCGCCCTGCCTCCGGAAAAATTCGCGGAGCTCGCAAGGGCGGCGATAAAGTCGGAGTCCGACATAGACGTCGGCTCCGACGGCGGGTATATCGCGAAGGTTTTCGCCCTCTGCCAGCCCAAGGCGGCGAACATGGAGAGCTTCCCGTCGATGGTGCGCTTTTTCTTCTCCGACGAATTTCCGTACGACGCCGCCGCGAGGGAGAAGGTTTTCAGGAAGGGCGACCCGCTCGCGCGCCTCGCGGAGCTCAACGAGATTCTTCCCGCCGTCGAAGATTTTTCGCGCGACGCCATATACGCCGCCATAGCCGACGCCGCGGCAAAGAGGGGGCTGAAAACCACCGAGTATTTTCCGATACTGCGCTATGCGGTCTCCGGCATGGCGGGCGGCCCCGACCTCATGCCCGCGCTCGAAACGCTCGGCAAAGACCGCGTGCTGAAAAGAATAGCCTCCGTGCCGCAGGCCGCCGAGTAGCCGCTCATCGGAATTTTCCGGCGCGAATAACGGCTTGCATTCGCCGCGGGGATTTCCGAAAATTATCACGAATTCGACTGGGGAAGATTCGCGCGCACAACGCCATGGAATTTGACGCATACGATTGGAACTCCATAATATTGGGATTGCTGGCAACATGCCTCTTTGCCGAGTGCATAATATTGCTCGTGCGCGTCAATTCCCTGAAAAATTCCTCGCTCGCCGAAGCCGAGAAAATCCGCACAGACGAAAAGCTCAAATATGAAAAAAAGGGCAACGAGCTCGAAATGCTCTACAAGGAGCGCGAAATAGAGCTCAAGAGCGAATACGAGGATCTTCTCTCGATGGCGAAGGCCGCCAAGCGCGAGCAGGACGAAAAGCTCTCCGAGCTCGACGCGCGCATACGCGACGCGAAATTCGCCTCCGAGCGCGCCGAGGCCGAATACGCGCGCTTTTCCGCCGTGCGCGAAGAGTATCGCAATTCCGCCCGCCAGTACGCCGAGAAGCTCGCGGGGCTCGCAAACCTCGACGTCGAGCAGATGCGCGAGGAGGCCAAGCGCGAAGTGCGCAAAAAGTGCATGGAGGATTTGTCGCTCTACAAGTCGGAGGTGCTCGAAAAATCCAAGCGCGAAATCGACGCCAGGGCGCAGCGGATACTTGTGGACTCGATGCAGCGCATGGTCTCCCAGCTTCCGCAGTCCGCAACGGTCTCGATGGTGAAAATTCCCGACGAGGCCATGAAGGGGCGCATAATAGGCAAGGAGGGGCGCAACATCAGGGTGTTCGAGTCGGAGACCGGAACCACCCTCGTGATAGACGAAACCCCCGAATACGTGTTCGTATCCTCCTTCAACCCTACGCGCCGAGAGATCGCAAAAACCGCGCTCGAGGCGCTCGTCGCCGACGGCAGGATAAACCCCGCCACGATAGAGCAGGCGGTCGCCAACGCCCGCGGCGAAATAGAGGGGAAGACTTTTTCATACGGCGCGGAGGCCGTGGAGTCGCTGGGGCTGGCGCGCGTCGATCCGGAGATCGTGTCGCTTTTGGGCAGGCTCAATTTCCACTTGTCGCTCAACCAGAACACCCTCGAACATTCCGTTGAAACGGCGCGCATAGCGGGCATGATAGCCGCCGAAATAAACTGCGACCCCGCGACCGCAAAGAGGGCGGGGCTCTTCCACGACATAGGAAAGGCCGTCTCCGACCAAAATCTCTCCCATGCGCGCGCCGGAGCCGCCGCCCTCCTGAAATGCGGAGAGAGCGAAACCGTCGCCAACGCGGTGGAGGCGCACCATTCGGAGGTCGAGGCAAAAAGCGTGTACGCGCTGATAGTCCAGGCGGCGGACGCCCTTTCCGCCACGCGGCGCGGGGCGAGAATGGAGGCGATGGAGGGCTACATAAAGCGCGTGCAGTCGCTCGAAGGGATAGCGCTGTCGTTCGAGGGGGTCTCAAACGCCTACGTTATACAGGCGGGCAGGGAGTTGCGCGTAATGGTCTCCCCCGACGCCGTGAGCGACATCGAGGCGTACGAAATTTCCAAAAAGATACGGGAGAAAATCGAACGGAGCGTGGACGGAGCCTTTCCGGTAAAAATCACTCTCGTGCGCGAGCGCAGGTATGTTGAGTTTTCGGGCGATCGGCGCGACTGACGCGTGGCGGCGGAGGATTCCGCCGTTTTTTTGCACTATGAAAGGAAATATGATGGACAGGAGGGAATTTGCATTGCGCGCGGCCGTGTTTGCATTTGCCGCGGCTTGCGGAAAAATAACTTTTGCCGGCGGCGGGAACGCGGGGTTTGAAAGGGTTTTCGCCAAAACCGACTCCCCGAAAAATCCGCCGATTCCGGGCGGAAAACGCCCGTCCGGCGGTCTCGATTATTTCAGGCTCGACGGCGACCCCGACGGGGTATTGCTGAAATTCCCAAAGTTTGCGGGAAAGCTCAAAAATCATAAAAACCCAAAGCTGAAACTGTGCTTCGGCAACGCCCTCGAAAACCGCGACAGCTTTTCTCTTTTCGCGCGCTCGGCGAAAGACGGCCGCATTCTCGCAAGGCTCAACCTCGTAAATCTCTTCGGGTTCGAGCCCGTGCGGTTCGACATTCCTTTGGAAGACGCGGGGGAGATAGAGCGCTACGGAATCGTCGTGACATACGCGCGCATGGAGCGCAAAGACGCCAAGTTCATATCGAAGGGGGATCCCGTGTGCCTGTTCGCCGAATCCGCCGCCGAAAAGCTCGACGCCCACGCGCCTCATTTGCTCTTGTACGGGGAAGGTTTCGACCCGAAGGCGGCGTTCCGCAAAAATTTTCTGTCGCTCAACTGCATATTGCCGTTCGGCTGGATGAGCGGCTGCCAGACGGAGGGGCTGCGGGAGCTCGCCGAATCCGGAGACGCGGAGGCCGAAAGCGCGCTCAGGGCGCACTTGGATTTCTTCCTCGACGACGAAAAAGGCGTGGTGTTCAACGACCCGCTCTCGAATCTCTGCGAGAACGGAAAGTTCCATTCGGAGGAGGATTTTCTGCCGTTTGTTGCGATAACGTCCCTGTATCCGGAGCACAAGGCGGTGCAAATGTTCTTGAAATGGGCGGCTCCGCGCATGAAGAGGAACGCCAAGACGCCCGCAGTCAGGCGCTTTCTTTCCACGGAAGGGTGCTACACCTACGCCTATCCGCTCATGAAAATCGCGATATCGCGCGGCGACCCGAAGCTCGCGCAGTTCGCGCTCGACGAAATTCTCGCCCGCATAGGCAGGCTGGCAGGGCCGGACGGCGGAATTTGCCAGCGCGCTCCGGCAAACCAAAAACCAGGGTTAAAAAATTGGGGCAGGGGGGCGGCGTGGTATATGCTGGGCCTGGTTCAGACCCTGCGCGCGCTCGGGAGCTCGCCGCTCAAAAATGCCGGGCTCCAAGGGGCGGAAAAGATAAAAAAGGCGCTTGCCGGCGGGGCGGAATATTTGGCGCGGTTTCAGAATCCCGACGGGAGCTGGCATTGCTTTGTGGACGACCCCGCGACTCTTCCGGAAAGCTCGGGGACGGCGGGGATCGCGGCGGCGTTCGCGCTCGGGGCGGAGGCCGGGCTGCTCGATAAATCTTATATGCCGCGCGCCGAAAAAGCCCTCGAATGGTTTATGTCCCCGCAAAACATAGAGCCCGACGGATTCTCGAAAAACGTCACGCAGTCGAACCGGATAGGCGACGCCTTCCAGCGCTCCGGCTACCGCGTGATAATGCCGATATCCTCGGGGCTCGCGGCGCATATAATCGCCGTGAAAACGCGCGGCGATGGCAAACGGCGGCCGGCGTAGAGACGGCTTGGCGCGGATTGCGGTCAAAAAACGCAAAAAAGCGGCGAGAGTAAAACTCGCCGCTTTTTTGCGCGTAGCTAATTTGTTTATGAATACTTGGGGAATATTCGATGAGATTTTTAATATGAAAGTTTTTTATCTTGAAATTTTTAACGAACGAAATAAAAAAATTTACTGAAAATTTACGAAAGGGAGGAAGTTTTCCAAAATATCAACGAAATATTATATAAGAATCTATTTAATTCATAAAATTCATCTTGAACTTAAAAAGGACAAAATCATATATGGGAAAGAAAATCTATGCAATGTTGCTTATTGTTATCGCAACTATATTAGGAATATATATTTATGAATATTCGAGTGAAACTGCGCAAATTGATAATATAGTAAAAGAAAACAAAAAACGGGATAAAACCGCAGTTGACGGTTTTTTAAAAGAGTTGGACGACATTTTTGAGAAATATAAAAAAAATGTACACCATGCGGTTGAAATCAAACCAAAATGGAGAGCTCTTTGGGAAAGTCTAAAAGGAAATAAGGAGAAGGCGAGTCAACTATTTTCGGAGCACTTCAACAAGGAGATCTTCGGCAAAGAAAATTCCTCTTTATCGTCTATTGTAAATAGGTTGGAATACGATTTGGAATGCAATAAAAATGCTTTAAGCTTAAAGGCGGAACTGCTTTTAAAAAATTCCGGCAATAGCGAAACAATCGGCGAAACAGTTTCCAAAGCTTTGGAAGCGCAATTTGAAGAAATTTTTAAAAATTCCACAACAGACTCCGTGAATAATTTGGTGGTCGCAACCGTATCTTCGCTGGTTGCGGAAGAATTGACGCGTATGGCGGTGACTTACGGAATTACTCTGATTTTCACAACGGGAGGGGGAACCGCAGGAACTTCCCTTGGCCCGGTGGGAACCGCCGTGGGAGTTTGCGTGGGATTTACTGCGGGTTGGTTCATTGATTGGTATATGGAAAAAAAGAATAATGAAAAGTTGGAAAATGCCATAATCGAAGCGCTGGAAAACGCGAAAATAAAGATAAAATCCGATATGCGCGATAAACTTTACAGTAAAGTGGAAAATCTAAACAACAAATATTACGATGAAATTAAGAACATACGTTAATCTCTTGACGGCGATATGCCTGTTTTTATTTGCGTTTCAACCGGCATATTCGAGTGCACAGATATTCTCCGCCGCGAAGACGCTTTCCAAAGAACTTATTAAATCACTGGGCTCCAAAGGCACTAAGGAATTGGCCGAATTTGGAGGCGAAACTGTGGTAAAACAATCCTTCGAATATATCGTAAAAGTTGGCGGAGAAAAATGCGCCGAACGCGCGCTTATGTATTCAAAAATATACGGTCTTGACGCGCTAAAAGCGATAAAAGTTTCTCCTGCGAAAATAATTGAAGCTGCGGAAAGGACCCCGACAAAATATAGGCGCAATGTTTTTTCAATAGTCAATAAACAGCCGCATGATATCGCGAAACTCCTTTCGAAAGATGGCGGAGATTTTCTCGTGTTGGAGGCAAAATATCCGAATATGGGAATGAAAATTTCCGAACTCGGCGCGCCTGTGACAAAGACGGCAATAGATATGCCCAAAGAAGAAGTTTTTAGATTGGCGAAAAATGTCGACGGGTTAAAAGCTGTAAAAAAAGCCGACATATCGCAATTTGAAAAATTTGTTTCCGAATTTAAACAGACGCCCCGAAAGGCCGTCGAGCTCCTCGAGCGCAATCCGAAAACCATGTTTGCGGGAGCTGCGTTAACCGCGTTTTTCTTCGCAAAAGGTGAAACAATCCGCGGATTGTACAATATAATATCCGAGCCGTTACAATATTTGCTCTACGGAGTTGGTGCACTCGCAGTTCTTTTTATTGGTTATAAACTATTAACATTGTCAAGGGGGAAATAAATATGATTATTTCAAGCTTAATTGAAAAAGCGATAAGCTGCGTAATTGCTTTTGTTTCGGACGAATTATCCAAGATATATAATACGCTTCTTGCGGTGTTCGGATTGTTGTCAGTTGTGTTGACTCCGATTGCGGCTGTCTGTTTTCTTCCGGATTCTTTAATATTTGCCGTTATCGCCACAACCGCCGGAGTAATGACCGGTACTGTTATTCTCATGTCGGGCTATGCTAAAATTCTTAAAAACAGGGTGGTCGAAATAAAAGAGAAATTTGACGCAGATGTGGAAAATTTATGTATTGAAGTTAAAAGGCTAAGGGATTTTGATTCTGCGAGATCGGATACGATCATCAACTCGATTTCAGCATCTCCTGTTAATATTACATTGCACGAAAAATTAGATTATAATGTGTGCAAATATTTCAAAGATGACATACAGGAACCTAAAACGATAATACCGGTAGTATTTCATCGGCCTTCCCGAAGCTTTTTTCACGGACTTTATTCTTGCGTGGGAACGCGGTATTTTGGAACGGATTGGAGCAAATTAAAAGTAGCCATATTGGCGGATACCAAAACGGAGAAGGCGAAAATAATAATATATGGAAATTTGAACAACTTTTCGTCAAAGGGAAATGATAGCCGCGAAAAATGGATATTTGCGAGAATTGAAAAATATGTGTACAGAAGAGGTACGGATCTGGGGAAAAATCCCTTGCCCGATCCTGAGGATATTAAAATTGAAGAAATTAGCGATAACAACCAGTCTTTGAAAAATAGGAAGGAAAGGTTCGAGGAAGAGGTTAGAAACTCGCTTTCCTATATTGACGAATTGGAAAAGGGAGTTGGAAAATTGACAAAGGAATACATAAGAACTTTGTTGAGACCGCTGTCAACAGTGTTAAATATGGATGTCGAATTTAACGAAAGCGACTGCGGAAATAATCCCAATGCGATTGATTTTAACGAGGCAATAAAACGCCTGAATTCTATGTTCAGGCTTCAATACAATCGTTTGGGGCAGGACTCCGAGCGGATTATCAGGAAATTGTCCGAATATAATTAACAATAGTGCCGGATATTGCATTCTCCGGCGCGGGAGAAAAAATTTGCGCAAAGAATTTTGTCTTTGGGATTCATCGTTGCGATCGCATTTGAATCATGCGAACCCAGAATCTGAGGTTTGCAATAGGGCGCGCGGTGCAAGCGCGTTCGTAGTGCAGATTTCCACCCGGGGCTTGAAATTTTCCCAAATTTGCCTTTTTATTAGTTCATGCGTAAGACAGTTTGCCTTTTATTCGCGGCGTTTTGCTTTGCGGCGGGCGCGCTTGCCGCTGTCGCCGGCGTTTCCGCGGAATCCTTTATCCGCCAGAGGCTTTCGCCGCAGCCAAAAGAGCTTGAAATATTCGAGGGCAGGTATGTGTTGGACGGCGATTCTGCCGTTCATATTTCCGTTTCGTCGCCGCTTTCGGATTCCCAGAAGCTGGCTGTCGCCGACATCTTCCGCCGCTATTGGCGCCTGTCCCCCGCGCTCGAATTTTCGGAGGACGCGGCAAACGCCAACCTGGGCCCGGAGGGGTCCGAAACGGAGATTTCTTCGGGCGGAATAAAAATCCGCGCGAGGGATTTTTCCGCGCTGAGGCAGGCTTTGAAAACCCTGCGGCAGTTCGCCGAGGCGGAGCGCGACGGCCCCGGGCAGGTCTTTGCGCTCGCGAAAATCAGGGATTTCGCGTCTCTGGAATTCAGGGGAATACACTTGTGCGTGTTTCCCGAGACCACCCTCGAAGAGCTCGAAAAGTATGTCCGCCTCGCAGAGTACTACAAGTTCAATTATGTCGTCATAGAGCCGTGGGGAGTTTTTCCGTTCGAGAGCCATCCGGAGTTCGCCTACGCCGACAGGAAAATCGACAGAAAGGGCTTTAAAAAAATAATAGACTATTGCCGCGGCGCGGGAATCGTGCCGATTCCCCAGCTTAGCGTTTTGGGGCACGGCTCGCAGAGCAGGCATTTGTCGGGCAAGCACGCGGTTTTGGCGGCGCATCCGGAGCTCGCTAACATATACGAGCCGCTCGGGTGGTGCTACTGCATGTCGAGCGAAAGGGCCGGGAAAATCCTCAAGGACTTGGTCTCCGAGCTCCACGAATTTTACGGCAACCCCCCGTATTTCCACATCGGCTGCGACGAGGCCTACGATATGGCGACATGCTATAAGTGCCGCGCGCAAAATCCGGCTTCGCTTTTCGTCGGGCATCTGGACAAGTTCCGCAAGTTTCTGCGCTCCCGCGGCGCGCGCCCGATAATCTGGCACGACATGCTTCTGGACCGCGAGGATCCGCGGTGGGCGGGGGAGGTCGCATCCGGAACCCGTGATACGGCGAAGGCGCTTGGGGCGCTCGGCAAGGACATCGTGATAGCCGACTGGCAGTACGGCGGCGCCGAGAACGGCGGCGGTTTCAACACGCCGAAACATTTCAAGGAGGCGGGATTCGACGTGCTCGTCTGCCCGTGGGAGTCGGACTCCGGAATTTCAGCCCTCGCGAAAACCGCTAAGGACGAAAAACTCTTCGGATTTCTCCAAACCACGTGGCACCACATATACGGCAACAAACGCTACGCCTCTTTCTTCCGCCGCGCGGGCGACGCCGCGTGGAACGGGGGGCGGCCGCCCGCCGGCGGAAAATTCGCGGATTCCGCGCTAACTCTCATTCCCGAGCTTTCGCACGTCGCGGGCGACATGAAGGCGTCGTATTCCGCCGCCGGAACTTCCCTGAGCCAGATTTCAAAAAGCATTTCGGATTGATCCGGCTCCGGCGGTTTTGCGCGGGGCGTGGAGGGCGCGTTGTTTTGGGGCGTTTGGGGCGCGCCGGCAAGATTCCCGCGCAAAACCCGCGCGGCGGGATTTTTCTCAGGGTTTTTTGCTCGGAAAAATTTTTTCAGAGGCGAATTTTTGCGCATATGCCTTGCGGGTTGCGGCGGACAGGGGGGCATTGCGCCGCCGCAGGCGCGAACCCCGCCCGCCGCGGGGCTGTTCCGGAGGGCGGCAGTTTTCCCTGCGGAGCGCAAAATCCGCTTTTTACAGTTATGCGGAACGCTTTGATTTAACTGTTTAACAAGAAAAATTCCCCGCGCTCCCGCACGGACTCCGCGTAATTTCTTGACGCGCCAAAAATAATATTCAAAAATATCCCGCAAGATTTGTTTACCGTCATCTTCTATGATCTCGCATCCGCGCTCTCTTAGGATGGGTTCCCAAATCGGGGCAATCGGGGGTTCCATAGAGCCCCGGAAACCGTTCGGCCTCAATTTTCCGACTTTTGCCCGTTGGGTGCGTCATTTTTTTGCGCATTCCGATTCACGTCGGCTTCGTCCGGTTTCCGCACGCATGTGAAGAACAATCAATAAAAACAAAAAACATATGGCAAAAAAAGTTGCTAAGAAAACGGCGTCAAAGAAGGCGGCGGCAAAATCCGCCCCCAAGGCCGGCAAACGAAAATTCATATATCTGTTCGGAGCGAAAACCGACGGCGACGCGTCGATGAGAAACCTCCTCGGCGGCAAGGGCGCAAACCTTGCGGAAATGGCCCGCATAGGCCTCCCCGTACCCCCCGGATTCACCATCACAACCGAAGTCTGCGACTATTTTTATTCTAACGGGAAAAAGTATCCCGCGTCGCTGGCCGCCGACGTCAAGGCGGGCGTGGCGTCCGTGGAGGGGCAGATGGGCAAGACTTTCGGCGACGAGCGCGACCCGCTCCTGTTCTCAGTGCGCTCCGGCGCGCGCGAATCCATGCCAGGCATGATGGACACCATTCTCAACCTCGGCCTGAACGACAAGACTGTCGAGGGCCTCGCCTCCAAGACGGGCAACCCGCGCTTCGCGTGGGACTGCTACCGCCGCTTCGTCCAGATGTACGGCGACGTCGTCATGGGCGTGCAGGCGCGCAACGAGGCCGAATCCGAGCCTTTCGACGAAGTAATGGGCGTCTTGAAGGAGGAAGTCGGCGCCAAGATGGACACCGACCTTTCGGTTGACGACCTCAAAGAGCTCGTCAAGCGCTACAAGGCGCTGATAAAATCCCGCACGGGCAAATCCTTCCCGCAGGACGTTTACGAGCAGCTCTGGGGAGCGATAGGCGCGGTATTCAACTCCTGGATGAACGACAGGGCGATAATCTACCGCCAGAAGTACAACATTCCCGCCAGCTGGGGCACGGCGGTCAACGTGCAGACGATGGTGTTCGGCAACAAGGGCGACACGAGCGCCACGGGGGTGGCTTTCACGCGCGACCCCGCCAACGGCGAAAACGTGTTCTACGGCGAGTACCTCATCAACGCCCAGGGCGAGGACGTCGTCGCCGGCGTGCGCACGCCGCACAAGATTTCAATGCTCGAAAAGGAAATGCCCAAGGCGTACAAAGAGCTTTTGTCCATCCGCAAAAAGCTCGAAAGGCATTTCAAGGACATGCAGGACTTCGAGTTTACCATCGAGGAAAACAAGCTCTTCATGCTCCAGACCCGCAATGGCAAGCGCACGGGCTTGTCCGCCGTCCGCATAGCGGTGGAAATGAACAAAGAGGGCTTCATGTCCGAAAAGACCGCCGTGCTCAAAATTCCCGCCGACTCGATTTCGAGCCTTCTCGTGCCCGTGTTCGACGAGGCCGCCGTCAAGAAGGCGAAGGTTCTCGCCAAAGGGCTGCCCGCGGGCCCCGGGGCCGCGAGCGGGCAGGTTGTATTCGCCGCTTCCGCCGCGGAGCTTCTAAATTCGCAGGGCAAAAAGGTGATTCTCTGCCGCGAGGAAACTTCGCCCGAAGACTTGCGCGGCATGATAGCCGCCGAGGGCATTCTGACCTCCCGCGGCGGGGTGAGCTCGCACGCGGCGCTCGTGGCGCGACAGATGGGCAAAGTCTGCATTTGCGCCGCAAGCGACATATCGATGGACTACTCCAAGCGCGTGATGAGCGTCGGCAATGTTGTCGTCAAGGAGGGCGACTACATCTCCATAGACGGCACCACGGGCGAAATCTTCCTCGGAGAAATCGAGACCGCGCCCAGCGAGGTAATCCGCGTGCTCTCCGGCAAAATGAAGCCCGCCAAGAGCTACACCTACCGCCTCTTTGACACCGTTATGAAGTGGGCCGACAAGTACCGCAAGCTCGGCGTGCGCACCAACGCGGACACTCCCGCGCAGGCTAAGATGGCCGTTGAGCTCGGCGCCGAGGGCATCGGGCTCTGCCGCACGGAGCACATGTTCTTCGAGGGCGACAGAATCGACGCCGTGCGCGAGATGATTCTGGCGACCGACGCTTCCGAAAGGCAGAAGGCGCTCGACAAGCTCCTCCCGTACCAGCGCAGGGATTTCGAGGGCATATTCAAGGCGATGGGCGGCCTGCCCGTCACCGTCCGCCTGCTCGACCCGCCGCTCCACGAATTCCTCCCCCACGAGAGCTCGGCGCGCGCGCAGCTGGCGGAAAAGATGAACGTCTCCCCCGAAATCGTCGCCGAAAGGTGCAAGGCTCTTGAAGAGCAGAACCCGATGCTCGGGCACCGCGGCTGCCGGCTCGGCAACAGCTATCCGGAGATCACCAGAATGCAGGCGCGCGCGATTTTCGAGGCAGCCGCCAACGTAATGAAGGGCAAGAAACCCGTCAAGGTAAAGGTGGAAATCATGGTGCCGCTCGTCGGATTCGTGCAGGAGCTCAAATTCCAGGCGCAGAATATCCGCGAGGTCGCGGAGGAAGTTATGGCGCGCAAGAAGGTCAAGATAGACTATATGCTCGGCACCATGATAGAGGTTCCGCGCGGCGCGCTGACCGCCGATGAAATCGCGCAGGAGGCGCAGTTCTTCTCCTTCGGCACAAACGACCTCACGCAGACCGGACTCGGAATGAGCCGCGACGATTCCGGCAGCTTCCTCGGCAGGTACAAGGAGCTCGACATACTCCCGAAGAACCCGTTCGCGTCCATCGACGTCGAGGGCGTCGGGCAGCTCGTGCGCATCGGCGCGGAGAAGGGCAGGAGCGCCAGAAAGGACATCAAGCTCGGCGTCTGCGGCGAACACGGCGGAGATCCGGACTCGATCAGGTTCTTCAACGAGATCGGCCTCAATTACGTCAGCTGCTCGCCGCCGCGCGTTCCCGTCGCGAGGCTCGCGGCGGCGCAGGCCGCTCTCAAATAGAGAGAAAGAAAAATTCGGGAAGCCGTCTTCCCATTCCGCAAAAAGCCGCCCGAGGGGGCGGCTTTTTTTTGCGCGTGGTGCGGCGGAGCGTTAGAGAGGGGGGGGGGCGCGGAAGCGGGCTTTTGAGAGGGAAGGGGGGCGGAATTAATTTTAACTGTTAAATAAAATAACTTTAAATAGCGTTGTAAATTTCTGAAAATTCCGTTTGATGCGAAATAAATCGGCGGCTTTCCGCAGACCGTGATAACCCGCATTCAATCAAGCTCATGAAACGTTTGCCCACATTGATTCTCGCAGCCTTCGCATTGTCATCGCCGCTCGCGACAGCCGACACTCTCTACTACGAGGGCTGGGGGTATTGGAACACTCCGTCGCACTGGTGGACGGACGCTTCCGGAACTCCTGCCGGCAGGATTCCCACCGCCGACACCGACGTGATTGTCTCAGGCGTCGGGCTGAGCGACAATTCGACCCAAATAAACACGACGGGCATCGATACCATAAAGAGCCTCACTTTCGACGGAACGCAGACTTTTGGCAACACGCAAAATATATGGTTCCACGACGGATTTACAATAAGCGGCGATTTTTACTACGCCACTTCCGGCACCGGCAACATGTTGGCGTTTGTCGGGACCGACCGCGAATTTAACGTGGGCGGTTCTTTTACCGTGGATGCGTCCGCCAACAGCGGAAGGTCGTGGGTTGCGTTTTACCGGCAGACTACGACGGATTCCCGCATCGGAACGGTAAACATAAAAAACGGCTTGGAGATAATCGGCGGCACGGGCAACGTTGCGATGCTCACCTTAAACGCCAAGGATACTTTCGTGACGGGAAAAGTGAGGCTCGCCAACGCCAATTCCGTCCTCAATCTGACGCGCGCCATCAAGACAAACGACACCTACGTCAACAACTTCACCTGCGACGGACTCGATGGCACGGGGAAAATCACCATAGGCGCGACTCCCTATGGCGGCACGGGGACGCCCACCGTCATACAGAACATGATTTTTACAAACTCCACTGACTCGTCTTTCGACGGCGTTTCAAAGGGGCAATACAACGACCCCGCCGCAAACATAGCGGAAGCTTCGGAGCTCAACATTGAAATGAACGCCGCAAACTCCGGCGCGGTTCAGACGCTCAGGCTCAAACAGGGCGCGTACGCGACGGTTGCCGACAATATTTCGGTAAAGAACGGCCATCTCAACCTTTACGGCGACACTGCGTTCAAAACCCTCTCGATTTCCGGCGGCAGGTTCGGCGCGGCGGCTGCGGCGGATCCCGAGGCGACCGCTCCGGACATCGGTTCCGTGGCGTTCGAGAGCGGCGCGTGGTCGGGGGGCGCGATAGTTTTCGACATATCTTCCGACGCTTCGTTTGACAAAATATCCTTTTCCGGAACTTTCGACAAGGCGGAGGGCGCGGAGATTTCCCTGCAATTTGAATTTGACGCCGACGGAATGCGGGATCTCATAGAAATGGAGGACGTATCTACGTTTGAAGATTTGATTACCTATGCCGAGGGAAGCTCGATTGAGGGAACCGTATTGCGCGGAGTCTCCAACGGGTTTTCCTACGAGGCGGTTTTTGGCGCCACCGGCATGGACGTGGCGTTTGCGCAGATTCCGGAGCCCGCGGCGTTTGCCGCGGCGTTCGGGGGTCTTGCGCTCGCGCTGGCTGCCCGAAGGGCGCGCAAATAGGGGCGGATTTACGCAAGCTGCCGCGGCAGGCCCGGACGCCCGCCGCGTTTTTTTTGCCGTTTTTTAGTTTTGCACGCGCGCGGCGGGCCGGAAAATTTGCGTTTTGCGCGGCGCGCGAAATCTTGCGCTTCTTTCGCAGCCGCGCCGAAAGGCGCGCGCAGGGAATTTTACGCTTGCCGCGCGCGGCAAGCGGGCTGCGCAAAAGGGGGTGTTATTTTCCCCCTTCCGCCCGCCGCGCCGCCTCTACGGATTTTATCCCTATCGTGTCGGTGTCGCAGGTGAACCCGTAGCCGCCGCCCGCTACATATCCGTCGCTGCGCCCCGACTCGTCGCGGCTGACCCAGAAAGAGTACAATTTCCCGCCGTCTATTTTAAAGGCTATGCGCGTCGGAATATTGGCGAGTTTCGTCAGGTCGGAGCCTCCGGAGTTGCGCCATTTCATCTTCGCCGCGGTCGAGTCCGCCGACACGCCCTCGCAGTTTTCAAAAGTGAAGGGCTCAATGGGCTTTCCCGCCGCGTCGCGCAATTCGGCCTTTACGCCTCCGTTCGGCGCGTCGGCGTTGACGAAGAGATATTTTCCGGAAAAGACGAGCGGGCGGGTGAGAATTTCGCCCGCGCCTCCGCTTTCGGAATTTAGGGAGACAAAGCCGTCGCGCCTCAAAAACGCGACGCCCGTCGCGCCGTTTGCGTAAAGACCCGTCGGCCTGCGGCCCTTCGGCAGTTTGTCTTTCGCCTTGCTTTTGTCTCCGGCAAATCCGGTGTAGTAGATGTAGAGCCTGTCGCCCATGACGAGGCAGATGTTGCTTATGGACTGCACATATCCCTTGTCCCACGTTTCCCCGCGCGTGCCGTCTATTGCGAGCGTCCTGTCGGGGCGGTGCCAGTGGAATCCGTCGCGGCTGTACGCAAAGTTAAGCCCCGTGCATTTGGGCTCCCCCCTGTCTGCGTAGACGTCGTTTTGCTCTCCGTACATTATCTGGAAAAATCCGAGCATGATGCTCTCGTACGCGACGGCGTCGAGGTTGTAGAGCTGGTTCATTCTGACAAATTCGCCGTCGTCATGCCTGTCGAGCCTGTCCGCGCGCGCCCACGCCACGGGATCGGTCGGCGCCCATTTCATTCCCTCGAGAAAATCGTCGGCTTCAAGATACGCCCGCACGCGCCCGCCGGCGCCTCCCCAGCGCAGGGAATATATCCACTTGTCCCGAAACGGATTGTAAATCAGCGTGCTCCTGTCTCCGCAGTATCCGCCGAACCCCGCGAATTTCCAGTTTACGCCGTCGGCCGACACGTAGGCCTCGGCGCGGAAATCGCGCTTGCCGTCCGGCGTTCTGAAAAACATTTTGAATTTTTTTGAGGGGTCGGTTTCGCGCCAGTCGCGCACCACCGTCCATGAGTCCGGATTGCGGTCGAGGATTTTGTTAGTTCCGCCTTTTATGTCGGGTCGCTCCCATTTCAGGCCGTCTTTGCTGTATGCGTACGCCAGGTTTCTCAGGTGGCCCGCCTCGTACCACATCTCGAAAATCCGCTTGTCGGGGTTCCAGAGTATCGAGCCGCTCAGCGGCGCCGCCACCGGATTGCCGCGCCTTTCAAGATCGGTTTCGGGCTTAAGGATCGGGTTTCCGGCGTATTTCCGCGGATAGTGGAACTCCCTCTTTATCCCGCGCGTTTTTTCAACGAGAAAATCGTCCACGAAGAGCTGCCTGCCGACGTCTATGCGGATGGTTTTCGGCGGGTTTTCGAGGTATGGGATTTTTGCGGGCTCGTCCGATTTGAAGGAGAAATCCGGCGGCCATTTTTCCGGAAGGCGGACGGAGTTGTAGAGGAGTTCCCCCGCGGGAGCGGCGGGCGCCTTGCGGGCGGAGAATCCGGCGACGACGGCGCCCGGCGGGGTGGCGAATTTTTCGCCCCTTTCCGCGCGCTTGGCCATCAGGGCGAACGCGCCGCCGCCTTCAAGCTCGAAATCCGATTTTTTCGAGAATCCCGCAGCGCGCAGGCTCTCGATTCCGCCGCCGTCGCCCGCCGGAACCGCCGCAAGTATTTCGCCCGCGCGCAGGCATATCCATTCGTGCGGCTCGGATTTTGAAGCTATGTAAAACAGCCTTCCGTTTATCTCTCTCGGAACGGGAGCTTTTGGCGTTGCGAGGGGCTTGCCTTCGGAGTACAGGGCGACATGTTTGAAGATGTAGTCGCGCGCGAATATTCCGATGCCGGAGATTTTTTCCGGATCGGCGGGCTCGACTGCGGCGCCGGCGGCGTCCTCCGGTTTGACGCCCGCGTTTTGCAGCGCGGCGGACTGCCCGAAAAGCGCGGCGCACGCAACCGCCAGCATTCCCAAAATTGCGGATTTTTTCATTGACCTTCCTCCCGTTATGTACGCGGAACCCGCCGTTTCGGGGCATCCCCGCGGAAAATTGTCAGAGCTCCAGCGTTTCGGACGGCTCGGGTATTATGACGCGCGTCTTAGGGGAGCGGTCGAGGATTTCGTACATGAACCATTCGCGGGATTCCATGCTCCCGTGCGTGAGAACCACGTTGCGCGGATCCTTGTCGAGGATGAATTTCAGAATTTCCTCGCGGTCGGCGTGCGAGGTCAGGTCGAACTTGTCCACCTTGCAGTTTACCGTCCCGACGTAGAAGAGGTCGCGGAAGGCGAAGGAGTCCCCGGGGGCGGAGTGCAGAAGCTTGTGCGCGGGCGTGTCCTCGTCGGAGTAGCCTACGAAGAATACGGCGTTTGCGCGGTTTTCGAGCATGGCCGCCGCCGCGAGGTAGCTCGGCGTGTTTTGCACCATCATTCCGCTGCCGAGAACATAGATTCCCTTGGTGTCGAAATCTTTTCCGGGCACGATTTCGCCCCTCAGGGGCTTTACTCCCTCCATGTGCTGCTTGGAGAAGGAAAACATATTGGAGCGCTTCGCCCCCCTTATGAAATATTCCGCGATGTCTAGCCCGAGTCCGCCGGCGAACACGGGAGATTCCGCCGGAATTTTTCCCGCTTTCTTCGCCTTGTAAATTATGTAGAGGATTTCCTGCATTCTGCCGAGCGCGAACGCCGGCACGAGGACGCTTCCGCCGTCGCGCAGCGCTCGGGATACGGCCGCCGTAAACCTCTCGACCTCCCCGTCGTAGGTGCTCCCTTCGGGGCGGGAATAGGAGCCGCGCGTAGTTTCGACCACCAGCGTGTCCACCCTTCCCGGCGGCGGAACCGCGCCTTTGAGGATTCCGGAAGAGTGGAAGGAAATGTCGCCGCTGAAAAGTATCTTTTGCTTTTTGTATTCAAACATCACGCTCGCCGCCCCGGGAATGTGGCCCGCGGGGTAGAAGGACACGTCGGCGAGGCTGCCGTTTATCTCGTATCTGCGGGCGTGGGCGAAGGGCATGGGCGCCGCGCGCGCGCGCAAGTCGTCTATCGCGGAGTAGTCGAAGAGCGGGTATTCCTTTATGTTGAACTCCTCGCGCTGCTTTGCCATCACGGTTCTGGAATTGCGCAGCATTCTGAATAAAAGTTCGTAGCTGTCGTCGGCGACGAGTATGTGCGCCGCGTGCTGGCGGCGCGCAACGACGGGCAGCGCCCCGCAGTGGTCGAGGTGCGTGTGGGTTATTGCGATGAAGTCGAGGGTTTCGGGGGCGACTTTCGAGAGGTTGGGCAGGGCGGATAGCCCCATGCGCTTGGGGTGTAGCCCGCAGTCCACGAGCGCCTTGAACGGGCCGAATTCTATGAGGTGCCCGCTCGAGCCTACGTCGATTTCGGTGTTAAGGTCGGTGTATATCATCGCGCGCCTCCCCCTTTCCCCTAATCGCGCGCGAGCGATTTCAGCCGCCGCATGTCGATTGTGTACGCCCCCTTGGGCCCAACGACAAACAGCGATTTTTCCGTTTCGCCGTCCGTTATTATGCAGCAATTGGCGACTTGGTTTTCGATTTTCACGAGCCCCTTGTGCTTCAAATCGGGCGAAAACAGGTGCACGCCGCCGTTGCCCGTGGCGTAAATCCATCCGTCCCTGCCTATCGCCATTCCGTCCGGCGCGCCGCGCACTTTGCCCGTCCATTTTTTGAGCGAGCAGAATACGCGCTTTGAGACGACTTTCGTCTTGGTCTCGTCAAGCTCGTATACGAACCAGCACTGCTCGCCGTTTCCGCTTTGCGAGACGTACATGAACTTTTCGTCGGGCGAAAAGTCGATGCCGTTGGGCTGGGGAAGGGAGCCGTCTATGAGCACGGTTTCGCCCTTCGGGGTGATTTTATAGATTCCGCTGAAGTCGAGCTCGTCGGCTTCCGGAGCGCGCCGCTTGTGCCAAAAGCCCGGGTCGGTGAAGAAAATCGAGCCGTCTTTCAGCACGCACAGGTCGTTAGTGTTGTTGAGCTTTTTGCCGTTGTAGGAGTCGGCGAGAACCTCCACCTCGAACCTCTTTTCGTCGATCCGCGCTATCCGCCTGTGCCCCTGCTGGCAGAATACGAGGTTTTCGTTCCCGTCGAGCGCGATGGCGTTGGGGCCGAAGTCTATCGCCTTGTCCATTTGCCCCTTTGCGCCCGTGTATCCGGCGGGGCGCATGAAGACGGAAAAACCGTCCTTTTCCGTCCAGCGGTATATCGTGTTTTTGGGCTGGTCCGAGAAAAACACTTCGCCGGTGGACGGGCGGTAAAGCGCGCCCTCGCCGAAGCCTATGTCGCGCTTCAAAACCTTTGCCAGATCCCCCTCGGTTCCGAGAATTTTCACGTCTTCGGGCGCGGGCGAGAAAACTTCGTCCGCGGGAGCGCAGCATACGGCTGCCGCCGCGCACAGCGATAATGCGAATTTCTTCATGCCTCCGTATTCTGTCCTGCTTCCGTCGATTGTCAACAATTCCGCATTATCCGCCGAAAAAAACGCCGCGGAAAAAATTTCCAAAAAAAACGTGGAAAAATCTTTCGATTGGCTTTCTATATGGAATATGCAAAATCTGCCCGCGGCTTTCGGCGGCGGGCGCAAAACGCCATAAAAAGGAGTCCGCAATGGATTGCAAATCTGCGCTTGGAATCAATCCCCGCACGGGGGACAACGAAGTCGGGGGCAAGGCGCTCTTCGAATATGTGAACATGAGGCTCTCCGCGGCGGGGCTGCCGGTGTTCGGCGACGAGGACGATTACCCGATTGTGGAGCTCGCAAAGCCGCTGCTCGAAAACTACCGCGAGTTCTCGATGCGCTCTTCTGAAAACTATTGCCCCGCCGACGGGCGCATAATGGATTTTATGAGGGAATACCTCTCCGACGTGTGCGACCCGCGCGAGGCGTTCCCGTCGATTCCGCACAAGACTTTTGTCCTCGACAGGTTCGGGACCGCGCGCATGCTTTCCCTTCCTCCGGACTGCGACAGGCACGAAAGCCCGTTTGTGTCCTCTTACCGCGTGCGGCAGGGCGTTTTGAACAACCCGCGCAGCGACAGGCGCACGACGGCGGGCGTATTCCACGTCGCCGAGGGCGGCCTTCCGGTTCCCGCCGACAAGAAATCCGTGCCCAAGGCGGTTTTCAAAAATTTGTGGGCGCGCGCGTTCGACGCGCCCGACGAGCTGCTCGAGCTCCCGTTCACGTCCACCCAGAAGCGCAAGGGCAAGGCGTGGGTTTCCCTCTACCTGCGCCCGACCGTTTGCCCGGCGGTTCCGAACGGCGAGGGCGAAAAGACTATGGAGATACGCTTTTTCGCCCCGGGGTCGCTCGTATGCAATCTCGATTTCGTCGAGAGCATTTTCGGCAACGCGGGCAATCCGTTCCTGCGGAAAAACGACGCGACGATGGGCTTTGAATCCTGGACGGGGCACACGGGCTGCATAGTGCTCGCCCCGCATCTGGCGTCGCTCACAAAAAAGGAGCTCGGCCTGCCGAATGCGGCGGACGCCACCGACCGCCAAAAGCGCGACGGCATGTGCTGGACGGACGAGGGAGAGCTCTACAACGACGGCAAGCCGTTTAAAATCACGGCGCGCGACGCCCGCGGCGTCATCGTGACGATCATAGCCGACAACTATTTCGGATACTCCAAAAAGGAGATCAAGACCCAGATAAGCTATTCCGCCAATCTCTACGGGCAGTGCGAGGAGGAGCACTCGGGCGGCGCGCTCGCTTTTTCGAGCCGCGACCTCGGCGAGGATTTCTATTCGACCTCCTACGCGCCGAACAACAAGAGCTCTTTCGCGCGGCTCGTCGAAATTCTCGGCGACGAAATAGAAGTCCATCCGGACGGATGGGCGCGGGACAAAAACTATCCCGACATAATTTATGTGGACGAAAAGGCGTACTACTCCCTCAAAACCCAGACGATAACCTGGCAAAAGGACGGGGAGGAAAAATCGATAAGGCTGGTTCCCTACACGACCTACATTTCGCCCGCGGGCTACAAGGTTGAAATGCAGCGCCCGCACGAAAGCCGGAGGTGGAGGCTGGTCGGCACCACCGAGGAGGGCGTTTACTGCCACAAGCCCGCCACCGTTTCCGGAGGCGGCAAGAGCGAAATATCGAAGGACATTTCCGACGCCATAATCCACGGCCCGTCCATGATAGCCGACTTCAAGCGCGACATCGAACTGGTAGCCGAAATCATAAACAAAAACTACGGCAACAGGTACCGCGACCCCGATTCCCCAAACAACAAGGGGCCGCTGAGCCGCCCGATCCTCGACCAACGCCGCACGATGGGTTCCGTCGTAAAGCTCCTTACCCCCTCCGACGAATACTCCGACGAGTACAACGAGTGGCTGGCGTCCATTCCGTTTTACATCAGGGAATTCGTTCTGACCGTGAAGCGCCATTACAGGCCGGAATGGGGAGGCAGATGGCAGGACAAATTCTCCGTTGACACCATCAACGGAACCGGCGGCAACACGCTGAAATACAAAAACGCTCCAGTGCTCACCTCCTACCTGCGAATCGGGTTTACAGAGGACGGCTCCTGGCGCACTTTCAGCCTGCGCAAGGATTTCGCGCCGTCAAAAAAGCTCCAGATGGAGGACGACATCACAACTTCCGTCGTCGTCCCCGAGTCGTCCGTCGAATTTCTGCCGGAAAACCTCGCGGGCAGGGACGCTTCCGTGAAGTTTACGAACAACTGCGAGTTCCGCCTTTTCCAGCGCCCCGACGAGGCCGTCGTGCGCGGATACGACAAGCGCGCGGAGTCTGACATGTCGCAAAAGGGAATGTTCATTTCGAATTACGAGCCGCTCGACAGGGCGCAGGTCAGGGAAATGGCGGACGACGTTTTGCGCTTCGACAAATTCACGGCGCCCATGCGCAGGAATTTGGAGGACTTCCTCTCCGAGAGCAAGCCAGAGTATGTGGTCTCTTCCGCCAATCCGCGCCTGATAGACGGAAAGCCGAGCAAAAACGTGCGCTATCTGCAAAACCGCGACGACATCGTAAACCGCCGCAAGTATTACATAAGCGACACCGGCTCGCGGCTCGCGCGCGGAATATCGCCCGACAGGGCGGTTCCGCACCCCGTGGGGGCTGTGATTTCCGGCAGGCGCAACAATCCCGCTTCCGACGGCATACGCGCGCTCGCCGTGCACGGCCCCCTGCATTACCTCGAACTTCCCGAACTCTTCATGGAGTACATCGCCTCTATGACAGGCAAGTCGCCCTCCACGGTCGGCGCGGGGCTCGAAGGGGCGATGACGAAGGGGCCGTTCAACGCCCTGTGCGCCGTCACCGACCTAAACGCGGCCCTCGTCTCGTTCGCGCTGACCCGCTACGACGGGTGGCTGAGCAGCGCGGGGTATCTGGGAGTGAAATACCGCGTGGACCACGACATAAGCCTGCTGATTCCCGAAATCTGGGCGAGGATGCGCAGCTATGAGCTCGACGTCAAAAACCTGATAAAGCAGGGAATGCTCGAGCGGTGCAAAGACTTCGAGCACGCCGGCAAAAAGGTTCTCGCCTCGCGCCTCGGCTGGCGCATCACGGAGGATTTTGTCATACGCTATTTCGGCAGAATTTTTTCCAACCCCGCGTCGATATTCACCGCCGACATGCTCCGCCCCGAATTGCAGGATATGGACGCTTTCGCGGACGGCATGGACAACATGGTCGGCGCCCACCGCCGGGCCGCCGAGACGTATTTCGAGGACGGCTCGATAGAGGGCGCGTGCCCGCCGCTCAAAGCCCTGCTTTACATAATGCGCGACGGATCCTACGAGGGCAGGACGCTCGACGACCCTGATTTGCGCGCGATGTTCACCCGCGAGAGCATATTGAAGTCCGAGTGGTATGCGGAGCGCCTGATAACGCGCCAGCAGATAGAGCTCGCCTCCCTCCAAAACACAATCCGCGGGCTCTCCGCCCAGGAGCCTAAAACCGAGGACGCGGCGGCGAAAATCTCCGAGTTGCAGTCGAGGCTAAAGACGGTAAAGGGCATCAACTACCTGAAATCCCTCGCCGGAACCATAGGCGCGGATCCGTTTATCGGCGTATAAGCAGCCGGCGGGCGGTTTTCCGCGCCTTGCAACAGGCGCGGAAGGCGGTTTTTTAAGCGGCGCGGCTAAAGCCGTATCCCCGAAAGGCGGCGCCCCGTCGAGGGGCGCTCCGCCATGGTTCCGGCGCATTGCGAAGCGGCGCGCAAATGGGCGGTGTCGCATTCTGAAAATCGGCCGCGGCAATGCTCTATTCGCGCGTGGGCTTATTGCCGGCGGGCGAAGGGAGCCGCGCGGCTCATCTTGCGGATTGCGCCGACTCTATGGCTTCCGCTATTTCCCTCCGGCGTTTTTCTATCGGGGCGGGGTCGTAGGAATATTCGGTCATGGAGGCGGTTATGCTTTCGGGGACGGCGAGGAGTTTTTCGAGCTTCGCGCGCGTTTTGGCGTCGAGAGCGCCGGATTTTTCGCGCAGCAGATTTTTTAGAATCGCGAGATACCCGTAGTCTTCCACGCCCTCTCGCAACATTTCAAGGCGCACAGTCGCGACCGTTTCGTCTCCGGCCTCGGCGGGTTTTCCGCGCGAGAGCGGTTCCGGAGGATAGAAGAGCCTGCCGTCTCCGTTGCCCCATGCGTTTTTGCTCCCCGGCGCAAGGCTGTACCCCGCGGCCCAGCTCATCGGGTCGAAGTACGGGTTTTGCAGGCTGTCCGGATAGGCGGTGCGGCTGTTCATATAAGTGGAGCTCCATATTAGTATTCCGGAGACGTCGTATTTGAATGTTTGCCATAGCCACGCGCGCAGGTCTGTCCCCGGATGGTCTACAAAAATTCCGACGTACGGGGCGCGGGGCTGCATGCATATGTACCACCATATTTGCCTGCCTTTTTTTATCTGTTCGGCGCATGCGGCGGGCGAGTGCTCGCGCGTGACGGGGCACCAGATATCCACGCAGCCGTCAAGCTCCTTAACGGGCTGTTCGGTGAGCATGGTTTTTATGCGCGGGGCGCAGCGCTTTATCTTTTCCAGTTCGCGTTTCACGAACGGGTAGTCCTTTTCCTCGGGTTCGTCGAAGGTGTAGGTGTAGAAAATATTTTCCCAGCCGTTTTCGGCGATGTGCCTGTCGATTTGCCCGAGGTAGTCGGCGAGCACCGCTTCGTAGCGCGGGTCGCCATCGGCGATTTCGCGTATTTTCGCCTTCGTGCGCGCATGGAAAGTCCCTCCGCCGATTCCCTCTATCCGCAGCCGTATGGCGTTGACGCGGAATTTTTCGACGAATTCGCGCGCCTTCCGGTCGAAATTTTTCCAGTCGAAAACGACTTTCGGGGTTTTGGATTTGTCCCCCGACGGGTATTCGAGCCTGAATTCGGGGGCGAGCGCGTTGTACGGGGAAATTCCCGCCTCCGATAGTTTGCGCCGCAGCTGTTCGGCGACCCTGCCGCGGGCGGCTTTCGGATCTTTGTAATACGGCAGAAGGTCGCTTTCAAACGCCCCGACAGCCGAGCGGACGGCGGGGGTGTCGGGCAGCCTGAATCCGTAGACGCGCAGCGACACTGGAATTTTTCGCGATTCCCCTCCGGAGGAAATTTCGAGCTCTCCGCGGTAGGTTCCCTTTTGCGCGTCTGGCGGGACGAAGAACCTCAGCCACACCGGCTGGGTGGAGTTTTCCGCCGCTTCAAATTCTCCGGATTCCATGCGGAAGAGCGGGTCGGGCCAGTCGCCCCTCTCTCCGAGAGCGTCGGTCGGGCGGGATATCGGGACGTATCCGACGCGGAACATCTCGACATTTTCGGAGGGAATTTTTGCGCCGGTTTCGGGATTTTCCAAATCGGAGATTTTTATTTGAACGCGCATTTTCCCCTTTTGCGGCCTGAACGCCAGCTGCACGGCCTCGCGCTCGTTCGCGGCGGCGGAGATTGAAATTGACTCTTTCCCCGCTTTCGGAGCGGGGCAGCTCCTCGCGAGTTTCGCCGCGGACGGAGTCTCCCACGCGGCCATCCCGCCGATATCCGGGCAGATTCGCGCCCCGTACGGGTCGCGGGCGAGGAGGCATTTGCTCGATTCCTTCGCGCGGTATTCCGCCGACCACGCGCCGGACGACACGCAAACCCTTTTCATATCCGCGAGCTTCGCAGGAAGCGGGATTTTTACGGAGTTCCAGCCCTTTTGCAAATCGGCGCGGACGTAGGTTTCGGAGTTTCTTGCGTCCAAGTCCTCAAAAGAAGCGCTAAATTGCGCCTTACGCGGCGATTCGGCGAAGGCTTTGAGCGCGATTTCCGCGGAATCGGGCCCGACGCTTTTTCTTTCGATTTTGATTTTGTCCGACAAGCGGGCGCGCAGTTCGCCCGCGAGCTTTCCTTCCGCGTCGGGCGCGTTTTCTCCGACGGCGGCCTTGTATTTGAGCATGTTTATCTGCATGGCGCCGTCCTTTTCTCCGGCGGCGGCTATTTTCAGAAAAATTTTTTTCGCCGGAAAAAGCTTTTTGGGAAGTTTTGCGGAATATGCGGATTTGCCCGAAAATTCCGCGACCTCCACGAAGTTTTCGCCGTCGTTTGACGCTAAGAGGCGCGCAGCGAGTTTCGACGGATTGTAGCATACCGAAAATTCCGTTTCAGCCGACAGCTGCCGGAGCCCCCGGGGGGCCAATTCAAAAACAGCGTACTCTCCGCGCGGAATTACCCACCGGTTGTCGTTAAAATACACGCCTGCGCCCGCCGAAACTTTTTGGAAGGCGTCGTAGCCGAATTGCCACTGGGAGTCGAAGATGTAAAACCCTCCTTTGAGCGATTCGCTCGGAGACAGGGCGGGGGAGGCCGGCACGGGAAAATATTCCAGAATTTCGATATTTTTGAAATCGAGCCTTCCTCCGGTGTTCCATCCCCCGAGGCGGAGCGTCGTTTGCAGGCGCGTAGGGCTTGCGGTAGTTCCGAAAACCGCTTCGCATTCCGAAAACGAGCCTCCCGTCTGCCCGAAATTTTTGTTTATGAATTTCGTGCCGGCGATTATCGCCCCCGAGCCGGTATTGCCCATGGCGGAAAACTTCAAGGCGTAGGCGGCGGACGGTTCGAGCTTTGCGCCCGCCGCAAAGCCCGCCGAGGCGTCTCCGAGCTTTCCGTCTACGGAGAGCGTCCCGTCTTCCAAAATCCGCGTTTTTGCGGTTTTGGTAGGGCCAAAGGGTTTCCATTCAAGGCCTGCGAGGGCCGCCGGCGCGAGCGCCGCGACCGCGAGCAGAGCGAGTTTTGCCGTATTCGTGATGTCCATTGCCGCCGATTGCGTTTTTGCATATTTGATAGAAAAACCGCGCGGAATGCAAACAAGTTTCTCGCGCGGATTTGGAAATGCGCCGGACGCCGCCTGCGCTGGAAGGCGCGTTTTTTTTGACTAAATTGTTTGCGTTGCGCCTTTCCGGTCGCGATACTCCCTGACATGCAACGCTTATGTGTTTTTATCGCGGTTTTTGCCGCATATGCCGCGCTCTTTGCCGATTCCGCAGATTTTGAAAAAATCTTTCGGGAGCGCGCGAAGTCTTGCGCAACCGTAAAATACATTTTTGAGGCCGAGGAGATCCGCAGGGAAATCACCGTTTCCGGAACCGTGGCGACAAAGGACGGGATAATTTTATTGCCGTCCTCCGCGGTTCCGTATTACTGGCGCCCGTCGAACCTCAAGGATTTCCGCGTGTTCTTCGACGGCGGGGATTCCGACGGGTACCGCGCGGATTTTCTCGGCGTGGACGACCAGTGGTCGGCCTATTTTATAAAATTGCGCGACGGGCTTCCGGAGGGCCTGCGGCCGGTGACGGATTTCAAAGAGACGGGGCTTTTTGTCGGCAAGGACCTCTGGGGCGCCGCCCTCGCGCCCGATCTCAACAGCGCGCCGCTGCTTTACAGGTCGTACGTGGCGGTGTCGGGAATGTCGGAGAAGGACGAGGCCGTATGCGCGCGGCCCGTTGCGGGGACGGGCCTTCCGGTGTTCGATTCCGCCGGCAATTTCGCGGGCTGGGGGCAGAACGCGGCGGTCGACGCATACACCTTTTATTTTCGCAACGGCGACAGCGGCCCCATTGAACTCTGCGACGACCTTGTCACGCGCGTGCTTGTCCCGGCGGAAAACTTCCGGAAAATTCTCGAAAGGGTTCCGTCGAGGCCCGAGGGCGACAAAATCGGATGGCTGGGCATAGCGGACTTTCAGGCGGTCAAGCGCGACGCCGCAAAATTTTTGGGCATCGAGAAAATCGGCGCGGTGGCGGTCGGAAGGGTATTCGACGGCTCCCCCGCGGACAAGGCGGGAATCAGGAGGGGCGATATAATCGTCTCTTTCGACGGGAAAGATCTGCCGAGGCTGAAATCCGACGCAAACACGCTCGCGTCTTTCATATTCAAAATGGAGGGCATGAAGCCCGGGCAGAAGCACAGGCTCGGCGTGCTGCGCGGCGACAAAACCGTATCCGTTGAGTTTGAGGCCGCCGCGTATCCGCTCGAATTTCGCGAAAGCCGCTACGCCTATTTCAAGCGGCTCGGGTTTTCCGTGCGCGAATTTGTGATAGACGACGCCTTGGCGCGCAAAATGCAGAAGCCCGCGATGGACGCGCCCGTGGTGCAGTTTGTCAAGCCCAACAGCCCCGCGAGCTCCGCGCAGCCCAACGGCCTCGGGCAGTCGGAGATAATCAGGGAGATAAACTCCGTGCCGGTAAAGTCGTACAGACAGGCGGTGGAGATTCTCTCCAAGATAAATTCGGACGAATCCGCCAAGGATCTCGTGATTCTCTCCGAGGACTACAAGGAGACAAAGCTTTTGAGGATAAAGCTCGACTGACGATGAGAACGCTATTGCTTATAATGGCGGCCGCAACTACGGCGGCGGCGGGGGATTTCGGCGAAATCGACGCTCTTTTGAGGCGCGGCGCCGAGGCTAAGATAGCCCTCGCCAACTCACGCGAAAAGTTCGCGGAGGAGGCGCGGACGCTCGACGCAGAAATTTCCGCATCCGAGGCGTTGCGCGCGGAGCTTGAAAGGCGGGTGGCGGCGCTCGAAAAGAGGCTCGCCAAATCCGCAGAAAACGACGCCGCGGCCGGGGAAAAAATCGCGCGCGACGAAAAAAGTTTTGCCGAAATATCCAAGATTCTCGACGCGCTCTACGCGCGGCTTTCGGAAAGGCTCGCCGCCGCGAAATCGGGCGTGTTTCCGCTTTCAAAGGCGGAATTTGCTGCGAAGCCCCCGAACGAAAAGTTTAGGGAGTTCGCCTCGCTCTACGCGCGCGCCGCGGCGGCAGACCGCGCGTATTCCGACGAGGCGGGCGGCGTCAAAACGGGAATTTTCCTGCCGGCTTCGGGGGCCGAGAGAGAGGGCGGGATAGTTTGGCTTAGAGCGGGCGGCGGCGCGGAGGGCGGAAAATGAGGCGGATTTTTGCAGCGGCGGCCGTTTGCGCTTGCGCATGCGCTTTCGCGTCGGACTTGAAGACGTCCGCGTACGAGTCCGCGCGCGCCGCCGAGGGCGAGCTCGCCGAATTCGGGCGCGTTCGGGCGGAAAAAATATCCGAAAAAAGGGCCGAGCTCGACGCGCTATCTGCGCAAATCCGCGCCCTGCGCGGGCGCGAAGAGGCTTTGCGCTCCGCTCTCGCGGAGCGCGCGTCGCTCGCGTCGGCGTCGGCGTTTTGCGACTCCCGCGCGGGAGAGCTCGCGGCGGACATAGGCGAGTTTTCGGCGTCGTTTTTCCCCGCTTCCGCCCCGTTTGCGCCGCGCTCGTCCGCGGCGGAATGCCTTCAAAAGCTCGAGTCCGAATCCGGCGCGTGGCTCGAAAAGCTCTTCAATCCGCTCGCGCCTGCGCCGTTTTCGGCGAAACTCCCGGGATCCCGCGAAAAAATCGCCGGAAAAATGTTCCGCGTCGGGGCGTTCGAGTACTTTGTTTCCCCGACCCGCGCGGGTTTTCTCGATTCCTCCGGCGTCCTGTACGGCGAAAAATTCGCTCCGGAAATCCGCGCGTTTTTCGCGGGGGAGTCGAACGTCCTGCCGGCGGACGTGTCGGGCGGCGCGATATTCGCCGCCGATAGGAACGCGCGGGACATTTTCGAGGAAATTTCCCTCGGCGGAATATGGATGTATCCGATTCTGTTTTTGGGCTTTTTGTCGGCGGCTGTGTTCGCGTATAAGCTCGCGTATTTCGCGCGCGTGCGCAGGGCGCCCGAGGGCATTGCGAGGCGCGTGAAGGAGCTGCTCGCGCGCTCCGACGAAGACGGCGCGCTGGAGGCCGCGAGGTCGGCGGGGTATCCGTATTCGCGCCTGCTTCTCGACTTGGCGCGTTCGCGCGGCCTGCCGCGCGCCGCCCTCGAAGAAGTTTCGTACGAGTCCATGCTCGAGGCGGGCGAGCGGCTATTTTCGGGGCTTTCGGTGCTGTCGGTTTCGGCGGCGGTGGCGCCTCTGCTCGGGCTTCTCGGAACCGTCACGGGCATAATAAAGACTTTCGGCGACCTGTCTTTTTCGGGCGCGGGGCAGGCGCAGTTCATAAGCGCGGGCATAAGCGAGGCTCTCATAACCACCGAATACGGGCTCGTCGTCGCAATTCCCGCCTACGTCGCGCACGCGGTGTTTTCGAGGCGCGCGAAGTCCGTGCTCTCTGACATGGAAAAATTGGCGTCGTCCTATTTGAGCGGGGATTAAATGCAAAACTTTCTGACGGCATTCGCGGAGACTTTCAGGGCGGGCGGCATACTTATGGCGCCGCTGGCGGTCCTGGCTTTCTACCTCTATTTTTCGGGAATAGGGCTGTGCGCGAGGCTCGCGAAAATCAAGAGGATTTGCGATTCAGACGTGCTCTTTTGCGCCGCGTTTGAGGAATTTTCCGGAAAGCGCAATCTGGCGCGCGACGCCAAGACAAAGTTCTCGCGCCTTAGAATGGAGCTGATGGCGGGCGTTGACAGGCGCATCATGTTCCTGAAAATACTCTCGTCGGTAGCCCCCCTGATAGGCCTGCTCGGAACGGTTTCGGGAATGTGCGCGAGCATCGCCTCCGCCGGAGACGACCCGCAGGGCGTGGCCGACGGAATTTCCGTGGCCCTCATAACGACGCAGGCGGGGCTTGTAGTGGCCATCCCGTCGTGGATAATAGCGATTTGCGCGTCGGCGCTCTCGGCGAAAATCCTCGCGGTTCTCTCGCGCCGCGAGTCCGTGATGATACGCGAGGAGGCGTCCGCATGAGCCTGCGCAGGCCGAGATTCGAGGACGAAGAGCCGGCGTCGGCGATCAACATATCGCCGCTCATCGACGTGATTTTTATCCTGCTGATTTTTTTCATAGTCACGATGGTCTTCGCCGAGAACGACGCGATGGGCGTGGACGCCCCGCGCGCCTCCAATTCGCAGTCTCCCGATTCGTCGGCGGCGGTAGTCTCGATAACTTCGGACGGAAGCGTCGCGATAGGCCGCGACAGGTATTCGCTTCCGGCGTTGAAAATTCCGCTGGGCGCGCGCCTCGCAAAGTCGTCGGGCGCGCTCGTCATAAATGCCGACTCCTCCGTTCCAGTAAAGAGGCTCGTGGAGGTAATGGACTGCGCCAAGGAGTGCGGAGCGCGCGAAATATACGTGGCGACCAGAAAGAAATGAAGCCGTCGTTCGACATACCGGAAAACAGGCCCGCGGCGGTTTTTTTCGCTGCGGCTCTCACGCTTGCGACGTTTTCGATTCTCCCCATTTCACTCGCGGGGGTGGATATGTCGAATAATCCGGCTGAATACGTCAGGGTGCGCTCGTTCGCGGGCGCATCCGAAACCTCTCCGAAACCGTCGCCGTCGCCGCGCACGCCGCGGGGACTCAGGGCGTTTTCCGCGCCAGCCGCGCTCGACGCCCCGCCGTTTGCCTCAAAGCTCGCGGTTCCCGCCTCTCCGGAAATAGTCGAGGCTCCTCCGGAGTTTTTGTCGGGCGGCGCGGACGCCGGAAATTTTTCTTTCGGCGAAGCCCCCGGGGAGGCTTTCGCAAACGCGGCGTTCGAGCTTTCGGAGCTCGACTCCGTGCCGCGCCTCCTGAAAGCAGCCCGAATAAAATATCCTCCGAAGCTCTACCGGCGGGGCGTCGAGGGAGAAGCGAGGCTGCTTGTGGAGATAGACGAGGGTGGGCGCGTGCAGGTTCTCGGCGTCGAGAGCTGTACGGACCCCCTTTTCGCGGAGGCCGCGCGCGCCGCCGCTTCCGAATTTCTCTACGAATCCCCGACGAAGGGCGGCGAGAAAGTCCGCGCGCGCTTCGTGCTGCCGGTGCCGTTTAAAATTTCCGAACTGAAATGAGACGACTTTTCGCATTGATGTTTTTTCTGCCGGCGGCAGCCGCGGCGCAGTCGCCGCTCGAATCGCCGTTCGGCAACCTGCCTACCGCCACGAAGCGCGAGGCCGCCGCATTGAGGGAGGCGTTCGCCGATGGCGCGGACGCCGCGAAAATTCTCAAAGAGGCGGTCGCGGACGGGAGGGACGGGGCGGCGGTGACCTTCAATCTCGGCAACGCGCTGTTCAGGAACGGCGACTACGCCGGCGCGGCGAAGGCATATTCGGCTGCCCTTTCCAAAATCCCCAACTTTTTTGCGGCGCGCAAAAATTTGGCGTATTCCCTCGACAGGCTCGGCGACGTGGAGCGCGCGAGGGAAAATTTCGCCAAGGCGCTCGCGCTCTCGGGCGGCTCCGACGCCGACATTCTGCTGTGGCTTGCGTCGCACTATTCAGGGAAGTCGGATTGGAGCTCGGCCCTTTCCTGCGTTGAAGCCGCGCTCGTTCACGCGCCGGAGCGCGCCGGCGCCGAGTACGCGAAAGCTTTTTACCTTTTCAATCTCGGCAGGCACGCGGAGGCCGCCAAAACTTGCGAGCGCATTTTGGCGAAAAATTTTCCGGACGCGGCGGCATTGAAGCTTTTGGGGAAGTGCAGGGCGAAGTCGGGGGATTTGCCCGGGGCTATCGCCGCGCTCTCTATGGTGCCGCAAGACGACCCCGATTTCCGCTCCGCCGAAATTCTGCGCGCAGACATATTCTTTTCGGCGCGCGCGTATGCGGAGGCCGCCAAAATATACGAAAGCCTCGGGGAGGACGGGCGGCTCGGCGCGGCGGCGGAAGCCCTCGCGCGCGCGGGCGAGTTTGAAAAGGCCTTGGGGGTTCTCGCGAAGCTTCCGGATTCCGCCGGAAAATTCAGGTCGCAGGCGCGCGCGCATATCGGCCTCGGCGACGCGGAAGGCGCGAAAAAATCCCTCTCCGCATGCCTTGCGGAGGAGCCCGACGACCCGTACGCATGTTTCGAGCTCGCGAAGCTCTCGTTCGCCGGCGGCGACTACAACCTCGCGAAAATACTTTACAACAGGGCGCAAAAGGACGAAACCTATTCGGTTGCCGCCAAAGTCGGGCTGATGTCCGTGGCCGTCAAAACCGGCGCGCTTGGCGAGGCGGTTTCGATAGCCTCCGCCCTCTACGCGCAGACCCGCCGCGCGGAGGTCGGGGAATATCTGGAATATCTGAAAAATGCGAAAAAAGCCGAAGATATGTAGCGCGTCCGCGCCGCTGATAATGGGGATTTTGAACGTCACCCCCGACTCCTTTTCGGACGGCGGGCTGTATCTTTCCCCGTCCGCCATGCTCGAGAGGGCGCGCGCGATGGTTCGCGACGGCGCGGGCATAATCGACATCGGCGCGGAGTCCACCCGCCCGGGAGGGGCGGAGACGGGGGAGGGCGAGGAGCTCTCGCGCCTCATTCCCGCAATCCGCGCTGTCAGGGCGGAATTTCCCGACGTTCCGATTTCAGCCGACACCCGCAGGCCGTCGGTTGCGGCGCGCGCTGCGGAGGCGGGCGCCGACATAATAAACGACGTCGTCTCCGACATCTCCGGAGGCTATCCGATGGCGAAGGCGGCCGCCGAAGCGGGGATTCCTCTCGTAATAACCCACAACATCCGCGGCATTCAAAAAGAGGGGGATTTTTTTGAAAATTTTATTTCCGACATGCGCTCGAGGGTTGCCGCCGCGCTCGCGGCTGGCGTGGAGCGGGATTGCGTGATTCTCGACCCCGGCATCGGCTTCGGAAAGACGCCGCGGCAGAACGCCGAGCTCGTCGCGCGCCTTGCGGAGCTTAGGGCGCTTGGTTTTCCGGTGCTGCTGGGAGTTTCGCGCAAGTCGATGTTTTCTCCGATAGTCGGCGACGATTTTTCCGACAGGGACGACGCGACGATGGCGGCGGGCGTATTTGCGGTTTTGCAAAATTCCGCGGACATTTTGCGCGTTCACGATGTCAAAAGAAATGCGAACGCCGTCAAAACGGCGGTTGCGCTCAAAAATTTATGGACGAAATAATCATAGAAAATTTGAAACTTTCCGGAAGGCACGGGTGCTTTGCGTTCGAGCGCGACAGGCCCGGGGATTTCGAGGTGTCGATGCGCCTTTTCCTGCCGCTCGGTGCCGCCGCCAAAACCGACGAACTGTCGGACACCGTGGACTATCCCGCGGCGATGGCGATAGCCGAGGGCGTTCTGAAAGGCGAGAGCGTAAGGCTTATCGAAAAACTCGCCGACACGATAGCCGAAAGGCTCTTTGTCCGCTTTGAAAGGCTCGCGGAGGCCGAGGTGGAGGTTGCGAAGCTCGGCGTCGACGTCGGGTACGATTTTAAAAAAATATCTGCGCGCATAAGGCGCAAAAGGGGGGACTACATAAAATGAAGGCTTCAAAAGTGGTTTTGGCGCTCGGGTCCAACATGGGCAACCGCCGCGAAAACATCGTCAGGGCGGTTTCAATGCTGGAGGAGTTTTGCGCGTTTGAGGCGAAGTCGCGCATATACGAGACGTCTCCCGTAGGGTACGCCGGACAGCGGGATTTTCTCAACGCCGCGGTGTTTGGCGAAACGCTCGCCGAACCGCTCGAGCTCCTGCGCCAGTGCAAGAGGCTCGAGTCCGAGCTCGGGCGGAGGGCGAATTTCAGAAACGGCCCGCGCCCGATAGACATCGACATAATATTTTACGAAAACGAGTCGATTTCGACCGAAGAGCTGACCGTTCCGCACCCGAGGTGGCGCGAGCGCGACTTCGTGACGACGCCGCTTGTTGACCTCCTCGAGCAGGGGGCGTTCGACGGCGGGGCGCTTGCGGAATTAAAGCGGGAAATCGGCGCGTTTTCCAAAATGTTCGAGCCGTTTTCGGCGTTTTGAAAATGGAAGCCGGCACGCTGTATGTGGTGGCGACGCCGATAGGCAACCTCGCCGACATTTCCGAGCGCGCAAGGGAGACGCTCGCGCTGTGCGACGTCGTCGCCTGCGAGGACACCCGCGTGACGGGCGCGCTGCTAAACAGGCTCGGGCTGAAAAAGGAGATGTTCGTCAACGAAAATTCGCGCGAAAGGTCCGCGGCGCCCGCGCTTCTCAAAATGCTCTCGGAGGGCAAAAACATAGCTCTCGTAAGCGACGCCGGCACTCCGTGCGTCAGCGACCCGGGGTTTAGGATAGTGCGCGCGTGCCGCGCGGCGGGCGTTAAGGTTTCGCCCGTTCCCGGGCCGTGCGCCTTCGTGTCGGCGCTCTGCGCGTCGGGGCTGCCGAGCGACTCCTTTTTGTTCGCGGGCTTTCTGCCCCCAAAGGCCTCCGCGCGGCGGGCGTATTTCGGGAAGTACGCGGATTTCCCGCACTCGCTCATATTTTACGAGTCTCCGTACAGGATAGAAAAATTCGCCGCCGACGCGCTCGAGATTTTCGGGGAAAACCGCGCCGCGTGCTTCGCGAAGGAGATAACCAAATTTTACGAGAGGTTTTTTGTTGGCAAACTCGGCGGCGTTTGCGGCGAGCTCAAATCGGCGTCGACCAAGGGCGAATTTACGGTGATAATAGCCCCAAGGGGCTTCGAGCTCTGACGATGGACGGAATTCTTGCGATAGACATAGGCTCGAATACGATAAAGTGCCTGCTCGGCCGCGCGCGGGGCGGCGAGGTTGAGAGGGTTTTCGAGCGCACCGCGCAGGCGCGCATATCCGCGGGGCGGGGCAGGCTCGTGGCGGGGGCGGCGGAGATCATATCGGAGGCGGCTGCCGCGTTCGAGGCGGAGGCGCGCGGGTTCGGGGAAAACTTTTCGACGGTCGCCGTCGCTACCTCCGCCATGCGCGACTCTCCGCAGGGACCCCAAGTGGCGGCGGAGGTTTTCCGGCGCTGCGGGGTTCGGGTGCAAATTCTCGACGGGCGGGAGGAGGCGCGGCTGTCCTTTCTCGGCGCGATGAGCGACCCGCTGATCGACTCCTCCCTGCCGTGCGCGTATTTCGATTTGGGCGGCGGAAGCCTTGAAGTCGTTTTCGGGCGCGGCGGGGAGGTCGGGAGGTCGGCGAGCATGCCCATAGGCGCGGTGAACCTTGCGCGCGAATTTCTGAAAGACCCGCGCGCTCCCGTTTCGGAGCGGGACGCGCGGGCGATTGAGGAGCGCGCCCGCGCGGCGATTGACGCAGGCCTGGATTTCCCGATTCCCGATTTCAAAATCCTCGCTGGCGCGGGGGGCGCGGTAGCGGCGGCGCGCTTTGCGAAAAAGGCGCTCGGGCTCGGCGGAGAGGAAAACAGAATATCGCTTTCGCAGATGCGCGGGCTCCTTGGCGGCGTTTGCGCGCTCGGCGCCGAGGCGCGCAAACGGGAGTACGGCGTGGAAGAAGGCAGAACCGACATAGTTCCCGCGGCTTTCGCGTGCATTTGCGTACTCATGGAAAAACTCGGCGCGCGGGAAATCGTCCACACGTTTTGCAATCTGAGGTGCGGGCTGGTGCTTTCGTCCTCCGGCGGGTGCGGCTGAGGACGCGGCGGAAGCGGAAAAGAGATTGCTATTCGCGCCCTAAAAATTCCCGCGCCTCTCCGAGCCCGAAAGAGTAGCATTCGCCCATGCCCGGCAAGGTCATAAAGATGTGCGGCGCCCCCTTCGCGCATACGGCGCGCGCGGGGACTCCGGAAGCGGCGAGCTTTTCGGCGAATTTGAAGCACTGGTCGCGCAAGATGTCGTGCGAGGCGTAGACTATGAGGGTCGGCGGAAATCCGGAGACGTCCGCGAATTCCAGCGGCGAAACTTCGGCGGACTTCCTCTTTTCCGCGTCCGCGCAGTAGGAGAGGTTGAAGGCGTCCATCGCTCCGGCGTCGAGCGCGAATCCGCCGGCGAATTTTTCCCACGATTCTCCCCTGTAAAACATGCTCGTCACCGGATAGAAGAGAGCGAGTTTTTCGGGCGGCGGCAGGCCTTCCGATTTTGCGGCTGCCGCCGCCGCTATCGCGAGATGCCCGCCCGCGCTGTCGCCGCAGAGCGAAATTTTGCCGCCCGCGATTCCGAGGCGCCCCGAATTTTCGCGCGCCCACGCGAGGGCGTCCAGTACGTCATGGAGCGCGGCGGGGTGGGGAAATTCGGGCGATAGCCTGTATTCGGGCGCGATTACCGCAAAGTCGCGCGCCAGGTCGGAGCAGACTTTTGCGCAGGTTTCTATCGCGCCTATCGTCCAGCCCCCGCCGTGGAGGTATATCACCGCCGGTTTCGGGTTCCGCGCGCCGGAATTGTACACCCTCACCCTCATGCGCCCGCCGCCGCGCAGCGGCGCGCTTTCCTCAAAAAACTCCGCTCCGGAGATTTTTTCGGAGTTTGCTATCCTCTGGGCGCGGATAAGGTTCAGCATCCGCGAATTTCCATTTGCGGCTCCGGATATGGCGCGCGCTATGAGCTCCCCGCCGCGCTTCGGGAATTTTTCCAGAAACGCCGAGGCCTCGGGTTTTAGCGGGCATTCGGACGGGGCTTCTACCGAAAAATATTTTTCGCTTTCCATTTTTTTCCCAATAAACGGGCAAGCCCGCCCGCTGAAAAACGGGCGGGCAGCCTTTCCGTTTTGCCGAAACCTTTTTGCGCGGTTCCAGCGGAAGTTCATGGCATTTCAGTTTGTCATTCCGCGGAGTCCGGCGCGGCGGCGGAATCCTCGGAGGATATGTCGTCGTCCTTTGCGTCGATTATGCGGCAGATTCCAATGAGCTTGTCGCCTTCGGCGAGGTTGATGAGGCGCACGCCCTGCGTCGTCCGCCCGATTATGCGGACGTCCTTGACGGGAGAGCGCACCGCCTGGCCGCCCTGCGTGAACATCATGATTTCGTCGTCGTCTTTCACCGAGAGCGCGCCGGCGACCCCGTGGGTCTTGATGGCGATCACTCCCGAGCCGCCGCGGTTTTGCAGGCGGTATTCGTCGTAGGAGGTGCGCTTGCCCTGTCCCATTTCGCCGGCTATCAGCAGCGTGGAGTTGGGATCTACCACGACTATCGCCTTCACGCAGTCGTTTTCCTTTTTGAGCGTGACCCCCCTTACGCCGCGCGTGGCGCGCCCCTGGGCGCGCAGGTCGCTCTCGTTAAAGCGTATCGACATGCCCGCGTAGGTGACGAGTATGACGTTGGCGTCGTTTTCGGCGAGAACCACCCCTATGAGGTCGTCGCCTTCGTCGAGCGTTATTCCGATTATCCCGCCCTTGCGGCAGTTTTTGTACTCCGAGAGGATCGTCTTTTTGACGACGCCGTTTTTGGTCGCCATTATAAGCGAATGGTGGGCGTCGTCGAGGTTTTTGACGCATATCATGGCGGCGACTTTTTCGTCGGGCTGGAGCGCGAGGACGTTCTTTATTGAGCGCCCCTTTGAAGTGCGCGTGCCCTCGGGGATCTCGTAGACCTTTTCGACGTAGACGCGGCCGTTGTTCATGAAGAACATTATGTAGTCGTGCGTGGAGGCGGTGAAGATGTGCTCGATGAAATCCTCGTCGTACTGCCCGCTGCCGATTACGCCCTTGCCGCCGCGCCTCTGCGAGCGGTAGGCGCTTACGCTCGTGCGCTTGATGAACCCGTTGTGGGAGACGGAAATTATGCAGCCCTCGTTGGCGATGACGTCCTCCATTCTGAATTCGCCCTCGGCGGCCATGAACTGCGTCTTGCGGGGCGAGGGGTATTTTTCGCGCATTTCGACGAGCTCCTTCTTTATGACGGACAGCAGCTTTTTCTCGTTTTTGAGTATGGAGTTGTACTCCTCGATGAGGCGCATGAGCTCCATGTACTCGTTTTCGATTTTCTCGCGTTCAAGTCCCGTCAGCTGGTGCAGGCGCAGGTCGAGAATCGCGTTCGCCTGCCGCTCGGTGAGCGGGTATTTCGCCATGAGGGAGGTCCTCGCCTCGTCGCGGTCCTTTGACGCCCTGATGATTTTGATGAAGTCGTCGAGGTTGTTGAGCGCGATTTTATAGCCCTCGAGAATGTGGGCGCGGTCTTCTGCCTTGCGCAGCAGGTAGCAGGTGCGGCGGTAGACGACCTCGCGGCGGTGCTCGATGTAGCATTCGAGCATTTCGCGGATGTTCATGAGCTTGGGCTTGCGCTTGTCGAGCGCAAGCAGTATCACGCCGAACGACGACTCGAGCTGCGTGTGCTTGAAGAGCTTGTTGAGCACCACTCTCGGCGATTCCCCGCGCTTGAGTTCCACTACGACCCTCGTGTTTTCGTCGGACTCGTTGCGTATGTCGCTGACTTCGGTGAGAACCTTGTCCGCCACGAGCTGGGCGATGTTCTCCACGAGCGAGTTTCTGTTGACGTTGTAGGGGATTTCCGTGATGACGATCTGCTCCTTGCCGTTTTTGAGCTCCTCGACGCTCGCGACCCCGCGGGTTTTGACGATTCCGCGGCCGGTCTTCATGTAGCTGTCTATTCCGCCCCTGCCGACGATGACGCCGCCCGTCGGGAAGTCGGGGCCCTTTATGGCCTTTTGCAGCTCCTCGAACGGCGTCGAGGGGTTGTCTATTAGCATGCAGATTCCGTCTATGAGCTCGCCGAGGTTGTGCGGCGGTATGTTGGTCGTCATGCCGACGGCGATGCCCGTCGAGCCGTTCATCAACAGGGTGGGCAGGGCGGACGGGAGGACGACGGGCTCGGTGGTGGTCTCCTTGTAGTTGGGCATGAAGTCCACCGTGTCGCTGTCGATGTCCATCAGGAGGTCTTCGGCGATTTCGGCGAGCTTGCACTCCGTGTACCTGTACGCGGCGGGGCTGTCGCCCTCTATGGAGCCGAAGTTGCCCTGCGGCATAACGAGCGGATAGCGCATGACCCAGTCCTGCGCAAGGCGCGTCAGGGTGTCGTAGACGGACGAGTCCCCGTGCGGGTGGTAGTTTTTGAGGACTTCCCCCACGACGCCCGCGCACTTGTCGAACGCGCGGTTGTGCAGAAGCCCCTCGCGCAGCATGGCGTATAGCACGCGCCGCTGGACGGGCTTGAGGCCGTCGCGCACGTCGGGGAGGGCGCGGGAAATGATGACGGACATCGAGTAGTCGATGTACGCGCTCTGCATTATCTGGGTAATGCTCGAATTTATTATGGTTTCGTTTTCGGTGTACATTGCGCTGAAATTTTATCCGTTAGATGTCGAGATATGAGGCGTTGAGGGCGTTGTCTTCTATGAACGCGCGGCGTATCGGGACGTCCTCTCCCATGAGCATTGAGAAGGTCGCGTCGGCCTCCGCCGCGTCGTCGATGGAGACTTTTAGGAACGAGCGCTTGTTGGGGTCCATCGTGGTTTCGTAGAGCTGCTTTGCGTTCATCTCTCCGAGCCCTTTGTAGCGCTGGATGCTCAGGCCCCTCCTGCCGAGCTCGCGGATTTTGGAGACGAGCTCGAGTATGCTGTTGAGCGGGTGCTCGCTTTTCTTGTCCGGGCCGAGGGTTTCGGTGAGGATGTAGCGCGGCTCTTCCGTCGGCGTGAAAGACTTCACTACAAGCCCGACTTTCGCGAACTCCGCGAGGATTTTTTCGATTTGGTGCGCCTCGTAGATTTCGTAGACGTTTATGCGCTGCTGGACTTTGTTGCCGAGCTCGTCTACGACTTCGCGGATCGTGTTGCCCTCGAAGATGTCTTCCGAATTGCCGTATTCCACGAAGAATTTTGAGCGCTCGTCCTCGTCGAATATGTATTTGAACTCCTCTTTGTTGCCGGTTCTGACGCGGGCGATGTACTTGGGCAGCCTGCCGTCGCGGTTGGTGTCAAGATACGTCGCAAGCGCGCAGGCGTAGCGCGTCACCCCGTGACCGAGGGTTTCGAGGCGCGAGAGCATCTCGACTAATTTGTCGATTTTCTGCGGCGGGAATTCAAAGCCGTCGCGCACGCGAGTGAGGGTGACGTCCTCGGAGCCGAGGCTCAGAAGTATCTTGTTGAGCTCGGCGTCGTTCATTACGTATTGCTCGCGCTTCTTGCGCTTGATTTTGTAGAGGGGGGGCTGCGCTATGTACACGTAGCCGTTTTCTATCAGCCCGCGCATCTGGCGGAAGAAGAACGTCAGCAGGAGGGTTCTGATGTGCGAGCCGTCCACGTCGGCGTCGGTCATGATGACGACTTTGTGGTAGCGGGCCTTTGTCACGTCGAACGCGCCCTCGCCGGATTCCCCTATGCCGGTGCCGCACGCGGTGATGATGGTGCGGATTTCATTGTTGTTTAGAACCTTGTCGAGGCGCGCCTTTTCCACGTTCAAAAGCTTGCCCCTGATGGGCAGAATGGCCTGGTATTTTCTGTCGCGCCCCATTTTTGCGGAGCCGCCGGCGGAGTCGCCCTCCACGATGTAGAGCTCGCAGAGGGAGGGGTCTTTTTCGGAGCAGTCGGCGAGCTTGCCGGGCAGCCCCCCCGCCGAGAGCACCGTCTTGCGGACGGTCTCGCGCGCCTTGCGCGCAGCGTCGCGGGCGCGGGCCGCCATGACGCACTTGTCTATGATTTTTTTCGCGATGGCGGGGGAAGTTTCAAAATAATATTTCAGCTTTTCGCCGACGATTTTCTGGACTATGCCGTCCACTTCGCCGTTGGAGAGCTTCGTCTTGGTCTGGCCCTCGAAGCGCGGCTCGGGGACTTTCACGGAAATCACGGCGGTGAGGCCCTCGCGGCAGTCGTCGCCCGATATCGCGGGATCCTTTTCCTTTACGAGGTTGTTTGCCTTGGCGTAGTTGTTTATCACGCGCGTGAGGGCCGTCCTGAACCCGCTCAGGTGCGTGCCGCCTTCGACGTTGTATATGGAGTTTGCGTAGGCGTAGACCTGCTCGTTGTAGGAGTCGTTGTACTGGATTGCGATGTCTACCTTTATCAGCGAATCCGAGCCCTCCGCCGCGGGGGCCTCGCCCGAAAAATATATGACTTTCGGGTTGACGACGACTTTCGCGCGGTTGAGGTACTGGACGTATTCGGAGATGCCCTCCTTGAAATTGAATTGCTCGCGCTTGTTCGTGCGCTCGTCGGAGAGTTCGATGGTTATTCCGGGATTGAGGAAGGCGAGCTCGCGCAGGCGCTTGGAGAGTATCTCGTATTTGAATTCGCGCGTGAGGGTGAATATCTCGGGGTCGGGAATGAAAGTGATTTTGGTGCCGGTGGATTTCGTGTTGCCGATGACGGTCATCGGCATGGTGGTCTTGCCGCGCGAGAACTCCATCTTGTAGATTTGCCCGCCCTTGCGCACTTCAACCTCGAAGTGTTCCGAGACCGCGTTTACGCACTTCGCGCCGACCCCGTGCAGGCCGCCCGAAACCTGGTACGCGCCCTTGCCGAATTTGCCGCCGGCGTGGAGGTTCGTCATCACGAGCTCGAGCGCGGGGATTTTGTATTTGGGGTGGATGTCGACGGGAATGCCGCGTCCGTTGTCCTCGATGGAGCATGAGCCGTCGTTGTGTATGCTGACCTTTATGAGCGAGCAAAAACCCGCGAGGGCTTCGTCTATGGAATTGTCCACTATTTCAAACACGCAATGGTGCAGGCCCCTCTCGTTGGTGTCGCCGATATACATGTCGGGACGCTTTCTGACGCCTTCCAGGCCCTCGAGCTTCTGGATTTTCGACGCGTCGTAATTGTCGTTTGTCTTGTTCGTTTCAGCCATTTTCGATTTTTTTTTGATTTTTGAAAGTTTTTCCGGCGCAGCGCGCGCCCGGGCGGGGAACGCTTCAAACGCGCTCCGCGCCGCCAAAAAGAAAGAGTCCCCCACTTTGTTGGCGGCGCATTAGTAATATTATAAGGGGGCGCGGAATGCGCAATAATTAAATTGGGAAAATCGAAAATATTTGCGCCCCGAATTCCGATAAAAAAGCTTGAAAAGCGCAAAAAAATCCGCGCCGGAAAGCGGCGCGGACGCGGCGGAAAAATTTTTCCGGATCCCCGTTCAGTCGGAAGGGGCGTCGGTCCATCTGCCCTCTTTTTTGATGAGGGCCACGAGCCGCTCGATGGATTCTTCCTGCGGAATGTTCCTTTCCACGCAGACTTTGTTTTTATAGAGGTTGATTTTGCCAGGCGCCCCGCCGACGTATCCGAAATCCGCGTCCGCCATTTCCCCCGGGCCGTTTACTATGCAGCCCATCACGCCGATTGTGACGTCTTTGAGATGGCGCGTGGCTGCCTGGATTTTGGCGAAGGCGTCTTGAATGTCGTAGAGCGTGCGGCCGCAGCTCGGGCAGGCGATGTATTCGGCTTTCGAGCGGCGGGTGCGCGCGCCCTGCAATATGGCGAGGCAGTATTCGGCGTCTTTTTGCGGGTCGCCGGAAATTTCCGCGGAGGCGACGTCGCCTATGCCGTCGGCCATGAGGGAGCCTATGTAAATCGACGCTTCGCCCAGAAGCGCCATTTCGCCGGCGTCGGGAGCGGCGGAGAGGGATTTGTCGAATTTGAGCCAAATAGGCGCGCCTATGCCGAGCTCGCGCAGGGTTGCGGCGAACATTCTCGCCTCGCCGACGGAGTGGCGGCCGCCGGTCGGCGGAGGGGCGATGAGGACGACATTTCCCGCGCGTTCAAGCGCGCCCGCCAGCCCCGCGAGATCCTCCGTGCGGACCTGCGCCGCGACGGCGGCGACTTTCGCGGCGTCGGCGAGCAGTTTTTCGGAATCTCCCGCGCCGTATTTGCGGATTTCGATTTTGCCGCCGCCTTTGAGGGAGGCTTCGCCGTTTTCTACGCAGAAGTCGGCGCAGCCGCTCGCGCCGAACGACGCCGCCGCGGGAACCGCCTTCGCGCCGATTCTGAGGCCTCCGAGATCGACAGTGCGGCATTCGCGGCGCGAGTACGAATAGAAGTCTATTCCCTCCGGCTTTTGCGCCGCGGGCTTTTGCGCGCGGACTTTTTCGGCGAGCCGCGCGAGCGAGATCGCGACGGGGATTTCCTCGACGGGGTCTTCGGTGAGGGAGACGCGGATGGTGTCGCCGAGCCCGTCGAAGAGCAGGCCGCCTATGCCCATCGAGCTCTTTATGCGCGCGTCGATTCCGAACCCGGCCTCCGTGACGCCGAGGTGCAGGGGATAGTTGCCGCCCAGCTCCGCCGCCATTTTTGAGGCGGCGAGCCTGTACGCCTGCGTCATCACGCGCGTGTTGCTGGATTTGAATGAAAACAGAAAATTGCGGAAGCCCTCGTCGAGGCACATCTTGGCGAATTCAAAGGCGGCTGCGACCATGCCTTCGGGGGTGTCCCCGTAGCGGCGTATGATTCGGTCGGAGAGCGAGCCGTGGTTTGTGCCTATGCGAATGGCCCGCCCCAGCTCCTTGCACCGGCGGACGAGCGGGGCGAACTTTTCGCGCGCGCGCTCCAGGCCGGCGGCGTATTCGGAATCCGAGTATCCGCCGGGCTTGTCCGTGCGCTGCCTGTCGGTGAAGTTGCCCGGGTTTATGCGGATTTTCTCGACGTGCTCGACGGCCTCCATCGCGGTTTCCGGCAGAAAGTGTATGTCGGCGACAAGGGGCGTTGAAAATCCGGCGGCCCTGAACTTTTTGGATATGTCGCCGAGCGCCCGCGCGGCCTCGAGGTTTTGCGCCGTCAGCCTGACTATCCGGCAGCCCGCCTCGGCGAGCTGTATGCACTGCCGCACGGACGCCTCCACGTCGCACGTTTTGGTGTTCGTCATGGATTGGACGACTATTTCGCCGCCGCCGATTTCCACGTCGCCGACTTTCACGGCGCGGACCGGCGTCTTGACGCAGTTAAATCTGGATACGCAGTAGTTATTCATGCTTTTTGAAGGAAATGTCCCTTAGGTAGTATTGCGAGGACTGTTCGGCGGCGGACTCGTATTCCGAGTCGCCGTTCCAGCGCAGAAAGCCGAGGTAGACCACATACCCCATGAGCGCTATGAACAGTATCGAAAACGCCGACTGCACCGCGGCGAAAAACGAGCGCGGAAGGGGCTTCCCGCGGATTTTCTCTATGATTGCGAACATTATGTGCCCGCCGTCGAGCACGGGAATTGGCAGCATGTTGAGTATGGCGAGGTTTATGTTCAGCAATACCGCGAACGAGAGCATAAGCGATATGTCGGTGAGCGACAGGCGGTATATCACCCTGCCTATGTCGACGGGCCCCGCGAGGCTCGAAATTCCGATGTCGCTCTGCGGGTTTGCGAGGCCGGCTATCGCCGAATACGTGCGCTCCACGCTGTCGCGGAACTGTTCGGCGACGGACGGGTGGCGCATCACCGTGACGTTTTCGAGCGTGTAGCCGAGCATCATCCTTTCTTTCGGCGGAAGTATTTCGGAGGTCGAAGAGGCCGGCAGGTGCGCGGATTTCAAGTCCATGCGCGCTCCGGAAAAGTGCATTCTTCCGCCGACAATGCCGACGTTTGCGTTAACGAGCGCGTTGAGCTGGGAAAGCGACTCTATGCGCTGCAAAGCCAGCTGGTAGAGTATGTCGCCCGGCGAGATTTTCGCAAACCTCGGGTCGTCGGTGTCAATCGAGAGTAGCTTTACGGTTTCAGGCGCGCCCGACGACGGGTCCTTGGGCGGTATTGATATGAAAGACAGCGACCCCGCGCCGTCCGGAAGGGTGATTTTGCAGAGCGGCTTTGTGAGGGCGATTTTCTCGGGCGCAATTTTCAGCTTTACGGGCTTTCCTCCGCGGATTACGCCCAAATCCACGGTTTTGCCCTCGGGAATTTCCGCGAGCATGTCGGAGAGCTGCATGTTGGAATAGAGCTTCCGGCCGTCGATGGATTCCACGATGTCGCCGGGCTTCGCCCCCGCCTCCATCGCGGGGGAGTCTGGAAACAGCCCTGAAATTTTCATGGTCATGGCGGGCGAAACGCCGATCATGCGCATTTCGTCGCCGGAGGCGGCGTTGGTCTTTACGAGTTCCGGAAACACGTCCGCCGCGAAAACTTTTCCGCCCCTTTCGACTTCCAGGACGGCTTTCGGCGCGCCGGACTCGGTGCGGCCGGAGCCTATGGCGATTTTCTCCATTATTTGCAGGAAGTCCGAGACCTTCGAGCCGTCCACCGAAAGTATTTTGTCGCCGGGCAAGAGCCCCGCCTTTCGGGCTGGGGATTCCACCGTTTTGCCGTCCGCGCCGGTGATGGTTTTGGACACATACCCAATGACGGTCGTAGTCTCGAAGTCGTTGGACGGCACTCCGAAAATCCAGACGAAAACCGCCAGAACCGCCGCCAGCAGCACGTTGAAGAACGCGCCCGCCGCGCTGACTATTATTTTGTCGAGGCACGACGCCCTCGGAAGGGTTTTCGCCTCCGAGCCGTCCGTACCCTCGAGCGCGCCCAAATCCGCCAGCTGCGGTATGGCTACATACCCCCCGAGCGGCAGGGCGCTCAAAACGTATTCGCAGCCGTCTTTTCCCCTGCGCGAGAGCAGTATCGGGCCGAATCCCACGGAGAATCTGAGCACTTTAAGCCCGCGCAGCTTTGCGGCGAGAAAGTGCCCGAGCTCGTGTATGAATATCGAGCCGCCGAAGAACAGCAGCACCAGAGCCGTCGCCCAGGCGTTGGAAAATATGTCGGGATCCGAAGCCATTTTTTTACCGTGCGGCGGCCTCCGCTATTTCCGCCGCGCGCGCGCGCGCCAGAGCGTCGTCGTCGAGGATGTCGTCGAGGGTTTGCGGGTCTTTGGCGTCCACCGCCTCGAGGGTTTTGCCGACGACGTCCGCTATTTTTATCCACGGCAATTTGCCCGCTATGAAGCGCGAGACGGCTACCTCGTTTGCGGCGTTGAAAACCGCCGTGGCTGTTCCGCCCGCTTTGAGGGCGTCGAAGGCGTGGCGCAGGCAGGGGAAGCGGCCGGTGTCGGGCGGGGCGAAGTCTATGGAAATAGCCTTCGAGAAGTCGAGCGGCTCGCACACGCACGCGCCGCGCTCGGGGTACAGAAGGCTGTGGGAAATCGCGAAAGTCATCGACGGCGGCGAAAGGTGCGCGAGCACCGAGCCGTCGACAAACTGCACCATGGAGTGTACGAGGCTCTGCCTCTGCACGACCACCTGGATTCTCTCGGGCTCCACCCCGAAGAGCCATTTCGCCTCTATCACTTCAAGCCCCTTGTTTGCGAGGGTGGACGAGTCTATCGTCACCTTGGGGCCCATTTTCCAGTTGGGGTGTTTGAGGGCCTGTTCGGGGGTTATGGAGAGCATTTGCTCGCGCGTGTAATCGCGGAACATTCCGCCGGAGGCGGTGATTATGAGCTTTGCAACGTCGCGCGCCCTCTCGCCGTTGAGGCACTGGAATATCGCGTTGTGCTCGGAGTCGAGCGGGAGTATGGCGACATTGTTTTCGCGCGCGCCGGCCATCACGAATTTGCCCGCCATCACGAGCAGCTCCTTGTTCGCGAGCGCGATGTCTTTGCCCGCGCGAATGGCGGCGAGCGTGGGTTTCAGCGCCTGCGTCCCGACGACGGCGGCGACCAGCGTGTCGGCTTCGGGCAGCAGCGATATTTCTTCCAGACCCTCTTCGCCGCGGTAGAGCCTGCGGTTTTTGAAAAGCCCCGACGCTTTGGCCTCGTCGAACGCGGCGCCGTCGAAAATCGCAACATGGCCGACATTGAATTCGTCTGCGATTTTCGCGAGCTTTTCGTAATTCTTTTTGCCCGCGATTCCTACGACATTCAGCCGCTCGGGATTGCCCCTGACGACTTTCAGCGTGCTGTCGCCGATGGAGCCGGTGGCTCCCAGTATCACAAGATTCTTGCGTTTCATAGCGTTAAAAGTATTGCCGACAGCAGGAATGTTCCGGCGGGGGCGGACAGAAGAACCGAGTCCGCGAGGTCGAGCGCCCCTCCGATGCCGGGAATCGCCGCGCCGGAGTCCTTTACGCCCGCGGCGCGCTTGAATATGGATTCGAGCAGGTCCGAGAGTATCGCGACCGCCCCTATGGCGGCTCCGGCGAGCGCGGCGACCGGCGGGGTGAATTGCGGAGGAAGGATTTCCGAAAATCCGCACGCTATCGCCGCGGAGACCGCCGCGGAGGAAAATACTCCTCCCGCCGCGCCTTCCCACGTTTTTTTCGGGCTTATGGAGGGCGCCATTTTATGCCTTCCGAACGCAGAGCCTATGACGTACGCGCCTACGTCGGAAAATTTCGCCGCCGCCAATATCCATATCGCGAGAACTATCCCCCCGTATCTGGTGCTTCCGGAGGAGCCTATTACAACCAGCCAGTGGAGCATGAAGGGGATTGCGCATACGGCGGCAAGCGTGGGCAGCAGCGTCTTGGAAAACAGCTCTTTGCGGGGGTCTCTTATCAAGAGGCAGGCGGAGGCTGCGGCACATAGGGAGAAGGCTATGGCCCCGCCGAGGGGGGCGCCTAGCGACATTCCGAAAAACGCGCCCGCAATAATCGCCGCCGAAGAGCATTGGGCGATTTTCCCCGAGGGGGAGAGCCCCATTTTGCGCATTATGCAGAGTGCCTCGCGCAGGGCGGCCGCGGATAGGATGGCGATTAACGCAGCCCACCCGAGGCTGTCGAAATACGCTATGGCAAGCAACGTCGCCGCCCAAAGCAGAATCGTGCTGAATATTCTGGCGAGCATGTGGAGGTGTCAGAGTTGGTCGGCGGTTTTCCCGTATCTGCGCTCGCGGCGCTTAAATTCGCCTACGGCCTTGAAAAACTCCTCTTCGCCGAAGTCCGGCCAGTAGACGTCGGTAAAATAGAGCTCGGAATACGCCGCCTGCAAAGTCAAAAAATTGCTCAGGCGCTGTTCGCCGGAAGTGCGGATTATGAGGTCAGGGTCGGGCATTCCCGCGGTGTCGAGGCCGGATGAGAACATATCCCAGTCTATGGCGGAGGGGTCGATTTCCCCGCGCGCAGCCTTTTGGGCGAGCAGCCTAGCGGCTTTTGCCGCCTCCGCGCGCGACCCGTAGTTGAGGGCGAGCGCGAGCGTGCCTTCGGAAAATTCGCGGGTCTTTTCTTCAAGGTCTCGGACGGCCTTTTCGCATTCGGGCGGGAGGGCTGAAACCTCCCCGATGGCCGTGAATTTTACGCGGTTTTCGACGAGCTCGCGGCCGTATTCCTCTATCGACGACACGAGAAGCTTCATGAGGGCGGCTACCTCATCGGGCGGCCGGCTCCAGTTTTCGGAAGAGAACGCATATAGGGTAAGGAACTTGACGCCGGCCTTTTTAGCAGCCGAAAGCACTTCGCGGATTCTTTTTGCGCCCTCGTTGTGCCCGTAGATGCGGGGCTTGCCGCGCTCTTTTGCCCATCTTCCGTTGCCGTCCATTATTATGGCTACATGAACCGGCGCGTTTTCTTTGGCTTTGTCAAATTCGGTGGGCATGAATGAAAAAATGAAAAAGGGGGTCAGGCGACCCACGGCACATTTGGGAGGTCGCTACCGTTGCTTCCTTCCGGATCTGGCGGGGTTCGCGCCGCCGCAAATTGCATGGGGCCCGACCTTGCCGTTCATAACCTCAAAAAAACTCTCCTCTTGCAAGCATTTTCCCCCGTTTTCGCCAAGTTTTTTGGCTTCCGGAGGCGGCGGGCGGCCGCCTCGGAGCTTTCCCGCGCCCGGGCGTGCCGGCGCGAAATATGAAGCGCGGGATTTTGCGCAAAAAAGGCTCCGGAAAAACCGGAGCCTTTGCCGGAAAAATTTTTTCGCTATTTTCTTCTGCGGAGCGCGGCGGAAACGAGGGCTACGGCGCCGAGAATAGCGGCGATTGCCGCCGGTTCGGGGACGGCGGCGAAGGAGACCGTAAGCGTGTTGCCCGCCCATTCAAAGTCGGCGAAGCCGTTTAAAAGGTTTTTGGCGGCAAAGTCGTCGTTTGCGTCTTCGGAAAACCCTTCGAGCGCGTTTGCGGTTATGAGCTCCAAAACCGTTCCGTCCTCTATGAAAGCCGAGGCGTCAAAGCCCGAAAAGTCTATCCCGATCTTTCCGCCGCTGGATTTTGAGAAAGTTCCCTCTATTCTCAGCATATCGGGCAGGCCGCTGGCGAGCGCGTCGGCATTGTAAAATATTATGTCGCCGCCGAGCCATTCGGCGGATGATACCGTTACCCCGCCGTCTATGCCTCCGAACCCGCCGCCCGTCATGACGAGCTTCCCGAGAGCAGACGTGCTGTGAATAATGAGGGCGCCGCTCTCCACTTCCACTCCGCCCGTAAATTCGGCGTCGGCGCGGATTATCTGTTTGGCGCCGTCCCGCCCCGCCATTTTCACGCTCATGACGGTGTTCAGTTCCGTTTTTTCGCCGTCCATGTTGACGGAGTTTTCAGTGAACGCGCCCGAAAATTCGCAGTCGGTTTTGTTGGCGAATATCAGCTTTACCGCGCTTGCTTCAAGCGTCCTTGAATTGTTTGCGACCGTTCCGGTTCCGGCGAGGCCGCCGATTTTTATATATGTGTCGGTAGCCGGCATCGCCGGATCTCCTCTTGCCCAGGTTACGGTGGAACTCCTGTTTAACAGGTTCCAAATGGGGCTTTGCCCGACGAGTTTCGCGCCATGTTTACGATTCCGTCGATTGCGACGTCGGGGACGTTTTCGGAATGGACGGCGTCGGCGGCGTTGTCCCAAACGTTCATATTTACAATGGCGTTGCCGCGTATGTTGAAATTCCCGAAAACCGTCAGGCGTTTCGGGCCGGCGGAGTCCGAAATATACACAGAATCCCCGATATGGGTGTCGCCCTCGTCAATCGTGGCGCGTCCGATGCCGGCGGCTTCGGAGCCTATGTTGAATCTCGTGTAGTTTTCCCCGCTGCGATATTCATTTCGCCCACGGAAATTTCAGCCTGCGATGTATTTGAATTGCTTGCTCCGAATGTCACTCCACTATCCCAGTAGCTTTCAGGAGCTGCGCCGGTATATGTGAAAACGCCGATATTCCAGTATGGATTCGAAGCTCCGGAAACGAGTTTTATCGACGTGGAGCCCCCCGTTTGGTGGAATCCGTCGCCCGCCCAGTATCCGGTATCCATGGCGTTGTGGTTTATTATCGAAATGGAGTTTGCCTAGAACATTGAGTGCCAGATTCTATAATAAAAACCGTCCTGCCTTCCGGAAACGGGAAGATACGCCCCGTAGTCGAACACCTAGTTGTCGTCGGGCGAATTCATGTCGGTCCCTTCCGGAGGCGCTGCGTATTCAGTGTCGGAAACGCTCCAATTGCCCGCAGTGAACGGGTCGACTTCTTCGTTTGCGGCTTCGGCGCCTGCCCATATATAGTAAGTGTTTTCCTGCGCCGCGGCGTACTACGCCGCAAAATAGGCGGCAAACGGAATCGTAAAGGCTGTTAATGAGGTGAGATTCAGAGTTTTCATGTAAATTTCAAATGGAGGAGAGTGTTTTGAATATCAAGATTATTTTGTAATATAAAATCCCCCGCCCATTCCGTTTTTGCCGCCTTGCAAAAAATTTACCTCCTTCATCCGCTTTTTTCTTCGTCCGCTCCCCTTGGCGGGGCGCTTCCCATGCCTGCTCCCCGAGCCTTCGCTATGGATGCGGAAAGAATTGCTCGAAGGACAAAAAAAACGGCCGGCGCAAACGCGCCTGCCGCCATGCGGGGCTTAGCCCGATTTTTTTAGAGCGCCTTTACGCCTTTGCCGCACTTTCGACGAGGGCGACAAAGCTGTCGGCTTTGAGGGCCGCGCCGCCAATGAGCCCGCCGTCGATGTCTTTTTCGGCGAGCAGCGCGTCGGCGTTTTCAGGCTTCATCGAACCTCCGTAGAGTATTTGGATTCCCTCGGCGACTTCCGAGCCGAAAGCGTCGGAGAGAATCTTGCGGATTGCCGCGTGGACTTCCTGCGCCATGGCGGGTGTTGCGGTTTTGCCGGTGCCTATCGCCCATACGGGTTCGTAGGCTATGACGACGTTGGCGGCTTCGTCTTTTGTCAAACCTTCGAGACCCTTGACGGTCTGTTCGGAAACGATGTCGAGCGTCTTACCAGCCTCGCGCTCTTCGAGCTTTTCGCCGACGCAGAGGATGGGCTTCATGCCGTTGGCGAGAACCGCCTTGACCTTTTTATTGATTAGGCAGTTGCATTCCTTGAAATACTCGCGGCGCTCGCTGTGCCCGAGTATCACGTAAGCGCAGCCGAACTCTTTGAGCATGTCGGCGGCGACTTCGCCGGTGAACGCGCCGCTCTTTTCAAAGTACATGTTCTGCGCGCCGAGCTTTATCTCGGAACCCGCGAGCGCTTTTGACGCCGCGTCTATGGCGGTGAAGGGGGGGCATACGGCAACGTCGACTTTCGTCTGCGAGCCGATTTTTTCCCTTATCGCGCCGATGAGGGCGGCCGCTTCGGCGGCCGTCTTGTTCATTTTCCAGTTGCCTGCTATGAAGTATTTGCGGGACATTTTTTATTCCTTTTTGCGTTTGAAATTATTTTCTGTCGAGGACGGCGACCCCGGGGAGCTCCTTGCCTTCGAGGAATTCCAGCGAGGCTCCGCCGCCCGTGGAAATGAACGTCACGTCCTTGGCGTATCCGCTCTTCTTTACGGCCTTGACGGAGTCTCCGCCGCCGACGATGCTGACGGCGTCGCTCTTGGCGACGGCTTCGGCGATGGCGAAAGTGCCTGCCGCGCACGCCTTGATTTCAAAAATTCCCATGGGGCCGTTCCAGAGAATGGTCTTGCTCTTGGAAATTTCGCCCTTGTAGAGCTCTACGGTCTTGGGGCCGATGTCCACGCCCGACCAGCCGTCTTCGATGTCTTCCATTACTTTGAGCTCCCCGACGGTTCCGCCGGCGAAGTCTATGGAATTTGAAACGACGTTGTCAACGGGCAGGAGGAAGTTGACGCCCTTGGCTTTCGCCTTTTCAAGGGCGGCCTTGGCGAGGTCCACCTTGTCGGCTTCAACGAGGCTGCTGCCGACTTTCTTGCCCTGCGCGAGCGCGAAAGTGTACGCCATCGCGCCGCCGATGAGCATGGAGTCGCACTTGTCGAGGAGCGAGTCTATGACGGTGATTTTATCGGAGACTTTCGCGCCGCCGAGTATGACGGTGAAGGGGCGGTCGGGGTTTTCCGTCTTGGAGCCGAGGAATTCGAGCTCTTTTTCTATGAGCAGGCCCGCCACCTTGACCGGAAGGTATGCGGCGACTCCGGCGGTCGTTGCGTGCGCCCTGTGGGCCGTGCCGAAAGCGTCGTTTACGTAGGCTTCCGCACCCGTGTCTTCCGCGAGCTTTTTGGCGAATTCGGGGTCGTTTTTCTTTTCTTCGGGGTAGAAGCGGGAATTTTCGAGGAGCACGACGTCTCCAGGCTTCATTGCAGCGCACGCCTCCTTGACTTTCGGGCCGATGCAGTCGTCCACGAAAGCGACGGGCTTGCCGAGCTTTTCGGAGAGCGCCTTCGCAACTGGCGCGAGCGAAAACTGGGTGTCCGCCTTGCTCTTCGGGCGGCCGAGGTGGCTTGTGAGCACCGCCATCGCGCCCTCGTCGATGAGGTATTTTATGGTCGGCAGAGCCGCGACGATGCGGGTGTCGTCGCTGATTTCGCCCTTGTTGTCGAAGGGAACGTTGAAGTCCACGCGCACGAAGACTTTTTTACCTTTGAGGTTTACGTCCTTTATAGTCTTTATCTGTGACATATTTTTTGCGGTTGGTTTTTGTTGAAATTTTCACGCAATAATGCGCGCGCGCCGCCGAAATGCAAGATTTTTAAGACGCGGGGCGGGCGGCGCGCGGGCGGGGTGTAAAAATGCGGCTTCACGCCGCGCGGCCGGAAGCGTCCGCGGGGGCGGCTTCGGAAATTTTTTCCGTCATGGCGGCGGAGGCGAGTATCAGGCAGTAGGCGGCGAGCTCGAAGCCCTCCTCATAGAGTTCGGCGTTTGAGACATCGAATATGTGCTCAAACATATACCCTGTCCAGAGCAGGGCGCACGCCGCGGCCATAAGAACCCCGCGCGCGGACATGATAAAGCGAAGCGCAGTTTTCAAATAGTGCCTGAATTTCATGGCGGCGCCGATGAGGGCTATGGAGAATCCGGCAATGAGCGTTATCGCGCGCCCCTTCCCGTAGAGCATAAACACCGCGGCGGCGGGAAGCCCCATTTTGTCGAAATCGACCTCCCGCAGTATGAACGCCCACATCAGCACCGCGAAAAACAGCGTTATCATGCGCTCCCTTTTGCCGCCCTTTCGCAAGAGGGCGGTCACATAATATATAAATGCGCACGCCAGCAGGACGGCTTGCAGTATTTCGAGCGCGCCGCCCTCCGAATAAACCCAGCCCGTTTCGCCGAGGGCGAACACTGAAATCGCCGCCGAGGCGAGGGTAATTGCGGATATTGAGAACGCGGCCATGATAAACGCCTTAGATTTGCCTTTCATTTTTCAAAATTTTTTTCAAAGGCGTCGGCTACCTTGTCAAAAATGCCGAGGATTTCCCTGTCGCCCGTGATGAGGTGGAACATCGACGCCCCGATCGTTATCGCGGAGGCGATTTTGACGATTTCCGAGCAATCCGCGCCGTCGGCGGAGGAGGAACCCTCCTTTATGGCGCGCTCCATCTTGGAAAACAGGCTGTTGAACTCGGCGGCGTAGTCCCCCGACCAGAGCGCCATGTTTGAGAAGTCCATGAGCATTTTGAGCTTGTCAGGGGACTTCAAGAGGGCGTTTTTTGATTGCCTGAGTATTTCGGCAGCGTTTTCGCGGCCGCTCCTTTTGCCCTTGGGGGTCTTGTTGAAGTCTTTGAGAAAGGAGGACGTAAGGTTTCTTACAACCTCTATAAAGAGGGCGTCTTTGCTGCTGAAATGGTACGTTATCTGGCCGAGCGAAACGCCGGCGTCTTCGGCTATGTCGCGCATAGAAACCTGCACGTACCCCTTTTTGCCTATCAGCTTTTCGGCGGAACGCAGTATTTTCTCGCGGATGCCGGTCGTCTCTTTTTCGCGCGGTTCGTTCATTGGGGTTTTAACTTGTACGTACGTGCTAAAATAGAATGTCCGCCTCCGTTTCTATGTCAAACAAATTCGGAAAATTTTCGCGCTAAAAAACATTATCTTGCAAATCGGATTGTCGCGTCCTTTTCCGGCGCGCCGGAAAGTTGCGCGCGCAAAAAAATCCGCTTTCCGTCCAAATCGGAAAGCGGATTTCCGCCGCCGGAAGCGCGCCTTTTGCGCCTTTCGGCAAATCTTGAAATTCCCCTCGGCGGGCGCGCAGGATTTCGCGGGGCGCGGGCGGTATCCGGCGCGGGCCAGGCGTCAGAGCAGGTTGTCGTCCGCCCGCCTGCCTCCGCCGTGTTTTGAGGGGGAGGATATTTCCATTTTCAGAGCGGAACCGGGGCTTACGAGTTTGCCCGCCTCTATATCCGCCTCCGTAATTTTTGCCATCAGAATCTCCTGTTTTTTGTACCCCCCTCGGGCGTGGTCGTAGGCGATGTAAAAACGGCCGTTGTGCTCGCATACCGACGGGTAGCTCGTCTGGCGCTCGTCGAGCAGAATTTTTTTGGGGAAGGTCTTTCCGTCGTCGTAGCTGATGAAAGCCGTCATGCAGTAGCGCGCCCCTCCCGGCCTGAAAGTTTTCCCGTCGGGGCCGCGGACTTCGCCGAACACCGGCTTGCCGTCCTTCATTTCCGCTATGGGGACGTCGTTTGCCACGAGTATCAGGTTGCCGGATTTCGCCCTGAAAAGCACGGCTTTCGTGTCTATCGAGACTTTGAGGGGGAATCCGACCTCCCTCCACGTTTTCCCGCCGTCGCGCGATTCGAAGCCGGTGACGGGATCGCCCCACTTGCGCCTGAGCGTTGAGAAGAGCGAGCCGTCTTTGCGCAGTATTACGGACTGCTCGGCGAAAGTCGTCTTTGGGTCGCTCCTTTTCGAGTCTATGAGGCGCGAGGCGAATTCGATTTTGCCGCCGCGCGACTCTTTTATGAAGAACGCCCTTTGCGGGTTGCCGCCCATCGAAAACGTGTCGCCCGCGCGCAGAATCGACCCGTCCGGAAACACCGCGGGCTTCATCACGGAGGCGTTGTTTTTGCAGACGAGCCTCGGCGCCGACCAGCCTGTGGATTCGCTTTCGGGGTCGAGCATCACAAATTCCCAGGTCGCGGTCGGGCCGATTTGCCTGTCGCCCACGCTCATGTTTCTGACGACCGTAAAGCGTATCTTTCCGTCGGCGTCCTTCCAGAGCAGCGGGTCGCTCGACGAGCCGTTGAGAACCTTCGAGGGGTCGAACACGAACACTTCCTTCCATGACTTTCCCCCGTCGGAGCTCGTCGAAACCACCGCGAATTGCGCGGCGTGTATTGTCTCATTGGGCTGGTGGGCGAATATTTTGTCTTTCGGGGAAAATCTCTCGCCGCCCTCGATTTGCTCGTTGCTGCCGAAATACGCCGCCCAAAGCCTTCCGCCGTCGGAGACCTCTATCGTGGGGCAGCCCTGGAATATGCGCAGATTCATGCGGTAGGGCGCCCTTCCTTTTTTGTTTATGATTTTTTGCAGGTACGGAGGGGTTTTCGCCGTTATGCCGTAGGGAAATTTTTGGGATATGTCGTCCGGCGGCGGCATTGAGACGTCGCCGACGATTTCTGAAACGCCGCCGCAAAAGGCGGCGGAGGCAAAAAACAGGATAGCGGGCGGACAAATCAGCTTTCTCATGAACTTCCAATATTTTTTGCGCGCCGCAGCGTCAATGAAATTCCGCCGCGGTGACCGCCGCAAATGTTCCGGCGCGCGTCCGGCAATTTGCCGTTTGCGGGCTCGGGGCGGCGTTTTTCGCCCCGAAAATTTGTCCCGCCAAAATTTTTCCTCCGCCGCGGTCGGGTTCGGAAAATTTTTGGCGGGCGCGCGCGGCAAAAAAGCTATTTCAAATTATAGTATGCGAATTTTTCCGAGCCGTCCGGAGATTTCCAGGATATTCTGTACTTCCCCCTGAATCCGCGGAATTTTATGTCGCCGTTAGCGTCGGGAAGGGCGTCGAGGCTCGTTTTCCACTCCTTGTTGATTAGCTCGTCGAGGGCGAAAAAGGCGGGCTTGGGGTTCATTCCGCGCGTGAAAAGCCCCGATATGGCGGGTTCTTTCGGGGCGCCGCAGTCGTCGAGCACATTCCACCACGTAATGCCCATTGAGGGCTTTTGGCTGAACCAGATTCTATAGAGGTTTCTGGCGACTATCGCCTGTACCATGCGCCCGCGCTCGGTGTCGTCGGGGGCGGAGATGGTGATTTCGCTCATATGTATCGGCTTGCCGGCGGCGCCTATCTTTTGGAAATCCTCCCAGATTTGCTTCGGGGTGACTTTGCGCATGTGCATTTCGTAGGAGGCGTTTTTGGGCTCGTCTCCGTTTGCGATGGCGCCGATTATCGCGGGGTCGAAAATGTGCATCTGCCAGCCTACTATGTCGATTTTGCACCCGCGCGAGACGAGGTCTTTTATTTGTTCGCCGTATTTGTCGAGGTAAAACGGCCCGTAGGGATTTTCGTTTATGTTGAGTTTTACGCTTTCGGGAAAGCGTTTTTGCGCTTCACGGAAGCCCTTGAACGTGTAGTCGGCGGGCATAAAGCCGTAGCGGGGGTTTTTGCAGAATACCCCGCCGGCGTTCATGCTTCCCTCGGCAAATTCCTGGAGGCTCTCGTTTACGACGTCCCAGCTGTCGACTCTGCCGCCGTAGTATTCCGCGAGTTCCGCGATGCGCTTGGCGAACGCCTTTTCAAAATTGCGCCCGAAATTCGGCATGTATTTGTCGAACTCTTCTGAGGTCATCTTGCGGTAGAAATCGGTGTATTGTTCGGAGACGTTTTTTACGTCGCGCCTGATTGGCGATTTCAGTATCTTTGCGAGCTTTTCCTTCTCGCCGCCCTCGGCGCATTTGTCGAAGAGCCATGCGGGAATGCTGTACGAGCGGTTGCCCCAGACGAGCGTGTGCCCGTGGACGCGCACGCCCCTGGCTTTCAGGAAATCGATTACGGGGTCAGTCGGAGGGCGGCGCCAATGGATTTGCCCTTTGGGGTCCCCGCACTTTTCCCAAAATTCCTGAGAATCCCAATACTCGCCGCGGTAGCGGGGGCGGCCGTCCTGCATTTCAAATTTGTCCCAGTAAAACGCGACGGTGGCGGAGTTGAAGAGCGTGCCGAAGAGCGACCTGTATTTGGCGTTGAGCGTTTTATCGCCGAGCTGGTCGAAATTGAATATGTGCGCCCCGAAGAAAAATTCGTGGGAAATCTGCTCGACGCGGACTTTTGAGCCCTTTTCGATTTCCCCGACTTTGAATGAGGCGTCAGCCTTGCGGTTGGCCTCGATGTCGGCGTCTATTTTCTTCTGGACCTCGGGATTCCACAGATCCCAATACTTTTGGGACATCACTTTGCCGGAGTCCTCCTCCGCGCTTTTTGGGATTTTTATTTCGGCGTTAGCCGCAAGCGCGGCGAGATGGGCGGCGAGCAATGCAAATGCGATTTTTTTCATGGAAAAACAATTAAAGGCATTTGCAAAAGCTTTCAAGAGGCAATTCCGGCAAAAAACGGTAAACAGTTAATTTATTCGGCGCCCGAATACCGCCCGGGAAAAAGGAAAATAAGGGGCAAAAGCGCCCCGTTTTTTTATTTCCCCTGGCTTGGCGAGGCCGGGGAATTTTTCTTTTTAATGAAATTTTATTGCGTACCGCCAATAGGCGGCCGCGCAGGATAGAATGCGCCGCAAACGCGCGCCCGTTCTACATGGCCGCGGCTTTATCGCGGGGAATTCATGGGATTTTTTTGCTTTATCGAATGCGGGTAAACCGGCGGTTTTGCAGGCTCTATGCGGCGTGGGCGCAAAAAAAAGGCGCGCCGTGAAAGCGCGCCCGTTTTTGCGCAGGAATGCGCGGAGCATTCCTGCGTTAATGCGTTCCGCCCTTACTTGGCGATTACGCGGGCCATTTCCAAGACTTTGTTGGAGTAGCCCCATTCGTTGTCGTACCAGGAAACGACCTTGACGAAAGTCGGGTCGAGCTGGATGCCGGCCTTGGCGTCGAAGATGGAGGTCTTCGGGCAGTTGCGGAAGTCGGTGGAGACGACGGCTTCGTCGGTGTAGCCGAGGATGCCTTTGAGTTCGCCTTCGGAAGCTTCCTTCATGGCCTTGCAGATTTCCTCATAGGTGCATTCCTTGTTGAGCTCGACGGTGAGGTCTACGACCGAGACGTCGGAGGTGGGAACGCGCATGGACATGCCGGTGAGCTTGCCGTTGAGTTCGGGGAGAACCTTGCCGACGGCCTTTGCCGCGCCGGTGGAGGAGGGGATGATGTTTTCGAGGATTCCCCTGCCGCCTCTCCAGTCTTTCTTGGAGGGGCCGTCAACGGTCTTCTGGGTGGCGGTGGCGGCGTGGACGGTGGTCATGAGGCCGCGCTTGATGCCGAACTTGTCGTTGAGAACCTTCGAGATGGGGGCGAGGCAGTTCGTGGTGCAGGAAGCGTTGGAGATGATCTTCTGGCCCGCGTAGGACTTGTCGTTTACGCCGTAGACGAACATCGGAGTCGCGTCCTTGGAGGGGGCGGACATGATGACTTTCTTGGCGCCGGCCTTGAGGTGGGCGGAGGCGAGCTCTTCGGTGAGGAAGAAGCCGGTGGATTCGACGACGACGTCGGCGGCGACTTCGTCCCACTTGAGGTTGGCGGGATCCTTTTCGGCGGTTATGCGGATTTTCTTGCCGTTGACGACGAGGAAATTGCCGTCGACTTTTACGTCGCCGTCAAACCTGCCGTGGACGGAGTCGAACTTGAGCATATAAGCCAAGTAGTCGGGGTCGAGGAGGTCGTTAATGCCGACGATCTCGATGTCGTTGGCAAAGTTTTCAATCGCCGCGCGGAAGACCATGCGGCCGATGCGGCCGAAACCGTTAATGCCTACTTTGATTGCCATTTTTATTCCTTTTTTTGGTTGATAAAAATCGTGTAAATGAAGCTGTCATTGTCGGAACTCGCGGCGGTGTTGCAACACTTTTTTTCGGAAAAAACTCCCGAAAAGCGGGCACGGTCGAAAGTCCGAAGGGCGCGGGGACTGGGGTGGGCGCGCTTTTTGCCGCGGATTTTCGGCATTTCGGGCGTTTTTGCTTGCGAAACGCCGGCGGATTCGGGAAATTTCAGAAAATTTTAACTTTTCCCGAAGGTGCCTTCCATGAGAGACGACAAAAATCCGATCGAGACGAAGTATAAGACCGACAAGTTCTTCGTCGGCGTCTACGCGCTCGTGGCGGCGATGGTGGTATTGCAGATTGCGATAATCGCGTGGGGGGCGGTCAGCTGAAATGTTTCAGGACGACGCTCTCTACTCTATCGCGATGTTTGCGGCCGCGGCGTGGCTCTTTAAAATGTGGGTTTGCGATCTGCGCGGGTTCGCGGCGGACGGGAAGGGGCGCAAGGGGGAATTCCCCGGGGCGAGGCCGGCGTCTCTTGGATTGTCCGCGGCAGGCGCGATGTGCGGGCTGGTTTTGCTCGCGGGAATCACGGCGGCGGAAATAGCGTCGGGCGAAGTCGGGGAGCAGACAAAAGTTTCGTTTTGGGCGCTGTTTTCATGGGTTGGGGCGGCGTTTATAGAAGAGCTCGTATTCAGGGGGTACCTCGTCGTCGAAAACCGCGGCAGGGCCGCGCTCTGGGGGAGCGTTTTCGCCTTTTCCCTGCTGTTCGCGCTGTGCCATCCGTTTTTCTGGGATTTTTCAGTCCCCGAGGGCGGGTCGGTTTTCGACGGGGTTTTCAGCCTCGATTTCTCCGCAAAAGCCTTCCGCGACTCCGCAAACGTGTTCGCATCGTCGATAGTCTTTTACATATTGAGGTTTTGCCCGCAAAACGGAATGCGCTCCCTGGTTCCGTGCGTGGCGGCGCACCTGGCTTACAACGTCGGCGTCTTCTGCGTCAAGGCGGCGCAGGGATTTGTCGTATGGACTTTCTGAAAAGGAATTTTCTGTTTTTGGCGCCGATGGCGGGCTACACCAACGGCGCGTGCCGCAGGATTTTCCGCGAGTCCGGCGGCGCGGACGGCTGCGTGAGCGAATTCGTCTACTGCCGCGCCGTCCTGTCGGAAGCCGCCCGCGTGTTTGAAAAGATGGCTTTCGACGACGCCGAGCGCCCGTTCGGAATCCAGATATTCGGCTCCGACCCGAGCGAGATGGCCGACGCCGCGTCTCTCATAGAGGAAAGGCTTTCGCCGGATTTCATAGACGTGAATTTCGGCTGCCCCGCGCCGAACGCCGTCGGGACGGGGGCGGGCAGCGCGCTTTTGCGGGACGTTCCGCGGATGTCAAAAATCGTCTCCGCCATGGCCGGCGCGCTCAAAAAGACCCCCGTCACCGCGAAGATGCGCTCGGGCTGGTCGCTCGGCGAGATCGCCGTTCCCCGCGCCGCGCTCGCATTGCAGGACGCGGGGGCTAAAATGATCACCCTCCACGGGCGCACGAAATCGCAGGGGTATTCGGGCGATGCGGATTGGGATTTGATAGAGCGCACCGCGCGCAGCCTTTCGATTCCGCTAATCGGCAACGGGTCGGCGGAAAAGCTTGCCGCCGGCAGTCTGCGCGGCAGCGCGTGCGCGGGTTTTATGATAGGCAGGGCGGCGCTCGGGAACCCGTGGGTGTTTTTGAAGGTAAGGGGCGAAATCGAGGGCAGGGAATTTACTCCCCCGACGCCCGCGGAGCGCGCGCGGCTTGCCCTGCGGTACGCGCGGCTTATGTGCGACGGCAGGGATTCCGGCGTCTCCCCCGAAAACATAACCCATATAAGGAGCCAGACGATACGCTTTTTGAAGGGCGGGGCGGGCTTCAAAAAAGCGCGCGTCGAAATTTTAAAAATCAAAACTTTGGACGAATTGGAAAACATATTATGCGGATTTTTCTGAAAATGTTTTTTGTCCTCGCCGCGGCGGGGGCGGCGTTCGCCGAAAGCGGCGGGACGGCGAAGGATTTCATAGAGAGGGGCGCTTCATTCTACGCCCGCGGAGACTACGCGGCCGCCAGGGAGCTCCTTTCGCAAGTCGAGCTCGACGGTTCGGCGGAGTCCGGAATGGCGGCGTTTTTCCTCGCCTCGATCGGCGCGAACGAGGGGGCTGCGGACTCCTTCAAGCTCTTCGAGTACGCGGCCGTTCATGCGCCCGGCGACATGAAAATTACCGCCGCAGTCCAGTGCGCGCGCATAGCGCTGCTGAACGGCAAGCCGGAGATCGCCGAAAAATCCCTCGCCGGATTCGCCGGCGGCGGGGCTTCGCCGGAGGTTGCGTGGTACTACTCTTCCGCCCTGTGGAGGCTCGGCAAAAAAGAGGAAGCCCTCAAGAATTTCCGCGGGCCTCTCGAAAAATATTTCTCCGACCCCTCGGCGATAGGCGTTGACGTTTTTATAGACGCGCGCATATCGAAAGACGCTTTCGCGGAGGCCGTCGACGCGGCGGGCTTGAAGCCGTCGAACGCCGCATCCGCCGCGCGCCTCGAAATTCTCGAAGGCAAAAAAATAACCCCCGCCCAGCCCGGACTCTCTCTCTTCTGCCAAATCGAAAAAATCGACCAAATCCGCGCGGGAGGTTCGGACGATTTCGACGCCGCGGCCCTCGAAGAGTCGCTCTCAAAATATTCGCGCGCTCCGTTTTCGTGGCGCGCCGCCCTGATTTTGTCGGAGTACTACACCTCGAAAAAAGACTATGAAAAGGGCGCGGCTTTCGCAAAAACCGCTCAGTTTCTCGCGCCGCCGGAAATCGCCTATCAGGGCAGGCTGCTCATCGCGGAGGCCGACGCCCTGAGGCTCATGAAAAAATATTCCGAGGCCGACGCCGTGTATCTGAAAGTTGTCATGAACAAGAAAGCGCGCGGCGAGCTCGCCGCCGAAGCCGTGTACAAAACCGGCCTCAACTGGTTTGAGCAGGGCGAGTGGGCGAAGGCGCACGCCTACTTTGAAAGGGTTTTCATATCGTATTTCAAATTTGAATACTGGGGCGCGCGCGCCTACTATTACGACGCCCAGGCGCTCTACTCGCTCGGCCTGCGCCGCGACGCGAACGCCACCCTTATCGAATATTTTCGCCGCGCCGCAGACCGCAAATCCGAAATATACAAAAAGGCGCGGGAATACTATAATTCCATCTGATTCGCTTAGGGCGCGTGAAAAGGGGGTTGATGCTCCGTTAGGAAAGCCGGCAGGACCGCTCGCGTATGTTTAATACGCCACGCGCCCCTTCCGGC